>Ga0302169_10000310_pt1 | contig 15585 bp, 11 predicted proteins | sample I_Fen_N1_3_FD_193493 | JGI IMG/M metagenome (GOLD analysis project Ga0302169, IMG submission 193493) | Peat permafrost microbial communities from Stordalen Mire near Abisko, Sweden - I_Fen_N1_3 | ecosystem: Environmental > Terrestrial > Soil > Wetlands > Permafrost | place: Sweden: Abisko...
GTTTCTGGATGTTGAGATTGGTGTGACGTGCAAGGCCGTCATCGCGAGCAGGCTCGCTCCCACAGGTTTCCGTTGGCTCGGATACTGTGGCAGCGAGCCTGCTCGCGATTGGCCACGACGCGGTATGCGCCGGTCTTAGTAAGTGGTTTTACCCGTGTGGTTATTCAGCGAAATGACCTTGGTCTTGCCGATGCGGTGGCGGTAGATCTCGCGCAGGTATTTGATGGCTTTTTTCACGCAATCCCGGGACAGGCGAATGTCGTTGATCGAGACGAACTTGTCCTTGTCGTTGATCAGTTCACGATACTTTTTCTCATACATCGGCTTGATCGCGTACCAGTTGGTATCAAGGATCTTGGCCGGGTTCTCGAACTCGTTGAGCAGGTCGTCGATCAAGCCTTCGTCGAAGTGATCATGGATGATGAAGTCCAGTATCGAGTTGTCGAGGGTCTCATCGAAGCGGTACGGGTTTTTTGCAAAGCAACGCTTGATGAATGCAACGATCAGCGTCAGGAAGTCGTCCGACAGGCATGGGCTCTTGGCGATCAGCGTGGTCAGGGACAGGTTGGCCGAGGCGCCGATCACCAGTGCATAGCGCTTGAGCGTGGTGTTGGGGAACAGGCTGTTGAGGTGGGTCTTCAACCGGTTCAGGTCCATGTAGGACAGCTTGTAGTCCTTCGGCAGGGAAACGATCGACACCACCGACGAGCAATTCTTGAAGAAGTGCAGGTCGTGCAGCGCGGCCGCGTCATACCCCGAGTTCTTGTACTGCTCCAGCGATGCCCGATAGCGCTTGGACTCAATGGGCAACAGGCTGATGCCTTCGATGGCCTGTGTGACCTTGTTGAAGTGTGGCAGGTCGATGGAGCGGAAGAACAGGTCGTCGATGTTCAGGCGCTGCGGCTCTTTCTCGAACACCTTGAATTTGTCGCTGGTCGGCGGCGGGGATTCCGGCACCACGGATTCGGCGTAGGCGATGGCCACCGGGCCGGCCAGGCTCATGAACAGGTCGTTGGCATCGAGGCGAATGGTCTCGCCGATGTCGATGCCGGCACGACGGAAATAGTTCTGGTCGTAGTCGGTCGTTACCGCTTGTGCCGTCAGAATGTTGAAAATCTGTTGTGAGATGTATTGGTTGGCGTGCTTTTCCATGGCATTGACATCAATGTTCTGGATATTGCCGTCATCGCTCTCTTCGGCGTAACGCATGATGTCGTTGGAGATCAGCATCATGGCATTCCATGGGCGGATACGGCCCATGACGCTGGCTTCGCTGCTGTCCTCGTTGGCGAAGTTGTAGGAGAAGTCCCACTCTTCCGACAGGTATTTGCACAACAGGCGACCGGCGTTGATATGCAAGGCTTCAGACATTTCGCTGCGATGATCGGAAATGTTCGGCAACACGCAGATGCCGCTGGTGAAGATCGGTTCGAAGACGAAGGAATGACCACTCTTGCCGTCGTGCTCGTCCATCGGCTTGGTGTCGAACGTCTTGTTCATGTACGAGTGCTGCTGGGCCAGGCCGAACTCCGAAGCCATGCCCGAACCGGTACCGCCGCCGGCACTGAAAATCGAGAAATACAGGCGCGACTGGTTGGCCTTGATGCCACAGCTGTCGATCAGGTACGAGTGAATCATTTTCCAGTCCGGGCTGGAGAAACGCTGGGTGTCCTTGTTGAGGATGATCTTGGCCAGGTACTGGCCGAGGATCGGCGCGTTACCAGCGCCACCGGCGTGGACTTCCGACAAGTCCATGATTTTCATTTTGCTGTAGTCGCGCAGGAACCCGCTTTTTTCGCCCTTGCGCGAGAAACGGATACGGCCGGCGATGTCTTTGTCCAGGTCGCCGAGCATGACCAGCGGTTCTACCAGGAACACCGGTTTGGTGGCCTTGTTCGGCCCCAGGCGCAGGTTGTTGCGAATCCATTGGGCCGGGCTGTAGCCCTTTTCGGCAAAGCGCTTGTCCGGCGACAGGCGATCTTCGTTGTTGAATTCGTTGAGATAGAACTTGCGGGCGTTGTACACCAGCTCCGCGACATCCAGCGCGATGTTCGAGCCGCAACGACCCAGGCCGATCAGGCATACCGACGGGAATTCCTGATCGTTGTGCTGTTCGTTATCGCCTTCCAGATGCGACGGGCGCGGGAACACCATGTCGCGCAGGCCATCGAGGTTGTCGAGGATACGGTCAGTATTGGTTTCGGTGAAATACAGGTATTGCTGGGTCGCCAGCGGGCGGGACGGGAGCAATGGCTTCGACGGCATTGGGGCGGGGCTGTTCGCCGCAGGGCTCAACGTCAGGTCGGATACCACAGGGGCCGGATTGTTTTTAGAAGTCATTGTTCGCCATGTACCTGGGCTGGTGGTCGGGCGACTCGCTGTCGTCGAACCGTCACGGAATGAGAACTCGCGTCTTTTATCAGCGCGTATTTGTCCCAAGCTTCAGAGCCATGGCCTGAATGTCGCTCGGGGGAATCCTTTCCTAAGTCATGATGAATCGGCCAATATTCAACGTTCTTTAATCAAAAGGAGGCCAAATGATGTCAACGCTACCTTCGTTGGGATTTGCCGGGGTCGGCCTGATGGGCCTGCCTATGTGCAAGCGCCTGCTTGCGGCGGGTTTTCCGCTGACGGTGTGGAACCGCAATCCGGCCAAGTGCGCGCCGCTGGTCCAGGCTGGGGCGCGCCAGGTCGCCACGCCTGCCGAGCTATGCCAACACGCTGATGTGGTGATGTTGTGCCTGGCCGATACCCCGGTCGTCCGTGAGGTGGTTTTCGGTGCGGCGGGGATTGTCGAAGGGGCGAAAAGCGGTCAGTTGCTGGTGGATTTTTCCAGCCTGGAACCGACTGCAACGCGGGAAATGGCCTCGGAGCTTGTCAGTAAAACCGGTATGGGTTGGCTGGATGCGCCGGTCTCCGGCGGCGTGGTCGGAGCCGAGGCCGGAAGCCTCGCGATCATGGTGGGCGGCGAGGCGGCGGCGCTTGATCGGGTCAAACCTGTCTTGTTGAGCCTTGGCCAGCGCGTGACGCACATGGGGGCCGTCGGGGCGGGGCAGGTGACCAAGGCCTGCAATCAAATGATCGTGGCCTGCAACGCGCTGGTTATTGCTGAAGTGGTGGCGCTGGCGGAGCGCTCCGGTGTTGATGCGAGCCTGATCGCCGAGGCGCTGGCCGGTGGTTTTGCCGACTCAAAACCTTTGCAGATTCTCGGCCCGCAAATGGCCGACAGCCGTTTCGAACCGGTCAAATGGCACGTGCGAACCCTGCTCAAGGATCTGGATACCGCGGTGAAGTTTTCCCGTGAGCAAGGCTCGGCAACGCCGATCAGCGGTCTGGCCGCGCAATTGATGCGATTGCATGGGAGCCAGGGCTTCCTGGAACAGGACCCGTCTACATTAGTGCAGTTGTACCGTGAACCAGACTCAACGGCGTAACGGTGTATGCGTGCTTGCGCTGGTTGATCTCGTCCAGCACCGGGCGTAAATCATTGAGGGGCACCGGGCGGCTTAGCAGGTACCCCTGAACAAAGTCACAGCCGTGGCGTTCGAGAAACTGGTATTGCTCGAACGTTTCGACGCCCTCGGTGACCACGTCCAGATGCAGCGTGTGGGCCATGACGATAATGGCCTGGACGATCTCCATGTCCTGGGCGGATTTGGGGATGTCGATAATGAACGATCGATCGATCTTCAGCGTGTTGAGTGGCAAGCGTTTGAGGTAGGCCAGGGACGAGTAACCGGTGCCGAAGTCATCGATCGACAGCGACACGCCGAGGGCGCGAATCTGCTGCAGCAATACCAGCGTTTCGGTGATGTTGCCCATCAATGCATTTTCAGTCACCTCCAGTTCCAGCCGCCTTGGCGCCACTGCGGCGCTGCGCAAGGCCTGTTCGATTTCCCCGGCCAGTTCCTCGCGAACCAGGCTCAGGGGCGAGCAATTCACGGCAATCTTCAGTTCATCGCAGCCCTGTCGTGACAATTCGCCGAGGTCCTGGCACGCCTTGCGCAGCACCCATTTGTCCAGTTCGGTGATCAGGCCATTGGACTCGGCGAGGGCAATGAAACGATCCGGTGCGAGGAAACCGTGGACGGGATGCTGCCAGCGAATCAACGCTTCCAGTTTGCTGGCCTGGCCGGTTTTCAGGTCGTAGATTGGCTGGTAATAGAGCATCAGGCCGGTGTCTTCGCGCAGGGCATGGCGCAGTTCTTCTTCCAGTTGCAGTTCCAGCGTGGCCCGGGCCTTGAGATTGGCGCTGAAAAAATTCAAGCCGTTGCGACCGCTGCCCTTGGACTGATACAGCGCCAAATCGGCATTTTTCAGCAGTTCTTCGCAGGTTTTTCCATCCTCCGGAAACAGGCTGATACCGATGCTGGTCGTCATGACCATGCGCCGCCCGGCCAGCTCGATGGGGTCCTTCATTTTCAGCATGATGCGTTGTGCCATTTGTCGGGCTTCGTCCCGATCGTGCAGATCGATGAGGATGCAGAATTCATCGCCACCGAATCTCGCCACGACATCTTCGTGGCTGCGCACCGAGGCCTTGATGTGGCTGGCCAGTACCTTGAGCAGTTCGTCGCCCGCATCATGGCCCAGGCTGTCGTTGATCCGCTTGAAATGGTCAATGTCGAGGAACAGGACGGCAAGCATGCCACCTTCATGGGTTTTCTCGATGAGCTTCTCGGCGAAGATCTGATTGAAACCGCGTCGGTTGATCAGGCTGGTCAAGGCGTCGTAGTGCGCGACCTGTTGCAGGGAAACGCGTGCCTGGTCGAGTTGGCTGAGCAGCGAGTTCACCCGTTGCAGGTCATGATCCTTTTTTTGCAGTTTCTTGTCCGCCAGGGCCGCGCTGATGCAGCTGCCAATGATGAGCAGCGTCATGACTGCGACAGTCACCCCCAATTGCAGGTGGTTGTGTTCCCCTGGTTGCGGCAGGACGGTGCCGCCGGGTAGCAACAGATTGAAAGCCGCCATACCCGTAAAGTGCATGCTGATGATGCCGGCCCCTATAACCAGGCTCGCGCTGTATTTGAACAACTGATGAAACATCCCGGTGCCGTTGCGCAAATGGCTGGCCAGTAACAGCGCCGCCAGGCTGGCACCTATCGCGATCAGGATGGAGAGCCCAAACAACACTGGCTGGTAATAGACCTTCGCTTGCGACTGCATGGCGCCCATGCCCACGTAATGCATGGTCGCGATGCCCATGCCGATCCAGACGGAGGCTTTCAGGCATTGCCAAAAGCTCAGGGAGGGGCGACTGAGGGTGTACATCACCAGCCAGGAGGTGAGCAGGGCGATCAACAGGGACAACAAGGTGACGGGCAGTTGGAAATGAACATCGACCGGCACCTGGAACGCCAGCATGCCGATAAAGTGCATGGCCCATATTCCGCCGGCCAGGCAGCCGGCACCGACCCAGCGCCACAGTCGTTGGGAGGAGAGGTTTTCCGCGTGGGCAACCCGTTCGGCCATGTCCAGTGTGGCAAAACTGCCGGCACAGGCGACCAGATAAGCCAGTAACACCAGAAAGGGGTCATGCATGCAGTTAAGTATGACCTGCCCGTTCACTGGTAGCTCGGTAATGAAATGCAGACCAAGCCAGTCCATAGCATGCCCCGTCGTTAATCACCCTGGCCTGCGCAATCGACGCTGGCGAATGCACTGAAGTATAGAGGGCATGCACGAAGCGCAAGCCATGGTGGCTAAATGAGCCCAACCTTTTTGGAATGGGCTTTAGAGCGATTGGAAATAAATTGTTGCATGGGCTGCGCCCGCCACCATGGGTGGGTATCAGCCTTGCGAATAATGACAGACAGCATTCGCGGGCCTGACTAGATTGCAAGTTCCGGGCTCGGATGCGCTGGCAGTGAAGCCCCATAACAATAAAAGAGACGGACCCATGCAGAACTCGACCCAAGCGGCGAATGCCTGGCGCATTCTGTTCCTGCTGTTCCTGGCCAATCTGTTCAATTTTTTCGACCGCACGATCCCGGCCATCATCATTGAGCCGATCCGCATGGAATGGCACCTCAGCGACTTTCAGCTGGGGATCATCGGCACCGCCTTCACCCTTGTCTACGCGATAGCCGGCCTGCCACTGGGGCGGATGGCCGATACCGGTTCGCGCAGCAAGTTGATGGGCTGGGGGCTGGCCGTGTGGAGCGGGTTGACCGCGGTCAACGGCATGGTAGGCAGTTTCTGGAGTTTCCTGGTCGTGCGCATGGGTATCGGCATCGGTGAGGCCAGTTACGCGCCCGCCGCCAACTCGTTGATCGGCGATTTGTTTCCCGCTCACCGACGGGCGCGGGCCATGGGTATTTTCATGCTCGGCCTGCCTTTGGGCCTGTTGCTGGCGTTCTTTACCATCGGGGCGATGGTCAAGGCGTTCGACAGCTGGCGGGCACCTTTCTTCATCGCTGCCGTACCGGGACTGATCCTGGCGGTGTTCATGTTTTTCATCAAGGAGCCGAAGCGGGGGGCTGCCGAGAGCGTACAAGTCTCGCAAGAGCGCGTCGACCGACCTATCCGCCGGGTTTTGGCGGTGCCGACTTTTCTGTGGCTGGTGATGGCCGGGCTGTGTTTCAACTTCGCAACTTATGCCTGTAACTCGTTTCTGGTGCCGATGCTTCAGCGTTACTTTCTGATGCCTTTGCAGGAGGCCGCCGTGGCGACCGGAGTGATTGTCGGTGTGACCGGCCTGGTTGGCCTGACGCTGGGTGGCTGGGTCGCGGACAAGATCCATCAACGGGTCGCCAACGGACGTCTGCTGTTTGCCGCGATCAGCCTGATCATATCGACCCTGTGCACGGCCTGGGCGCTGCATTCGGGACGGATCGAGATTGGCGTGTTCGTGGCGGTGTTCAGTCTGGGCTGGTTGTTCGCCTATAACTTTTACACCTGCGTGTACACGGCGATTCAGGACGTGGTCGAGCCGCGTCTGCGGGCGACGGCCATGGCGCTGTTCTTTGCCGGCTTGTACCTGTTGGGCGGTGGCCTGGGGCCGGTGGTGGTGGGCGCGTTGTCCGATCACTTCGCCCATACAGCGATGCTTGCCGCCGGTGCCGAACAGATGACCGAAGCGTTCAAGGCTGTCGGCCTGCATGATGCGATGTACCTGATCCCGGTAGCGCTGTTTTTCACCATGGTGTTTTTGTTCCTGGCTGCGCGGTGTTTTGTGCGCGATGCCAAGCGGATGAAGGAGGGGTTGATTGCTGTGGTAGAGCCAGATGGGGTTGCAGCGACTGCATAATCGCTTTCGTGAGCAAGCTCGCTGTGTTCGAGTCGAACACAGAACCTTTAAACAGCCCAAGCCTGTGGGCGCTTGCTCGCGAAGAGCCCATCAGCAGCAGCCGATTCATTACAGGAAATAAAAAAGGCCCGCATCGCTGCGGGCCTTTTCATTTATAGCGGTGGAGCAGGGGGCTTAACCTGCCACCAACACCCGAATCGCTTCCAGTCGCAGCGCAGCCTTTTCGAGCATGGCCAGGCCTTGCTCGCGTTGTTTGCGCAGGGCAACCAGTTCGCTGTCGCGTACGGTCGGATTGACCGCTTGCAAGGCGGTCAGGCGTGCCAGTTCTTCATCGGTATCGGCCGCCAGACGACGTTGCGCCTCGGCTACACGTTCGGCGTGACGCGGGGTGATCTTTTCTTCGCCAGCGTTGATCCGTGGGGTCAGCTGATCGCGCTGGGCCTGGATGAACTTGTTGGCGCTGGCGCGCGGTACGCTTTCCAGTTGATCGTTCAGCGTTTCGAACGACACCCGGGCCGACAGGTCGTTGCCGTTCGGGTCGAGCAGGCAACGCAGGGCGGCCGGCGGCAGGTAACGGCCCAGTTGCAGTGAGCGCGGGGCAACCACTTCACTGACATACAGCAGTTCCAGCAACACGGTGCCAGGCTTGAGTGCCTTGTTCTTGATCAGCGCCACGGCGGTATTGCCCATGGAGCCGGACAAAACCAGATCCATGCCGCCCTGCACCATCGGGTGCTCCCAGGTGATGAACTGCATGTCTTCGCGGGACAGCGCCTGGTTGCGGTCGTAGGTGATGGTCACGCCTTCGTCGTCGCCCAGCGGGAAGCTGGCGTCGAGCATTTTCTCGCTCGGCTTGAGGATCAGTGCGTTTTCCGAATGGTCTTCGCTGTCGATGCCGAATGCGTCGAACAGGGTTTCCATATAGATCGGCAGGGCGAATTGATCGTCTTGCTCAAGGATGGCTTCGACCAAGGCATCGCCTTCGCCGGCGCCGCCGGAATTGAGTTCCAGCAGGCGGTCGCGGCCAGTATGCAGTTCGGCTTCCAGACGTTCGCGTTCGGTGCGGGCTTCGTCGATCAGCGCTTGCCACTCGCCATCATCGGCCTCTTCCAGCAAAGGCAGCAGGCGCGGGCCGAACTGATGTTGCAGGGCGTTGCCGGTCGGGCAGGTGTTGAGGAACGCGTTCAGCGCTTCGTGGTACCACTGAAACAGGCGCTCTTGCGGGCTGGTTTCCAGGTACGGCACGTGCAGCTCAATGACGTGTTTCTGACCGATCCGGTCCAGTCGGCCGATACGTTGTTCCAGCAGGTCCGGGTGGGACGGCAGATCGAACAGCACCAGGTGATGGGAGAACTGGAAGTTGCGACCCTCACTGCCGATTTCCGAGCAGATCAGCACTTGCGCACCAAACTCTTCGTCGGCGAAGTAAGCGGCGGCGCGGTCACGCTCGAGGATGTTCATGCCCTCATGGAACACCGTGGCCGGGATGCCGGAGCGCACGCGCAGCGCGTCCTCCAGGTCCATGGCGGTTTCGGCGTGAGCACAGATCACCAGTACCTTGGTGCGTTTGAGCATCTTGAGGGTGTCGATCAACCATTCGACGCGGGGATCGAATTTCCACCAGCGATCTTCTTCGTTGGCGTCTGGCTGCGCCTGGAAGCTGACTTCCGGGTAGAGCTCGGCGTGATCGCCCAATGGCAACTCGAGGTACTCGTCCGGGCACGGCAGCGGGTACGGGTGCAGTTTGCGTTCCGGGAAACCCTGTACGGCGGCGCGGGTGTTGCGGAACAGCACGCGGCCAGTGCCGTGGCGGTCGAGCAGTTCGCGCACGAGGCGGGCGCTGGCTTCGGTATCGCCATCGTTGACTGCTGTCAGCAGGGCTTCGCCTTCGTTGCCGAGGAACCCGTGGATGGTCTTGTGCGCTTCAGGCGACAGACGCCCCTGGTCCAGCAATTCCTGAACGGCCTCGGCCACCGGGCGATAGTTTTCGCTCTCGGCGCGGAAGGCGTGCAGGTCATGGAAACGGTTCGGATCGAGCAGGCGCAGACGGGCGAAGTGGCTGTCCTGGCCCAGTTGTTCCGGGGTCGCGGTCAGCAGCAGTACGCCAGGGATGGTTTCGGCCAGTTGCTCGACCAGCGAATATTCAGGGCTGACCTGATCTTCGTGCCACACCAGGTGGTGCGCTTCGTCGACCACTAACAAATCCCAACCCGCTGCGAACAGTGCGTCCTGGGCTTTTTCATCCTCAACCAGCCATTCGAGTGCCACCAGTGCGAGCTGAGTGTCTTCGAACGGGTTGCTGGCATCGCTTTCGATGAAGCGTTCTTCGTCGAACAGCGCGACCTGCAGGTTGAAGCGACGACGCATTTCCACCAGCCACTGGTGCTGAAGGTTCTCCGGCACCAGGATCAGCACGCGATTGGCGCGACCCGACAGCAGTTGGCGATGGATCACCAGACCGGCTTCGATGGTCTTGCCCAGGCCCACTTCGTCGGCCAGCAGAACCCGTGGAGCGATACGGTCGGCGACTTCGCGGGCGATGTGCAACTGGTGTGCGATCGGTTGCGCACGCACGCCACCCAGGCCCCACAGCGCGGACTGCAACTGGCGGCTGGTGTGTTCCAGGGTGTGGTAACGCAGGGAAAACCAGGGCAGCGGGTCGATCTGCCCGGCGAACAGTCGGTCGCTGGCCAGACGGAACTGGATGAAGTTCGACAGTTGGGTTTCCGGCAGGGTGACCACTTCGTTCTGCGCGTTGAGGCCGTGGTAAACCAGCAGGCCATCGACATCGTCGACTTCGCGAACGGTCAGTTTCCAGCCTTCGAAGTGAGTGATGGTGTCACCCGGCGAGAACCGCACGCGGGTGAGGGGCGCATTCCGTAGCGCGTACTGGCGGGTGTCGCCAGTGGCCGGGTAGAGCACGGTCAACAAGCGGCCGTCCTGTGCCAGAACGGTGCCCAAACCCAGCTCGGCTTCGCTGTCACTGATCCAGCGTTGCCCCGGTTGATACTGCTGCGCCATGCTGCCTGACTCCCACCTTGAAAAAGCGGGCTATCTTAACGGAATGAGGGCTTGAGGGCCAAAAGAATAGGAGCGGCGGCAAGCTTTAAGCTCCAGGCCGCCAGTTGAACCGGATGCATTTTTTGCGGGTGGTACGGCATTCACGAGTGCCAACTGAGTCACAGTTTGCGACCGATGGCTCAAGTCGCCACCCCCGCAGCCGACAGCCTGCTGACAGGAGACCACTAAATATGCTGCCACCGATACTCCCCTTGAGTGCCGTGCCGATCACTTCACAGCATGACCCGGTCCGTCCACGCCCTGACATTGCTCCTGTGGTTCCTGCGCAGGAGAGCTCCAGCGACAGCACCATCGACCTGAAAAATCGCGACTCCGAAGAGGCCACTTTGCTGTTGCGCGAAGAACAGCGGCGGCGGCAGGAGCGCGAACGACGCCGTCGTGAAGCCGATGATGACCCCGAGGCGCACCTGGCGATCCCGGGCGATGAATTGAACGCCGATAACACCGTGCCCGTGGCGCCGCTGATGGTGGATCAGCCACGTCAAGGTTTGTGGGTCGATATCGAGATTTGAGTTCGCGACTGGTCAGCGAGGTCATCAGACCGCATTATTGGCAAAACCCTGCCAATCGATACGGCAGCGCAATCTCAATTCAAGCGATGCACTTAACCCCATGAGCCAAGACGACAAGCTGATCGACCTCAACGCCGAACGCGCCAAGCGCATCCATGACCTCAACGACAAGCGCTTGAATGAAGTGCGCCAGGCGTTCGAGCAGGCCATGCCTTTGGGTAAAGCGAAGAAAAAGCCAAAAAACAAACCTAAAAAGCGCTAAACCCACTGCATTAATTGATGCAGGTCAGTTTCCCCCTCCTTTACTCCCGGTCCAGCGCCCGTTATCGGGCGACATTGATCCCGATCAATATTCTCTCCTGCCTGTTTGGATAACTTAATCCCATCGCAACAAGGCAACTGCAGGAGACGCGTCATGTTTTTCGACAACGTGGTGATCGCCGGAGTGCTGACCGTCAGCCTCATGTTGGTGTTCTTTGCAGGATTCGGATTTTTTATCTGGAAGGACTCGCACAAGCGGAAAAAACCGTAAGTCTTTCTCGATGTAATGAGCACGCAAGGCATTTTGGGCAACTTCGGTTGCCCTTTTTTTTGTCTGCGAAAAACTGATCGACAATGCAGGGTTCGCTCCCACAGGAGGAGTGCTGTTTCTGCAGAATTGCATGTCAATAAAAAAGGCGCGGTCCTTGCGGAGCGCGCCTTGTTCGTTCGGCTGCGTATCAGCTGCCGAGTGCCTTCGAGGCCAGCCAGAACAGCCCGGCCGACAGGCCCACCGTGGCTGGCAGGGTCAGAACCCAGGCCAGCAGGATGTTTCTGACAGTGCCGCCCTGGAGGCCGCTTTTGTTGGCGACCATGGTACCGGCCACACCTGAAGACAGGACGTGAGTCGTGGACACCGGCAGGCTGAAGATGTTGGCCAGGCCGATCAGGCTCGCGGTGGTGATCTGTGCCGACATGCCCTGGGAGTAGGTCATGCCCTGCTTGCCGATCTTCTCGCCGATGGTCAGTACCACGCGTTTCCAGCCGATCATGGTACCCATGCCGAGGGCCAGTGCGACCGCCAGAATCACCCAGAACGGGGCGTATTCGGTCGTGGTGGTCAGGTCTTTGCGCAGCTTGTCCAGGTCAGCTTTTTCACGTGCCGCCAGGCCTGGCAACTTGCTGACTTTCTTCGCCGTGTCGTCCAGGCAGAGCAGGTAGCGACGTACTTCGATCCGCTGTTCCGATGTCAGCGAGTGATAGTCGGCCACACCCTTGAGGGTGCCGAGCAGGGCGGCGATGGTCGGTTCGGTCTGTTGCGGGTTGCAACGGAATTTCTCCGGCAGATCACCTTCCACACTTTTGCCCAGGGCCAGGAATTCACCCAGGGTTTCGTTATTGCGCTGGTAAAACTGGCTCAAGTGCAGGGTCGCGTCACGGGTCCGCTCGATCTGGTATGTGGTGCTGGTCAGGTCGAGTACGAACTGCGCCGGTACGATACCGATCAATACCAACATGATCAGACCAATACCTTTCTGGCCATCGTTGGAACCGTGCACGAAGCTCACGGCCATCGCCGAAATCACCAGTACCAGGCGGTTCCAGAACGGCGGATGTTTCTTGTCGTCGATCTTGCGGCGCTGTTCCGGTGTCTTGTGCATCTTCGACAGTGGGCGCCACCACTTGAGGCCGATCAGTATCAGCGCGGCGATCAGGAAACCCGCCATCGGCGAGAACACCAGCGATGCTGCGATATCGATCGCTTTCTGCCAATTCACCCCGTCAGCCAGGGGGATATCGTTGATCAGTGCGTTGGCCAGGCCCACGCCGAGGATCGAGCCGATCAATGTGTGAGAGCTGGAAGCGGGGATGCCGAAGTACCAGGTGCCCAGGTTCCAGGTGATGGCGGCGGCGAGCAACGAGAACACCATTGCCAGGCCGTGGCCGGTGTTCACATTGATCAGCAGTTCCACCGGAAGCAGGTGAACGATGGCATACGCCACGCCAACGCCGCCCAGCAGTACGCCGAGGAAATTGAACACACCGGAAAAGAACACTGCCAAGTGCGGCGGCATCGCTTTGGTGTAGATAACAGTGGCGACCGCGTTAGCGGTGTCATGAAATCCATTGATGAACTCGAAGGCGAGGACAAAAGCCAGGGCGAGCAAGAGGCTCACAAGCACCCAAGCATCCAGTCCGCTGAATAAATCGATCATGAAGGTTTTCTGACCCGGTCATAAGGGGGCGCGATTATGCCAGAAAAGACTGTGAATCGATGCACTAGCTGCTCATCGGTAACATTCTTCAACGATTTATTTTGCATCAGTACCCAAAAAATCCGTGATTTTTCAGGCCTTGCAAGTCATTGAATTTATTTGAAAAGCCTTGTGCTACAAGGGTTTCAGTTCCTGAGAGGAGCGTGCTGAATGCTTGTATGAAATTTCTGAGAGGAGGGTCAGATGTGAGCCTTTTACCTCGTCCGATGGTCAAGGTGGTCGCTGCCCGCTTGTAGCAGGCGCAAAAGGCAACATCAATACATCCCGCTTTTAACGGGTGTAAATGCAGACCCTTGAAAGGACTCAGGCCGAAGCAGTCATGGCTCTTCGGCCTTGAGTTCCTTTTCCATCTTCTGCAGTTCCTGGATGAATGCCTGATCCTGAACGGTGGCGCGTTTACGCCAGGGTTTGCGTTCCGGTTCGGGCTGGGCGGCGTAGGTGGTGACTTCCCCGCCGTAAACTTCCTTGTAACGTTGTTCCTGGCGCTCAAGTTCCGCGCGCAGTTCGTCTTTCGTCACAGTGCTACCTGATTGAGTTGAGATAAATTCTGGTGAAAACGCGCTGCTCAATGTATTGACCACACTCATCGAAATGACGACGCCCTTGAAGGCATCGTTTACGGCAGTGGGATCTATACTTCCATGTTGCAGGCGGCCACGGCACCAGAGAAGAACGGCTGACGTAGCATCAGTTTCCTGTTCAGCGAGCGCGTTGGCGATGCAAATGCAGGCAGCGTCAGGCGCTTGCTGTGGGTGGCGGCGATGGAATATCGCGCCACCGCGTAGTCGGTTGGGCAAGTAAAAAACCGCTTGGCGACTGAATTGCATTATAGCGAGCGAATCACAGAACACTATCGCCAATGAGTTAAAAGTCGATCTTGATGTGTGATTGGTTTGTTACCCCTAACTTTCGGCTAACTAGATAGGTGTCTGATGCCACTTGGCTGCGATGTCTTTCTGACGCCATTAAGTCGAGCAACTTGGGCAACTACATCGAATCGTAAAGTCCGCACGGATTCCAGAGTAACAACATCTCAGGAAAACCGTGCCGCCCGGTCAGTGAGCGGCGGGATTGTGCACAGCGTCGATTGCGATTATCGGCCGATAGTTCGATAATCGCCCAATGTTGATGGGGTGGGCTGGTGCAGCAGGCCAGTAGCCGCTTGTAGTAGTCACCGATCCGTGTGGATAAGGACCTTAAATGAACGATCAATTGCGCAACTCTTTCGCTTCAGTGGCTCCGCCGATTGTCGCTTCACCCGCCAAACGGATCCAGGCCCTGACCGGCGACCCGGATTTCATGACGTCCCTGGCGCGTGGACTGGCCGTCGTGCAAGCGTTCCAGGAACGCAAGCGGCACCTGACCATCGCCCAGATCAGTCATCGCACGGAAATTCCCCGTGCTGCCGTGCGCCGTTGCTTGCATACGCTGATCAAGCTCGGTTATGCCACCACCGATGGCCGGACTTATTCCCTGCTACCCAAAGTGCTGACCCTCGGGCATGCCTATGTTTCCTCCACGCCGCTGGCGGTCTCTGCCCAGCCGTATCTGGACCGCATGAGCGAGCAACTGCACGAGGCCTGCAACATGGCGACCCTGGAAGGCGATGACATCTTGTACATCGCCCGCTCGGCAACCACCCAGCGCCTGATTTCGGTTGACCTCTCGGTGGGCGGGCGCTTGCCGGCCTATTGCACGTCGATGGGCAGGATCCTGCTGGCCGCCCTGGATGATACGTCGCTGGGTGAGTACCTCGACCACGCGGAGCTGCAAGCCAAGACCAGTCGAACCATCCACACCCCCGAAGCACTGCTGGAGTGCTTGCAGGAAGTGCGGCAACAGGGTTGGTGCATCGTCGATCAGGAACTGGAGCAGGGCCTGCGCTCGATTGCCGTTCCGGTGTACGACGCGTCCGGTCAGGTCGTTGCGGCCCTGAACGTCAGCACCCACGCCGGACGGGTGAGTCGCAACGAACTGGAACAGCGCTTCCTGCCCGGCCTGTTGAGTGCCAGCCGCGACCTCAGTACCCAGCTGTTTAGCTAAGCTGTTCGATAAACGCACAGAGTCGCGTTCGGTGAATTGACGCTCTTTCCCTTGGCTCATTAATGTCGCGGCAGCGTCATCCGGCGCTGTCGGTACCGATTCGGCGCCGGACGACGACCCCATAATAATGAGAAGAGGCACCCCTCATGCGCATGTTCCCTACCTGCAGCCGTTCCCACTGTTTTTCTTGCCAGGCCCGAATCGCCTGATCCCGACACCCCTTTTCCCTGTAACAGCGTCAGCCACGGCTGGCACCTGTTCGACTGCGTTTTTTGCGTGGAATAAAAATAATGAACCAGCCTCAGTCTGCTGTAGGTAACTGCCTCGACGTGCAGTCCTTCATCAACGCTCAACCCATTTCGCGCTATCAGTGGCGAGTGGTGATCCTGTGTTTTCTGATTGTCTTCCTCGATGGCCTCGACACGGCCGCCATGGGGTTCATCGC
>Ga0302169_10000311_pt1 | contig 15584 bp, 13 predicted proteins | sample I_Fen_N1_3_FD_193493 | JGI IMG/M metagenome (GOLD analysis project Ga0302169, IMG submission 193493) | Peat permafrost microbial communities from Stordalen Mire near Abisko, Sweden - I_Fen_N1_3 | ecosystem: Environmental > Terrestrial > Soil > Wetlands > Permafrost | place: Sweden: Abisko...
CCCATATGAGCAAACAGAAACCCGAATTTCTGGATTGATTGAAAAATGACTTCACGCTGGACCACTGCAGTACTGGACACCGATCAACCCGGCGGCTGGGCCGTGGCGCGCAGCCCCGAAGGCTTTTTGTTCGATGACAATGGCGCGCTGTTCCCCCGTGAATGGCTCAAGCGCCAGGACTTGTCGATTCTTGCCGAGCATGGCATCGGTCATCTCGATGGCGAGCCGGTGTATCTGTTGGAGTTGCACAGTCACAGCGATGTCTCGGGCTGCAACTGGAAAGGCTTGCGGGCGTTCATGCTCGAGGGCGATCACACGGTGTACAAGGTGCTCGCTTACGCCGCGCAGATTGGCACCTGGGCCCGTGAGCACCGCTTTTGCGGCAATTGCGGGCAAGCCATGAACCAGGTGCCGCGCGAGCGGGCGATGTATTGCCAGCCATGCGATCTGCGCAGCTACCCGCGGATCTCGCCGAGCATGATCGTGCTGGTGACCCGCGGCGACGAAGTCCTGCTGGCGCGTTCTCCGCGCTTTGTCAGCGGGGTCTACAGCACGCTGGCGGGCTTTGCCGAGCCGGGTGAGTCAGCCGAGGATTGCCTGATTCGCGAGGTTCGCGAAGAGGTGCGGATCGAGGTCAGGAACATCCAGTACATGGGCAGCCAGTGCTGGCCATTCCCGCATTCGATGATGCTCGGCTTTCATGCCGAATACGCCGGCGGCGAGATCGTCTGCCAGGAAGACGAGATTGAAGACGCCCAGTGGTTCAACGTGCACGAACTGCCGCCGTTGCCGGCGTCACGCTCGATTGCCCGTTACCTGATCGACGTCTATGTGGCGCGGCGGTTAGGCCACGCTGAACCAGTGTTGCCAGGCTAGCCGCACGGTCAGGCCCAGCACCACGGTGATGAACACCGGACGTATGAATTTCGCGCCGCCGCTGATGGCGGTGCGAGCGCCGAAGAAGGCGCCGACCATCAACGCAGAGCCCATGCACAGGCCGATGACCCAATCCACCTGACCGGAAAAAATGAAGATCGACAGCGCTGCTGCGTTGCTGACGAAATTCATGCTGCGCGCCACGCCGCTGGCCTTCACCAGATCGATGGGGTAGAGCAGCAGGCTGCTGACGGTCCAGAACGCCCCGGTGCCGGGACCGGCCACGCCATCGTAGAAACCCAGGCTGAAGCCTTGGGTCGACTGCCAGGTTTTCTTGATCGGGGCATCGCTGTCCAGCGGTGCTTTGGGCGTTGCGCCAAACAACAGATAGACACCGCAGGCAAAAACGATCACCGGGAGCATCTTGTTCAGCCACTCGGCGGGCAGGTAATGCGCGACCACGGCACCGCTCAGCGCGCCGACCAGGGTGCCGACGATGGCGTGAATCCACTGCTTGGGATGGAACAGCTTGCGGCGGTAGAAGGTAAAGCTGGCGGTTGCGGAGCCGAAGGTCGAACTGAGCTTGTTGGTGCCCAATACCAGGTGCGGTGGCAGGCCTGCGGTCAGCAAGGCGGGGGTGGTCAACAGGCCACCCCCGCCGGCAATGGCGTCGATGAAGCCGGCTACAAAGGCGACAAGGGCCAGAATGGCCAGGGTGGTGAGGTCAACGCTTAGTTCGAAAGGCATGGAATCGGCTTATTCGGCGAGGTGTAGCAAAGGGCTGCGGGGAAGGGCCGATATCTTACCCAGATCCTGGTTCGGCGGCGACTGGTCTGACCTCTACGCAAACCAGCGCCTACAAGGGATCGGTGTTACAAGCCGAGGTCGGACAAGCCCGGATGATCATCCGGGCGGCGTCCAAGCGGCCAGCGGAACTTGCGCTCGCTTTCCTTGATCGGCAGGTCGTTGATGCAGGCGAAGCGCCGAGCCATCAGGCCGTCCTCGTTGAACTCCCAGTTTTCGTTGCCGTAGGAACGGAACCAGTTGCCCGAATCGTCGTGCCATTCATAGGCATAACGCACGGCGATACGGTTGTCGGTGAAGGACCAGAGTTCCTTGATCAGGCGATAGTCCAGTTCCTTGGCCCATTTACGGGTCAGGAAGGCTTTGGCCTCTTCGCGGTTGTGGGCGAATTCGGCGCGGTTTCGCCATTGGGTGTCCAGGGTGTAGGCCAGCGACACACGATGCGGATCGCGGGTGTTCCAGCCATCTTCGGCGAGACGGATTTTCTCGATGGCGGATTCACGGGTAAAGGGCGGCAAGGGTGGGCGAACTTCAGCGTTAGACATTTCATGTCTCCCTATCAAATTAAAGTTCAACAACGTTGTCGGTCTTGATCAAGCAGTTACAGGTCCAATAATTTGCGCGCCACACATTGCGCATTATCGGCGGCACTGTAGTCACCCATGACAAGTGCGACGGTAATGGCCCCGTCAATCAGGATCAGCAGCTGCTTGGCCAGTGCCTGCGGATCTTCGGCGCCATATTCGGTACACAGCTCGCACACGTAGTCGAGCAGCTTCTGTTTGTGGTCTTTGGCGACCAGGCGAACCGGGTCACGTGGATCACCGGTCTCGCCACTGGTATTGATGAACGCGCAGCCGCGAAAGCCTTCGCAATAAAACCACGACTTGAGCACGGTAAACAGATTGAGCAACCGGCCTGCCGGGGTTTCGGCCTGGTCGACAGCGCTCCTGTACCAGTGCATCCAGCGTTGATCCCGGCGTTGCAGGGCCGCGACGGTCAGCTCCTCCTTGTTGGCGAAGTAGCGGTAGACGCTCTTTCTGGAGACGCCAGCGGTCTTCACCAGAAGATCCATGCCAGTGGCGGCGATGCCCCCTTTGTAGATCAGCTTTTCGGTGACATCCAGAATGATGTCGCGTGTATCGTTGCTTGTGTTCTGGTTCATGGCATCTAAAGTAGAATGATCGTTCTCCTTGGTCAATTATTATTTCTTCGTTCACGAAACCGCCTTCGTTGCGATGCGGTGACCCGACGAGCCAGTGCCTGCAGGAGGATGCGATCGACCTGTAGGAGCTGGCCAGCGAAGAGGGCATTACAGACGGTAACAAGACCCGAACCGATCCATGGTGTAAGCTCTCAACCTCTTCGGATTCGACCCACTGCGAGCCCTATGCCGTCGCTTTTCAAACGCTCTCTTCTGCCCAAACTGCGCAGTTTTCCGCTGACCGCCGATGCCGTCACCTTCCTCTCTGGCGCAGCCGAGTTCCGCCGTTGCCTGCTGGAAAAAATCGCCAGCGCCACCCGGCGCATTTATATCGTTGCGCTGTACCTGCAACAGGATGAGGCCGGTCAGGAAATACTCGATGCCTTGCACGCCGCCAAACTGGCGCGTCCGGAACTGGACGTGGTGGTCGTCGTCGACTGGCTGCGCGCCCAGCGCGGCCTGATCGGTGCCGGCAAGCAACCGGGCAACTCGGCCTGGTACCAGCAGATGACCCGCACCCACGCCAGTGAAGTGCCGGTGTATGGCGTGCCGGTGCAGACCCGCGAACTGTTCGGCGTCCTGCATCTGAAGGGTTTCGTGATCGATGACTGCGTGATCTACAGCGGCGCGAGCCTGAATAACGTCTACCTGCAAAAGTTCGACAAGTACCGCTACGACCGTTATCACCTGTTGCACAACCGTGACCTGGCCGATTCGATGCAGCATCTGGTGCAGCATGGCCTGGTCGCTTCCAAGGCCGTGCATCGCCTGGATCTGCCGAACCTGCCGACCACCCGCAGCCTGCGCAGCGACATTGGCGACCTGCGCAGCCGACTCAAGCACGCGGCGTACGACACCACACAGGGCACCACGGACAAGACCGGCCTGTCGGTCAGCCCATTGCTCGGCGTGGGCAAGAACAACCCGTTGAACCGGGTGATTTGTGAGCTGATCGCCAGCGCCCAGCAGCAACTGACCATCTGTACGCCCTATTTCAATCTGCCGCTGGCGGTCATCCGCGAGATCAACCGGGCGTTGGCGCGTGGCGTGAAGATCGACATCGTGGTCGGTGACAAGACCGCCAACGACTTCTACATCCCGCCGAGCGAGCCGTTCAAGGTGATTTCGGCGCTGCCGTATCTGTACGAGATCAGCCTGCGCCGGTTCGCCAAGCGCCATCAACGCAATATCGACAGTGGCCAGTTAAACCTGCACTTGTGGCTGGACGGCGATAACACCTATCACCTCAAAGGCATGTGGATCGATCAGCGCTACACCTTGCTGACCGGCAACAACCTCAACCCGCGGGCGTTTCGTCTCGATCTGGAAAACGCCTTGCTGATCGATGATCCCAAAGGCGAGTTGCAGGCACCGCGGCGCACGGAGCTGGCACAGATTTTCCAGCACACTCGGCGCATCGAGCGCTTCCAGGACCTGCAAACCTTGGTCGATTACCCGTCGGGAGTGGCGAAATTTCTCAAGCGTGTCAGCCGTGTGCGCATTGAGCGCTTGCTCTACCGCATCCTCTAAGGCCTGAAAAAGCTTCGCTGGCTTGCCAGCGAAGGGGTCCGCTCAGACGCTGAAAACTCAGTTCAGACCCAGCTTGCCACGCAACGTCGACAAATCCTCAGCCAGGGTATTCACCGGCCCGACCAGCGCCTTGCGGTCGTTTTCCTTCACCTTGTCGTAGGTCTCGAAACCGCCGTCCGCGGTTTTGTACTTGGCCAGAGTCCTGTTCACCGTGGCAAAGTTCTTGTCGACTTTGCCGATGAATGCCGCGTCCTGTTTTTCGATCTGTGGGCGCAACAGGTCGACGATTTTCTTCGCGCCGTCGATGTTGCCCTGGAAGTCATAGAGGTCGGTGTGGCTGTAGCGATCTTCTTCGCCGGAGATCTTGGTGGCAGCCACTTCTTCAAGCAGGGCAGCGGCACCACCGACGACTTTTTCCGGCGCGAAGGTCAGGCCGGCGACGCGGGTTTGCAGGTCTTTGACGTCTTTGTCCAGGGCGTCGGCCAGTTCATCCAGGCCCTGGGTGCTGTTTTGCGAGAACAGCGTGTATTCGATGCGGTGGAACCCGGTGAAGTCTTCAGCTTTGACGCCTTTTTCGTGGTCATCGACGCGGGAGTCGATGGACGCGTCGAGGTCACTGAACAGCTCGGCAATCGGCTCGATCGATTCATAGTAAACGCGGGTCGGCGCGTAGAGTTTTTTCGCGGTGGCCAGATCACCTTTTTTCACCGCGTCGGTGAATTGCCGGGTGTGGCTGGCCAGTTCATCCAGTTGTTCGGTGACGTAGATCTTGTAGTCCGAAATCGGTTGCACCAACTCCAGTGGCGCCGTCGCCGCGAAAGCCGCAAGCGGGGTGTTGAGCAAGCCTAGGGTCAGCAGTAATGCGAGTGGCGACTGTTTCATGGGACGGTTCCGTATTGGTTGGGTTACGCGGTTGTTGTTGGATGCGTGGCGGCAAGCAGTGAGCGACCGATGAAATCCTGCTCGCCGCTGACACCGGGCAAGGTGAAGAAGTAGCCGCCACCGACCGGTTTCAGGTATTCCTCCAGCGGTTCGCCGTTGAGCCGGGTTTGCACGGTGATAAAGCCTTTCTCCAGGTCGGCCTGGTAGCAGATGAACAGCAAACCCATGTCCAGCTGGCCGTTCTTGTTCACGCCATTGGAGTAGTTGAACGGCCGGCGCAGGATCAGGTTGGCCTGGGTCGCGGCGGTGCGCGGGTTGGCCAGGCGGATATGCGCGTCGAGTCTGGTCAACTTGCCATGCGGGTCCTTGCCGTAGTCCGGCACCTGCGACTCATGGGTACCGCCCATGGGTGCTCCGGTGCTTTTGACCCGACCGAGAATGCTTTGCTGTTCCTGCAGCGGTGTGCGGTCCCAGCGCTCGACGAAGTTGCGGATGATCCGCACCGCCTGGTAGCTGCCGTTGGCGGCCCAGGCCGGTTCGTCGCTGCCGGGCTGAACCCAGACGATGCTGTCCATGGTTTTGGCATTGTTCGAATCGGGGTTGGCCGAGCCGTCACGAAAGCCCAGGAAGTTGCGTGCGCTCTGCGCCGGCACGCCGGGCTTTGCCGGGGCCTGGGGCGGCACGCTGCCCTCCTGTTTCCAACGTACCAGCAGCAGGTCCGGGAGATTTTTCACGATGTCGCGCAAGGCGTGGATGTTGGTGTCGGTAGTGTTGGAGCAGAACTGCAGGCTCAGGTCGCCGTGGCAGCAATCGGCCTCCAGCGCATCGTTGGGAAAACCGACCATGCGGTTCAGGCGCCTGGGCTTGGCGTCGGCCAGACCGAAGCGTTCATCGAACAACGAGGCGCCCACCGACACGGTGATCGTCAGGTTATCCGGGGTCACTATCGGGCCGAGAATGCCCGAATCGACCGGTGGCAACTTCGGGTCGACCTGGGTGACCGGGCCGCCCTTCATCAAAAACGCGATGCGATCGTTGAGGGTGCGAAACAGTCGCTCCAGGTCTTCACGGTCACTGGCCAGTACATCAAACGACACCAGCATGCCGGACGCCGGACGCGGCGTGACGATGCCACTCTGATGCTTGCCGTGGAACGCCTGGTGGTCGTCGGTGCGGTCGCTGCTTGGCGCTTCGGTAACCTGTGCGGGACTGGCGGCCATGGCCGGGCAGCTCAGGGCGGAGCCGGCCAGGGCGACACCGGCAGCGCCCATGCCCATCAATACCCGGCGCCGCTGGAGGTTGAGTTGTTCTAAATCGTTCATGGGTAAGTTGTCTTCTGCTTACAGGCCGCAAAGGCCAAGGGCGGGGTCGATTCGATCGAGTGCAGCGGCCAGTGCCTTGGCCTTGTCGGTGATCTGTTGGCGTTGCTCGGTGCCGACACTGTCGTAGCTGGCATAGCCGTCCTTGACCTTCAAACCCTTGAGTTCGGTGTCGAATGCGCCGAGCGCACTGTCGATCTTGGGCAGCAGGTCGGCGGCGGATTTGGCCAGCATCGGACGCAGCAGTTCGACGACCTTGCGTGCAGCGTCCAGATTGGCGGCGAAGCCGTTCAGGTCGGTGTGGCTGTAACGTTCTTCTTCACCGCTGCGGGCTCGCACGTCGGCGATACTCTCGAGGTTGCGCACGACCAGGCTCACCAGTTGCTCCGGTGGCAGGGACTGGGCCAGCAGTTGCTGCTTGAGGGTGGTCACATCCGCCAACAGGCGCTGAGCGACCGGTGCCAGGCCATCGAGGTTGCGTTGCTCGAACAGCGCGTATTCGAGGCGATGGAAACCGACGAACCCGGGGTCATTTTCGCGTTGTTCGAAGTAATCGGCACGGGCGTTGATTGCGTTGTCGAGCTCGGCCAGGCGCTGGGCAGCAGGCGCCATACGCTGATAGGCCGCACGGGCCGGCACGTACAAGGTCCGGGCCTGGCTGAGATCGCCGGCTGCAATGGCTTGCTCAAGGACGGTGACGGCATTGACCAGCGCCGTGCCCTGGCGGCTCAGGTACACGCGAAACTCCGACAATGGCCCAACGAACGCCACCATCGCCGGCCTGGCCTTGGCCGCCGCTTCGGAAGCCGCCGTCGGCGTGACGTGCAAGGTGCCGCGCGGGTTGCTCAGCAGGCCGCAGGTGATCGCGTAGTCGCCGGGCAGCAGGTTGGCGTTGATCACCTGGCTCAGGCCGGGCGCGATGTTTTCCCGTTCTTCGATCACCAATACGCCATCGAGGATTTCCCATTCGACGGCGCGATCGGATCGATTGACGATACGAAAGCTCGCGTGACCGGCCGCAACCGTCAGGGCATTGGGCTCGCAGCTGTGCGGGTCAATGGTCACCTGCACTTGGTCGTGGTTGGCCTGGCGCTTGTCTGCGGCCATCTTCGAGGCGTAATAGAACAGGCCGCCGGCGGCGATCATCACGATCAGCGAACCGGCCACTGCCCAGCGCAAGGCGCGGGGCGGGGAAGCCTGGGTTGGGGCTTGATTTGGCATGGGTGCCCTTACTGACTGGAAATGGAAGAAGACTGTTTGGCTGGATGTTCGAACGACTCCTGTGGGAGCCTGCTCGCGAAAAACTTACGGGCGCCGCAGGACATCCGGTTTTACGCGTTATCGTTCACGACCATCGCGAGCGAGCTCGCTCCTGCAAGGAGGCGGCGCGGGGAGAAAGAACATCACCAGCGCCACGATCAGATAAATCAGATAAGCACCCAGGGTGCTGACGGTCGGGGCGTCCTGGTAACCGAACATGCCCGCCAGTACCGAACCGAACGGACCGTCCATTGGCAGTGTCGTGCTGATGTCGAAGAGCACGGTTTGCAGGTGATTCCACACCCCGGCCTCGTGCAGCGCCTGCACCGAGTTGGCGAGAATGCCGGCAGCCACCACGAGGATGAACAGACCGGTCCAGCGAAAAAACGCGCCGAGGTTCAAACGCATGCTGCCGGTGTAGATCAGCAAGCCAACGATGATCGCCAGGGTCAAGCCGAGCAGGGCGCCGATCGGTGCCGCCGGACCTTCACTTTGCTGGAACACCGCGAGCAGGAAGAACACCGTTTCCAGGCCCTCGCGCGCCACGGCGAAGAACACCATGGCGATCAGGGCGGTGACCTGATGCCTGGAGCCGGTCAGCGCGTGATCGAGGGACGCGTGCAGCGAGTGCCTGATCGAGCGCGCCACTTTGCGCATCCAGAACACCATGGCACTGAGAATGCCAACCGCCACCAGCCCGACCACGGCTTCAAACAGTTCCTGTTGTTTCTGCGGAAACTCGGCGCTCACCAGTTCCAGGCCACCGCCCACCAGCAGGGCGAGGGCCGCGGCAAGGAACACACCGATCCACACGGCGGGCATCCACTGGCCGCGTCCGGTCTGTTTAAGGTAGCTGGCGATGATGCCAACGATCAGCGCGGCTTCTATGCCTTCGCGCAGCATGATCAGAAAAGGAACGAGCATTCAGCACCGTCTGAGAATTAGATAGGGTGCTAATTTGTAACATAATGAAACTCATTACCAAATGGTATCGATTGCCAATTACCTGAACATATGCTGAACAACCCGCAAAATCACCCCGAGTCCCTGTAGGAGCGAGCCTGCTCGCGATGGAGGTTAACGATGAAGTGGGCTGCCTGGATGAACGCTGTGCCCTGACCTCCATCGCGAGCAGTCTCACTCCTACAGGCGGGCGCGGCGTGGGTGGCTGCGCTAATATGCCCACCACTCAAACAAGAACAGGGTTTGCTTCGCGCAATGGCGGAAAAAGACACCATCTCCATTCAACTGGTGCGAGAAGCGCTGTTGCAGAGTTGCGCCCCGGGCGTTGCCACCGAAGAAGTGTTGAACAAGGTCGGCATCGATCCGCTGCTGCTGCACAGCAGTGATGCACGGGTACCGGCCACCGCTTACGCGCGGCTGTGGCGTCTGTTGGCGCGGCGCGGCGATGATGAGTTTTTCGGCATGGACCCACGCCAGCTCAAGTCCGGCAGCCTGGAGTTTCTTTGCCGTTGCGCCATGGTCCAGTCGAGCCTGGCGGCGGGCCTCACCAGTGGCTTGAGCTTCCTGTCACTGATGCTCGAACACCTGCCCGCGGAGTTGGTTCGTCAACAGAGCCTGGCGGAAATCGTGCTGCTGGAAGATCAACAGGACCCGCGCCGGGCGTTCACCTATTTCACCTACTGGATGATCGTACACGGCGTGGCCTGCTGGCTGGCTGGGCGGCGGATTCCGATCCTGGCCATCGAGTTGCGCTGCTCGCAGCCGGACTTCTGCGATGATTACCAGGTGATGTTCTCCGAAAACCTGCGTTTCGACCGCCCACGCACGCGGATGATTTTCTCCGCTGATTGCCTGGATGCGCCAATCAAGCGCAGCGCCGAAGAACTCAAGCGTTTCCTGGCCCATGCGCCGGCGAACATACTGGTCAAGTACCGCGACCCGCAGAGCCTGGCCAGCCGCATCAAGCACGATTTGCGGCAACTACCGGCCGAACGCTGGCCGGAAACCGAAGCCCTGGCGCTACGCCTGTGCATGTCGGCCTCGACCCTGCGCCGGCGACTGGCCGAGGAGGGGCAAACCTATCAAGGGCTCAAGGACAGCGTGCGCAAGGAACTGGCCATCGTCTGGCTGGCGGAACCGGCCATCAGCTTCGCGCAAATCGCCACGCGCCTGGGGTTTGCCGATACGAGTTCGTTCTACAAGGCATTTCGCAAGTGGTCGGGGTCCAATCCGGGGCATTACCGCAGCTTGATTCTCAACGAAGCCAGTTGAATTTCGCAGCGTCTGTCCCGGCGCCTTCGCGAGCAAGCCCGCTCCCACCGGAGAATGCGTTCCAACTGTGGGAGCGGGCTTGCTCGCGAAGACGCCAGTCCAGACACAGCAGCTTTTGCACCTTGGCCAAACCAGTCACGCAACTTGATAACTTTGACCATTGTCCCGCGCCCCGTACAGAGCGAGTATTTCCCTGTTAGTTACGGTTCCCCAACCTAATAAAAACACAGAGGGATTCTGGCAATGCGCGATTACTTGTCTGCTACGTCACAGTTCAATTATCAGCACACCGTCGACGCCGCACTCGCTGGCGATCTGACCGCCCTCAACGCCTGTATCGAGTGCTGCGACCGGCATGCCCTGCCGGGTCGTATCGCGCTGTTCTGGGAAGGCCGCGATGGCACCAGCGCGACCTACACCTTCAGCGACTTGCAGGACAAGGCCGCGCGGTTCGCCAACTTCCTGTTGGCCCAGGGCGTGCAGAAGGGCGACAAGGTTGCCGGTCTGTTGCCACGTAACATCGAATTACTGATCACCGTGTTCGCCACCTGGCGCATAGGTGCGGTCTATCAGCCGCTGTTTACTGCCTTCGGGCCCAAAGCCATCGAGCATCGACTTGGCAGCTCCGGCGCCAAGCTGGTGGTCACCGATGCGGTCAACCGCTCGAAGCTCGCTGAAGTCGCCGATTGTCCGACCATCGTCACCGTCGGCGGCCCCAAGGGGCAGGGCATTGTTCGCGGCGATTACAGCTTCTGGGCCGAACTGGCCAATTTCTCCAAGGTCTGCGAACCGGTGCTGCTGAGCGGCGAAGACCCGTTTCTGCTGATGTTCACCTCGGGCACCACCGGCCCGTCGAAAGCGCTGTCGGTGCCACTCAAGGCCATCGTCGCGTTCCAGAGCTATACCCGTGACGCGGTGGACTTGCGCCCGGAGGACGCGTTCTGGAACGTTGCCGATCCAGGTTGGGCCTATGGCATCTACTTCGGTGTCACCGGGCCGCTGTCGATGGGCCACCCGATCACCTTCTACGATGGTCCGTTCACCCTGGAAAGCACCTGCCGGGTGATCAACAAGTACGGGATCACCAACCTCACCGGATCGCCGACGGCTTATCGCCTGCTGATCGCCGGTGGCGACCAGTTCGCCAAGTCGATCAAGGGCAAGCTGCGTATTGTCAGCAGCGCCGGCGAACCCCTGAACCCGGAAGTGATCCGCTGGTTCGCGGACAATCTCGGCGTGGTCATTCACGACCATTACGGCCAGACCGAACTGGGCATGGTGTTGTGCAATCACCATGGCCTGCAGCACCCGATTCATATGGGCGCCGCCGGTTACGCCTCGCCAGGCCACCGCATCGTGGTGCTGGATGAAGAGTACAAGGAGCTGGGCGTCGGCCAGCCGGGCATCCTGGCCATCGACCGCAGCCAATCACCCATGTGCTGGTTCGCCGGTTACGAAGGCGCGCCGACCAAGGCTTTTGTCGGCGACTATTACTTGAGCGGCGACACCGTCGAGTGGAACCCGGACGGCAGCATCAGTTTCGTCGGTCGCAGTGACGATGTGATCACCACCTCCGGCTACCGTGTCGGCCCGTTCGACGTGGAAAGCGCCTTGATCGAACACCCGGCCGTGATCGAAGCGGCGGTCGTTGGCAAACCCGATCCGGAACGCACCGAACTGGTCAAGGCCTTCGTCGTGATCTGCGAGCAATACCGCGCCACGCCGGAGCTGGCCGAAGAGCTGCGCCAACATGTACGCAAGCGTCTGGCCGCGCACTCGTACCCCCGTGAAATCGAATTTGTCAGCGAGTTGCCGAAGACCCCAAGCGGCAAATTGCAGCGCTTTATCTTGCGCAACCAGGAAATCGCCAAGGCTCAAGAGGCCGCCGCGAAGAACGTTTCAGCTTGAATCCAAGGAAACAATGATGCAGATCGAAAACAAGGTTTTTCTCGTCACCGGCGGTGCTTCCGGCCTGGGTGCGGCTACGGCTGAAATGCTGGTCGCAGCCGGCGCCAAGGTGATGCTGGTGGACATGAACGCCGAGGCCGTCGCGGCCCAGGCCCAACGCCTCGGCGCGCAAAGCGTGGTAGCGGACATCAGCAACGAAGCCGCGGCTGAAGCGGCGGTGCAGGCGACGGTCAAGGCGTTTGGCGGCCTCAATGGCCTGGTCAACTGCGCCGGGATCGTGCGTGGCGAGAAGATCCTCGGCAAGAACGGTCCGCACGGGTTGTCCAGTTTCAGCCAGGTGATCAACGTCAACCTGATCGGCAGCTTCAACATGCTGCGCCTGGCCTCGGCGGCGATTGCCGAAACCGACGCGGACGCCGATGGTGAGCGCGGCGTGATCATCAATACTGCCTCAGCGGCCGCTTACGATGGTCAGATCGGCCAGGCGGCCTATGCCGCGTCCAAAGGTGCCATCGTCAGCCTGACCTTGCCCGCCGCCCGTGAACTGGCGCGATTCGGCATCCGTGTGATGACCATCGCTCCGGGCATTTTCGAAACGCCGATGATGGCTGGCATGACCCAGGAAGTGCGCGATTCCCTGGCCGCCGGCGTACCGTTCCCGCCGCGTCTGGGCAAACCGGCCGAGTACGCTGCGCTGGTCAGGCATATCATTGAAAACAGCATGCTCAATGGCGAGGTGATCCGTCTCGATGGCGCCTTGCGCATGGCCGCTAAATAAGGAGCAATTGTCATGAGCCTTTCCAACGATCCAATCGTCATCGTCAGCGCCGTCCGCACCCCGATGGGTGGTTTTCAGGGCGAGCTGAAAAGCCTGACCGCGCCGCAACTCGGTGCGGCCGCCATCAAGGCCGCCGTGGAGCGCGCCGGTGTCGCCGCGGATGCCGTCGAAGAAGTACTGTTCGGTTGCGTCCTGTCCGCCGGCCTCGGCCAGGCCCCGGCACGCCAGGCCGCGCTGGGCGCCGGGCTGGACAAGTCGACCCGCTGCACCACCCTGAACAAGATGTGCGGTTCGGGGATGGAAGCGGCGATTCTGGCCCACGACATGCTGGTCGCCGGCAGCGCCGAGGTGGTCGTCGCCGGGGGCATGGAGAGCATGTCCAACGCGCCGTACCTGCTGGACCGCGCCCGCAGCGGCTACCGCATGGGCCACGGCCGGGTGCTCGACCACATGTTCCTCGACGGCCTGGAAGACGCCTACGACAAGGGCCGGCTGATGGGCACCTTTGCCGAAGACTGCGCCGAAACCAACGGTTTCAGCCGCGAAGCTCAGGACGCCTTCGCCATCGCCTCGACCACCCGCGCACAGCAGGCGATCAAGGATGGCCGCTTCAAGGACGAGATCGTGCCGCTGACCGTGACCGTTGGCAAAGAGCAGGTGACGATCAGCAACGACGAACAGCCGCCAAAAGCCAAGCTGGACAAAATCGCCTCGCTGAAACCGGCGTTCCGCGAGGGCGGTACGGTCACGGCGGCGAACTCCAGTTCGATCTCCGACGGGGCTGCGGCGCTGGTCTTGATGCGTCGTTCCGAGGCTGACAAGCGCGGCCTCAAACCGCTGGCGGTGATTCACGGGCACGCGGCATTTGCCGATGCGCCGGGCCTGTTCCCGGTGGCACCGGTCGGCGCGATCAAGAAACTGATGCACAAAACCGGCTGGTCGCTGGACCAGGTTGATCTGGTCGAAGTCAACGAAGCCTTCGCCGTGGTCAGCCTGGTGACCATGACCCAACTGGAAATTCCCCACGACAAGGTCAATGTGCACGGCGGTGCCTGCGCCCTGGGCCACCCGATCGGCGCGTCCGGTGCGCGGATTCTCGTGACCCTGCTCTCGGCACTGCGCCAGAAAGGCCTGAAGCGCGGCGTTGCGGCCATCTGCATCGGCGGCGGTGAAGCCACGGCCATGGCCGTGGAATGCTTGTACTAACAACGCAGCCCCCTGTAGGAGCAGCCGGTCGACGCTCCTACAGGGTTGTGTTTGAACCCAATTAAGGACTGGTCATGATTCCCAATGACGAACAACTGCAGATTGGCGATGCGGCCCGGCAATTCGCCCAGGAACGGCTGAAGCCGTTCGCCGCCGAATGGGACCGCGAGCACCGTTTCCCCCGGGAAGCCATCAGCGAGATGGCCGAACTGGGCTTCTTCGGCATGCTGGTGCCGGAGCAATGGGGCGGCTGCGACACCGGTTACCTGGCCTACGCCATGGCCCTGGAAGAAATTGCTGCCGGCGATGGGGCCTGCTCGACCATCATGAGCGTGCACAACTCGGTAGGCTGCGTGCCGATCCTCAACTACGGCAATGATGAGCAAAAAGAACGTTTCCTCAAGCCCCTCGCCAGCGGTGCGATGTTGGGCGCCTTCGCGTTGACCGAACCCCAGGCCGGCTCCGATGCCAGTGGCTTGAAAACCCGTGCCCGCCTGGAAGGCGATCACTACGTGCTCAACGGGTGTAAACAGTTCATTACCTCCGGGCAGAACGCCGGGGTGGTGATTGTGTTCGCGGTCACTGATCCGAGTGCCGGCAAACGCGGGATCACCGCGCTGATCGTGCCGACTGATTCACCGGGCTACAAAGTCGCGCGGGTCGAAGACAAACTGGGCCAGCACGCGTCCGATACTTGCCAGATCCTCTTCGAAGACGTGAAAGTCCCGGTGGCCAACCGCTTGGGCGAAGAAGGCGAAGGCTACAAGATCGCCCTGGCCAACCTCGAAGGCGGCCGCGTCGGCATCGCTTCACAATCGGTGGGCATGGCCCGCGCGGCATTCGAGGCGGCCCGTGACTACGCCCGCGAACGCGAGAGCTTCGGCAAGCCGATCATCGAGCATCAAGCGGTTGCCTTCCGTCTGGCCGACATGGCGACCCAAATTGCGGTCGCCCGGCAAATGGTGCATTACGCGGCCGCCCTGCGTGACAGCGGTAAACCGGCATTGGTCGAAGCGTCGATGGCCAAGCTGTTCGCCTCGGAAATGGCCGAGAAAGTCTGCTCCTCGGCGTTGCAAACCCTTGGCGGATACGGTTACCTGAACGACTTTCCGCTGGAGCGGATCTACCGCGACGTTCGGGTCTGCCAGATCTACGAAGGCACCAGCGATATTCAGCGCATGGTTATTTCGCGCAATCTTTGAGAAGGAGTCCATCTGTGAGCTACGAAACGATTTTGCTGGAAACCCACGGCCGTGTGGGCCTGATTACCTTGAACCGCCCGCAAGCGCTGAACGCCTTGAATGCGCAAATCATCGGCGAACTGAACCACGCCCTCGATGGCCTGGAAGCTGATTCGAATATCGGCTGCATCGTGCTGACCGGCTCGAAAAAAGCCTTTGCCGCCGGTGCCGACATCAAGGAAATGGCCGAGCTGACCTACCCGCAGATCTACCTTGACGACCTGTTCAGCGACAGCGATCGCGTGGCCAACCGCCGCAAGCCGATCATCGCGGCGGTCAACGGTTTTGCCCTGGGTGGCGGCTGTGAGCTGGCGCTGATGTGCGACTTCATCCTGGCCGGT
>Ga0302169_10000312_pt1 | contig 15564 bp, 14 predicted proteins | sample I_Fen_N1_3_FD_193493 | JGI IMG/M metagenome (GOLD analysis project Ga0302169, IMG submission 193493) | Peat permafrost microbial communities from Stordalen Mire near Abisko, Sweden - I_Fen_N1_3 | ecosystem: Environmental > Terrestrial > Soil > Wetlands > Permafrost | place: Sweden: Abisko...
AAAAAGCGCCCGGCGACGACAAACGCTGGAGCATTCGCGCCCTGATCGTCGACGATGACGTCCCGATCCGCGAACTGATGATCGACTACCTGGCCCGGTTCAATATCCACGCCAGCGGCGTCACCGATGGCGCGGCCATGCGCCTGGCGCTGCAAGCGGAACATTTCGACGTGGTAGTGCTCGACCTGATGCTGCCCGGCGAAGACGGCTTGTCCCTGTGCCGCTGGCTGCGCGCCGAGTCGGACATCCCTATCCTGATGCTCACCGCGCGCTGCGAACCCACCGACCGGATCATCGGCCTGGAACTGGGCGCCGACGACTACATGGCCAAGCCGTTCGAGCCACGGGAACTGGTGGCGCGGATTCAGACGATTCTGCGGCGGGTGCGGGATGATCGCACCGAACAGCGTGCGAACATTCGCTTCGACAACTGGCGCCTGAACAGCGTGCTACGCCAGTTGATCGCCGCCGATGGCTTGGTGGTACCGCTGTCCAATGCCGAATTCCGCTTGCTGTGGGTGTTTATCGAACGTCCGCGCCGGGTACTCAGCCGCGAACAATTGCTGGATGCGGCTCGCGGTCGCTCGATCGAAGCCTTTGATCGCAGCATCGACCTGCTGGTGTCGCGCCTGCGCCAGAAACTCGGGGACGACCCGAAAAACCCGCAGTTGATCAAGACCGTGCGCGGTGAGGGTTATCTGTTCGACGCGAGAGACATCGGCTAATGCGTGAGCGCTTCGATACGCTGTTCGGCCGCCTGTTTGGCGTGCTGCTGATTGCGATCATCCTGGCGCACTTGCTGGCGTTTTTCTGGTTTCACCACTACGGCCCGCCACCCCCTCCGCCGCCGCCCGGGTTTTCCGAGGACTTCGGCGGGCCGCGCCCACCGATGGACCCGCGCTTCGAAAAACGTCCGCCACGGCCGTGGTTCGGCGGGCCGTTGGTGCCGCTGACCTTTCAATTTGTCTCGCTGATCATCGCCGCCTGGTATGGCGCCAAACTGCTGAGCCGACCGATCCAGCGCCTGAGCGACGCGGCCGAGCGCCTGAGCGAAAACCTCGACAGCCCGCCGCTGGACGAATCCGGGCCCCGGGAAGCACGGCAAGCGGCCCACACCTTCAACAAGATGCAGCGCCGCATCATCGAACAAGTGCAGCAGCGCTCACGGATGCTCGGCGCGGTGTCCCATGACCTGCGCACCCCGTTGTCGCGGCTCAAGCTGCGGCTGGAACAGATCGACGACGACAAACTGCAAGGCCAGATGCGTCAGGACCTGGACGACATGATCGGCATGCTCGACGCGACCCTCACCTATTTGCACGAACAGCGCACCAGCGAGGCCCGGCAGTGGATGGACGTGCAGGCGCTGGTGGAATCCCTCAGCGAAAACGCCCAGGACCAGGGCGCCGACGTCCAGGCCAGCGGGCATTGCGCGCCATTGCAAGTGCAGCCGATGGCGCTGCGCTCGTGCATCAACAACCTGATGGACAATGCCCTGCGCTATGCCGGGCAAGCCTCGATTGCCCTCGAAGACAGCCGCGAGCAACTGGTGATCCGGGTGATCGACCACGGGCCCGGGATTGCAGAGGACAAGCGCGAAGCGGTGTTTGAACCGTTCTTTCGGCTGGAGGGTTCACGCAACCGCAACTCCGGCGGCGTCGGCCTGGGCATGACCATCGCCAAGGAGGCGGCGGAACGCCTGGGCGGGCAATTGAGCCTGGAAGAAACACCCGGCGGTGGTTTGACCGCCGTCATCCAACTACCCCGCACCTGAAGTCCCACAGAAAATCCCCCTGTGGGAGCGGGCTTGCTCGCGAAAGCGGTGTATCAGTCAACATTAATGCCCACTGACACGCCGCCCTCGCGAGCAAGCCCGCTCCCACAGAGTTTGAGGACAGCCTGAATAGTTGCGCGTGTGTACCGAACGGTACAAACGCCACATACCCACGACAACTTGCCCCTTGAGGCTGCATAAGCCGGTGCACTCACCGGTTTTCCGTCCAAAGGAGTGAGCCCAATGATCGGTAGCGTCAGCAGCAATTACACGAGTTATACCAGCACGAGCACCAGCACCACGGCGGCCAACGCCGCCCGCCGGGCAGAGTTCCAGAAACAACTGCTCACCAAGCTCGACACCAATGGCGACGGCTCGGTGAGCCAGGATGAACTCAAGACCGCGCAGACGGAGAAGCCTGACAATCGTCTGCTGGCTGATCTGAGCAAGAACTTCACTGACCTGGACAGTGACGACAGCGGCAGCCTGAGCAGTGAAGAAATGGCCGCGATGGCCCCCCCTTCGCACCCGCAGGATCAAGCCCCCAACACCGATCTGGCCGATGCACTGCTCGGCGCGCTGGACGCCGATGGCAACGGCAACCTCAGCAGCGATGAACTGAGCAACGGCCTGACCGCCGCCGGCAGCACGGCCGACAGCAAGGAAATCTTCTCGGCCCTGGACAAAAACCAGGACGGCACCGTCAGCAAGGACGAGCTCACCGCCGCCCTCAGCCCGCCGCCTCCGCCGCCGCAACAGGCGTCCAGCGACCAGTTGTTCAGCCAGCTCGACACCGATAGCGATGGCAGCATCAGCGCCACCGAACTGAGCAGCGCGTTGCAGGCCAGCAACAGTTCATCAACGTCGACCTCGACGTCCACCGACACCAGCGCCGCGCTGCTGAAGATTCTCGACAGCGACAGCAGCGGTGGCGTCAGCAGCGATGAACTCAAGGCCGCGTTGCAGGCTGGCCGCGAGAAAAACAGCGACAGCTCTACCGATCAGTCGAATGTCAGCGAAGCGCTGCAAAAAATGATCGCCAACCTGAGCAAGCAGTACTCGCTCGATAACGTGGCGAGCGCGGGCAAATACCTAAACGTCACGACCTGAGTCAAAAGCTTCGCGGGCAAGCCTCGCGTCGTTCGCATCATCGCGGCACGCCCCCCCTCCTGTAGGAGCGAGGCTTGCCCGCGAAGAGGCCTTAAGCCCCAACAAAAAATCCCACTGACCTTCACGGGTTCAGTGGGATTTTTATAAAACAGGGATTTCAACGGCGATCTTCAACCCGCGCCTGGCTTTTGCTCCAGTCGGTCAACAGGCTGTAGGCAACGGCCAATAAGGTCGGGCCGATGAACAACCCGATGAAGCCGAACGCGATCAACCCGCCAAACACCCCCAGCAGCACAATCACCAACGGCAAGTTCCCGCCGCGACTGATCAGGTACGGCTTCAGCACGTTGTCCACGCCACTGATGATGAACGTGCCCCAGATACCGAGGAACACCGCCATCCCGTACTCGCCCTTCCAGGCCAGCCAGGCCGTGGCCGGAATCCAGATCAGCGGCGGGCCCATCGGAATCAGGCTCAACAGGAACGTCACAATCCCCAGCACCAGCGCCCCGGGAACCCCGGCAATCAGGAAGCCGATCAACGCCAGGATCGCCTGGGCCGCCGCCGTGCCGATCACGCCGTTGACCACTCGTTGCACCGTGCCGGCGACCAGCTCGATGTAATACCCGGCGCGGTCGCCGATCAGCCGTTCCAGCAAGCTGTGAACGAACGCCGCCAGACGCGGCCCGTCACGGTAGAAAAAGAACACGAAGACAATGCTCAGCGTCAGCTCGAGAATGCCACCGCCGATCTGCGCACTGCGCGCCAGCAGCCAGTTACCGACCTGACCGAGATAGGGCTTGATCGCCAGCATCAGCGCCGCGCCCTGCTCGTCGATGCTGTTCCAGAGCCCCACCAGCCGTTCACCGACCAGGGGAATCGTGCCGAGCCAGGCTGGCGCTTCCGGCAAGCCATCGACTTGCACATCCTTGATGAACACCGTGGCATCGCGCACATGATCCGCCAGGTTGAACCCCAGCCACACCAAGGGCACCGCCACCAGCAACATCCAGCCCAACGTCAGCAAAGCCGCCGCGAGGGATTCGCGGCCATTGAGCCAACGGGTCAGCAAACGCATCAGCGGCCAACTGGCAAATGCCAGCACCGCGCCCCAGAACAAGGCTGACCAAAACGGCGCCATTACCCAGAAGCTCGCGCCAAACAGCACCAGGAGCAGAATCTGCACCAACAGCCGATCGTTATTGATCATCGAAATCTCGAAAAAAGTCAGTCAGCACAAGAGTAGGCGAACGCGCGGGACGCGTTCGCCGGATGCAGCTTATCGCAACAGTTCGATGTGCAGGCCAGCGCCTTCGACGCTGCCGGTTTCCATCCGCGCCGCACGCACGCCCTGGGCAATCAGCGATTGGCGCCAGGCTTCGGCCTTGGCCCCGGAAACACTGACCCGCAGCGTGGTGTCCAGGTTCAAGCCACGGGAAATCAGGCGCAGCCAGGTGTCGTCGGGGTCCGCACTCAGTTTCGGGAAGTCGAGCTCACCGGTGCTTTTAAGCTGGCGTAGCAAGGTCGCGGAGGTCGGCAACAACTCCCCCAACGGTGCGGCCGCTTCGAATTGCTCGACATGCAGGTAGGCTTTGCGATTGCCGCGAGTGATGCCGTAGAGCGCCACCAGGGAATTGTCCTTGGGCGCCGCCAGCCGCAGCAGCAAATAGGCCTGTTGATCGTCGGCGCCAAACAGCTTGGCGTTGCCGAAGACTTCATTGGCCCACAGGCTGCTTTCGCCGCAATCACGGGCCTGGCACCAGAACAGCAGTTCGGCGCCCTGCTTCTGCAAGGCTTCGCGGGCGGCGGTAAAGGCTTCGGAGGAGGAATGTTCCGGCGGCAACTCGTAGGTCACCGAGGTGGTTTGCCCACGGGCGCTGACCTGGCCGTCGAAACGCAACTGGCCACTGATCTTGCGGATCGAACCCAACGGATAAATCCGCTCAAGATCGACCGGCGGGCGATAGTCGACGATCTGCGCATCGGCCAGGCGCGGCACGATGGGCAAGTCCTGGCTGCCCGGGACATCGGCGGCAAACACTAAAGGGCTGAAACAACACAACGCCAGCAGGCTGAGTGATCGCATGGGCCGGTTCATCGGATCAGCATGCCCTGTTCCTTTTTGTCGAAACTCAAGGCACGCACCGTGTTGGGCAGGCAGAATTCCTTACGCACGATAGAGACCTTATGGCCTTCCGGGGTCGCAGCGGTGTAGAGATCGATCATGGTTGTCTCCCTTTTCAACCCGTCCAGCCTCGACAGTTGCCCGGCGCAAGTCAAGGAACGGCGAAGAACCGATTGAAACAGTCTGCGACAAGCTCGGCGCCGGGGTCGTCATTCAGGTGCAAATGGTGGCCGCCTGGCAGTTGTTCACGGCTAAAGGGTAGACGCTCCAGCAACTCCGGATGTTTGGCGAGCATGCCCTCAGCCGCGACCACCAGTTTTGCAGGACAACCGATACGCTGGACGAAGGCCATCGCCTGTTCCTGTGTCAGACGCAGTGCCGATGGCAGCGTAAGACGGCTGTCGGTGCGCCAGGTGTAGCCGCCCGGCACCGGCATCAGGCCCCGTTGCGCCAACAGTTCGGCGGCTTCGCGACTGACCGCCACCAGGCCTTTCATCCGCGCTTCGACGGCGCGGTCGAGGGTGCTGTAGACCGGTTTGCGTTTTTCCCGCAAGTCGAGTTGCGCTTGCAGGGCCATGCCCATGCGTTCAGCCGCGTTTTCGCCTTTGTCTGTCGGAGGTATCACCCCATCGATCAAGGCCAGGTGGGTGACGCGCTCCGGCATCGCCCCGGCAATGATCACCGACGCAATCGCACCCATGGAGTGCCCCATCAGCGCAAAACGCTTCAGGCCCAGTTGTTCAGCGACCTGTAAAACGTCGTGAGCGTAATCCCACATCGCGTAACCGGCGCCCACCGGCCGATGCCCGGAATGGCCATGGCCGGCCATGTCCAGCGCGATGATGCGCAAGCCGTTGAGCTTGGGCGCCAACCGGGCAAAGCTGTTGGCGTTGTCCAGCCAGCCGTGCAAGGCAATCACCGGCAGGCCATCCTCGGGACCGAACAGGTGCGCCGCCAGCTCGATGTGCGGCAGGCTGAGGCGAACTTCTTCGACGACGTGGCTCATGCACAATCCTTCTGACGACGACCTTCCCAGCGACTGAACAGATTTTTCAGCAGCGTGGCGGTGTCTTGCGGACGTTCGAGGGGAAACATGTGGCCGCCGGGCATGGTCAGGGATTCGCCCAACGGCATGCGCCCGACGGAACTGGCGTGGTGACGCATGACCACGCGGCTTTTGTGCCCGCGCACTACCGCCAGCGGCACTTTCAATTGCCGGGCCCGGCCCGGGCTGGTGTGCGGCACGCCACGGTAGATGCTGATTTCCGTGGCCGGGTCGAAGCGCAGGCGCAGCTTGTCGCCAACCTTGTGCAAACCGTGTTGCAGGTAGGCGTCGAAGCATTCCGGGTCGAAGCTGCGAAACAGGGTTTTACCGGCAAAATAGCGGCGGGCGCTGTCCAGGTCGGCGAACTCTTCGCGCCGGCCCAAGGTGCGCCCGGCCGGCGTCAGGCGATCAATGAAGCCGAATCGTTTGGCGGCAAGAATCACCCATTGATCGGCGCGGGTCAGCACCGGCGAATCGAGCATGACCACGCCGCGATACAGCTCGGGACAACGCAGGGCGGCGTGCAGGTGCAACACGCCGCCGAACGAATGGCCGACGCCCCAGACCGGTTCGGGTTGCTGCTGGAGGTGATGGATCAGTTCGTCCACCAGGTTGTACCAATTGTCGTCCGCCGGGAAACGCGGATCGTGGGCGTGCTGCTCCAGATGCGTCACCTGGTACTCAGGCGCCAACGCCGCGAACAACTTGCCGTAGGTCCCCGAAGGAAAGCCATTGGCGTGGGCGAAAAAAATCTGCTGCGACATACCGGTCAATCCATGGGCGAGAAACGTGCGTTGATTGTCCGTAAGACCGTGGCCCGCAGCAATGACCATAACGGTCAGGAATGGTGGCAAGAAGATCAAAAGATCGCAGCCTTCGGCAGCTCCTACGGGTGTACACAATCCAATGTAGGCGCTGGCGAAGCCTGCGATCTTTTGACTTTAAAACCTCACCGCGCCGGAGGTTTCTCACCCAACGGCACCACCGCCATGGTCAACCGCGACACGCAACTGGCCTTGCCCTCATCGCTGGTCAAACGGATATCCCACACATGGGTGGTGCGACCGATATGAATCGCCTTGGCCACCGCCGTCACTCGCCCGCTGCGCAATCCGCGCAAATGGTTGGCGTTGATTTCCAGGCCCACGCAGTAAAACTTGCTGGCATCGATGCACAGGTAACTGGCCATCGAACCGACCGTTTCGGCCAGCACCACCGAGGCACCGCCATGCAGCAGGCCATAAGGCTGGTGGGTGCGATGGTCGATGACCATGCTTGCGGTCAGGGACTCGTCGTCGAAGGCTTCGAAGCGGATATCCAGCACTTCGCCGATGGTGTTTTTCTGGATGGCATTCAATTGTTCAATGTTCGGAGCGGTACGCCACAGACTCATCGCTGACTTCCTTTATTGATGTTGTTCGTCGCTCAATCCTGCCACAGCACCGCTTCGTTGCGCTCGCTCCATTCTTCGAAACGGGCGCCATAGGCCGCTTCGATCACGTTGCGCTTGATCTTCAGGGTCGGGGTCAGGAAGCCGTTTTCCACCGCCCAACTGTCCTTGACCACCACCAATCGACGCAGGCGTTCGTGTTTATCGAGAACGGCGTTGACCTCCTCCAGGAGTTTTTCCAGGCTCGAATGCAACCCCGCCCGCGCCGCGCCAGTGGCATCCTGCTGCCCGACCGCCGACAACACGCAAAGCCCCAGCGGCGCACTCAAACCATCGCCAACCACGCACACTTGCTCGATCCGCGAATGCACCGCCAGGCGATTCTCGATCGGTGCCGGGGCCACGTATTTGCCTTTGCTGGTCTTGAAGATTTCCTTGAGCCGCCCGGTCAGGCGCAGATTGCCTTCGGCGTCTTGCTCGCCCTTGTCACCGGTGCGCAGGAAACCGTCCTCGGTGATGGTTTCGGCGGTTTTCTCCGGTTCCTTGAAATACCCGAGCATGGTCGCGCCGCTGCGCACCATCACTTCGCCCGACTCGGCAATCCGCACCTCGACCTCCGGGCACGGCTTGCCGATCCAGCCGGGTTTGTTATCGCCCGGCCGACCGATGTGCGAGTACCCGCAGCTTTCGGTCATGCCGTACACCTCCAGCACGTCCAGGCCGAGTTTGCGGTACCACTGCAATAAGGTCTGCGGCACCGGCGCCGCGCCGGACAGCGCGATGCGCAACGCGTCCAGCCCCAACCCGGCGAGGACTTTGTGCCCCACTCGCTTGCCGATAAATGGCAGCCCCAACAGGAAATCCAGGCGTTTCGCCGGGATCTTGCTGTAAACCCCCATCTGAAATTTGGTCCAGATACGCGGCACGCCAAATAATGCGGTGGGCCGGGCGCGCTGCAAATCGGTGAGGAAAGTGTCGAGGCTCTCGGCAAAGAACACGGTCTGCCCGGTGTAGATCGACGCCAGTTCGACGAACATCCGCTCGGCGACGTGACACAACGGCAGGTAAGACAGCAGCCGATCCGACTCATTGAGGCCAAACAACTGCGTGCCGCGAGTGGTGGCAAAACCGAGATTGCCGAAGCTATGCATCACGCCTTTGGGCAGGCCGGTGGTGCCGGAGGTGTAGATGATGGTTGCCAACTGATCGGCGGCGGGTTTCGGGTCGTCCTGGATCGGCGAGCTCTTTTGCAGGTCGTCCCAGCTGAAATCGAAGGTGCCGGGCGGATGGAGTGGCAGGCTGATGGTCGGCAAATCGGGGCTGACACCCCGCGACATGTTTGGCCAGTCATCGAGTTTGCCGATAAACGCCAACGCCGCTTCGGAGTGGGTCAGCACTTGGGCCACGGACTCGGCGGTGAGGTTGGGATAGAGCGGCACCGACACATGCCCGGCCATCCAGATCGCCAGGTCGGCGATGATCCAGTGCGCGCAGTTTTTCGAAATCAGGGCGATGTGGCTGCCTTGGGGCAGTTCCCGGGCGCGCAGCCAATGCGCCGCACAGCGCGCCTGATGGCCGACGTCGGCCCAGGTCAGCGTCTCGACCTGGCCACCGCCCACCGGCTGCACCAGAAAACGCTGGCGCGGATGGCGGGCTTCACGTTCGTAGAACACGTCCAGCGGCAAACGAAAGGCAGCAGACATGCGGCTTGCTCCTGAATTTTTGGTCTGGAGCAAGCGTAGTCAACCAAGCAAGTGCTTGGTTGATTATTTGTGGATAAGAAAGATTAAAAGATCGCAGCCTCGTTGCACTCGACAGCTCCTACACAGCTCCTACACAGAAATGCGAAATCCATGTAGGAGCTGTCGAGTGCAACGAGGCTGCGATCTTTAGCTTTCAAGGGTGCTTGATGCCGTTGAGCTTCATCGCCCCGGCCAGCGGCAGGTCGCCTTCCAGCTCGGCCAGGCCGGCGGTTTTCACCGCTTCCGGTTGCTGCACATGACCGTGCTGCAAGTAGCCCAACAGGTTGCCCACCAACGGGTTATGGCTGACCAGCAACGCGTAATCCACCGACACCAACTGTTCGGCCACCGCTTGCGGGCGGTTGTCGGGGGTCAGCCAGTCGACGGTGCGGATCTCCGGCTCGAAACCCAGGGCTTCGCGGACCAGTTGCGCGGTCTGCTGTGCTCGCAGGTAGGGGCTGGCGTAAATCGCGCTGATCGGTTGGCCGATCAACTCGGCGGCGCTGCGCAGCGCTTCTTCGCGACCGTGGGCGGTCAGTGCCCGTTCGGAATCGGGGCGCGAGCCATAAGGCTCGGCTTCACCATGACGCAATACCCAGAGTTTCATAGCTTGGGTTCCTCATCTCGAACCGGATGCGGCGCAGGCGCCACCACGTGCGGTGCTTCACCTTCCGGGGTACGCGGCGTCGGCCAGTCAGCGAACGGCCAAGGCTTCTGGTCGCTGTGGAAGCTGCCGAAACGACCGATCTGCGCCAGGAACTGGCTCAGGCTGTCGCCGAAGTTCATCAGGCTGGCGCTCGGGGCGCCGTAAATCAAACGATAGATCAACTGCACCAGCACCACCGCACCCAGGATGAACTGCGCCACTTGCCAGACCAGCACGTAGACGATCATCCACAACACTCGCAGCAGGATGGATTCGTACTTGGCTTCTACTTTCGGATCGTTCATGTCTCGCTCCCTGCCCGTGAAATTAAGGGATCAGTTGAAACCGCTGGTGGAAATAAAGTCGACATCGGTTTTGGGTTCGGCGCGCATCAACAGTTCAATCACTTGGTCGAGCGTGCGCCCTTCAAACAGGATCGCGTGCAACCCGGCGACCAGCGGCATATAGACGCCGACTTCCTGAGCCTTGGCCTTCAGTACTTTCAGGGTGTTCACACCTTCGGCGACTTCGCCCAGGCGCGTGACCGCGTCTTCCAGGCTCAAACCCTGGCCGAGGGCGAACCCGACCTGGTAGTTGCGGCTTTTCGGCGACGAACAGGTGACGATCAAATCGCCAACGCCCGCCAGCCCGAGGAAGGTCATCGGGTTGGCGCCCTGATTCACCGCAAAACGGGTCATTTCCGCCAGGGCCCGGGTGATCAGCATGCTCTTGGTGTTTTCCCCCATGCCCAGCGCCACCGCCATGCCGGCAATGATCGCGTAGACGTTTTTCAGCGCCCCGCCCAACTCCACGCCAAAACGGTCGGCGCTGGCGTATACGCGAAAGGTGCGACCGTGCAGCGCTTCCTGAACCCGTTGGCAGAGTTCTTCGTCTTCGCTGGCGACCACCGTGGCGGTCAGGGCGTGTTCGGCGATTTCACGGGCCAGGTTCGGCCCGGACAACACGCCGATGCGCGCTTGCGGGGCGATCTCTTCGAGGATCTCGCTCATCAGCTTGAAGGTGTGGGCTTCGATGCCTTTGGTCAGGCTGACCAGCAGTTTGCCGGTCAACCGCTCGGCGTGTGGCATCAGCACCGCGCGTAGCGCGCTGGACGGCAGCGCGACGAAGCACAGATCGCAGGCGTCCAGGGTCGCTTGCAGATCGGTGACCGCCGTCACACCCGGCAAAATCTTGATGCCTTTAAGGTAACGCGGGTTTTCGCGATTGACCCGAATGGCCTCGGCCTGTTCGGGATCACGCATCCACTGCAAGACCTGATGCCCGTTCTCGGCCAGCAGATTAGCCACGGCGGTACCAAAACTTCCGCCTCCCAGGACCGCAATTGGGCGCTGTTCAGTCATATGCAATCCGTTAATCCATACCAGTGGCGATGCCGGCATTATACGGAGCGGCCCAGTGGCGGCCAGCCCCTGCGTCAATTACCGGCACGTGTAGGAAGAAGACCGATAAAACCGAGGAAAATGCCCTTAACGTGACTGGAAAAGTCGTCTAGCTCGGTTAACATGCGCGCCAATTCATCGCTTCCAAGGCTGCGTTGTGTCTTTTGGTCCACCCTCACCGCGTTCACCGCTGCTGCTGGCGCTGATTTTCAGTCCGGCCTTGCTGGCCGACGACCTGTTCCTCGACAACGAGCCGCTGCCGCAGGTGCTGACCGCCACGCGCCTGAAACAATCGCCGGCAGCGGTGCCGGGCAGTATGACGGTGCTCGACAGCGAACTGATCAAGGCCAGCGGCGCTCGGGACATCAGCGAGTTGCTGCGGCTGGTGCCGGGGATGATGGTCGGCAACATCAACGGCAATCAGGCTGCGGTGAACTACCACGGCACCAACGCCAGCGAAGCCCGGCGCATGCAGGTGTTGATCGATGGCCGCTCGGTGTACCGCGCCGGCCTGGCCACGGTGGACTGGAGCGATATTCCGGTGGCCATGGAAGACATCGAGCGCATCGAAGTCTTTCGCGGGCCGAACACCGTCAGCTACGGCGCCAACGCGCTGATGGCGGTGGTCAATATCATCACGCGCAACCCGGCGGACAGCCACGGCACCCGGATGAAAGTCACCCGGGGCCAGCGCGGCATCAACGATTTTTACGCCAGCCAGGGCACCGGTTGGGACGGCGGCGATCTGCGCCTGTCGCTGTCCGGCCAGCAAGATGACGGCTTCGATTCGGACCGTACTGGCGCCGATTATCGCGACAGTCGGCGCCTGGACCGCTTCAACCTCGCGGTCAGCCAGACGCTCAACGACAGCCAAAGTATCGACTGGCAGTTGAATGCCAAGGACGGCACCAACCAGCGGCCCTACACCTATCGCCCGGTGTTCTCCGGGATTACCGCTGCCGGGAACAATTCCGACGTGATCGCCAAGGATTACGCCGGCTCTCTGCGCTGGAACCTGGACATCAATCCCGAGCACAGCCTCTATATCCAGGGCTCGGCGCAACACTGGGATCGTCAGCGAACCTGGCGTGCCTGCGACGCCGAAGTGTCGTTCAGCCCGGAACTGACCGATCTGTGGCAACTCAACCCGAACTACGCCGAACGCCTGGCGCGCAATATGGAGCGTTACACCGGCCCCGGCGCCCCGGCCGGCACAGCGACCGAGCAAGCGCTGGGCAATCAGGTGCTCAAACAATGGAAAAACGGCGCCCGGCAAACCCTGTGCGGCGACATCGACCAGAGCGCCCGGGAATCGCGCTACGACCTCGAACTGCAAGACACCCTGAGCCTGTCCGATAGTCTGCGGTTGGTCAGCGGCATGAACTATCGTTACGACCGGGCAGACTCCGAGACCTACTTCAATGGCACGCTCGACGACACCACGTGGCGCACGTTCGGCCAGCTCGAGTGGCGCGCCAGCGAACACTGGCTGCTACAGGGCGGCGCCATGTTCGAAGACACGCAACTGACCGGCAGTTCGCTGACGCCACGGGTCGCGATCAATTATCTGATCAACCCGCGCCACGGCTTGCGCGCGGTGTATTCCGAGGCGATCCGCTCGCCGGACATGTTCGAGAACAATGTGAACTGGAGCTACCAGGTGACCAACCTGCGGCCCAGCGCCTATGGCCAAAGTAGCGCCCGTTACTTTGTGAAGACCCGTGGTCCCGGCGACCTCGACAAGGAGCGCATGCGTTCCCGGGAACTGGGCTACAACGGTTTCTTCGCCGAGCTCGGGCTGGCCGTGGACGTGAAGCTGTTCTACGACGAAATCACCGGCATGATCAGCGAGCCGCTGCGCAACAACCAGTACATCGCCAGCAACGCCAACACCTCGCGGTTCCGCGGCACGGAAACCCAGCTCGACTGGCGCTTGAGCAATGCCGATCGCCTGCGCCTGACCTATGCCTACGTCGACGCCAAGGCCAGTAACCCGCTGGACCAGCGCCAGACCGCGCGCAACAGCGGTTCCGCCGGTTGGCTGCGGGACTGGGGCCAGGGCTGGAACAGCGCGCTCTTCTATTATGGTGACGACGCCCTCAACGGCTACCGCTTCGAACGGGTCGACACGCGCATCGCCAAGCGCATCGGCCTGGGCAAGGCCAGCCTGGAACTGGCCGGCGTGCTGCAACAGCGCCTCGACCACCAGCCGACCACCTTCGTCGACAACAATTACGACGAGCGCCGGGTGCTCTACTTCAGCGCGGAGCTGGAGTTCTAATGCAGCCTCAGTCACGGAAGACGCCAACCCTACGCCGCCGGCTGATCGGGGTGTGCCTGGCCATCGGCGGTCTGCTGTGGGGCTTGACGGCCAGTGGCGCCGACATTCTGTTGACCGGCGCCGAGGACAGCCCCGGCGTGCAAACCTTCATCCAGGCCCTGAGTGAGCGGCGCCCCACTGACAATGTGCGTTTCCAGCCGCTGGCGAGCCTGCCGGTGCCGGGCCAGCTACCCAGCGCGACGCGTTTGATTCTGCTTGACCTGCCGAGCCTCGACTGGCGCCTGCAAGACAGCCAGGGCCCGGCGACACTGGTGCTGCGCATCAGTCGCCTGCAAGCGCGGCAACGCTTGAGCAATGTATTGCCGGCGCGCCTGAGCCTGCTGTGGAGCGATCCACCGCTGCAACGGCAATTGCGCCTGACGCGGTTGATCCTGCCGCAGGTGCGCCGGGTCGGCGTGTTGTATGACCGCCACAGTGAATTTCTCTTGAAAGAACTGCGCCTCGCCGCCCTGCCCCTGGGCCTTGAGATCGTCACCGAACGTTGGGACAACACCAGCGACAGCCGCCCGTTGCAGGCGCTGCTGAAAAACAGCGACGTGCTGTTGGCCCTGGAAGACCCGGACCTGTACAACCCGAAAACCGCGAAAAATCTGTTGCTCAGCAGCTACGGACGACAGATGGCGCTGATCGGTCCGAACGCCGGTTTCGTCAAGGCCGGCAGCCTGGCCAGCACCTACAGCGACCAGAGCGACTGGCTGGCGGTCCTCGACGATTTGCTCGACCGGCCGCCGGCCACCTGGCCACGCACGCTCTACCCCAACCACTTCAAAGTCTTAAGCAATCCGCAAGTGGCTCGTTCATTAGGTATTGAACAGATGGATGAAGCATCGGTCGCCTCTCAGTTGACCGAAGGAGAAAGCCACCCATGACCTTCCGTCGCTGGGACATCAACACCCGCACCCAAATCATCAGCCTCGGCCCTGCCCTGTTGCTGACGTTGCTGCTGATCAGTTTCTTCACGTTCGTGCGCATTCAGGACCTGCGCCAGGAGCTCAACCACACCGGCCAACTGATCGCCAACCAACTGGCGCCCGCCACCGAATACGGGGTGATTTCCGGCAACAACGACGTGCTGGAAAGTTTGCTCAAAGCCACCCTGGCCACGCCAAACGTGCGGTTTCTGGAGGTTCAGGACAACGCCAACCGGATTCTGGTGTACGTCGAGCAACCGTCCGAATCCCACAACCGCTCCCAGCAGGTCGAAGTGTTCCAGGCGCCGGTGCGCTTGCAACGGATCGCGCTGAACAATGACTTCTTCCAGAACACCCGGACCTCAGTCGCTGCGCCGAGCGAGGATTACCTGGGGCGGGTGATCGTCGGCCTGTCCAACGACGCTTTCAGCCAGCGCCAGCAAGAGATTCTGTTCAAGGCCGGCATCCTCGCCTTGTTTGCCCTGCTGTTTACCTTTCTGCTGGCCCGGCGCCTGGCGGGCAGTCTGTCGCAGCCGATCCGCGACATCGGCAACGCGGTCAAGGCGATCCAGAAAGGCGACTACACCACGCCGCTGCCGATCGTCGATGACACCGAGCTGGGCGCCTTGTCGCAACACATCAACAACCTCGCCGAGGGCCTCGAACAGGCCAGCCGCGAACAGCAACAGGCGATGTCGCAGTTGATCCAGACTCGCGAAGAGGCGGAAAAGGCCAACAACGCCAAATCCGATTTCCTGGCGATGATGAGCCACGAACTGCGCACGCCCATGAACGGCGTGCTGGGCATGTTGCAGTTGCTCGAAACCACCGACATGACCGAGGAGCAGATCGAGTACGCGGCGCTGGCCTCGGAGTCCACCGAACACTTGCTCAAGGTCATCAACGACATTCTCGATTTCTCGCGCATCGAGCGTTCGGAACTGGAACTGGAGCACATTCCATTCAACCTCGCGGACCTGATCAGCAGTTGCGCCCAGTCCTTCCAGCACAGTGCAGTGCAACGCAAGCTCGACCTTGAGCTGTTGATCCCTGACGACATGCGCGCCTTGCAGGTGCAGA
>Ga0302169_10000313_pt1 | contig 15525 bp, 13 predicted proteins | sample I_Fen_N1_3_FD_193493 | JGI IMG/M metagenome (GOLD analysis project Ga0302169, IMG submission 193493) | Peat permafrost microbial communities from Stordalen Mire near Abisko, Sweden - I_Fen_N1_3 | ecosystem: Environmental > Terrestrial > Soil > Wetlands > Permafrost | place: Sweden: Abisko...
AAGTATAAAGGCTCGGAAGATTTGTTAAGTGATGAGTTTATACCGTCTCAATGTCCACATCTGCTCGGCGCAGGCTATGTTCCATCGTTTGACTTTGACAGCCTTTGAATAGTCCCGATTGAACAACGCCGCAAGGCGTTGTTCAACCCAGGTCGACTGGCCGATTATTGGCGGGTGGAGGAGGGTGATGAGGCTGTATCGACAGGGTTTGACTTCGCGTCGCCCTTTCTCAAAAACAACCAGTTCGACGCCTGCAAGCCGTCGAACTTGATCTTGTAGTGACCATCGGCATAGGTCGCGGGCAGCTTCTTCATTTGCCCCATGATGCCTTGAGTGAACAGTGTCAAACCCTGCGGCGCCTGGAGGGTCAGCGTGCCCTCGAGGGGCTCAACGTAAAAAGGTGTTTTGTCGTTGTCTTGGGGGATGGCCCGAGCGCCCAGGGATATCATCAAATTCTGCGACCGGCCCAAAGGTGCTTCATCCAGACTTTGCACCACCACGCTGGCGTTGAGGGTCTTCACTTGAACTTGAATGTTGCCCAGGCTGATCGACTCGCCGCCGATCCAGCCGGTCGCGGCCTGGGTGCGCGGCGTATTGATGGTGTAGACGCCTTGTTTCCAGTTGCGCTTGAGTTCACCCGTGTCGGTCGTCGATTCGTTGGCATTGGCGTCCAGCAGCGATTGCCCGGGGTCATGAAACACCTGCGCATTGCTCGGGATAACGCTCTGTTGCAACCAGGGCAATTCCGGCGTCTGCGGCATCGCGATTTCCAGCTTGCCTTTCTCCATGGCGGTGCGCAGCAGAGCAGAGTTGGCCGGTGTGATCATCTGGTTGAACAGGGTGCCTGGCGTCGGCGCAAAGACATAGGTCGTTGTTGCTTCGCGAACGTCTGCGCGGCGATACAGCAAGGCGGCGGCGGGCAGGGTGGCCAGCATTGCGGGGTCGTTATAGGCGTGCCAGTTGCTGGCGCTCATCCCTTCGCCCCCCAGTGGCTCCTGGCTGTAGGCATATTGCATCAGTGCATCCCAGCCTTGGTGGCTGGCGGTGCCGGCGATATAGAGTGGCAGCGAGTGACGGTCTGGGGTCGGGAAGGGCTCGTTGTTCCACTCGGTGACGGTCAAGGGTTTGCCCGCGACCTGGCCGGCGGCGATCCAGTTCACGATGCCGTCGCTGTACAGTGGGTTTTTTTCTATCTGCCCAGCGCCTCCGTAGCTGTGGACGTCGATGACGTCGCCGACGGTAAGGGCGGGCAGGGAATTCAGACTGTTACCGCCCCAGGTGCTGGTCGTGGCGATGGGGACTTTCACGCCCAAGCCACGCAGGTGCTCGATCATATCGACGTTGAAACGTCGTTCCAGGTCGTTCAGGAACAGCTTGGAGGGACCAGGCTCCCAGGAGCGCCAGGTCTGGTCTGCGGATAGATTGTGCTGGTTGGCAAAGGCTTTGGCCTCTGCCATGTAGATGCTGTTGTGCTTCGGCACGTTCTTGTCTGGCAACAGGGCGTTGCCAAAGTGGTGGGTGAGGTCGTTTTCGTTGGTGATCAGTACGGCGGCGACCGCCGGGTCGTCTTTGTAGGCCAGACCGGTGTAGGGGTTCACATGGGTCAGGTAGTCTTCGGTAAAGCGCTTCATGGCTTTCTGAATGGTGAGATTCACATAGGCATAGCCCTTGAGATAGGCAAAGTTCTGCTCTTCTTTCGGCAATTCATCGAAGCCATAAATGTTGTCTTTTTCCAAAAGAGCTCGCTGGACGTGCATATCGAGCCACACATAAATGCCTTCGTCTTTCAGGCACTTGATCCACCAGTCGATTTTTTTCAATGACTGCGGGCTCAGTTCCTGGGTGCTGCGCGTGATCCGGCTGTCGCCAAAGATATTCGGGAGCACCCACGGCGAGTCATGGTGATGCAATCGCACGAGATTGAAACCCAGTGCGGACAGCCGTTTGGCCTGCTGCTTGATGGCATCGTCTGGCGTGCCGAACAGCGTATAGGCCGACAGGTTGGTACCCCAGAAGCGCGCCGGGGTGTTGTCCGCGAATAGCAATTGCTCGCCGGAGGCTTTGACGAATCCGCGCTTGCCGGCAGGTTTTTCCTCGGCATTGAGAAAGGACAGATCGACCGGCGAAGTTTTCCAGTCGAGCTTGTCAGTGGGCCAGCTCTTGGGGTCCGTCAGTCCGAAGCGCTCGCTACTGGTGGGGCCGATCGCCACATCGCCGGAAACGCTCAAGGTGGCGGTGAACTCCTGGCGGCCAGGTTTGATCGTGTTCTTGTAGAAAAAGGCACGCACCTCCGATTTATCGCCCGGTTCAAAGTACACGCCTGCCAGCGCGGGCTCGAAGCGCATTTCGATGCGTCGCCCTTGCGCATTGCCCCAGGACCAGCCGCGGTTGTCGGGCAGCAAAGTGGGCGGGCCCATTTCTCCCGCGAACAGTGAGGGGTCGAAGTTGAAGACGATGCCGCCACCGGACAAGTCCGACTTCATGCTGCGAGCATCCAGGGCAAACTTCCAGGTCAACGATTGCGGGTCTTGCTTCTGAATCTGCGCATTCAAGTCGAAATCCAGCGCGGTGTTTTTACCCGCGAGGGTGTACCGATAAGGTCCGTTGGTCTTGAATTCGGTTTGCAGATACGTCCAGTCCCAGCTCCTCCCGAAGAACGAAAATGTCGTGGTAACCGCCGGGCTGCCACCGCGCATCAGCGTGGGCAGGCCGTTGCGCTCGTCCACACTGGCGACCCAGCCCGACGCCCAGGTACGAAGCGGCCAGATAGCGAAAAACAGCAGGAGCGCGAGCAGTATTCGGGGACGTCGGAGCAATGGGATCATGGGGCTACCTGAGTTGGAGATGGGCACTCGCCGTGACCGCCGTCGAGGTCTGCCTGAGCCTGCGGGCCATCTGCGCGTAGGCCACGCCCAGTCCGGCTATCGACCAATACACCACGGGGATGACGGTGATACTGCTGACGGTCACGATGGTGATCAGGATCCCGGCCAGTGTCGCCAGGAGTGCACGCCCAAGTCGGCGTGCCTCATCATCTTTGTTGGAGAACGAGCGCATTCCTTTGCGGATGCCAAGCAGAACCGCGGCGAAAAAACACACGAACAGCGTCAATCCAATCAATCCCACCGACAGGGCTATGCCGATATAGGTGTTCACGATATCGATGATCCCCTGGCCCTGGGTCAAGGACTGCATTTCCGGTGTGCTGCGGTAATCGAATGAGCCCAGCCAGGGGTTGCGCTGGATAACGATCATGGCGTTATCGATCAACTGTTGCCGATACGTGATGTTCTCGGCCTCTACCGTGCCGATGAAAGGAAGCAGATCGAGCACTTTTTGTCCGCCCGGTACGACGGCCAGCAACGGAAGGGCGAGAACTCCGGCGAGCGCCAGCAGCATCAGTCGTTTGACGGCCTTGCGACCGGTGCCGATGAACACGACGATCATGACGGCGGTACCGACCCAGGGACCCCGCGACAGCGGCGCGTACAGACCGCCGGCGAGCAACAGCGCGCCCAGGCCTCTTTGCAGCCGACTGCGTACATCTTCCTGCAAGTACAGGTACAGCCCGCTGGCCACACTGATGACGAAGCCCAGTGCAATGGCCTGTCCGGTGGTGACGCTGGCGCGTAATGAGCCGCCGCGAGTCAGGTAAGTGGACATATCCCATTGCATGCCCAAGGCATTGTTCAGTGCGCTGTAGAGCAGCCAGTTACGGGAATATTCGAAGAGGCCAATAAGCGACATCACCATGGCGGCGACTACAAATGCAAACAGAGCGTCCTTGAAGTCGCTGAGGTTCCTCAGCGCCCGGCTGGCAACGTAGTAGGGCAGAAACACTTCGATGAACAGATAGAGCGTCTGGCGCAACGCGTCGGTGACGGTCGTTTCGCGCAAATAGAGCAGGCTTGTCAGCACGATGTTGGCGGCCAACAGTTTGTCAGGCCAGGTGCGTCCGAAAGGGATTGTGTCCGGTCGCCTGCGCAGCGCCAGGAAAGCCGGCAGCAGCACAAAAAACGCCAGCAGGCGAACATGGTTAAGGACAAAGAAATAGTTGACCACGCCGAAGCCGGGGATCTCCGCTCCCGATGGCGGCATGAGAAACAGCAGCATGAAAAACAGCGCGACAGGGTTGCGTTCGCGTTTCTGCGCGACGGTCAAAATGATCGCGGCGATGCCGGCGTACAGCCAGAAACTGTGCGCAAAAAAGGCCAGTAGCGTCAATGCGAACCACAGATTGCGCCGACGCGTGAAGTGTCGGGCGGGGATCAGGTCTTCTGCCGGCCGACGTGCCATGAAAAAAACAACGCCGGCAAGGACCAGAATGACGATTAACGCTCGTAAGTGCTCAGGCATGGGCGATTGGACTTATTGATTGATGAGCGAAGGCTAGTGGAATGGCCAAATGCGACTATAGTACCTTTCGTGCCATTGAGTCCGGAGTTGATGTTATGTCGCTAGCTGATTTCTCGCCATCATCCCGCCTTCGTGGGCGAGCAATCTCTGCTGGGGTCTGGAATCTGGGGGCTCTGGTTACGTCACAAGCCTTCCGCTTGGGCGGCAACCTGATAATGGCCCGTCTGCTGATGCCGGAGATGTTCGGCATCATGTTGATCGCCATCACCGTTTCGCTGGTGCTGCATTTATTGTCCGATGTCGGCTTGCGCCAGAACATCATTCAGAGCCCGCGTGGCGACGATCCGGTGTTTCTCAATACCATCTGGACCGTGCAAATCCTGCGTGGCTTTATCCTCTTCGCCTCGACGCTTGCGCTCGCAGCCCTCGCCTGGTTTGCGCAGAGCCTCAATCTTTGGGCGGTCGATTCCACCTACGCCGCACCCGAGTTGCCGCTGGTGTTGGCGGTGACCGGTTTCTCGGCAATCATCGTTGGTTTTCAGTCGACGAAAGTCGACCTGGCTGTGCGCGCCTTCCAGCAAAAGAAAGTGGTACTCACCGAGTTTGCCTCCCAGGTCGTCGGGTTGTTGGTCATGCTGGTGGTCGGTTACCTCACCCGGTCCATCTGGTCGCTGGTGGTGGCCGGTCTGGTGCAATCGCTGGTCAACACGTTGCTGGGGCATATCTGGTTCGAGGGCCCGTCCAACCGTCTACGGTGGGAACGTGCTGCGCTCGATGAATTGGTCGGCTTTGGTCGCTGGATCTTGTTGTCATCGGCGGTGGGCGTGCTGGCCATGTACGGCGACCGTGTCTGGTTCGGTGGCAGCATGACGGCCAGCGAACTGGGCGTTTACTCGATCGCCGTACTGATTTTGGGAGCCGTTCAGCTTGGGTTGCAAAGGATAGTCGGAGCGGTGGCCCTGCCAGCCTTCAGTGAGGCTTCAAGAACCCATGACACCGCACGGCTCCACGCGTTGTACTTCCGCTTGAAAATGATGTTCGATCTCGCCTGCCTGTTTTTCTGCGGACTGTTCCTGACGGGCAGCCCACTGCTCATCAGGGTTTTGTACGATGAGCGTTACGCCCAGGCCGGCGACATGCTGGCGATCCTCTCACTCTCCTTTTTCACCATGCGCTACATGGTGGCGAATCAGATCTGGATTGCCTTGGGGCACACCAAATACCAGGCCATGGACAACATTATTCGCGTGGTCTCGTTGTGGGTGCTGGTGCCTTTGCTGCTGGCCATTGGCGGGGTCAAGTACGCGATCTGGGGGGTCGCCCTGCATACGTTCCCTACGCTTATCCTGGTGTTTTACGTGAACTATCGTCTGGGGTTGTTCAGCCTCAAGCGCGAGCTTGTGGTGTTGCCAATGCTTGCAGTGGGGGCTTTGTGCGGGGAGCTATTGACGGGCCTTGCCAAGTGGCTTTGATTTGATCTATCTCTCTTGTTGAATCCATTGCTGTGGCACGACGTCGCCATTGAGGTATTGATGGTTGGCGCCAATAAATTGTGGCGTTGGTGTGCAGTTGAAATTCCAACGCAATCTCGATGTCGTGGAGCTTTGAATCATGAGAGAAACTGATTTGAATACCTCTGTGATGGGGCGCAGGGGCTTCCTTCAGGCGTGTGCCCTATTGAGTCTCGGGGGGCTCGCTATTGGATTTTCCGAAACGGTTGCCCGGCCTGCCGCCACCAAATCCGAGTTTGTTGTGATCAACGGATGGGTGTTGCCTGCCCAGCATTTTCGGCCAGCAAAATCATGATCAAAGATTACCAATCGCAGAAAGAACTCCGCGATCACTATGACATCTGCATTATCGGCGCAGGGCCGGCCGGCATTACGCTGGCCTTGCGTTTAGCCGGTAATGGGCGGCATGTCGTGCTTATCGAAGGCGGTGGGCACGAGTATTCACCGGTTTCGCAGAACCTCTACCAGTGCCCGTCGACAGGCCTTGAAGTCTACGCACAGGAAACACGCCTGCGCTTTCTTGGCGGTACCTCCAATCACTGGGCGGGACGATGCCGTCCATTCGAGCGCTCGGACTTTGCCGTGGGTCCTCCCGTGCACCTGCCCGGCTGGCCCATCGCGTTTTCCGAGATCGAACGCAATCTGGCGGCGGCCATGGATATTGTCGATCTCCCGCCGAACTCCGGCTTCAAGGCAATCAATGCCAATCTGGATGGCCAGGACTTCGAAGCCGATCGTTTCCTGCTCAGCCCACCGACGCGATTTGCACAGAAATACGCCAAGGAGCTCAATGAGACAGAAGGGCTTGATGTCTTCATCAACTGCAACTGCGTCGATCTGGAGTTCGATAGCAAGACCGGCCGCATCGAGACGATCCTCGTCTCGGACTACCAGTTGCATCAGGAGCGAGTCAGGGCCAGGCACTTCATTCTGGCAACGGGCGCGATCGAAAATGCCAGGCAGTTGCTCAACAGTGAGTCCCTGACTGCTGGCGGTATCGTAAAGAAGGACGGATTGGTCGGCAGATGCTTCATGGAGCATCTGAACGTAGAAATGGGCACTTTCATTCTGAAGGACGGGCAGGGTACCGAAGCCCGGCAGTACTTCACGACGGATGCCTTCGTGAAGGAACACGAATCGGGAAAGGGGAATGTGACGGCCTCGCTGGTATCCGAGGTGAAAGCCTATGGGCGAACGGCGGCGATCAAGGACTTTTTCGAGAATCTCATCTGTGACATCGGGGCGGCGCACAAGATCGAGTTCATTACCAAATTCGATTGCCCGGGGGACGGGGTACTCGGCACGCTGATCGAGCAATTCCCCAACCCCAATAGCCGCATCGCGTTACTCGAAGAGCGCGATGCGTTGGGCATGAAAAAAGTGAACATTCACTGGGAACTGACCCCGGTGGACAGAAATACCGTCAAGTCCATAGGGCTCGAAGTGGCCAAGTGTTTTGCCGACACGGGGCTGGGCTTCGTCAAGCTGGATGCGTGCGTTTATGACGTTGATTTGCCGCTGAAGGTCAATCCCCATGCCCACCATATGGGGACCACGCGGATGGCGGCCTCGCCTGAATTTGGCGTTGTCGACGAAAACTGCAAGGTGTTCGGGGTCGAGAATCTACACGTGGCGGGCAGCAGCGTCTTCGCTACCGGCGGTGCCTGCAACCCGACGATGCCCCTGCTGCAACTGGCGCTGAGGCTGGCCGATCATCTCAATCAGGCAATGGGCCCCGCGGTGGGAAGGTATTCCGGAACAGGAGAGTTTATCGATTTTCCGAGTTGATTTTTTAGGAGGGGGCTACGCTTAGAGTAGTGGTAATAAAGAATCAGGGTGTATGAACCCTGGCACAGATGTATATCGCTGAATTTGAGGCTGACAGGATGATTGGTCTACTAAAACGCGCTATTGCTCATTACGCCAGAACAACAGGGCGTGGCACCTCACTCTATAAAAAGTTTTGTAAACCTGACGGGTACGAATGGGCCCAGCACATGGGGCGTTGGGGAGGACTGCACTCCGTCGGCAAAGGCGCCTGGATCAACCTGGGGTGCAACATCACCGACCCGGCGATGCTTCGACTCGGTGACAACGTAGGTTTATCCGACTGCACAATATTCGGCCACGATGGCATCGTCCATGTCATCAACGCGCGTGACGGAACGAAGCTCGACTCTGTCGGCGGCGTCGATATCCGTGCCAATTCCTTTGTCGGCCACGGTGCCATCGTCATGCCGCGCGTCACGATTGGTCCTGATTCGGTGGTGGCCGCCGGCGCTGTTGTATTGAGAGACGTTCCGCCCGGGATGGTGGTCGGGGGTAATCCAGCCAGGGTTATCTGTACGATGGAAACGCTGGTGAAAAATATCAAAGAGCGTTGCGCCGAGTACCCATGGATTGACCTGATCGAGAATCGCGACGGTTTGTTTGATCCGGAACTGGAACCGAAGCTGCAAGCGATGCGCGCAGAGTATTTTTTTGGCGAACAACCCAATGGTTAGTGCCGACCTCGATGTATTGGTCGTTAACTACAACACAGCCTCTTTGTTGCAGCCGATGTTTAATGCGTTACGTCAGTCAAACGACACGCAACGCACGCGGTATCTGGTGGTGGACAATGCCTCTGCGGATAATTCGCTGGAGCGTCTGGCCAGTGTTTGTCCAGAGGCATTGCAACTGGCCAATCATACAAATGTCGGTTTTGGTCGTGCCAACAATCAACTCGTTGAACACCTGCAAGGCAAGTACGCGTTATTGCTCAACACCGACGCCTTCGTTGCCGCCGATACCCTGAGCAAGACCCTCGAATACATGGAGGCTCATCCGGATTGCGGGGTTCTGGGCGTTCGATTGGTCGGGCGTGAGGGCGATTTGCAACCCTCCTGCCGCTATTTCCCGACGCCGTTGAATGTCTTCCTGGCACGCACCGGGCTGGAGCGTTTTTTTCCTGGTGTGAAGAAGGTCGACGACATGACCTGGGACCATGACTCGGTACGTGAATGCGACTGGGTGCCGGGGTGTTACTACCTGATCCGACGCGAAGTCATCGACAAGGTTGGCCTGTTCGATCCGCGCTACTTTCTCTATTACGAAGAGGTCGACCACTGCAAACGAGTCAAACAGGCGGGCTGGAAAGTGGTGTATTACCCGCATACCACCGTGGTGCATATCGGTGGTGAAAGCGCCAAGTCCGTTGACGAACTCAACAGCGCCAGTCGACAAATTCCCAAGCTGCAAATCGAAAGCGAGCTGTTGTATTTCCGCAAACATCACGGTCTGTCCGGGCTGGCCGGGCACATGCTGCTGGTCAGCCTGGGCGATCTGATTCTGGCGCTCAAGGCACTGTTGAAGGGACGCGGCCGTGCCGCCATCGGGGCATGCTGGCAGCATGCGCGTGTGACCTGGGCGCTGCTGGGTGAAACAAAACTCGCAACCCAACCAACACGGTAGATAAACCATGTTCGAAAACATACGTGCGGACTTGCGTGCATATGCGGGTGATTGGGCCGCCCAGGGTTTCTGGGTGATGTTGGTTTATCGCTTCGGACGCTGGCGCTACGGCGTGCGTCCCGCGCCATTGCGCAAAGTGTTTTCCTTTATCTACAAAGTGCTCTTCAAATTCGTGCAGATCATCACGGGCATCGAATTGCCGTGCGAGGTGGTGGTCGGGCGCAACTTCGTCATCGACCATTTCGGCGGCATCGTGATCAGTGGTTATGCGCAATTCGGCGATGACTGCCGTATACGCAACGGCGTGGTCGTGGGGCTCAAGAATGTCAACGAACCGATTGCCCCGGTGTTCGGCAACAATGTCGACATCGGCACCGGTGCCAAGGTGCTGGGCAATATACGCATTGGCAACAATGTGGTGATCGGGGCCAATGCCGTGGTGCTGATCGATGTCCCGGATAACTCGATTGCAGTGGGGGTGCCTGCGACGATCAAGACCCGGCAGGGCGCACCCGCCAGGGAATGCTCTTGAACGCCATGGCCACCGGCATCGGCGTCGTTGTGATCGGTCGCAATGAGGGGCCGCGATTGCAGCGGTGCCTGGCTTCGGTGCTCGGTATGGCGCAGCAGATTGTGTATGTCGATTCCGGCTCGACCGATGGCTCCGTACAGATGGCACGCGGGCTCGGCGTCGAGGTGGTCGAGCTGGACATGGCGATTCCCTTCACCGCTGCGCGTGCGCGCAACGAAGGATTCGCCTGTGTGCAACGTTTATTGCCGCAAGTGCGTTATGTGCAGTTCGTCGATGGTGATTGCGAGGTCGTCGCTGGCTGGCTGCCCCGGGCGCAGGCCTTTCTGGATGCGCAACCGCAGGTGGCGGTGGTCTGTGGACGGCGCCGTGAACGTTATCCGCAACATTCGATATACAACTTCATGTGTGATCTGGAATGGGACACGCCGATAGGCGAGGCCAGGGCGTGTGGTGGCGATGCGCTGATGCGGGCCGACGCCTTCACCTCGGTGTCTGGATTTCGTCCGGACCTGATTGCCGGTGAAGAGCCGGAATTATGTGTGCGACTGCGCGCCAAGGGCTGGAAAGTCTGGCGTCTGGCCGAAGAAATGACCTTGCACGATGCGGCCATGACTCGCTTCGGCCAATGGTGGCGGCGCACCCTGCGCGGTGGTTATGCCTTTGCCGAGGGCGCTTTTTTACATGGCGCCACACCGGAGCAGCATTGGCGGCGTGAGTCGCGCCGTGCCTGGTTCTGGGGGTTGGGAATCCCGCTGGCGACGGTGCTTGTCAGCCTGATGGCGGGATGGTTCGGGCTGTTGGTGTTGTTGGTTTATCCGCTGCAAGTCGTGCGCCTGGCCCGTCGAGGTCAAGCATCGACGGACAAAAAATGGCGGCTGGCTTTCTTTCTCGTACTCGGGAAATTTCCCGAGATGTTCGGGCAAATAAAGTTTCTATTGAACAGATTCGGCGCCGGCAAGTCGGCGTTGATCGAATACAAGTGAGACTTCTATGAGTGATTGGCTGGCACTGAAAAGCATGTATTCGTTACATGCCGGGTATTCCCCCAGCGCATTGAAAAACAAGCTCAAGATGCTGGTGCTGGTGGCGAAGAACCGGGCCGAACTGAAGTTGTTTTTGTCGCGCATGTCGAGTGCTCTGGGCGAGGCGGGTTTCAAGCGACTCGGCGCAGATTGCCTGGGTGTGGTTCATTGGCCCTACATCAGTAAAAGCTGGAGTGCCGCGGACCGACTCGGGGTGTTGGCCTCGCATTACGAAGTGGTCACAAAAAGCTGTCCGCAGTTATTGCTCTATGGACGGGACGACAGGCTGGTACTGAGCGATTTGTCGGCGTTCTCTGCCCATTGTTCCCTGGTTCTGGATCGCCCGATCTGGTTCATGCGCGAAGGGGAATTGGTGCTGAACCTGTTTCAGGAGGATTTGCGCATCGCCTCGATCGCTTTCACCTTGTGTCGTGTGGAAGGTGAGCTTTGTCTGTTTATCGGCGCGGTGCAGGGGATACACAAAGGTGTCGAGAGTGAAAAATCCCTGGGCATCTACAGGGACCTGACCAAGGCGTTCGAAGGCCTGCGACCGAGAAGCTTCTTGATTGAAGTCATCAAGTACATCGCGGCCCATATCGGCGTCCAGAAAATGTATGCCGTCGGCGATGGATACCGTCACCATCGTCATCCGTATTTTGGCGCCAGTAAAGCTCAGGAGCTGTTGGCCGATTATGATTCGATATGGTTGGAGCATGGAGCCACCCCGTCGGAGCGCGAAGACTTTTTCGAGATACCCATGGCCCCGTCCCGAAAGCCGCTTGACGCGATAGCCTCAAAAAAACGGGCCATGTACCGCAGGCGATATGAACTTCTGGACAGCACCTTTGCGCAATTGGATCAGGCACTGAAAGGTTGCCCTGCAGCGAATCGCCCTCAAGGTTCCTGCACCACGGCGCAAGCACCTGCCGTCACCACCCTACGTACTGACCACTAAGCCGGGTTCCCATGCGCATCGCTTATTTCATCAATCAATACCCCAAGGTCAGCCATAGCTTCATCCGTCGCGAGATTCTGGCCCTGGAGCGCCAGGGTTTCGAGGTACAGCGCGTGGCCCTGCGTGGTTGGGATGCCGAATTGGTGGATGCCGAAGACGTGTCTGAACGCGATAAAACCCGCTACGTGCTGCAGGACGGCGTCAAAGGCCTGTTGGCGCCTGCGCTGCAGGTACTGCGCGCCCAGCCGCGACGCTTCTTTTCGGCGCTGGGGTTAGCGCTGCGCATGGGGCGGCGGGCCGATCGCTCCTGGCCTTACCATCTGGTCTACCTGCTTGAGGCGTGCCGCCTGCTCACCTGGTTGCAGGCGTTTGGCGCCAGGCATGTGCACGCGCATTTCGGCACCAACTCCACCGAGGTGGTGATGCTGGCCAGCGCGCTTGGCGGGCCGGCATACAGTTTTACCGTGCACGGTCCGGAAGAATTCGACAAACCGCAGTTCATCCATTTGGGCGAGAAAGTACGGCGTGCAGCGTTTGTGGCGGCCATCAGCGCTTATGGACGCAGCCAGCTGTTTCGCTGGGTGGATCATGCACATTGGTCAAAGGTCAAAGTGGTGCACTGTGGACTGGAACAGGCGTTTCACAATGTGCCGGCGGTGGCCGTGCCGTCCGCGCCCCGGCTGGTCTGCGTAGGGCGTTTGTGTGAGCAGAAGGGCCAATTGTTGTTGCTTGAGGCCGCTCGCATCCTGGCGGCACGGGGCGTGGCGTTCGAGATCGTGCTGGCCGGCGATGGTGAGATGCGCGAGCAGATCGAAGCGCTGATCGCACAGTACCAATTGCAGGCCCAGGTGCGAATCACCGGCTGGATCAGCAGCGATCAGGTGCGCGCGGAAATCCTCGCGGCGCGGGCCATGGTCTTGCCGAGCTTCGCCGAGGGTTTGCCGGTGGTCATCATGGAAGCCATGGCCTTGCGTCGGCCCGTTCTGACGACCTACGTAGCGGGCATTCCCGAGCTGGTGCGCCAGGGCGAGAACGGCTGGTTGTTTCCCGCTGGCGACGTCGACGAGCTGGCGGCGGCGCTGGCCGATTGCCTGGCGCAACCTGCCGACGTCCTGCAACGGATGGGCGAGGCGGCGTATCAACGGGTGCTGGAACGACACGATATCGATACCGAAGCCACCAAGTTGGCTCACCTGTTCAGGGCGCAAGCATGATCACCTTGTTTAATTGGCTGTTCAGCGGACTGTTGATCCTCATCGTCCTCCCGGTGGGGGTGCTGTTCGTCCAGGTGTTGCTGGCCTGGCTGCCGGCGCGGTCGCTGCCGTCGGCGAAATCCTCGCGGCCACGGGTCGCGGTGTTGGTGCCGGCGCACAATGAATCCTCGGTCATCGTCGCGACCTTGAATACCATTGGGCCGCAACTGTTGGAAGGGGATCGCCTGCTGGTGGTGGCGGACAACTGCTCCGACGACACCGCCTCGCTGGCACGGGCGGCGGGCGCCGAAGTGGTGGAGCGCAGCAATGACCGGCAACGGGGCAAGGGGTATGCGCTGGACTTCGGGGTCCGTCACCTGGCGAGCGCCGCGCCGGACGTCATCATCATTGTCGATGCCGACTGCCAGATCAGCGAAGGCTTTGTCGAGCGTTTGGCCACCTGCTGCATCGACTCGGGCCGACCCACACAATCGTTGAATCTCATGCGCGCTCCCGCAGGTTCCGGGTTGAAAGTGCAAATTGCCGAGTTTGCCTGGTGCGTGAAGAATCGGGTGCGCCCGCGAGGTTGGGCCCGGCTCGGTTTGCCCTGCCAACTAATGGGCACGGGAATGGCTTTCGCCTGGCGGGATCTGCCGCTGATCGATCTGGCCAGCGGCCACATCGTCGAAGATCTGAAGATGGGCCTGGATTTCTGCCGAAGCGGCAAACCGCCGCTGTTTTGCCCCGATGCGCTGGTGACCAGTTATTTTCCACGCAGCGAAGAGGGCCTGACGACTCAGCGTACGCGTTGGGAACATGGTCACTTGGGGGTCATCCTGGGTGATACGCCCAAGTTGTTGGTGGAGTCGATGGCCAAGGGAAACGGTAATCTGCTGGCCATGACCCTGGACTTGCTGGTCCCGCCGCTGGCCCTGTTGACGTTGGCCCTGGTGGCGGCATTGGGTCTTTCATGGTTGGTCTTTCTACTGGCCGGAATCCTGGCGCCAGCCTTGATCGCCACGACCGGGGTGCTGCTGTTGGCAGCGACCATCCTGCTGGCCTGGAGCCAATTCGGTCGCGAGATCATTTCTTTCTCCGCCTTGATGTATGCGCCGTTCTACGCGGTGAAAAAAATCCCCTTGTACATAGGCTTCTTGCTCAAGCGCCAGGTTGAGTGGGTGCGTTCCAAACGGGATGACAACTGATGCGCGCCCTGGCCTGGTTGCACAAATGGCAGACGATTATCCGCACGCTGCGCGTGGTCGATGATGATCAGGATGAACAAGGACTGATCGATGCCCTGTCCCGTCCCGAGCGGTCGACAGTGCTGGGGTTCGTCAACGCCCACGCCATGAACCTGGTGGCGGCCAACGCCGACTATTACGCTTCGCTGTCCGCTGCCGACGTGTTGTTGCGCGATGGCTCCGGCATGGCCATTCTCTTGCGCAGACTCGGCCTGGCACCGGGACTGAACATGAACGGTACGGATTTCATTCCGAAAATACTGGCGGCCTATAAAGGCCGGCGCGTGGCGTTCTGGGGCACCGAACAAACGTATCTGATCCGCGCTGTTCAGCGTAGCGAGGCGCTGTACGCCGTAAACGTTGTTTCGGCCCACCACGGATTTTCCGAAGTGGAGGCCTATGTCCAGCTTGCCCGGGAGTTTCAGCCAGAACTGATTGTTCTGGGCATGGGCATGCCCAAGCAAGAAGCCGTTGCGGCGAGACTGGCGGCCAGCGGAGTGCCTTGCCTGATCGTGTGCGGCGGGGCGATTCTGGATTTTCTCGGCGGTAAGGTCAGCAGGGCCCCCCAGTGGATGCGCCGCCTCGGTTGTGAGTGGGTGTTCAGGTTGATCAGCGAACCCAGGCGGCTGTTCACGCGTTACGTGGTGGGTAACCCGATGTTCCTGCTGCGAACCCTGGTATTCCGAGAGAAGGCGGCCAGCTGATTGGCCAGGTGCGGGATCAATCCGGGGCGCAGACCGGCGTAAAAACACGCGGCGCAAAAACACGGCGGCGAGGCCTTCACTGCCTTGCAAAACCCGGGTGTAGCATCTTTACTCCTGTGGGTATTCTCGACTTGTCGGACTATTTGGGTTTTGTGTCTTCATTAACGCTGTGCCAGAAAAATCTCCTCGAATATCTTGATTTCCTGAAAGGGGGCTGGCGGTCGAACTCTCGTTTCGAGTCTTCATCTAGCTACTTGCAAACTAATTTGACCTTCCCTCGACCTGCGCCAGTGAGCAAATGAAAGAATATATAGCGTCAAAAATACGCAAGCTCATATCTCCTTCTTTACGCTTCGAGCTAAGGAGAACCGTGTCGTGGCTGCGGGACATACTAAGTCGGGCATGTTTTTGGCGCTGGGAAATTGTCAAATTCAAACTACGGCAAGAGAGTTCCTTCAACGTCCTCTATATCGGCAGGAAAACCCAGCGTGAATTCGCCAAAGTGCTCTTGGGGACGGACGCGCCAAGCGCGGATAGCCAATTAAAACCCGACCC
>Ga0302169_10000314_pt1 | contig 15524 bp, 12 predicted proteins | sample I_Fen_N1_3_FD_193493 | JGI IMG/M metagenome (GOLD analysis project Ga0302169, IMG submission 193493) | Peat permafrost microbial communities from Stordalen Mire near Abisko, Sweden - I_Fen_N1_3 | ecosystem: Environmental > Terrestrial > Soil > Wetlands > Permafrost | place: Sweden: Abisko...
GGCCGCCGCGGCCACCGCATTGGCCGCCCCGCGCGGGGCCATTTCGGCCTCCATCCGCTGGCTGGCGCGCCTGGCCACGGGGGCCATGGCGGTGTCGGTCGAACCAACGCCTTTATCGCCGCCAGCCTTGTGGATCTTGTCGACCAACGCGGCGTAGGCCGGCAAGCTGTTCAATTGTTCGGTGTGAACGATCTGATAAAGCGAAGCGTCCCGGGCCGGTGGCGGCCCAAGGGCGATGGCCGGTATTTTCTGGATACGGCCATTGAGTTGGGCCATCGGCACGCCATGGCGTTGGGAGATTTTCTGCAGTTCTTCCTTGAGAATGTCCACGTAGAAAGCCGCCGCCAGGCTGAGAATCGCATCCGGGTCGATCTCCACCGCCACCGGCGCCAGGACCTTTTCCTGATACTGCTCCAGCAGATAAGCCGCCAGGCGCTTTTCCGAGGCGTCCTGCTCGCCCTTGGCGCTGATGGTGTACCAGCTGACCTTCATTGACAGCCATTCCTGGGTCCAGTAACTGCTGAACCAGGGAATGAAGTTCTGCTCGGTCAACTCATAGACCCGCGTGCGCCAGTAATCCATGGCACCGTGGGCGTAGATTTTTGTCTGCTCGGTCGCCGATTGCGACGCCTGAATAATCTCCCGATCCACTTGTTGCCAGGTGCTGGGAGAAATAATGATGGGCGGTGCCACCGGCGCACGCGGTGGCGTGGCGCACCCCGCCAGTAGCATCAGTATGACGACGATCAACCAGCGCAGGTTCAAGATCGCAGTTCCTAAAGTCGGCTCCGAGCGGGATGTTCGGTGTTCAAGAGCTCCTGAACTGAGTATAGGTGGCGGCCATTGTCCGCTCGGCGCGGACCTTGCGCCCAATGCCGGTTTCGCCGCTTGTCCGCGATAAAACCCTCAACGACACGGTCAAAAACCGACCATCACTTATGTCGATATTCACCATCGCCAGGAATTTCTTCCGCCCCGTCACCGTCAGCGTAGGATCGGTTCCAACCCAACACGAAACCCTGTAGCGGAGGGTCGAACCATGCTTATCCATCTCCTGACCTGTCTGGCCCTGACGGCCTTCACGTTGAGTGCATTCGGCTGGTTCGTCCTCTCCGAGGAGCGCACGTCATGATCAACGAAGTCACCCTGTCCGTGAGCTTCCCGGTGTTTGGCAACAACTATTACTCGCAACCTTTCGAGTCTCGTAAAGTGTTGACCCTGGTATTCGACAAAAAATTCGAAGCCCTGCTGATTCCGGCCGCCGCCAATCACTTCAACAACGAAGTGGTCGGGCTCAATGATCAGTTCCGGTTCTTGAACGATGTGCTGGCCGAGCATCTGCAGGCGACCGAAACCGCCGCCACTGCACGCCGTCATCAGTACGTCTGAGAGGCCGCCCCAGGCCAAGTGCCCGTCAGGTCGGCGATGCGGGATCGGCCGTCATCCTTTAGCGACTTTCCTGGGCGGTGGCCGTTGCCCGGCCAATGGCGAACAGATCGCCCGCTTGCTCGATGAGTTCACGGCTATCGGCGAACATCTGTTGCCAGTCGGTGGGAAACCGCACATTCAACGGCAGTTGATCGATTCGCCACTTCGCCGGCAGCGGGTGATCGAATCGGGCAGCGACTTGCAAACCCATTTCGCTGGCCGTAAACGGTCCGCGCAACACTGTCGGCGTGCGCCCGGCGCTGTCCACTGCCTGGACAACATGAGCCTCCAGCCAGTCACCGTTGGGCATGCGCACGCGCAATGCCTGGCCAATGGCGGCGTAGCTGATATTTTGCGGCTCCAGGTAAATCCACAGCAGCGGGTCTTCCTGTCGTTCGATGCGCATCAGCAAGGTCCCGGCACCGACGTTTTCACCGGGGTTGATCATCACTTCCGCCACGCGTCCGCTCTGCGGGGCCTTGATCGGCAACGCGGCCAGGCGCGTCTTCAGCCACTGCTGCTCGGCGTTTTGTTGAATGACGTCTCGCTCAACGCTCAACGGCGCCTGATTGGCCAGTTGCTCACGGCGCTCGAACGCCAACAGATCGGCCCTGAAACCATCGAGTTCGGATTTGGCCGTCAACACTTCCCCCGGCGAAACGGCGCCACGCGACACCAGATCTTCCAGCACCTTCACGCGCGCCTGTGCCCGGCCTATGCGGGTATTGAGCAGCTGACGCTCACTGCCGCCCAATTTGGTATTGCGTACCGGCGTGGTGTTGGTCGGCAGGGCCGCCAGTTGCGATAACCGGGCCCGCCATTCGGGGTTGTCGAGATTGACCAGCGGCTGATCGACGCCAATCTGGTCACCGGCCTTGACCAACAGTTGCTCGACCCGACCGCTATCCCTCGCACGCACTTCGATGATCGGCAAGCGCAACTGAGCCGGCGCGTCGATCATCAGCATGCCGTAGGCCAGCTTGCCACCCAGCCAGATCAACGGGCTGGCGACCAGAAACAGGATCAAATACCAGCGCACGCGAAACGCCGTGCGCTTGCCCGGTGCATAGAGCACGTTCAAACCCTGCTCGTGGGTCGGGCTCAGTTCCTTACGACTATCAAAACGAATCTTCATGGGGGTTCACCGTTTTGGAAAGTCTCGCCAGGCTTGCCAGTCAATGCCGGCAATCCCGAGAGGTTGCAGTTGTTCACGCCAGGCGCTGCTCTGGTGCTGCAACTGTTCGGTCGAAACACCGGCCCAGGACTCCGTGGCATCCAGTTGCGGCTCCGTGCTTTGTGCCAGGCGAAATTGCAGGTCGGGCCAGCGCCTGGCGATTTGCTCTGCCATTCGCGCGCTGTTGTTGGGGTTACGGGTGTAAATCATCAGGCTGACCTGCCGCACTCCCGCACCGGGAAGCGCACAGGGCACGCAGGTTTGTCCGGGTTTAGGGTCAGCGAACCAGCGATGATGACTGGAAATCTCGATTGGCCATGGGCTCACCGAAGAAGCTACGCGCAAGGTTTCGAGCCAGTCTTTGAGGCGCTGATCCGGAACGGGCATGCCCAGTTGCTCGACTTCCAGGTCCAGGTGCAGGCTGCTGAAGGCAAGCCCCTTGAGTTTCGCCAGCAGATCGGTGAGCTGATGGCGTTCCGGCGGTTCGATCCAGCTCGGGTCGCCCAGTAGCAGGCTGACCTGTACCCCCTTGCCCGCCGCGTCCCGCAGCAACTGTTCCAGGCGCTGGCGGGTCGTGCCCAGGTCTTTGATCTGCGCGGCCTTGAGGCCCAGGTAAATCTTGTCCATCCCGGCGTTGCGCAGTGCGTCCAGTTCAGCCGGCCGCTGGCCAGGATCGAGCAACGCTTCGCTGTCCCAGACATAACTGGCCTGGGACCATTTCTCCGCTTGCGCCGCCTGCGCGGTCAACGACAGGACCACCAGCAGGGGCAAGCACAGGGCCTGAAGGATCGAACGCATGTCAAAACCTCGTGGCTCGTTTCAGCACCCACCAGGGCGCCATCGAGCTTTCTTCATGCCCGCGGCGGAACATTTCGTTGAGCATGGCGACCACGCTCCAGCAGCGCAGGAGCAACATGAACAGCGGGAAGAACGGCACCAGCAGGCCGAGGGTCATGTCCTGTCGAGGGCGGTCGGAGATCATCAACAACATGGCGCCGAACATCAGCAGGGTGATCGTCAGGTACAACAGATAGATCAGCGAAAACAGAAACAACAGGGTCATGCCCGGCAGGATGAAGATGGCCAGCAAGGTGTAGGTGAAGATGATGAACGGCAGCACCAACTGGAAAAAGAAGCCCGTCAACAGGATCATCAGAAAAGTTTTCCAGCCCAATAGTTTCGGGCTGATGTTGCGGTTGTGCTTCCTGATGTACAGAAAGAACAGGTCGCCATCCCAGCGCAGGCGCTGCATCAGGAACTGGCTGAGTGTCGCCGGCGCGTCGGTGTGGCCAATCGCTTCAGGCTCGAAGGGGATTCTCAGGTCATGGCGCTTGAAGTAGCTCTTGATACGCAGCGTCAGGTCCAGGTCTTCGGCGGTATGGGTGTTCCAGCCGCCGATTTTCACCAGGAAGCTGCGGCGGAAGGCGCCAAAGGCCCCGGACACGTTGTTGACCAGGTTCCATTCCGCCAGACCGATCTTCGACATGTGGATCGACAGCAGGTATTCCAGCGACTGCATCGCCGTGACCCAGGAACCCCAGACATTGCGCACCCGCAGGCTACCGGCCACCGCGGGCACCATGGGGTCTTCGAAATGCCGCACGATGGCGCTGACCATGTTGTTGTCGAAGGATGTGTCGCCATCGAGCGCCATCACGATTTCGCCACTGGCCAGCGACAGGCCGGCGTTCAAGGACGACACCCGCCCGCCCCGCTGCCATTTGGCGATCGGGCGCAAATGGCGCCTGGGGTACAACTGCGGGTCGACGTTGAAACTGCGCACGGCGGCCAGCGTCGCCTGGTTCACGGTGGCGCCGTCGACCACGGGAATCATCTCGATGTGACCGCCGTAGGTCTGCTCGCACAGGCTCAAGAGCGTGGTCTGCACGTCCATTCCTTCGCTGTAGCAGGTGATGACGCACGAGACCCTGGGCTGATAAAGGCTGATCTTCGGCACGCGGGAACGCCGGCGGGCGAACCAGCGCAGCACGCCCAGCATCACCAGGATCATCATCGGCAATTCAAAAATCAGAAACGATGGAAAGAGCATGTAGAACAACCGGCTCAGACCATCCGCCCCGGCAAGCCCACCCAGTGCGTTGTAGAGTTGTTCCATCAAGGGGTTCATGGGTGTAACACCAACTCACCGGCCAAACGGGCCAGCAGCAGTTCACCGTTTTCCTGATCGAGCAGATCATCGGGCGCCGTGATGCTGACGACACGCAGGGAAAGGTCGCTGACCTCCGGCGCGGAAAACAGCTCGGCGATCCGGCTCAAGCGTTGTTTGACGCACTCCAGGCCTTTGCCATCGGTATGGGGAAGCATGATCCAGAAGAACTCTTCGGTACTTCGCGAGCAGCGGTCCGTTTCCCGCACGGTTTCCTTCAAGCGATCGGCCACGCTGTCGATGAAGGCATGACCGCGCTGTTCCCCCAGGTGCGACAACGTGCCGGCCAGGTTGACGAAGCGCAGACCGATCACCGAAAAGGTCGGCGACGGGTAGCGGCGTACGACCTGGATCTGCCAGCTCAGCAGATCATAGAAATCCTTGCCGCCCAGCAGGTTGAGTCGACCGAAGTTCTGCACCGAACGATCACTGAACTCCTGGCGGCAGCGGAACCGTCCGGCCTCGCTCAGGCGGAAATCCCTGACCTCGCGGACTCGCAGTTTATCCGGCGTATGGGACAAGCCGCAGTCCAGGCAGCGCGCCTGCACTTCGGCATCGACAAAGAACGCCTGGCATGACCGGCAACGATAGTTCTCCATCGGCCGGTCGTAGTCCGTACCGATGTGACGCAGCCGGCTCAAACAGTTGGGGCACAGCAGCACACCGTCTTTGAGAAAGGATTCCTGTGGCCCTACATGCCCACAGGTGAAGCAGTGCAACGAGGGCTGCCGGGAAATGTCCAGGGCCTGACACTCGGCGCATACGTCGATGTAATTGAGCCGGCCCGAGCCACAGTCTGAACAGAGGCGAACGCGATCGACCAGCACCCCCTCTTCGAGCCAGTCCTGCTGCACCATCAAGCCGAGCCAGACAAACGCGTTGATCTGCTCGTTGTCAGCCAGGGCGTCCAGCAAAGGGTAACGGTAATGCTGGGGCACCTCCGGGTCGCGCAACGCAAACACATGGGCGTTTTCGCGCAACCACAACCAGGACAGCACCCGGCTTTCGAATCGCTCGGGGGCGGCCCCCTGTTCAAGCAGCCTGAAGCGCTCCTGCCAGGCGCCCCAAAGCTGCTTGATCTCACTGGACTCGACAGGACACGCACCATCGCCCAACGCTTCACACCAGCCATCCTGGTCGCGGCAACAGTAAATAAGGGTATAGCGATACGGGGGGATCGAGCGTAGCTTGCGCAGCACTTTGCCCGCATAGGCCGCTGGCATGTCCAGCAGTAATACATCAAATGCGCGGGCAGCCAACAGGCTGCCCAAGTCGGAAAAGTGTTCAAGTTCTGGAAGATTCAGACTGGGCACTCTATTACCGAGTATCGCGATTCGAGGATTTGGAATGGGCATGACGCACGTCCTTTAGAGAGACAAGTGCGGTGAATAGAAGTTATCAACACTAGCACCAATGACGAAGCGCGCATGCTTTTATTCTGATTTTTTTGCACATACACGGCAACAGTACTTCGCCACCTAACTTCCTTTGCAACCCTCCCTCAATCAGACAATGATCACAGCCGACCAACCTCGCACGACATAAAATTTTTTACCGATGCAAATCAACAGCTTAGATAATATAGCCCGATATATTATTGTATATATTGTCAGTACTAGTAAATCGCCACCTTGATAGCGTTGCGCCATTCAATGCATTTGCAAACTCTTCCCTATAAGTGCCTTTAATTAATAAGATTGCCGGCATACCTCACTTCAAACCAGAAGTTCAAAATTTTTTTATAGCCATTTGGCTTTTCGATATAACTAAAATTTAATAAAAGCAAAATCAGTAACAACAGCTTAACACTAACTTGGAAAACAACGAATGTTTGCCCAGTTAATTTAAACTTATTCCTTCTCCAGTTACTTTCTATTCCGAACAAACCACTCGAAGACATTCACGTAACCAGCGATGCACCGGATCGGCATCCAGTCGTGGGTGCCAGAGCATGGCCACGGTGAAAGAAGGCAATGACACCGGAAGTTCGAAACTGTGCATGCCTTCGCGCAGGTCGGCCGTGTGGCGCTCCGGCACGCTGACGATCAAATCACTGGTCCGGGCGAGCGAGAGTGCCGTCGAAAAGCCGGCGACGATGGTGGCGACCTCGCGCTCCAATCCGAGCCGTTCCAGCGCGTCATCGATCGGCCCCTTGTCCAGCCCGCGCCGGGACACGCCGATGTGACGGCCCGCAGCGAAACGCGCAGCGCTGATCGGGCCCTGACTCAACGGATGCCCCGAACGCACCACGCCGATGAAACGGTCACGGAACAGACCCTGGGTACGCAGTTCGGGACCGGCGCCCTTCCCCACCACCCCGGTTTCCAGATCCACCGTGCCGTCGCGCAGTGACGTGCTGTCCTTGTCCGGTTTGTGCACGAAGCGCAGGCGCACACCGGGCGCTTGTTCGGCGATGCGCGCAATCAGCCTGGCGCCAAAATTTTCGACAAAACCTTCACTGGTGCGCAGGGTGAACGTGCGAACCAATTGCGTGAGGTCCGGTTGCTCGGCCGGACGCAGCACCGCTTCGACCTCCTGCACCAGTTGGCTCACCTGCTCTCGCAAGGCCAGTGCCCGAGGCGTGGGCACCAGACCGCGTCCGGCCCTGACCAGCAGCGGATCGCCAGTGGTTTCGCGCAATCGCGCCAGCGCCCGGCTCATCGCTGACGGACTGAGGCGCAAGCGCTTGGCGGCGCGGGCCACGCTGCCTTCTGCCAGCAGCACATCAAGGGTAATCAGCAAGTTGAAATCGGCGGTGGACATGCAATGCCTCGTGGCGGGCTCATGGGGCGTTGAATGCACGTATTAAGTGCAAAGGCTGCGTCTTCCGCCATGTTAGGCGCGGGCGTAAATTTCCGATAGCTCCAATCGGGAGTGGCCACGAGAGGGGGACCCCATGAATTCGACAACGACAATGACAGAGGGCGCGCAACGCACAGGATCCGTCAGGTGGGCGCTGGCCAGCCTGTCATTGTCGATGCTGCTGTCCGCCCTCGGCACCAGCATCGCCAACGTGGGTTTGCCGACGCTGGCCCAGGTGTTCGAGGCCTCCTTTCAACAGGTGCAGTGGATCGTCCTCGCGTATCTGCTGGCCATCACCACGCTAATTGTTAGCGTCGGCCGGCTCGGCGATCTGACCGGACGGCGGCGCCTGCTCCTGGGCGGGATCGGCGTTTTTACCCTGGCTTCGGCCTTGTGCGGCCTGGCACCGACGCTCGGCCTGCTGATCGGCGCGAGGGTCCTGCAAGGCTTGGGCGCGGCGATCATGATGGCCCTGACCATGGCCTTCGTCAGCGAGACCGTGTCCAAGGAAAGGACCGGCAGCGCCATGGGCTTGCTCGGGACAATGTCGGCGATTGGCACCGCAATGGGCCCTTCGCTCGGCGGCCTGCTGATCGGCGGATTCGGCTGGCGGGCGATGTTCCTGATGATGCTGCCGCTGGGCCTGGTGACGCTGCTGCTTGCTTATCGCTACTTGCCGGCCGATCAGCGCAAGGCGGACACCGTGGGCAGCGGTTTCGATCCGCTGGGTAGCCTGTTGCTGGGCCTGACACTGGGCGCTTATGCATTGGCCATGACCCTCGGCCGCGGCCACTTTGGGCCCTTGAACATCGCCCTGTTGCTGGTCACGTGCGTGGGCGTCGGCCTGTTCATTCGGGTGGAGGCCCGGGTCGCTGCGCCGCTGATTCGCCTGGGGATGTTCCGCGATCCGCAGCTGAGCGCCAGCCTGGCCATGAGCCTGCTGGTGACGACGGTGATGATGGCAACGCTGGTGGTCGGGCCGTTCTACCTGGCCCGGGCGCTCGGGCTGGATGCGGTCGGGGTCGGGTGGGTGTTGTCGGTCGGGCCACTGGTGGCGGCACTGGCCGGCGTGCCCGCCGGGCGCATGGCCGACCGCTTCGGCGCGCGGCGCATGACCTTCGCCGGGCTCATCGCCCTGGGGCTGGGTTGCTTCACGCTGTCGGCGCTACCAAGGACATTCGGTATCGCCGGCTACCTCGCACCCATGGTCATCATTACCCTGGGTTACGCGGTGTTCCAGACCGCCAACAATACCGTTGTCATGAGCAATGTGGCGCCGGACCGACGGGGCCTGGTCTCCGCGTTGCTCAACCTGTCGCGCAATCTCGGGCTGATCACCGGGGCCTCGGTGCTGGGCGCGGTGTTTGCGCTGGCCTCTAATTCGGTGGACATCAATACCGCGCCTCCCGAGGCGGTTGCCAGGGGCATGGGCGTGACGTTCATGGTGGCATGGGGACTGATCGGGATTGCTTGTATGATCGCCCTGATCAGCCGCCGCAGCCATTAAGCGGTCACCGTGTGTCGCGCAGGTCCCTGTTGTGTATGCGCACGTCACTGTCGGTGCTGAAGACAGGTCGCAATCCAAACCACATCGCGTTTATCGCAGATCAGTCCAACCCGTACGTTTGAGCCGACCCTAAAGATCAAGCCCCGAAAACGACTCGAGGCTTGATGAGGATCACGCAGCATTAGGCCTTACGTCCTCCGCCGCCGCTGTGGTCCCCGCCTTTGCGTCCCGCTTCAGAGCCTTTATCCATGTCATCGGCCATATTGTCACCACGACCGCTTCCCTGCCCGCCGCTGGTCGAATGATGGGCATCGCCTGACTGGCGTCCACCGGAGGCCTGACCACCCTTCTGTCCTGGTTTGGTCATGTCCTGCTTGTCGTCAGCAAACTCGCCGCCGCGCTGGGTACCTTGCCCACCACCTGACATGCGATCAGCGTCGCGCGATTGCCCGCCCGACGCCTGGCCGCCTTTCTGGCCTGCCCGTTGTGGATCATTGGTTACGTTGCCGCCGGAAGCCCCTGTGCCTTTCTTGGTGGCATCGGAAGCCTTGTCCCGATCACTGGCTGAATTACCGGGGTTCTTGTTTTCTGTATTGGCCATTTCTGTTCACCTCTTGAGTCGTTAGTACGAGCTCGGGCCCGTACAATTCGGAGGGCGCAGGGAATCGAAAGTTTGAACGCAAATCCGGTGTCGCGACGAGTGGATTTCGAGGGTTAGTTCCATTGAATTCAGGAACAATCGACTGGCGGACGCAGCCGCTCAAGCCCGGACCGTACGCCGCTTTTCAAGAATCGAAGGGCATTGTTGACTAGACTGGATAACGCGCGGTACGTCCTCCTGGCTGCGGACTCGGAAGGTCAATCAATGACAGAGCACATCGTACATTTTCATTGCCAGATCGATCAGGGAACGACTGAGCGCTTCAGGGATTGCTGCCTGGAAGCGATCGATCAAGGGGCCCATTCGCTGCTCTTGAATCTGTCCACCAGCGGCGGCAGTACCAACTTTGGCTTTACCCTTTATACCTTCTTGAAATCATTGCCAGTGCCACTCTGCGCGATCAATGCCGGCAACATCGAATCGATGGGCATCATCATGTTCCTGGCAGCCGGCCGTCGAATTACATCCCCCCATTCGCGATTTCTGATTCACCCGATGAACTGGTACTTCAGCCAGAAATCGGTCGACCACCAGCGGTTGAGAGAATACCTGTCGAGTCTGGACAACGACCTGGCACGCTACGTCCAGATATTTGCCCAGGAAACGGCGGAGGCCCCCACCAGGCTGGACATTTTCCACTGCCTGTCGGCGGAGGAAAAAGTCATCGCCGCCCACGAATCCATGGCTTACGGCATCGCTCACGAGATGCGGCAAATGGTGTTCGCCGACGATGTCAAACACTGGAAAGTCAGTGGTGGATGAGGCGGGCCAGGCAAACGCGACGCCGTGACGTCGCGCTCGCCTGTCACTCAGTGAGGCGCGCGGGGGATGGTTTTGAGCAGGTCTTCAGGGCTGATGTGGCCGACCACTGACTGAACACTGCCCGGTTGCGGCAGATCCAGAATGTGGCCCTTCATCTTGCCGATCACGTGCATTTCGCACGGTTTGCAGTCGAACTTCAGGGTCAGCACTTCATCGCCGTGCACCAGTTGCATCGGCGCGACCTTGGTGCGAACGCCGGTGACGCCCTTGGCCTGTTTCGGGCAGAGGTTGAAGGAAAAACGCAGGCAGTGCTTGGTGATCATCACCGGCACTTCGCCCGTCTCTTCGTGGGCCTCGTAGGCCGCGTCGATCAGCTTCACGCCGTGACGGTGATAGAAATCACGAGCCTTCTGGTTGTAGACGTTGGCCAGGAACGACAGGTGCGATTCCGGGTACACCGGCGGTGGAGTGGTCTCGGCTTTGCGAGCGCCCCGTGGGTGTGCGGCGATGCGCGCCACGGTCAACGCTTCGATCACTTCGCGGCGCAAGGCCTTGAGCTGCGAATTGGGGATGAACCAGGCCTGGGGTGCGTCCAGCTTGATGTCCGTGGCGTGGTATTCGGTGGTGCCCAGTTGGCCCAGCAGATCGTGCAGTTGCTCCAGGGCCTGTTCCGGTTTGTTGGCCACACCGAACGGTCCGTCCAGGTTGACGCTGGCGCTGACGCCCTCTTCACTGGTGGCGGTCAGTTCCAGGCGATCTTCACGCAGGCGCGCGACCCACGAGAGGCCGATACGGCGCTCGGCGGACGTCTTTTGCAGCGCCTGGGCCCAGTTGTGATCCAGGTTGCGGCTGAGCGGGTGATTGGGGCGCAACTGATGCAAGCCTTTTGGCATCTCGTTTGGCTCGACGCGGTAGCGGTAGCGCTTCTCGCCGTCCTCTTCGAACTCGCCCTTGGGCTCGGCGATGTTGGTCCGCCAGCCCACCACTTCACGCTTGACCAGCACATTGAGGCCGTCGCCGTTGGACAGCGGCTCGTGAGTGACCACCAGCAGATCACGCTTGCCGACTTTTTCCACCACGCCCACCGGCAGGCCGGTGAAGGTCGGCGAATCGAAGGCGCCGATGTCGATCTTGCGTTCGCTGACGAAGTAGTCGGTGCTGCCGCGGTGGAAGGTCTTGTCCGGATCGGGCAGGAAGAAGTGCGCGGTGCGGCCGCTGGAGGCGCGGGCCAGGTCCGGGCGGTCTTCAAGCACGTCGTCCAGGCGCTGGCGGTAATAGGCGGTGATGTTCTTCACATAACCCATGTCCTTGTAGCGCCCTTCGATCTTGAACGAGCGCACACCGGCTTCGACCAGGGCGCGGATGTTGGCGCTCTGGTTGTTGTCCTTCATCGACAGCAGGTGCTTCTCGTAGGCGATCACCCCGCCCTTTTCGTCTTTGAGGGTGTACGGCAGACGGCAGGCCTGGGAGCAGTCGCCCCGGTTGGCACTGCGGCCGGTCTGCGCGTGGGAAATGTTGCACTGGCCGGAGAATGCCACGCACAGCGCGCCGTGGATGAAGAACTCGATCGCCGCATCGGTCTCGTCGGCGATGTCGCGGATTTCCTGCAGGTTCAGCTCGCGGGCCAGCACCAGTTGCGAAAAACCGGCCTGATCGAGGAACTTCGCCCGCGCCAGGGTGCGGATGTCGGTCTGGGTACTGGCGTGCAGTTCGATCGGCGGGATATCCAGTTCCATCACGCCCAGGTCCTGGACGATCAGCGCGTCGACACCGGCATCGTAGAGTTCGTGGATCAGCTTGCGCGCCGGCTCCAGCTCGTTGTCGTGCAGGATGGTGTTGATGGTGGTGAACACCCGGGCGTGGTAGCGATGGGCAAACTCCACCAGCCGGGCGATATCGCTCACCTCGTTGCAGGCATTGTGGCGGGCGCCGAAGCTTGGCCCCCCCAGGTACACGGCGTCGGCGCCATGCAAAATGGCCTCGCGGGCGATGGCGACGTCGCGGGCGGGGCTCAGCAATTCGAGGTGATGCTTGGGTAGGGACATGTGTTTTTAGTCTGGCTTGTCACGATCAAGGCACGCATTGTAGCGGCGAAACGCCTGACCGGCACCCGTATGCTGCCGGGTGGTGCTCACTTGCTGACTTTCTTCAAAACACAGCAGATCAAATGTGGGAGCGGACTTGCCCGCGATGGGGGCGGCACATCCAGCATCCTGGTTGTCTGACCCACCGCCATCGCGGGCAAGCCCGCTCCCACAGGGTTGAGTGTCGCTGGAAGGGATCAGCCCTTGGCGGCCATCGCGGTGACTTCCACGCGCATGCCTTCGACTGCCAGGGCGGCCACGCCAACGGCGGCGCGTACCGGCCATGGCTTGGCGAAAAAGCGCTGGTAAACCTCGTTGAAGGCAGCCCGGTCGGCCATGTCGGTGAGGTAGATGGTCAGGTGCAGAACCCGGTCCATGGAGCTGCCGGCCCGCTCCAGCGCAACCTTCAGCGCCTGCAGGGTGCATTCGCTCTGGAGGGTGATGTCGCCCAGCTCCAGGCTGCCGTCGGCACGGGTCGGGATCTGGGTGGAGACCAGCAGGCCGCCAAAACCGGCAACGTCGGAGGAGATGGAATCGGCATCGGGGTCAGGAACGAAGGTGATGTCTTGATTGGCCATGGGAAACTCTTGCTCGAGGGGTAAAGGGTCGGTCGAAACCGGGCGGCCAGTTTACAGCGCCATCGTCTGGCCGTCCCTGAATCAGCTCGAAAACCCCGCCCCCGCGCAGAGTGACCCTGCCCCGTTACACGCGGCCGCGCCCGCATTCACCGAATCAATGAATTGCACGAACGCCTGGCCAGGCAGTGGCAACGAGAAGAAATTGCCCTGGCCGACCTCATACCCTTGGGCCTTGAGGATGTCACGCTGGACGGCGGACTCGATGCCTTCGGCCACCACGGTCAACGACAGACTCTTGCCGATGCCGATGACCGACTCGCTCAGGGCTCGGCAAGACGTATCGTGCTCCAGGTCGTCGACAAAACTCTTGTCCAGTTTCAGCTCGCTGATCGGCAGATGCCGCAAATACCCCAGACTGGAGTAGCCCGTGCCGAAATCATCGATGGCCAGCCGCACCCCCAACGCGTGCAGATCGCGGATGGTTTTACAGGTGCCAGGACTGTTGGAAAGCACCACGCCCTCGGTCACTTCCACGCACAGGTCGGCGGGTTGCAAACCGTATCGCTGCAATTGGCCGGCAATCAGTTCGGCCAGATCGAGGTTATGAAAGTTGATCGGCGACAGGTTGATCGAAAGCGACGCAATCGCCAATCCCTGTCGACGCCAGACGGCCAGTTGTTCGCATGCCGCTTGCAGCACCCATTGACTCAGTTCATTGATCAGCCCGCACTCCTCGGCCAGCGGTATGAATTGCCTTGGCGAGATGTCGCCCAGGGCCGGATGCGCCCAGCGTGCCAACGCCTCGACACCCACCAGCCTGCCGCTGTTGAGGTCGATCTGCGGCTGGTAGAACAACTCGAGGTTGCCGGTGGCCATGGCGTTGCGCAGCGCCGTTTCCAGCACCAATCGGTCTTGAGCGATCCGGTTCATCTTTTCGACAAAAAAGCTGAAGCTGCCGCGCTCGATGCGCTTGGCCTGATACATCGCAATGTCGGCACGGTGCAGCAGGGTCTCCATGTCACGCCCATCGCCGGGGAACAGGCTGATGCCAATGCTGGCCGAAACGACCACCGACATGCCCGCGATCGTCATCGGGCGACTCAGGAGCATCATCATCCGCTCCAGAAAAGTCGCGACCTGTGTCGCGTTCATGCGTGGCAGCACCAGGACGAATTCGTCGCCGGACAAACGCCCGACCAGGTCGGCCTCTCGCAACAGGCTGCGCAGCCGGTGCGCCGTGACGCGCAATAACTCGTCACCCGAGGCATGGCCCAACGCATCGTTGATTTGCTTGAAACGATCCAGGTCGACAAACAGCACGGCCAGCTCCGCCTGCTCTCGCGCCATTTCGCCCAGGGTGCGTTGTGCCTGGGCGAGCAGGTAACTGCGATTGGGCAGGCCGGTCAATCCATCGTAAAAGGCCATTTTTCGAATGGATTGGCGGGCTTGCTCGCGTTCGAGGGCCAACATGCACAGATGCGTGCCCGCTTTGACCAAGTGGCCATGCAAGGGGTCCGGTCCACGGCTTTCCCGGAAATACAGTGCAAAGGTCGCGGCGATGCGCCCGGCACCGTTGCGCACCGGCATCGACCAACAGGCCTGCAAACCGGACTGTTGTGCCAGGTGCTTGTAGTCCGCCCACAGCGGGTCGTTGTTGATGTCGGTCACCAGCACCGGTTCGCCCCGGTAGGCGGCCGTGCCGCAGGACCCCGTCGTGGGGCCGATGGCCAGGCCCTCGATGGCCCTGGAGTATTCGACCGGCAAGCCGGGGCTGGCCAGGGGATGCAGAATTCCTTGCGGATCAACACTGAGGATCGACACGATGACTTCGGGGGCGATGCGTTCAATTTCATGGCACAACAACGTCAGCACGCTCTCCAGCGACTCCTCCTTGAGCAATGCGCCAATGACTTTGTTCTGCAGCACCTCATGCAACTTCGACTGGGTAATGTCCGTCAGCACGATCACGACGTGTTCGAGCTGGTCTTGAGCATCGAAGACGGGTGTCGAGGACACATGCACCCACAGGCGCTGTCCGCTGCGTTTGCTGATCAGTGCGCTGAACTCGTGAGGCTGGCCGCAGAGAATGGCTTCCAGCTCCGGCTCCGCTTGCGTCTCGGCCCGAGCGTCGGGCACGAAGAACAGCAAGGGTGATTGCCCGATCACCTCCTCACGGGAATACCCCAGCAAGCGGATCAGTCCGTCATTCACGTAGATAAGCTGTCGATGGGCGTCGACGATGCACGTCGCCGAATGCGTGGCATTGATCGACATCGATAGCAACCGGTGCTCGAGGTCTTGCACGCGCAGGTGCGTGACATCCTTGAGGAAGACCGCATGCAGGGTCTGGTCATGCATGAC
>Ga0302169_10000316_pt1 | contig 15502 bp, 15 predicted proteins | sample I_Fen_N1_3_FD_193493 | JGI IMG/M metagenome (GOLD analysis project Ga0302169, IMG submission 193493) | Peat permafrost microbial communities from Stordalen Mire near Abisko, Sweden - I_Fen_N1_3 | ecosystem: Environmental > Terrestrial > Soil > Wetlands > Permafrost | place: Sweden: Abisko...
ATCATGCAGAAACTCGAAGCAGCCGGCGTGCCGACCCAATTCGACAAGCTGCTGGGCGACAACGAGTGCCTGGTGAAGAAACTGGACATGATCCCGGTCGAGTGCGTCGTGCGTAACTACGCTGCCGGTAGCCTGGTCAAGCGTCTGGGCGTCGAAGAAGGCATGAAGCTCAATCCCTACACCTTCGAACTGTTCCTCAAGGACGACGCCAAGGGCGACCCGTTCATCAACGAATCCCACGTCGTGGCATTCGGCTGGGGCACCGCCGAGCAACTGGTTCGCATGAAAGAACTGTCGCTCAAGGTCAACGAAGTCCTGAGCAAATTGTTCGACGACGCCGGCCTGCTGCTGGTCGACTTCAAACTCGAATTCGGCGTGTTCCACGACGGCAGCATCGTCCTGGGTGACGAATTCAGCCCGGATGGCTGCCGCCTGTGGGACAAGGCGACCGGCAAGAAAATGGACAAGGACCGCTTTCGTCAGGGTCTTGGTGACGTTATCGAAGCCTACGAAGAAGTTGCCAATCGTCTGGGTGTACCGCTTTAACCGACGCAAGCATCTGATAGCACGGAAAAAATTTCGCTTAGGGGGTTCGCTTCCGGCAAAAGTGTTGTTATGATGCGCGCCGTTGGAGAGATGCCAGAGTGGCCGAATGGGACGGATTCGAAATCCGTTGTACCTTCACCGGTACCTAGGGTTCGAATCCCTATCTCTCCGCCATTATTTGAAAAACCCCGTAGACCCATGTCTACGGGGTTTTTTGTTTGTGCGGTTGTATGACCCTGTTGTTTTTTGCTGCTCCCAACACCCTGATGCCTGGAAGAATCAGGGCGAGGTCGATAATGATGATGCTCGATGGTTGGCGTTTTTAGACAGGTTTGCACCAGGCGCTGTCGACAACATCAATCCGTGATGAAGGTGGCGATCATTTTTCTGCAAGCTTGCTGAGAAATGGCTGCCATTTGTGCGTTGCTCCCTTCCAGTAGTCATTTGAATCGGTCCAGTCGTCCGCTCCAGATAGGCCCACTTCGGCGCTTTCAATCTTTCCACTCGATAATTGGCAGCCCGGGTCGGCAACGGCCAGTCGTGCCTGTGGGCAAACTGTTTTTAGCGCATCCAGGACCAGCAGGTAGTCCTCTTCGCACGTCTGCAGTTCCTGCTCTTGGGGCATCGAGAATTGGCCGCGTTGGCGAACAAAGACAACGTCCGGCGCCTCTGCGATGGTGTCAAACCAGCGCTCCGTAACAAATTTCCACTTTGATGTGGCCTGCTCGACTTCCTCCAGCCAATTTTCCGAAATGTCTCCGGATTCATCCCGCGAAAACTCATGGTGGAGGAAAACGCCATAGCGGGTATTAATGACGGTTTCTAAACGTTTTCCGTTGAATGGGTGGAAGTAGTGCGACTTCTCGAGGAAGCGTCTATCGGTGATGAACTTTAATCTTTCCGAGATCATCAGCGGGATGGACTGAAGGGGTGTAACCAGCCAGTCGAATGGCCCGGATACCTGGCGACCGAACATATTGCTTATTTGCCAGGCTACTTCACATCGACCGCCCAGGCTCGTAAACATTGGAGGTTGTCTAGCGGTGGTTTTTTCCGCTTGCTGATCGCCCAAAGCCAAAAGCTTCTCCAGTTCCGAGATGCGATCGCGTAGAGCCGCGCTTTCCTGGGAAATGGATTCGATTGTTTGCTTCTTGCAGATGACGTATCCAAGCGAACCCATCATTTTTTGTATTTTGTTTTTCACTGAATAGTCCTTTCCAGTCCGCTTCAGGGCGGCTTATTGGCGCGCAGAATACCATGGGCATGATCCAGCAGCCGGTGCCAGCTTGAGCGGGTATTGGTGATCAGCTTGGCGTTTTCGACCGAAGGCGCGGCTCATTCGAAAATGTTGCTGAGCACCGGCACATTGCCATATGTATAGTGGCTGTTTTGCATTCTCTGGGCCGTTTTCATGAGTTACCGGTGCTTGCTATGGGTCATGCTCTTGTCGTTGTTGGTATCCGTGCAGGTGAAGGCCGATGGGCAAACACTGCGTGTGCTTGCCTGGCCCGGGTATGCTGACAGCGACGTTGTCGCCAGCTTCGAGAAACGCTTCAAGGTTAAAGTCGAAGTCACCATGGTCGGTAGCGATGAGGTGCTTCGAAGCAAGATGATGGAAAACCAGGGCGGTAATTTCGATGTGATTGCCGCCAACACGGCGGAAGTCCACTTCTATGCCGATCAAGGGCTGTTGCAACCGCTTCGCCCCGAGCGGATTGCCAATACTTCGCGCCAGCTCCCGCGGTTTCGCGATTATTCAAGAATTCCCGATGTTGTGGTCGATGGTCGCATCTATGCCATTCCCTATGTCTGGTCGGACATGGGGCTGATCTATGATCGAAAACAATTCAGTCAGCCGCCCGAATCCATCACCAGCATGTGGGACCCGAAGTTTCAGGGCAGTGTGTTGGCATTCAATACCAGCAACCATAATTTTTCCTTGGCCAGCCTGTCGTTGGGCGGCGATCCGTTTCGGATAGATGCTGCCGATTTTGCCCGCGTGTCCGAGCAATTGATTGCACTTCGGCGCAACGTGTTGACGTTCTACTCGCTACCCGAAGAGGCTGCCGAGCTGTTTCGCCGGCATAACGTGGCGATTTTGTTTGCCAACTACGGGCGCCAGCAACTCAAGCAGTTGCGGGACGCGGGAATCGATGTGGGTTATGTGATTCCACGCGAAGGTGCGCTGGCCTGGCTCGATTGCTGGGCAATCAGTCGTGGCGCGCGCGATCCGGTACTGGCCAACGATTGGATCAATTACATGCTCGAGCCCGGGGTCAGCAAGCTCCTGACCGAGCGTCAGGGGCTGCCTAACACTTTACAGGACCCGCAAGAGGGCGGTTCCTCAAGCCGCTTGATCTGGCTGCGGCCCGTTGAAGATGACGGGCGTCGCACCGCGCTTTGGCAGCGTATCGTTTCGGGCGAACGTTCGCCGTTGGAGCAGCAATGAGGTTCGGCATCGCGTTTAAGCTCGGCTGCTTGATGGCAGTTTTTGGCATGTTGCCCACGGCCCTCGCGGGGTACTACATCTATAACAGCAGTCGCGAGTTGTTGCTGCAGGCTGCCGAGCGCGATTTGCAAACGGCGGTTCAGGTGCTCGGGCGTAATCTTCAGAGCAGTTTGCACAATATTTCTCTGGATGCTGGCGTGTTGACCAATGGTGCGCAGGTACACCAGCTGGCCAATATCAGCGACCCCGCACAACGTAGTCATGTGCAGGATGATCTGGCCGCATTGTTCCGTGCGATGTTGCTGGCGCACCCGGACTACATGCAGATTCGCTTGATCAGTGCCGCTGACCATGGACTGGAATGGGTTCGCCAGGATCGGGACGGCAAGCGTATCGTCAGGGTCAGTGGCGCTGATCTGCAAGAGAAGGGGCATTTTGCCTATGTGTTCGAGGCGTTGAAGCTGGCTCCGGGCGATGTGCGCATTTCGCCGATTGTCATCAACCATGAGCAAGGCGCGCATTCCGGCTTGGGCAAGCCGACGCTGCACGTTTCAACACCCGTGGCGGACGCCAACGGAAAAGTATTCGCACTGCTGGTCATCAACGTCGATCTCGATCAGTTGTTCAGCCAGTTGCAAAGCGATTTGCCGGATGAATATCAGGTTTATCTCAGTAATCGTTGGGGCGACTTATTGATCCATCCGGATCATCGGCGCACCTTTGGCTTCGACCAGGGCCGAAGGCTGTTTCTGCAAGATGAGTTCTCTGAAGTGTCCCGGCTTCTCGCTACGAACGGCCCCAACAGCTTGATTAGCCGCAGCGTCGAGCAAAATCAACAAGCGGGTTTGGTCGCGGCTTTTGTGCGGCTTGCCAACAACAGCGAAACATCTGAGCCTTTTATTATTCTTGGCCTTGGGCAACTGCAAAGTCATGTGCTGGCGCAAGCATCGCGAGCAGGCGGCTATATCGCTCAAATTGCCGTGTTTTTCAGTCTGCTGGCACTACTGGTGGCGTTTATTGCGTCCCGTGCGCTGATTCGTCCCCTGCGCAATATGACCGAAGCTGTCGAATTGTTTTCCCGAGAGCGGAAAATCAGCGAGCTGGCGCCTCGACAGGACGAACTGGGCTTACTGGCGCGCAGCTTTCGTGCGATGAAAGAGGAGATTCTGACCCAGCTCAAGGATCTCACCCACAGTCGCGCTGCGTTCGAACATCTGGCCCGCCATGATTCACTGACGGGGCTGCCCAATCGGCGGATGTGCTTCGAGCGACTGGAACAGGCCTTGATCAGTGCACGACAGAGCGGTCAGAAAATGGCGTTGCTGTTTGTCGATCTGGATCATTTCAAGGAGGTGAATGATCAGTGGGGCCACCGCTTTGGTGACCAGGTGCTGCAGGCGGTGGCCAAGTTGCTCAGTTCAGCCAGTGAGGGCCGCGATAACGTGGCGCGCTTGGGGGGCGACGAATTCGTGATGTTCTTTGAGGATGTCCAGGATCCTCGCAAGATCGTCGCGTTGCTGGAGAAACTGCATGTTTGTTTTCAACTGCCGCTATTGATCGATGGAAGAGGGGTGAACGTCCATGCCAGCATGGGCGTGAGCATGTTTCCACGTGACGGCAACGACATTGGCACCCTGATCCAGCATGCCGATCATGCGATGTATAAAGCAAAGAGTGCGGGTAGAAACAGGTACTCCTTTGAAGTGATGAGTGAAAGCTGACAGGGTTGCTCATGCAGGGCCGCTTGGTTTCAGCCGGTCTGATCCCTAAACTGTCGACAGTGAATGGGCGCGGGGGCAATGGATGAATCGTAACGAACTACGCAAGGCCGACATCAACCTGATGGTGGTGTTTGAGGCGCTGATGCTCGAACGCAATGTCACCAAGGTGGCGAAGAAGTTGTTTCTCGGCCAGCCGACCATCAGTTCGGCGCTCAATCGCTTGCGTACGATGTTCAACGATCCGTTGTTCATTCGCGTCGGGCATCGCATGGAGCCGACGGCGCGAGCCGAAGAGATCTTTCGGCACTTGTCGCCGGCACTTGATTCGTTGTCGATGGCGTTGAGCCTGACCCACGATTTTGATCCCGGTAGCAGCACCATGACCTTTCGGATCGGCATGTCGGACGATGTCGAGTTCGGTCTGTTGCCGCCGCTGCTGCGCGCGTTACGCCAGGAAGCGCCGAAGGTGGTGTTCGTGGTGCAGAATGTCGATTACTGGCGAATTCCCGAGTTGCTGGCGTCCGGCGATGTCACGGTCGGTATCACCCAGACGCGTGAGCTGCCGGCCAATGCCAAGCGCAAGCTGTTGCGGCACATCCAGCCCTGTGTGTTGCGTGCCGATGCCTGCGATACGCCACTGACCCTCGATGAGTATTGCTCGCGCCCACATGTACTGGTGTCGCACATCGCCAACGTCAGTGGTTTTGCCGATGAGTGGCTGGCGCAAATCGGTCGTTCGCGCCAAGTGGTGCTTTCGGTGCCGCAGTACAGCTCCTTGCCGGCATTGCTCGCCGGGACCGATCTGATTGCCAGCCTGCCGGATTACGCGGCCGAGGCCATGGCAGCGACCGGGCAGTTGTTCAAGGAGCCCTTTCCGTTCAAGACGCCGACCCTGGAACTGTCGATGGTCTGGCTCAGTCATGCCGACAGCGACCCCGCCGAGCGCTGGTTGCGTTCGCGTCTGGAGGCGTTCATGGGGGAGCGCAATTTGCTGTCACTACCTCAGTGAACAGCACAGCCCTGTGTTATATGTATGGCTTTTGCGCCAACCTACAGGAGTAACGCCATGCCTCACCTGCACCTGGAATACACCACCAACCTCCCCGAGCTGAACGCCGATGTGGCATTGATTCGGCTCAACAACACGCTGGTGGGTTCCGGTCAGTTTGGTGCCGAGTTCGACATCAAGAGTCGCGCGGTGAGGGTCGAGACCTTCAAGGTCGGTACTGCAATGGCCGAGCGAGGATTTGTCCATGTGAAGCTGGCGCTGCTGAGCGGGCGTTCGCCGCAGATCAAGCAGCAACTGTCCGAAAGCCTGCTGGCGGTAGTGAAGGATCTATGTGAATGGCCGACGGGCGTTGAAGTCCAGTTATGTGTGGAAATCCTCGACATCGACCGCGACTCCTACGCGAAGACTGCCATCGGCGTCTGAGCTTCAGGTCCCTTGCGAATCGCTGCAGGCCATGACGACTTGTTCGCGCAACCAGGCGTTGGCGCTGTCCTGGTCACCCCTTTGACTCCACTGCATGTCGAGCGTGAAGCCCGGCAAGCCCTGGGGCGCTTCACGGTGAGTGAAGGTCGCTTCATCGGCCAGTAATCGCTGGATGCGCCGGGGCAAGGTCAGGATGAAGTCCGTGCCGGTGATCATTTTCAGCGCCGCGCTGTAGCTGTTGGCCCGCGCCACAATTTGCCGTCTGCGCGCCTGTTGCGCCAGCCAGCCGTCGACCATATTGGTGGTGGAAGCCCATGGCGTCGGGAACACATGCCGGCGTTCGACGAAGGCTTGCAGGCTCAGGCGCGGCCCCAGTGGCGTGGTGCATTTATCGAAGACGCAGACCAGATCGTCCTCCAGTAGCGTCCGCGCATTGAAGTCGCCGTGGCTGCGATGAAAGTTCGGGCCGAAACCTATCACCAGATCAAGGCTGCCGTCGCGCAGGGCCTCTGCCGGGATGTCGGTTTCGAGCTTGTGCATGTTGATCGTCACCGCAAGGTCAGCGAAAGCGAAGTTTTTCAGCAAATGCGGCAGGATCAATTGCTCGAAGTATTCCGGCGCGCAAATGTTGAAGGTTGCCGGCTGCGAGGCTGGATTGAACGCTGCTGCCTCGGCGTGACACAGATTGATGCTTTCGAGGATCTTCAGCACATGCGGGTACATGTTACTGGCCTTGAATGTGGGGTGCATGCCGCCTCGGGTATTGATGAACAGCTCGTCGGAGAACCCGATGCGCAGTTTTCTCAGGCAGTAACTCACGGTGGACTGGCTGACGCACAACGTCTCGCAAACCCCGGAGACGCTGTGTTGTTCGTAGACAGCAACGAACACCATGAGGTCCTGCATATCAAGCTTTCTTAGCACGTTGCTGTTCAGCATTCCTTGCCTCTCGTGGCTCGTCCAGCGTTGCTTGTACGCAATGTGCGAGCGATCCTAGCGCAATCAAAGTGCAAGGAGAATCTGCTGCCGGTATTCAACGGCCCAGGCTTACAGGTGTCGTGCGTCGGTTGGACCTTGACAACGCAAGCATGCCTGCCCCGACCATTACTACGCCCAGTGTTTCCAGTGGCAACGGCGACTGACGCCCCCAGAGCCAGTGAAACAGGGTGATGAACAGCGTGCTCAGATAAATGTAGGAAATGACCGAGGCCGGCGCGATCACGCCAATGGCCCGATGCAATAACCAGAATGTCACCAGGGTGGCAAACAGCGCCAGGTACATCAGCCAGTAGAAATCCGTCGCCGTCAGCAATGACGTTGAACGCCAGCCACCGCTGAACCCACAGAACGTCAACAAGAACAGCGCGCCGAACAGCATGTTCCAGAAGGTCATGGCCACGGGGCCGCGGCCCTTGAGGCTAGCGGATTTGAGTCGCTGGCTGAGGGGGGAGTAGAGCGCCATCGCAAGGCAACCGACGCCATACACCGACAGCGCGTACAGCGAAGGCCGCTCACCGGCCCCGGTGCCTTTCGTCACCAGGAGCGCGGCTCCGCCAGCGGCGATCAGCATCGGCCACAGTCGTTGTTTCTGGTTGCTGTCGGGCATGAGCACCGCCTCGAAACCCAAGGTCAGCAGCGGCACCAGGGTGAACATCGTTGCGGTATTGACGGCCGAGGTGTAACGCAAGGCCTCGAACAGCGAACCGAAATACACCGCCAGCAGCAAGCCGAGTACGCCGTGGCCAAACAGCCCGCGAGCGGTCATGGTGCTATCGCCCTTGAACAGCTGCAGGGGCAGAAATACCAGCGCACAAAACAGCAGGCGCAAACCGGTGAGCAGGAACGGGTCTATGGCTTGGCTGACTTGCGCCGCAGCGTAAAACGATGCGGCGATCAATATCGCCCAAAGCAGCATGCCAGCGTGAGCGATAGCGAATGCGCTGCGGTTCATGATGGGCTCCGAGTCAATGAATGTGTCGACTGTAGTGCAGGGGATTGAAGCGCCAGACCATCAGCAGCATCAGCGCCATTACTGCCGTGAGTGTCCACCAGGCCCAGTCGAAACCTCCAAGCTGATCGCGAATCATCCCGGCCATCAGCGGCGAGAGCCCGGCGATCAAATAACCGATGCCTTGCACGAACGCGGTCAGGCCACCGGCACGCTGGGGATCATCCAGATGATCCAGCGACACGATCAGGCTCATTGGAAACAACCCGCCAATACCCAGCCCCAACAGACACGGCCACACCAGGCTCAAGTGATGCGGGCCAAGAATCAGCCCTCAGAAACCGGCGATGATCAGCGCCAGCAATACCACCAGCACCAAACGCCGGTCACGGCTGCGGTTAGCGAGGGCGGGCGTCAGCAGGCCGGACAACACTTCCATGGCCGTTAGCAATCCCAGCAGTAAACCGGCGTCTTGTTCACTCCGGCCTATTTCTACGTAGTACGGCGCCAGCCAGGCCAGAACACAGGTGTAGGACGCCGTACCCAGGCCAAAGAAAATCGCGAGTAGCCAGGCGCGGGGATTTGTGAAAAAGGACCTGTGGCTCGAAGACTTGGCCGTCTGTGTCTGCCTCCCGGCGCATTGGGTGCACCAGAACAGCAGTGCCAGCGCGGCCAGCAGCGCCCAGGCCGCCAGGCCCAAGCGCCAACTGCCAGTGCGGGCCATCAACAGTGGCGCGAAAGAGGCGGCGAGGGCGGCGCCGCCCATTATCGACGTGACGTAGAGCCCCATGCACAAGGCAACATTGTCGCTGAAGCGGGATTTGATCAGCGCCGGCATCAGTGCCTGGACCAGCGCGATACCGATGCCGGCGAGTATGGCGCTGAGAATCAGTTCAGCCGCCGAATCGAGAAACAAACGCGACATCGTGGCCATGCCGATGATCAACAATGACAGGACCACAGTGCGTTGTTCGCCGAGGCGCTGACTGATACCGAGACCGACAAACATGGCCATCCCCATGGCCATCACCGGCAGCATGGTCAGCAGCGCCGCCAGGCTGAAGCTCAGCGGGATGTCGCCGCGAATGGCCGTCAACAGCGGACCGACAGCGGCCATGGATGGGCGCAGGTTGAGGGCGATGAAAATGATACCGAGCATCAGCCACAGGGCGTGACGGGGGCTTGAGCGAGCGTTTTCCATGAGCAGGCCTTGATGAGCAACGAGCCGATTAGGCGCGCGCGATCTGCAGGCCGCAAATCAGAAAGTCCGCAGATCTATCTAGAAATTAAATAATGCTATTGGCGACGCTGAACCACGGGGTACGAGCGGCCTTCGATGCCCAGAGTTGATCCGCGCAACCGCTGAGGGTGACAGGCGATCGTGTTGGCCCCGGGGCTGAACAGAGCTGAATCGAAGCTGAACGATTATCAAATAAGTCGAAGGTTTCTGTCGGATACCTGAAGCCAACCATTAATTGGCTTCTTTTTCACAAAAAATTGATGGTCGACGGCCTACAGTTCACGCCGTCGCGGCAAACGGAAGATTTTCACATTTGCCGAGGCCTTTCTTTTCAGGAACAGCCGAACCCACCATGTTGAAGATTAAAGCCGTGCGCCCTGAGTGGGTGACATTGATTGCCAGTGCCTTTTTATTAGCAGCCTTCAATTTTGTTTTGTGGCAGCACCTGTTCGACATTACCGCGGCTGACGGCAAGGGCGTCGTCATGCGCGTTGCCTTCGGGGCGATGATCCTCGCAGCCTTCAACATTGTCCTGACCCTGCTGGCCTTCCGACCTGTTCTGAAGCCGATCCTGACCCTGCTGTTCATGGTCAGTGCAGGCGTGGCTTATTTCATGAGTCAATATGGCGTATTGATCGACGCCGGCATGTTTCGTAATTTCGCTGAGACGAATGCCACGGAAGTGCGTGACTTACTGTCGATAAAGTTGCTGGTTTACATCGTGCTGCTGGGTGTTTTGCCCTCGTTCCTTTTGTGGAAAACCCCCATCAGCTACCGCCGCTGGCACCGCGAGCTGCTCAGCAAGGTTCTGGTGAGTGTGGCGTCGGTGGCGGTTATCGGTGGCGTTGCGCTGGTCAACTATCAAGGCCTGTCATCGTTGTTTCGCAACCACCATGAGTTGCGCTTGATGGTGGTGCCGAGCAACTACATCGGTGCTTCGTTCGGTTACTTGCGTGAGCAGGTTGCGTCTGCCCACCAACCCTTTGTCAAAATCGGTGAAGACGCCCAGCGAAATCCGGCCTGGCAAACCCACAACCGTAAATCCCTGACTGTTCTGGTGGTGGGCGAAAGTGCCCGTGCGGAAAACTTCGGCATTCTTGGTTATAACCGCGACACGACCCCCAAGCTTGATAAAGAGGCGGGTCTGATTGCATTTACCGATGTGCATTCCTGCGGGACTGAAACGGCTGTGTCGGTGCCTTGCATGTTCTCCAACATGCAGCGCAAGGATTACAACGCCAGCAAGGCGAAGAACCAAGAAGGCCTGCTGGACGTACTCAAGCGTGCGGGTCTGGATGTGATCTGGCGCGACAACCAGTCAGGTTGTAAAGGTACTTGCGATCGGGTCACGCTCGATGATGTCAGCAACCTGAAAGACCCGGTGCTGTGCGCCAACAGCGAATGTCGAGATGAAATCCTGTTGCAAGGTTTGCAGCACTTCATCGATACCTTGAGTCAAGACACGGTATTGGTCTTGCACCAGATGGGTAGCCACGGTCCGGAATACTTCAAGCGTTACCCGAAAGAATTCGAACGCTTTACTCCCGTCTGTGAAAGCAATGCACTGAACAACTGCAGCCGCGACAGTATCGTCAATGGCTATGACAACACGCTGGTGTATACCGACCATGTGTTGTCGACCTTGATCGATCTGCTGCGCAGCAATCAGCAGAAAGTGGATACCGCGATGCTCTATCTGTCGGACCACGGCGAATCCCTGGGCGAATACAACTTGTTCCTCCACGGCACGCCTTACATGTTGGCGCCGGAACAACAGAAGCATGTTGCGATGCTGGCCTGGTTCTCCGATAGCTACCAGAAGTCGTTTTCGGTAGACACCCGTTGCCTGCAACAGGGTCGTGAAAAGCCCCTGAGCCAGGACAACCTGTTCCATTCGATGTTGGGTCTGCTGCAGGTCAACACCAAGACCTATGATCCGGGTCTGGATATGTTTGCCGGATGCCGTGGTGCGGCGAAAGACGGCGTCTTGGCCAAAGAGTAGCGGGACCTTTTTTTCATGCAGCGGCCGTATCACGGCGGCCGGCAAAACGACGATCAAGAGCCATTGCACATGTCCGCTCAGTCCCCATCCGCCATCGAACTCGAGTTCACCCGGCGCTACGATCAGGAACACGCCCGCGTCTGTCTGCAGCCGCGGGCGCAGGGCCTGGCCGGGCGTCTGGCGTTCTGGCGTGAAGAGCAACTGGTACGCAATGCGCTCAAGGTCGCTGGCGAACCAGGCCTGATCCTCGACGTGGCATGCGGTGTCGGGCGCTTCTGGTCGGTGCTGGCCGAGCATGCGAATCGGGTGATCCTCGCCACCGATCCGTCCCAGGACATTCTTGATCACGCCCGGACCCACCATCCGCAGAGCCTGCTGAAACGGATAAGGACGTTTCAAAGCTCGGCGTTCAGCATTGGCTTGCCGGAGAATGCGGTCGACTGCATTTTTTGCCTGCATCTGTTTCAGCACATTGCCTGCTCCGAGCATCGTTTGGCGATGCTGCGCGAGTTTCACCGGGTCGGTCGCGATACCGTGATTGTCGCAGCAAGGGTCAGCGGCCGGTTCAAGGGGCGCCGAACCGGCGAGGAGGGGCTTGCAGCCCGTCCGCTGGTCAGCAAGGCCGAAGTGGAAGCCGAGTTCAAGCAAGCGGGTTTTGATGTACTCAGTCATCAGGACTTCCTGCCGGGCTTCGCGCCGATGCGCATTTATGTGCTGCGCAAGGCCGGCTAGCCTGCCTGTGCAGGACTATTCTTTTTGCCAGGCAAGTATTTTCGCTAATGCTCTTGTTCAGTGGATGCGCGGAAATCGCCGGGGGCGATATATACTGCGCGCCATTCTTCAAGGGAGAGCCGTGTGGCCATCGATATTCACTGGATTCGCGACAACGATAGCCTCGGTCGGTTTTGCACCGAGTGGCAGCAGCTGCCATACGTTGCCCTCGACACCGAATTCATGCGGGTCGACACCTTTTATCCCATCGCCGGCCTGCTACAGGTGGGTGATGGTGTACGCGCTTACCTGATCGATCCGCTGACCATCGATAACTGGCAACCATTGGCCGCATTGCTGGAGAACCCGGCGGTGGTCAAGGTCGTCCACGCGTGCAGCGAAGACCTCGAAGTCCTGCTGCGCCTGACCGGCAGCCTGCCAGCGCCATTGTTCGATACCCAGCTGGCTGCTGCTTACCTGAACCTGGGTTTCTCCATGGGTTATTCGCGTTTGGTGCAGGAAGTGCTCGGCATCGACCTGCCCAAGGGCGAGACCCGTTCCGACTGGTTGCAACGTCCGCTTTCCGACACCCAGATCAGCTACGCCGCCGAAGATGCCGTGCACCTGGCCGAAGTGTTCGTGAAGCTTCGCCCGAAGCTTTGCGACGACAAATACGCCTGGGTTCTGGAAGACGGTGCCGAATTGGTGGCCAACCTGCGCCGCGAGATCGATCCGTACGAGGTCTATCGCGACGCCAAACTGGCCTGGAAGCTGTCCCGCGCCCAACTTGCCGTACTGCGTGAGCTCTGCGCCTGGCGCGAGAAAGAAGCCCGCGCCCGTGACCTGCCGCGCAACCGCATTGTCCGCGAGCATTCGCTGTGGCCACTGGCGCGCACCCAGCCGGACAACCTCGGCGCGCTGGCGAAAATCGAAGACATGCACCCGCGTACCGTGCGCCAGGACGGCGAATTCCTGCTTGATCTGATCAAGCGCTCTGGCAGTGTGTCGCCAGATCAATGGCCGCCCGCCGTGCCGGAGCCGTTGCCGGTGGAAGCCGCCGCGTTGCTCAAACAGATGAAGGCCATCGGCCAGGCCGAGGCCGAGCGCCTCGACATCGCGCCGGAGCTGATGCTGCGCAAGAAAACCCTGGAAGCGCTGCTCAAGAGCGGCTTCCCCAATGGTCCCTACCAATTGCCTGATTCGCTGCGTGGCTGGCGCCGCGAATTGATGGGCCAGGCGCTGCTTGACAGCCTGGCCACCGCCGGAGAACAGCCTTGAAACGTATTTGCTCCATCTACCGCAGCTCGAAGAGAAACGAAATGTACCTGTATGTGCTCAAGAGCGATGCTCTGGAGCGTGTGCCCGAGCCTTTGATGATTGCCTTTGGCAAAGCCATCCACGCCTTCGACCTGGTGCTGACCCCGGAGCGCAAACTGTCGCGCGAGGACATCACGGTGGTGCTGGAAAACCTCGAAAAACAAGGCTATCACCTGCAAATGCCGCCGGCCGAAGACGAGTATATCGAGCACTTGCCCGAAGAGTTGCTGCGCCGCAACGACCCTGTTTAATCGGCAGACAGGCTCTGTTCAGAGCCTTTTGAAGCACTGGAATGATTTTGGCGATGGCCGCGCCGACAGAGCGAAACCCTGTCGGCGGTCGTCGGCAGCGTTTTTTTGAAAGGTTGAAGCATGCGCGTTCTGATTGCTGAACACGACCACCCTGTGTACGCCCAACTGCTGCGCGAAGCGGCGCCCGACCTGGAAGTGTTGACCAGCGGCGATTCCGCCGAACTGGCCCGCCAGGCTGCCGACTGTCCGGTCTGGCTCGGACAGCCCGACTTGCTGGCAACGCTGCTGCGTCAAGGCCATCAACCGCGATGGCTGCAATCGACCTGGGCGGGCATCACGCCGCTGCTGGCGGACGGCTTGCCACGGCATTATCGCCTGACGCGTGCAGTGGGGATTTTCGGCCAGGTCATGGCTGAATACGTGCTGACCTACATGCTCGGTCACGAGCGGGAAGTGCTGGCGCGTTTGGTCAGCCAGGTCGAGCGCAAGTGGGACAGTCGCCATGGCCAAAGCCTGGCGGGACGCAAGGTATTGATTGTCGGCACCGGCGACATCGGCCAGACCGTGGCGCAGTTCCTGCAGCCATTTGGCGTCGAGCTGTACGGTATCGCCAGTTCGGCTCGCGAGCAGGCGCCGTTTGTCGAAGTCGGTTCGCTCGACGATTTGCCGCGTCTGGTCGGTGAAGTCGATTATGTGGTCAATCTGCTGCCCAATACGCCCAATACCCACGATATTTACAACGCCGCGTTGTTCAAGCAGTTCAAGCCGACCGGTTTGTTCATCAACGTCGGGCGCGGTGTGGCGGTGGTCGATGCGGACCTGGTGGAAGCCTTGAAGGAAGGGCATCTGGTGGGCGCCGTGATCGACGTCTGTCGTCAGGAACCCTTGCCGCAGCGTCATCCATTCTGGACGGCCTGGGGCCTGCTGCTGACCGGCCACAGCTCGGCACCGACTTCGCCAACGTTGATGGTGAAGCTGTTTGTCGAGAATCTGCGGGCTTATCAGGCCGGTGAGGCGTTACGCGGGGAAGTGGATTTCAATCGCGGGTATTGAGACGTGGGCAAAAAAGATCGCAGGCTCCGGCAGCTCAAACAGAGGTATGTGTACACCTGTAGGAGCTGCCGGAGCCTGCGATCTTTTGTTCTTAGAGGGTGAAATCACCTTCAGCCGCCAGCTCGCTCAACGGACGGCGCGGGCTCGGCGCTTCGCGGGCTTGCAGGTAGTCCGCCAGTGTCGACTTGTCGCCCAGCTTGCCAATCGCCACGGCCGCATGCAGCGCGTAGCCTTCTGGAATATTCAGCTCCTTGCGGGTCAGCTCCTGATCGAAACCGGCCATGCCGTGGGTATGCCAGCCGCTGATGCTCGCTTGCAGCGCCAGGTGACCCCAGGCCGAACCGGTGTCGAAGGTGTGCCACAGGGCGGGCGTTTCTTCGCTGGCGCCAGGCGCGGCGAAGGTGGTTTTCGATACCACGATCACCAGGGCCGAGGCGTGTTGCGCCCAACTGCGGTTGAACTCGTTCAGCAGGCCCAGGTAACGCTCCCAGTTCGGCGTATCGCGACGCGCGTAGAGAAAGCGCCAAGGCTGCGAGTTGTAGGCCGACGGCGCCCAGCGCGCGGCTTCGAAAAAGCTCAGCAGCGTTTCTTCAGCAATGGCTTCGCCGGTGAAGGCGCGCGGCGACCAGCGATCGGTGAATTGAGGGTGGATGGCATAGTCGGCAACGCGTGGGTTGGCACTCATCAACAGATTCCTTGCTAGGTTTTAAAGTGTGGGGCGGTGCAAAACCCTACTTGGCGGCGCAAAAACTGACAAGCGCGTTCTACCGACAGTCGCCAACGCTTGGCCGACGGGCCTTGCGGCACTAGACTGGCGGCCTTTTCACCACCT
>Ga0302169_10000317_pt1 | contig 15467 bp, 19 predicted proteins | sample I_Fen_N1_3_FD_193493 | JGI IMG/M metagenome (GOLD analysis project Ga0302169, IMG submission 193493) | Peat permafrost microbial communities from Stordalen Mire near Abisko, Sweden - I_Fen_N1_3 | ecosystem: Environmental > Terrestrial > Soil > Wetlands > Permafrost | place: Sweden: Abisko...
GTCCGGCCAGCCGGAACATGAGAATTTCCAGGCGATTCTCACCCACCAGTTGCGTACGTTGGTCTACCGTATCGAGAATGCCGGCCATTCAATGACTCCTGGTCTTGTTCTGATGAATTCACTAGATAGAGGGTTATCGGCTGTTTGCGCCGGAGCTTGACCCCTGCAAAATGCCGCGCCCAGGCATTGATGCCACATTAACATCATGCTTTACTGACGTTGTGCTTTCATCTGCTCACTCCACGACGCGACAATAGCTTGCGCGTTCGGTTCCGTTGCATAAGGGATTCCCCTAGCAACCATCAGCTACAACCTGATATTCGCGATATCCAATAGCCATTAATGTGACGCCATTCTCATTGCATGAATGGAGTCAGGCTTTTGTGTGCGATAGCGGTTAAGTGGCCAGTCACCCTTTCGTCTTCTACTGCCCGCACTCAAGCAGGCCGTAGCGCAATCCAACGACCAAAGGGTTACGTCGGGACGCTGACCGTCCTTGTCGACACAGGAGACATCCCCTCATTAGTCATGACGTTGTGGAGATAAGCATGCCGGACAATCGCAATGAATGGGCAAAGCGGATCCCGGAATTTCTCGTCGAAGCTGAAACACTCCTGGCCAAAACCGAGGAATGCCTGAGTCATTTGCAACTGATCAGCAATGACAAGGACGCGATCGACTGTTTGCTCAGTACCCTCCTCAAGTTGGCCAACAAGGCCGATGCCCTGGCGCTGGCTGCTGTTTCGGAGTTTTCGTTGCACATCCACGGTTTGCTGAACCACGCACACAATCACATGGATCTGCATGACCAGGCCCTGAGCGCGCTGAAAGACTGCCTGACACTGATTGCCTGGCAACTCGAACTCATCGACCAGAAAACCGGCCAGCTCAGCCTTGATGAAAGTGAACAGACCACCTTGATTGAAGCTTTCGCCTTTCAGGTCGGACAAAGTCAGTTTCGGTCACCGGTCAATACCAAACCATTCACAGTCATTTCCTATGTGGAACGACAGGCTTGAAACTACCAAATGTCCCGTGATCGGTCTTTCATTGCCCATGACTACTCGGTAATTGAATAAACACAGGTCGCAATTGGCTAACTCATATCCATTAACGACAAACCCAAACAAACAATTAATCCCTTCAACAGCCGATAGCCTGTCTTGCCTAGGGTTTTGCCTGATATTCAATGACAAAAACCTGTAGACAATCGGCATCCCTGTGCCGACAACAAGCATATTTCTTGCGACCTCCGGCCATCACCCAGGCCCTTGCTTCCTGACGCCCTGGACATATATCCCGAACGCGACCAACGGTATCTTAAGTGGTATTATGCCGCCCAATAGTTGGCGTCAAATAATGGCAACGTGATTGAAGAGGACTGTAAGCCCGATCAAGTTGCAGACTGGATATCTTATTCAGAACACGCCCCGTTGAAGTCGATGCCTGATACTACAAAACATAGGCCCGTCAGCCAGCATGACCGGTCTGCCCGCAGCGAACATCCATTGGCTCCATCCGCTATGTACGCCAGCCTCAAGTCAATCGCCAAATGGCCACCCTCCAGAGAAAATGCGAGTCGGTTCACCCTTGTCCTGTGCGCCTGCTCGACGTTCGGCAGTCTGCTGATCTACAGCCTGTCCTGGTATCTGCCGCCAGCTTTGCTGGTGCTCAACATCGCCGCCCTGACCTGCGTCTGGGTGCAATACCGCCTTTCGCGCAAGTCGATCAAATTCCAACCTCAGGAGCTGGCCGACCGTTTGCTGCAGGTGCAGGAAAACGAGCGTCATCGACTGAGCCGGGAACTGCATGACGACATCGGTCAGTTGCTGACCGCGGCAAAACTCCAGGGCGACTGGCTCAAACGCCGGATGCCGGAGGAGCTGCAGGAACAGTGTTCGCTGCTCTGCGACACGCTGGATGAAACCCTCGCCAAGGTTCGCGATGTATCGGCCATCCTCAACCCCCGGCAATTGACCAGCCTGGGACTGGAAGCCAGCCTGCGTGCGCATTTACTCAAGACGCTGTGCAATACTTCAGTGCACTGGAGCCTCGAATGCCAGCAACGCCTGACTGGAATCCCCGAAGAAATGGCGGTGGCAGCCTTTCGAATTACCCAGGAAGCCGTCACCAACATATTGCGCCATGCTGAAGCCAAGAATCTGCTGGTCAGCCTCCAACGCTTGCCGCAAGGCCTGAAATTGCTAATCAGTGACGATGGCCAGGGTTTCGCGCCGGCTACCGATCCTGGTCGCGAAGGACAACGCGGAATGGCCGGGATGTCAGAACGGATCGTTCAACTGGGCGGCACACTGACGGTGACCAGCGAGCCGGGCCAAGGCACTCAAATCGAAGCACTCTTGCCCTGGGCACCTCGCGCGCTCGAACGGGCCAGTACGAATAAGGTTATGCATTGACTTGTAACTTACTTCTGGTGGATGACCACTCGCTGATCAGGGCTGGCGTGCGCGCCCTGGTGCTGGACCTTCCTGGCTACGCGGTCATTGGCGAGGCCAATGACGGTTCGCAATTGCTCGCGCTGGTCGAGCATTTGTCCCCGGATATCGTGCTGCTGGATATTTCCATGAAACAAACCGGCGGACTGCAAGCCTTGCAGCAGCTCAAGCGAGTGCGTCCGCAAAGCAAAGTGCTGATCCTGTCGATGCACACCGACCCTGCGCTGATCATGCAGGCGCTGGAATCCGGTGCCCATGGCTATCTGCTCAAGGACACCACGGCCACCGAGCTGGAACACGCGCTGCAAGCGTTGCGCAACAATGAACGCTACTTGAGCCCGGCCATCGCCCATACCGTCATTACCCAGGCGCTGACCCGAACCCATCAAAGCCAGGCGCAAGCCGACTCGCACAACCTGACGGCCCGCCAGCTGGAAATCCTGCGCTTGATCGTTCGTGGAACGTCCACCCGGGAAATCGCCAATGGCCTGGGCCTGAGCGTCAAGACAGTCGAAACCCATCGCTCGCAAATCATGAAGCGCTTGCAGATCTACGATGTGGCGGGCCTGGTATTGTTTGCCGTGCGCGAGCAGATCATCAGCCTGGACGATTGACGGTCGCGCCCAGCAAGGGAGAATGTTCGGGCAAATGCACCAGCAACGCCGCCGGCCGCGCTGAAAAACGCAGGCTGTCACCTTCCAGCGGCTCGCCATCGAGGTTGATGCAAAGACCTTCGCAGGCCTTGATCTCGACCCACGGCAGGCGAGCCCTCACAAACATGTTGTCGATGCCGAAGCCATCGGCCAGCAGGTTTTTCAAGGTGCCCACCAATTCCTGCGGTGCCGGCAGAATGCTGACATCGAGCAAACCGTCATCCGCCAGCGCCTGTGGACATAACACATGACCTCCGCCGGCCTGTCGGCCATTACCGATACCCAAGGCCAACAGCTCACCAGTCCAATGAAAGTCCGGCCCGTGCAACTCGGCGTAAGCCGCGTGCAACTCGCTGAAGCGTGACAGACCGGTAAATAGATAGGCCGCGCCGCCGAGAACTTTTTTCAGTTCCTCGGAAGTGTTGGCGGTGACCTGACTGCCAAAGCCGCCCGTGGCCATGTTCAAGAAAACCTGCCCGCCGACTTCCCCCAGATCGATGGCGCAGGGTGCAACCTCCAGAAGTTCCAGCGCCTGTCCCGGCGCGAGTGGAATGCCGGCAGCCCGTGCAAAATCATTGGCCGTTCCCAGAGGCATCAGTACCAGGCTGGCCCGGGCCGGATGCGCAGCCATGGCCTCGGCAACCTCCCGCAAGGTGCCGTCACCACCGCCAGCAACAATCTGTCGAAAACCTGCCTCCAGCGCCTCATCCACCAGCCGTTGTGCATCACCAGCCTCCCAGGTCATCCGAACAGCCAGTTCCCAACCCTGCTCACGCTTGCTTTCGACGGCCGCTCGCACTTCCTCGTTGAGCGCCTGCTTGCCATGCAAAATCAACAGCGCCTTGCGTTCACTCATTGGGGGTCTCTCCATGGATTGAATGGCATGTGTGAGATGTTGACCGCGACACAACCGATAAAAATCTCGGGAAACTGAATTATTTCCAGTCCGGGTGCTGTTGAGTCCTCAAGGCGGGATTTTTCTTACAAAACGTGAGGAATCGGCTCAATTGACCATAAAGTGTGATTAGTGCACTTTAATGTCCGGGGCTTTCAGTGATCGGCAGCACAAACACAAGGAAGTGCCATGCACTGCCATCACCTCAAACCGCTGCTCCCGGTCGTATCCCTCGCAGTGAAACGGGGCCAACCACCAGGCCGCAATCAAAGACCGCACGCACCCAATGGAGAAGTTGATATGGAACCTCGCGTCATTGAGCTGGAAGCCCACCTCGAGTACCTCCAAAGAGACATGCAAGAAATTCGTAGCGACGTCAAATCCATCAAGCACCGGCTTGCCTATTCGGCTGCCGGGACCGCCATCGTTCTTGGACTGCTTGGCTGGATCGCCAATAGCCGTTTCGACCAGCTCGTGTCACTGCTCCTGGCTCATTAGCCATCAAGCCGTCATCAACGCAAAACCCGGTTCGATCAACCGGGCTTGCGTGGCGAAACAGTTCACGGGGTCAGCTCAGGACTTCGCTAAACGGTATGAAGTACAGACTGTCACCGGCGACCAGCGTACGATCCTCCAGCACTTCAACCAGCCCATCGGCCCAAGCGGCACTGCGCAGTACACCTGAACTCTGATTCTTGTAGATGATTGCCCGACCATTCTCGAGGCGACCGCGCAAATACTCGCGTCGATTGCCGGCTTTCGGCCAGTCAAATCCTGCCTGCACCTGTACCTTGAGCGGTTCAACCTCCTTGACGCCCAGGCGACGCAACAGATAAGGCCTTGTCAGCAGGGCAAAGGTCACCAGGGTCGATGCCGGATTACCGGGCAGGCCGATCACCGGTACGCCGCGAAAGTGTCCGAAGGTCAGCGGCTTGCCAGGTTTGATGGCGAGCTTCCACAAGGTCAACTCGCCTTCTTCGCGCAAGGCAATGCCTAAAAAGTCCGCCTCCCCCACCGATACACCACCGGTCGAAAGAATCAGATCGACATCCTTCAAATCGCCAAGGCGCGCGCGCGTGGTGGCCAGGTCATCCGGCAAAATACCGGCATCGATCACTTCACAGCCCAAGCGCTGCAACCAACTGCAGAGCAGAACACGGTTGCTGTTATAGATCTGCCCTGGCCCCAGCGCCTGCCCCGGCTCGACCAATTCATCCCCGGTGGACAAAACAGCAACGCGAACCTTGCGAATCACCTCAAGCTCGGCGCACCCCAGCGAGGCAGCCAAGCCCTGTTCGATTGGCCCAATGCGCGTACCCGCTGGCAAAATCAGTTCACCAACGGTGGTTTCCTGGCCTTGCGCACGGATGTTCTGTCCAAGGGTCATGGTTTCAGCGAAACACACGCGCTGATCCGCCTGGACTTCGGCGTTTTCCTGCATCTCGACGCAATCAGCGCCTGCGGGAACAGGCGCGCCGGTGAAGATCCGTGCACAGGTGCCCGGTTGCAGCGGCTCGGGAGCCTGCCCGGCAAAGATTTTCTGACTGACCATCAAGGGCTCGCCGGTCCAGTCGGCCATGCGCAAGGCATAGCCGTCCATGGCGCTGTTGGGCCACGGAGGCAAATCAAGCGTCGACAGCAAATCATCGGCCAACACTCGCCCCTGAACCTGCGCCAAGGGCAAGCGTTCACGCTCCTCAATCCTGGAGGTGTCAGCCATTTCCAGCAAACGCGCCAGCGCCACTTCGACCGGCATCAGGCTGCCGGTCTTGCCCGGCTTACCCGCGGGATTCACAGGGTGCCGCCTGTTTCAGATGAGTCACGAAATTACACGGGCGATGGCGCGAATCCAGTTGTTCGCAAAGAATGCCATCCCATCCGGTGCGCACCGCATTGGTCGAGCCCGGCAGGCAGCAGACCAGGGTGCCATTGGCCAGCCCGGCCAAGGCACGGGACTGAACGGTGGAGGTACCGATATCCGCCAGCGAAATCTGCCGGAAAAGCTCACCGAAACCATCGACTTGTTTATCGAGCAGGCAGCTCACCGCTTCTGGAGTGCTGTCGCGGCCGGTAAAACCGGTGCCGCCCGTGATCAGCACCACCTGCACCACATCGTCGGCAATCCAGTTGGCGACTTGCGCGCGGATTTTGTAGAGATCATCTTTAAGCAATACCCGGGACGCGAGGTTATGGCCGGCGGCCGTCAAGCGGTCGACGAAGACCTGACCGGAGGTATCGGTTTCCAGGGTACGGGTATCGCTGACTGTCAGCACCGCGATGTTGAGCGGCGTGAAAGGTACATCAGCCTTGGCTTTCATAGGCTCGTCCAGTTGTAGAAGAAACAGCCCGGTGTTATATCACAGCGCCTCATTTTTTCGCCGCCCCGCTCTGCCAGTTGGAGACCTGTCATGACTTCGAATCAGTCGCCACCCTGCTCCATTCTGCTCCTGGCAGGTGGTCGCGGCCAACGCATGGGAGGGCAGGATAAAGGTTTGCTGCAATGGCACGGTGAGCCGCTGATTGCACATTTGCATCGCAAGACACGGCCATTGAGCGATGACCTGATCATCTCCTGCAACCGCAACCTGGAAAAGTACGCGCCCTACGCCGACCAACTGGTTCACGACGACGAAGGCGACTTTCCCGGGCCATTGGCTGGCATTCGTGCTGGACTGAAAGCCGCGCGCCATACGCACCTGCTGGTCCTGCCCTGTGATGTACCCCGCATCGATACAGCCCTGCTCAACAGCATGCGCGAAACCGCCAGCCAATTTCCCGACAGACCCTTGATGCTGCGCCATGATCAACACTGGGAACCTTTGCTGTGCGTGATCCCCGTGGCGCTTCTTGCCGAATTCGAAAGCGCCTGGAAGGATGGCGAGCGCAGCCCGGGGCGCCTCATGCGCAAGCTGGGCGCTAGCGCATTGCAGTGTCCTGATAATGATCCACGGCTGGCCAATCTCAACACACCAGAACTGTTAAGCGCGCATAACACTGTGTCAGACTGAACCGATCAAGGAACTTGCACGTTCTGCATACGTCTCAAGCTCGGTAATCAAAAGAATTCATTTTTCGGAGACACACTCATGACTCAACGGATCCTGGCCACTTTCATGCTCGCACTGGGCCTCGCTACTCTCGCCGGTTGCGCATCGCCTGCAGTGATCACCTTGAATGACGGTCGTGAAATCCAGGCCGTGGACACGCCAAACTATGACAAGGATTCGGGCTTCTACGAATTCGAACAATTGGATGGCAAAAAGACCCGCATCAACAAGGACCAGGTTCGTACCGTTAAAGAGCTGTAATTTGCATAGCGATTATCGGATACACAAAAATGCCCCGATTTATCGGGGCATTTTCTTGTTTGATTGAAAAAAGCCGGCTTCGCGCGATTACGGGTTCGGCTCGTTATTAAGCTTATCCGCGCGTGATAGTGCTTGCGTGGCTTCGGTGACGCATTTCGTGTCATCCCCGGCGCGTTTGGACGCTTCAGCACTGGCCATCAGCCGCTTGATTTCCATGGTGGTGTTTTCAGAGGTGGCTGGCAGGCTGGTGACTTTGTCCTTGAGTTCCTGAAGCTTGGCCGTGCACAGAGTGTTGTCTGCGGCAAATACGGGAGAGGCCAGCATTGCAGCGCAAATGAATATTCCAGCGAAAGCGGTACGTTTCATGGGTGTCTCCTTGCACGAAAGGTCTCGGTGCTGCCGGACGATCTGGCTGCTGTGCCGAGGTCGTTGAAAGCCACGATCGCGAGGCCTTATCAACTGACTGTAGAGCGGCCCTTTAATTCGATATTTTTTGCAGGTACTACGAAATAAAACACTGTCGTCGATCACCATTGCAGGGTGATGGCGCTCTCGAATGCTCGTTCCTGCCCCGTGACCGGATCGACAAATTTCAACCCTTGGGCCAGCAGCTTCAAAGGATTGGCGTAGTCATCTTCGACATCCTTGAGCACCCGGGGATAAAACGGGTCGTTACAAATGCTCGCACCCAACGCCATCATGTGTACCCGCAGCTGATGCTTCTTGCCCGTTACCGGGTAAAGCCCGTAGCGCCAGAGATCACCGTTCTTTTCCCTGACCTCGACGGCCGTCTCGGTGTTGCTGACCCCCGGCCCTTCCTGCATGCGGAAAAAAGGCTCGCCATCAATGAGTCGGCTCTTGTGAACCAAGGGAAATGAGCGCTCAGGCAATGCCCGGGCAATGGCCTCATAGCGTTTTTCGATCTGCCGCGTCGGAAACAATGACTGATACGCCGAGCGGCTCCGAGGGTTGGCTGAAAACAGCACCAGCCCCGCCGTATGCCGGTCAATTCGATGCAACGGCACCAGGTGCGGGTTATCCAGACGACGGATCAGCCGTCTGAGCAAGGTCTGCTCCACATATTCCCCCGCTGGGGTCACGGGAAGAAAATGCGGTTTGTCGGCCACCACCAGATGCTCGTCCGCGTACAGAATCGACTCGACCACCGGGATGTTTTTTTCGTCCGGCACTTCACGAAAATAGTGAATTCGCAGGCCTTCCCTGTAAGGCAGATCAACGGAGATGGGGGTACCTTGCCCGTCGAGGACGCGACCGCGAGCAATCCGGTCCAGCCATTGATCACGGCCGATGGCGCTGAAGTGTTCGCACAAGCAATCGAGCACGGTCTGCCACCGGCCAGGCGGCAAGTACAGCGTGCTGGCCTGGTTGTGTGCAGCAGAAAAAGATGAAGTGGACATACGAAAGCTCTAACCCTCAATGCAGAGCAGCATTATCCGACAGAGGCAGGAACGAGCCTAGAAGAGATTCCTCATGCCGTTACTGGCGCTCGCGCTGCGGCCTCGGTGTACTCCTTGAGCCAGCGCAGTACATCGACGGCCTCCCAGCGCGCCGGGTCATAGAGCGCATACAACAGCCCCTGATAGCCCACAACGTCGAGTTGCCGGTGAAAGCCTGCGCGCTGGAACAAGGCTTCGATTTCAGCGAAACAGGTGTTGAAGTGCAGTTTGTTGAAAGGTGTTTTGCCTTCCGTCACCAAGCCGTCAAGACGCAATTCAAGGACCGCCTCGCGGACCACGTCCACCGACATCCGGTTCACGCTGCTTTTCAATTGTTCGACATTGACCACGATGCATCCCTCTCACGCCCGGACTTGCTGCTCAAACCCTGAACCAGGGGAGACAGGCCGGATAACTGTATGTGCATACAGTATCCGAATCGCATCGGTTAAGCCAAGGGGATCGATCGTAAAGTTCGACAAGCCGAACACCGCCACCCTGAAAAACATTTAACCCAGGAACGCCACCACTTCGTCGGCACTGAAAGGCCAACCCAGTTCCGCGCCGGTATCGACCCGTCGCAATACCGGTATACGCAGGCTGTAAGCTTGGTACCAGGTTTCGTCGTCAGCGATGTCCACCAGTTCAACCAGCAGACCGTTCTCGACAAAAGGCATCAGCATGGCTTCGGCCACTTCACAGAGGTGGCACCCAAGGGTGCCGAACAGCTGACATTCAGGAAGCATGGGCGATCAACCGAATAAATTAAGTGGTTATTCTAGGCCGGCCCTGAAAAACCGTCGAGCCGCTGAATCCACTGTGCCGGGACAAGAATCGCAGGTACATCAATCCTGGCTGACGGCGCCGATCTTGTGTACCGACAAATCCGCCCCGTAATACTCCTCTTCCTGGCTCAGTCGCAAACCATGGAGTGCCTTGATCAGGCCATAGACGCCAAAGCCGCCGGCCAAAGCCACGACAACGCCCAACGCGGTGCCGATCAACTGGCTGGCCAGGCTCACCCCGCCCAGACCACCCCATGCACTCTGGCCGAAGATCCCGCAGGCGATCCCGCCCCATACGCCACACAGGCCATGCAGGGGCCAGACACCCAGCACATCGTCGATATGCCATTTACCTTGAGCAGCGGTAAAAGCCCAGACAAACAGTGCCCCGGCGATGGCACCGGTCGCGAGCGCGCCCACGGGGTGCATCAAATCGGAACCGGCACAGATCGCCACCAACCCGGCCAACGGACCATTGTGCAGAAAGCCCGGGTCATTGCGCCCGGTAATCAATGCCGCCATGGTGCCGCCGACCATGGCCATCAGTGAGTTCACCGCCACCAGCCCGCTGACACCTTGCAGGGTTTGCGCACTCATCACGTTGAAACCGAACCATCCGACGATCAGGATCCACGATCCCAGCGCCAGAAAGGGAATGCTCGACGGCGCGAAGGCCACCAGACGCCCTTCACGGTAACGGCCATTGCGCGGCCCCAACAACAGCACCGCCGCCAGCGCCAGCCAACCGCCCATGGCATGGACGACCACCGAGCCGGCGAAATCGTGGAAGCCGGCGCCAAAGCGCTCCAGCAACCAGGCTTGAAAACCAAAGTTGCCGTTCCAGATCATGCCCTCGAAAAAGGGATAGATGAACGCCACGATCAGTGCGGTTGCACACAACTGCGGGACGAAACGGGCGCGTTCGGCAATACCCCCGGAAATGATCGCCGGGATCGCCGCCGCAAAGGTCAGCAGAAAGAAAAACTTCACCAGTGCGTAGCCATGATCGACATTGATCACTGCAGCCGGGTGCATGAAAGTGACACCGTAGGAAACCCAATAGCCTATAAAGAAATAAGCCAAGGTTGAAACGGCGAAGTCGCTGAGGATCTTCGACAAGGCGTTGACCTGGTTTTTTTGCCGCACCGTTCCGACTTCGAGAAAGGCGAAACCGGCGTGCATGGCCAGAACCATGACTGCGCCGATCAGAATGAACAGCGTGTTGGAGCTATGGACCAGGCTGTCCACAGCGCTTTGCAGATTTTCCATGGATTTGGCAGACCTTATGGCTGAAAAAGCACCAAAGCAGTTCGCGCGGGCAATCCATGCACCAAGTTGTGACCTGCCGAAACCGAACAGGTCACTCCCGTTGAACCGTTTTGGCGCACGGGATTCGTCAAGGCCAATCACGACCGGGACAATTGCGCGGGTTTTGATTGTTTGAGTTAAATTTTTACTGACATCTTGCCCAGCAACAGCGCAATAACGCAGACCGGCGCACCACGACATAGCAAAAGTTGTACCAGTCATTTGTACTGAACCTTAACCCAAGGCTCATACTCGAACCTTTCAGAAGCCACTTATGGAGATCACCAATGGCCAGCACCAAGGCAAAGACTGCTCAAGAAATCCTGATGAGCGATTTTCAGACACTGGTCAGCGACACCGAACGGTTGCTCGAGCACACCGCTTCCCTGGCCGGTGACCAGGCTGACGAGTTGCGCGAGCAGATTCACGACAGTCTGTTGCGCGCGCGCGAGACCCTGAGACTGACCGAAGACTCCCTGCGCGACCGCGGCAAGGCGGCCGTCACCGCCACCGAGGACTATGTCCAGGCCAACCCTTGGCAATCGGTCGGGATCGCGGCCGGCGTGGGTTTTCTGATTGGTTTGCTGGCGACTCGGCGCTGATATGGCCATCGGTGAATCCGGCTCGCCCGAGACTGGTCAAAGCGCCTCGCCGCGGCGCCTGGGTGCTGCATTTATTGGATTGCTGCACAGCCATGTCGAACTGTTTGGCATCGAACTACAGGAACAGAAGGCCCGCACCGTAAGCTTGCTGCTGTTTGCCGGCCTGGCCCTGGTGTTCGCCCTGCTGTTGCTGGTGGGACTGTCGACGCTGGTGCTCATTGTGTTTTGGGACACCTATCGTCTCGCGGCCATCATTGGGCTCTGCGTGTTTTATGCCTTGGCCGCCGTCTTCTGTGGCCTGCGCCTGAAAGCGGCCATCTTCGATGAATCCTCCCCCTTCCACGGCACTCTGGAAGAACTGGCCAATGATCGGGAGCGCCTGCTGCCATGAGCCTGCCTGAACTGCCTCGAAACAGCTCGCGCACAGAAATGCGCAAGGCGCTGATTCGCCTGCGCATGGAAATGCATCGCCAGGAAATCCGCCACGAATCCGCACAACTGCTGCAACCCCTGCAGCGAGTTCGCGGCATGACACAAAACCTGCAGGACGGCTTGGGCATCAAACACGCACCGCTTTGGGGCGTAGCGGCCGTGACATTGATCGGCTTCCTGACCGGCAAGGGCGCCAAAAACGGCGGCGGGCTGAACAGCCTGACCCGGCTGGTTCGGCTTGGCACCACATTGGGGCCCCTGATCAAGTTGGTCCTGCAGGGCTCATCGCGTAAACACTGAGCAGTCGCTATCTGGCTGCATTCTTGCAATACCCGTGGGATGAACCTCTTTATCGAGGGGTTCAGCCCTGCATGCCTATCCGGTAGTCAGGTTTTATCCAAAAACAAGATCTACTAAGGAGGCCTTGTGATCGACGGGCAACCGCTCGCCTGCTTTCAGCCGTTCATCGATACCGCTACTGGCCGTATCGCGGGTGTAGAGGCACTGGGTCGACTGCGTCAGGCAGATGGTCAATTGGTTTCGGTCGGCCCCCTGTTTGCCGATCCGCGAACGAACGCCATCGCCCTGCGCCGCCTGGATCGCCAATTACGCGATAACGCCTTGGGCCGTCTGCACGAGGCGCCCTGCGAGTGGTTTCTGAGCCTGAACATCTCCCCACGCTGGATTAGCCGCCTGCGCGCGGATCAGCCGCTGCCAAGCCTCAAACAACTGGACAGGCACGGGATCGATCCGCAGCGAATCGTTTTCGAGATCACCGAGCTGGGTGGCGATATCCAGCGCCTGGCGCACGTGGTGGCGCGTTACCGGGAAGCTGGCGCGCGAATCGCGATCGACGACTTCGGTGCGGGCTACTCTCAACTTGATCGCGTCCTCGCGCTGCGGCCGGACATTCTCAAGCTCGACATGCGTCTGTTTCAGGCGGCGGCACTGGGTGGACCGAGCACCGACGTGGTCAAGGCGCTGGCACTGATGGCCGAGAAAACCGGCTGCTGGATTATCGCCGAAGGTGTGGAAACCGAAGCCCAACTGAGTTTTGCCCTGGAATGCGGTTCACGCTATGTGCAGGGTTTTCTGTTTGCCAGGGCGCAAGAGGATTTTTTCGCCAGCGAGGCCTTTGTCGAGCGCTTTGCACAACTGCGTCAACGCTATGTTCAGCACAAGCTCGCCGAACGCGGTCGCCTGATGATCATGCGCCAGCAACTCAACGAACTGATGGCAATCCTGCAAGCCTGGGCGCAGGCCCGCGCCCCACTGAGTGCCTTGCCGCAACTGGATGCCTACCCTTGGCTGTTGCGCTTCTATCAATGCGACCGCCATGGGACACAACTGACACCCAACCTTGAATGGCGCAATAATGGTTGGGTTGCCGACAACCGCTACCTGGGCCATAACTGGTCATGGCGCCCGTATTTCTATCACCTGTTGGCCGAGGGCTGGGAGGAGCGGCGACTCACCCTTTCCAATACTTACCGTGACGCCACGAGCAATCAATACTGCCTTACCGCCGGGCAATTCTTCGACAATGGCGAACGCTTGCTGCTCATCGATATCGATGCCGTCGGGCTCTAGGAGACTCAAACAGTTTCCCCCACGCGGTGCGCAAACTTATTGAAAACACCCACTGGTTCTACTTGCAGGTCCTGATGCGAACCGGGAAGCTTGAGCAATCAGTCACCTGACGGAGAGGACTCGCCTTGGATTGGCACACCCTGCTTACCCGCGAACGCCTTGGAAAACCGCTGCACAGTCCGCAAGAACTCGGCCGCAGCCCTTTTCACAAGGACCATGACCGCATTATTTTTTCGGGAGCGTTTCGCCGCCTCGGACGCAAGACCCAGGTCCATCCGGTATCGAGCAACGACCATATCCATACACGGCTGACCCACTCCCTGGAAGTCAGTTGCGTCGGTCGCTCACTGGGCATGCGCGTCGGCGAAACCATCCGCAACTCCCTGCCCGACTGGTGTGAACCCAGTGACCTGGGGATGGTGGTGCAATCGGCCTGTCTGGCTCATGACATCGGCAACCCACCGTTTGGACACTCTGGCGAAGACGCGATTCGCCACTGGTTCCAGCAAGCCGCCGGCCGTGGCTGGCTGGACGCAATGAGCGAAGCAGAACGCAACGACTTTCTCAATTTCGAGGGCAACGCCCAAGGCTTCAGGGTATTGACGCAGCTTGAGTACCACCAGTTCGATGGCGGTACACGGCTGACCTACGCCACCTTGGGCACTTATCTGAAGTACCCATGGACGGCCAGGCACGCCGACTCGCTGGGGTACAAGAAACACAAATTCGGTTGCTATCAAAGCGAGCTGCCGCTACTGGAGCAAATCGCTCATAAACTCGGCTTGCCGCAACTTGAAGACCAACGCTGGGCGCGGCATCCGCTGGTGTATCTGATGGAGGCGGCCGACGACATCTGCTACGCGCTGATCGATCTCGAAGACGGCCTGGAAATGGAGTTGCTCGAATACGCCGAAGTCGAGTCTCTGTTGCTGGACCTGGTGGGCGATGACCTGCCGGAAACCTACCGTCAACTTGGCCCGCACGACTCGCGTCGGCGCAAACTGGCGATCCTTCGAGGCAAAGCCATCGAACATTTGACCAATGCCGCGGCCCGGGCCTTTGTCGAGCAACAGGAGGCGCTGCTGGCCGGCACCCTGCACGGCGACCTGGTAGAGCACATGCACGGTCCCGCCAAACGTTGCGTGCTGAATGCCAAGGACATGGCGCGCAAGAAAATCTTCCAGGACAAGCGCAAGACCCTGCACGAAATCGGCGCTTACACCACGCTGGAAATTCTGCTCAACGCTTTCTGCGGCGCAGCCCTGGAGCAACACAACGGGCGGACACCGTCATTCAAGAGTCGTCGGGTTCTCGATCTGCTGGGCAATAGTGCACCCGATCCGCAAGGCCCCTTACACACATCGTTCCTGCGCATGATCGACTTCATCGCCGGCATGACCGATAGCTACGCCAGCGACATGGCCCTGGAAATGACCGGCCGCTCCAGCCACTGACAGAATCGGTTGACCTGCCATTACGCCACCCGTAATGGCAGATTCACCCCGACCATTTCCAAAGCATTCAACGCTGGCTGAATTCCCCTACAGCTAATGTAGAGTGAGCTGATCGATTTATCCGGGTTTGCCCCGGAACAATCACGTCTACTTTGTTCGATAAAAAGAAGCGTGAATATTATGATCAAGGACAATTTGCGCATCTTGCTGGTGGAGGATCATCCATTTCAGCTAAGAGCAACTCAATGCCTGCTTGAAAGTTACGGCTTCACCCAGTTAACCACTACGGATTGCGCGCGAGGCGCACTGCAACACATGCGTACAGCTGTGCAACCATTCGATATTCTGTTGTGTGACCAATGCCTACCCGACCTCTGCGGTCTCGACCTGGTAAAATTCGCCAGTCATCGAGGCATGATCAAACAGGCTATAATTCTAAGCAGCCTGACACCGGCAGAACTTGATGAACTTGAAAAAATCGCAACCACCCATGATTTGCCTTTACTGGGTTACTTGATAAAACCCCT
>Ga0302169_10000319_pt1 | contig 15383 bp, 16 predicted proteins | sample I_Fen_N1_3_FD_193493 | JGI IMG/M metagenome (GOLD analysis project Ga0302169, IMG submission 193493) | Peat permafrost microbial communities from Stordalen Mire near Abisko, Sweden - I_Fen_N1_3 | ecosystem: Environmental > Terrestrial > Soil > Wetlands > Permafrost | place: Sweden: Abisko...
AGTACGATCCCGACCTGTGTTTCATTGCCCTGGATGCCGAAGGTGTGGTTGCCGTGTGCCAGTGCTGGACCAGCGCCTACATCAACGACCTGGTGGTGCATCCACGGGCTCAACGGCGAGGTCTGGGCCGCGCTTTGCTGCTGCACGCGTTCAAGGTATTCCAGCAACGCCGCGAAGGTTTTGTGGACTTGAAGGTGCTGGAAGACAACCTGCGCGCGCAGCGGTTGTATGAAAGCGTCGGGATGTATGTGGTTCGCCGGGAACCGGTTCCAGCCTGACGAACACCCTCCTTCAGGCATAATCCGGTCCTTCGCCCTCCAAAAGGATTTCCGGACCATGCAAGCCGCCACCCTGACCTTACTCTGCCTCACCGCCCTCGCCACCCAGGCCCAGGCTTCCAGTCCCGACGCGTGGGCCGCTTACGACAAAACCGTCCTGGCCAGTTGCACCAAGGCCAGTGGCCTGAAGAATGCCAACCCCGTGGGCAATGCCGCCCAGTTCGACGACCGCGTCGGCTACACCGCGCTCCTGCTGCAAGGTCAGTACCCGCAAAAACACATGAAAGGCGCGCAAGGCACCGAGCTGTGTCTCTACAACAAAAAAAGCAAAACCGCGTATGTCACCGAATGGGACTCGATTTACCCCGCCGTCAAGGCACAGTGAATGGCGCATAACTTGCTTCGGCAGCAGACTTCACGGTGACATCCTGTCGCCTCTTCCCTCGACGCGACTGAGCGCTCAATGAATACGACGTTTTCCTGCGTAGGCTGTGGCAAATGCTGCAACGATCACCATGTGCCCCTGACCCTGCCCGAAGCCCGGATGTGGGCGGCCGATGGCGGGCAGGTGATCGTGCTGGTGGAGGCGTTCCTGGGCAACGGCCTGGGCCTGCCGGCGCAGCAACGCGACCACGCTGAGCGCCGCTCGGCAGTGGTTCACAGCGGCGAATCCGCGGCGTACGTCGCCATCACCTTTGCTGCCTACAACGTCGGCCCCTGCCGGAATCTTGACGAGGACAACCTCTGCCGCATCTACGAGCGCCGGCCATTGGTGTGCCGCATTTATCCGATGGAAATCAATCCGCACATCGCACTCAACCCGGCCATCAAGGAGTGCCCGTCCGAGTCATGGGAAAAAGGGCCGGACCTGATCGTTGGCGGTGAGTTGGTGGACCGCGAGCTCCGGGTACTGATTGAGCGTTCCCGCCAGGCGGATCGCGATGATATTCAGATGAAGGACGCGATTTGCGCGTTATTAGGCATTCGCACGACGGCACTGAAGGGGGATGGATTTACCGCTTATCTGCCGGACATGAACGAGTTTGCCTCGATCCTCGACGACTTGGCCGGGCAGACGTTGCCGCAGTGGGACAGCGAATGGCTGTTCCATGTGTCCGGTGAAGATATCGCCAGGCAGGTCACGGATGCCGGTGGGCAAGTGGCAACGCAGGCGCCGGCGAACTACTCGTTTATTTCGTTGCGGGTGGCTTGAGTCTAAAAAATGTGTCGCCTGTGAGGGCGTCATTGCAAGCAAGCTCGCTCCCACAGGGGAATGCATTCCAATTGTGGGAGCAAAGGCAGGCCTGACACCGCAAAGCCTGGAACCTAGCGCTTGCCCATCGAACGCCGGGTCCCTGGCGGCGCCATGCCCGGCGTCTTGGTGTGGCCATTCTTGGCGCCGTTCTTGTACCACGGCTGGCTGGCGTTCTTGGCGCCGGCCAATTCTCCTGGCTTGAACGGGAACTTGAACGCCGGGATGGCGGCTTTGGTTTCGCTGTCGGCGCTGGAGTCGACGCTGTCTGGCAGCTCTGCCTGCTCGTCGCTCAAGGTGTCGGCGACCGGCGGTTGTTTCGGGGAAGTCATGAAAGCTCCGGGTGATGCGTAAAGTGTCGGGCCCGGTCAGCGAGCCACGAAAGGCGGCAGTATAGCGGAACGGCAGCTACAAGCTTCAAGCGGTGAGCCTCAAGTTAAAAAGCGATGGGTACGGCTTTTAGGCTTGCAGCTTGCCACTTGATACTTGTAGCTTGCTAAGCATTCTCCTCCGCCCTGACGAGCCCCGCCCCATGAAAAAGACCGTCCTCGCCTTCAGCCGCGTCACGCCTGAAATGGTCGAACGCCTGCAACAAGACTTCGACGTCATCGTGCCGAATCCGAAAAATGGCGACATCAACGCCCAGTTCAATGAAGCCCTGCCCCATGCCCATGGCCTGATCGGCGTCGGCCGCAAACTCGGTCGCGCCCAACTGGAGAACGCCGCGAAACTGGAGGTGGTGTCCAGCGTGTCGGTGGGCTACGACAACTATGATGTCGCGTACCTCAGTGAGCGCGGGATCATGCTCACCAACACCCCGGACGTGCTCACAGAAAGCACCGCTGATCTGGCGTTCGCCCTGCTGATGAGCAGTGCCCGGCGTGTGGCTGAACTCGACGCCTGGACCAAGGCCGGCCAATGGCAGGCGAGCGTCGGTACGGCGTTGTTCGGTTGCGATGTGCATGGCAAGACCCTGGGTATCGTCGGCATGGGCAACATCGGCGCGGCCATCGCTCGCCGTGGGCGCTTCGGTTTCAACATGCCGATCCTCTACAGCGGTAACAGCCGCAAGACCGCGCTGGAACAAGAACTCGGCGCACAGATGCGCAGCCTGGATGAACTGTTGGCCGAAGCCGATTTCGTCTGCCTGGTGGTACCGCTCAGCGAGAAAACCAAACACCTGATCAGCCATCGCGAACTGGCGCTGATGAAGCCGAGCGCGATTCTGGTGAACATCGCTCGCGGCCCGGTGGTCGACGAACCGGCACTGATCGAAGCCTTGCAGAACAACCGGATTCGCGGCGCCGGGCTGGACGTGTACGAAAAGGAGCCGCTGGCCGAGTCGCCACTGTTTCAGCTGAAAAACGCCGTGACGCTTCCGCACATTGGCTCGGCGACCCACGAAACCCGCGAAGCCATGGCCAATCGTGCCCTGGCCAACCTGCGCAGCGCCTTGTTGGGTGAGCGACCGCAAGATCTGGTCAACCCGCAAGTCTGGAAAGGCTGATTAAAAACGGGCAGGCGTTACAGTCGCCTGCCCGTTCACACTAATGCCCGGAGATTCAACTTACCGATACATATCCTGCAATTCAGTTCACGGCCAATTAAATAATCCGCCGTATAAACTCCAGACTAAAAAACACCCGATATTTTAGTTATGGAGCACATACACCTTGAGCCAAATCACGACCAACCAGGTTATAAAATTCAGTAAAGCCACACTGATGTTATTCGTCAGTTTCTTCGGCTTGCTGGTGATGTACAGCAACATTACCGATTACGCCACCAACTATGAGTACCTGTCGCATATCCTGAGCATGGACACCACCCATGCGAGTTTCAGGTACAGCGAACGAGCGATTGCCTCGCCCATTCTCCAGCATCGGATTTACTGGCTGATCATTACCCTTGAAGTCATGTACACGACCTTCTGCATCATGGGCACGTACTATCTGTACAAGAACATCAACTCCAGCAGCAAGAAATTCCACGAAGCGAAGAAGTTCGCCATTATCGGCTTATTGATTGCACTCTTTCTTTATTACCTCTGTTTCCAAGTCATTGGTGCCGAGTGGTTCAATATGGACCAATCGCAACACTGGAACTACAAAGACTGGGCCCAGCACATTGTCGACTTCATGTTGCCATCGCTGCTGTACGTGGCGATCAGGATCGAGCGTTGAAAACACACTCGACCCTGACAAGGCTTCAAGCCAGCTTGCCATTGCCTTGAACCATCGGCGCCTTGGGCTTGCGGAACACCAGTACGTTGCCCAGCATCACCAGCACCAGCCCCATCAGGGCCGGCAAGGTCCATTGATACCCCTCGGCGAACGCAGACACGTTCAGCGCCACCACCGGGAACAACACGGTGCAATACGCGGCGCGCTCCGGCCCCATACGCCCGACCAGTGTCAGGTAAGCCGTGAAACCAATCACCGAACCCGGAATGACCAGGTACAACAGCGAACCGATGTAGCGGGCGCTCCACTCCACATCGAATGGAATGCCCTTGACCAGGCACCACACCGACAGCATCGCCGCGCCATAGGCCATGCCCCAGGCGTTGGTGGTCAGCGGCTTGAGCCCGGCCTTCTGCTGCAGGCTCGACAGCATGTTGCCCGCCGAGAAACACAGGGTGCCGCACAGCGCCAGACCCAGGCCGAGCAGGGTTTGCGGGCTGGCGGTATGGCCGACCAGTTCCGGCCAGAACAGCAGGCCCAGGCCGCACAAGCCCAGCGCGCCGCCCATCAGCACGTTGCGGGCGATTTTCTGGCCGAAGAACACCCGTGCATTGAGGGCGTTCCACAGTGTCGCGGTGGAAAACACCACGGCGACCAGACCGCTCGGAATCCACTGGCTGGCCGTCAGGAAGCACATGAAGTTGACGCAGAACAGGCACAGCCCTTGCGCCAGGCAAATCAAATGCCCACGACGGTTCATCACCTGTAACCGCCGACTGAGCAGCAACATTACAAACAGCACCAGTGCGGCGAGGCCGAAGCGATAAACGATCGACACGGGAATCGCCACGACACCCAACTGCCATTTCAAGGCAATCCAGGTGGTGCCCCAAATCAGCACGGTCAACAAATACAACGAAAGGTTCATGACAAAGGCTCCTCGATAGGTGCCCAGTGTCCTGCGTCGCGCCATGGCGCACTTGCATAAACTTGCGCTTTTGTCGCGCCACTGGCTGGCAGGCGCACGCCTACAGAGTAGGATGCAAGGCGTTGGAGAAAACTGATCATGCCCGCACTGGAAACCCTGCAAGTCTTTCAAGCCCTTAACCGCTCGCCCAATGCTCGCCTCGAGCACAGCGCCGAGCTCGGTGACGGCATGGCGGCAGCCTTGTGGAGCAACCATCACGACGCCCAGGATTACGAAGCGCCAAGCCACCACACTTTGTCCTGCTACATCGCGGGCGGCACCGGCACTTTTCGCCGCGATCAGCCCGGCACCAAGGGTGGACCGGACAAGCTGTGCATCCTGCCGGCCGATCATCAGTCAGGCTGGGTGATCAACGGCGACATTCGTCTGGCCCACCTCTATTTCAGCCCGGAACAATTCGCCCTCGGCTGCGTCACGCTGCTGGACCGCGAGCCCCGTGAAGTGCAGTTGCGCGAAGGCACGTTCCTCGACGACCCGCTGCAAGCGCGGCGCTTTCGACAGATGATCGGCCTCAATTGGGATGAACCCGGCGAACGCCTGCTCACCAGCAGCCTGGCCCACGAAATGCTCAGCCATGCCTTGCTCAGTCAGGTCGGCCTGCGCGACGGATTACGACTCAAGGGCGGGTTGGCGGCGCATCAGCGGCGACAGTTGGTGGAATACATCGACAGCCAGTTGGGCGAAGCCATCAGCCTGGGACAACTGGCAGCGCTGTGCGCACTGTCGGAATACCACTTTGCGCGGATGTTCCGCGAAAGCTTCGGCCTGCCGCCGCATCAGTACGTGCTGGCACGGCGACTGAGCCGGGCGCGGGAGTTGTTGCGCTCGACATCGCAGCCGCTGGGGGACATCGCGCTGGCCTGCGGATTTGCCAGTGCCAGTCACTTCACCAACCGGTTTCGCCAGGTCTCGGGGGGGACGCCGGGCGAATATCGGCAGGCGTTTTTGCGCTAGGTTCGGGATATCAAGCGGCTGTCAGACCGCCATCGCGAGCAGGCTCGCTCCCACAGGGGAATGCATTCCAATTGTGGGAGCGCGCCTGCTCGCGATCAACGATGACGCGGCCTTGCGTTAGAACTCCAACGTACTCGACAACGTCACCTGCCGCGAATCACCCATCGACACAAAGAACCGGCTCGCCGCCGAGGTGTAGTAGGTGCGGTCAAACAGGTTCTTCACGTTGAGCTGGAACTTGACCTTTTGCCCGTCGAGTTGCGTGTCGTAGGTGGCGAACGCGTCGGCGACCGTGTAGCCCGGCAGCTCGAAATCATTCACCGCGTTGCCCTCCCGCTCCCCGACATAACGCGCCCCCGCGCCGACCCGCAGTTGATCGCCACCGATGACATTACCGAAGTCGTACACCGCCGACAGCGAACCGCTGTTCCTGGCCACGTTTTGCAGTTGATTGCCCTTGTAGTCCGGGTCCTCGGTCACTTCGGCATCGGTGTAGGCGTAACTGCCGATCAGGCTCCAGCGGTCACTCAGTTGACCGCTTAGATCCAGTTCAAGACCGCGGGAACGCACTTCGCCAGCCGCGCTGTAGATGGTGACCGGTCCTTCGGAGTTGGCCACCAACACGTTGCGTTTCTTGATATCGAACAGGGCGATGTTGCCCGTGACCCGCCCCGGCATATCAAGCTTGGCACCGATCTCCCAGGACTTGGCTTCTTCCGGTGCAATGCTGCCATCGAGCACGGTACTGCTGCCGCTCAGGGGGGCGATGGTCGAGTTGGGTTTGAAGGATTCGGTGTAGCTGCCGTAGAACGACAGCTCATCGGTGTAGCGATAGACGAGGCCGGCGCGCGGCACCCATTTCTGGCCGTTGTTGTCGGTGTTGGCCTTGAACGGCACGCCTTTGCCGGCGTACTGGTCGTACGCCTGAAAACGCCCGCCCGCTACAAAAATCCACTGGTCGGTGAGGTGAATCGAGTCCTGCACAAACACCGAATCGCTGCGCAGCAAATCGGTCTGGGCGCTGTCCGCCGGGCTGACTGTGGTGCCCTGGACTTCACGGCCGTAGACCGGGTTGAGGTAGCTGAACGTGCTCAGGCTTTTCTGGCGGATCAGGTCGGCGCGGTAGATCTTGCGGTACTCGTCATCGATCCCGAACACCAAGTCATGCTGCATGCCCGCGACATTGACCTTGCCTTCAAGGCTGGCCGTGGCGAACCGGTCGGTGCTGATCGCATTCTGCGTGCCGTCCATGCTGCGGGTCAGGGTGCCTTTGCCGGTGTCGATGGCGGTGACACGGACTTGGCTGGCGTCGTAGGTTTCGCGGTTCCAGCTGTAGCCGAAGTGGGCGTTCCAGTTGTCGTTGAGTTCGTGATCGGCCTCGAAGTGATAGAGATCCGAACGCCCTTCCATGTCGTTGAACGGCTCGTCGAGGCGCTCATTGCGAGAGATGTCCAAGGGGTGGTTAGTGCGCGGATCGATCACGGTGCCACGGTCGAACGGGGTGAGGAATTCGCGATGCTCATAGGCGAAGAGCAGCTTGGTGCGCTCGCCGAACCAGGCCAGCGACGGCGCCACCAGAGTCTCGCGATGTACACCGTAGTTGCGCCAGTAATCTTCGTCTTCGTGGTCCAGCACCATGCGATAGGCCAGCCCGGAGGTGCCCAGGGCGCCGGTGCTGTCGAAGCTGCCGCCACTGCCGTTTTTTCCTTCACCGTAAGTCGAGCCGCGCAGGGTCAGGGCGTTGTACTGCTCAAGTTCTGGCTTTTTGCTGACCATGTTCACCACACCGCCCGGGTCCTGAATCCCGTAGAGCAACGAAGCCGGCCCCTTGAGCACTTCAACCCGGTCCACCGTGGCGTTCATGCCACGGCCCTGCACCAGGGGCATGCCGTCGCGCATGATCGAGCCGTTGCGGTTGTCGCCGAAGCCGCGGGTCATGACTGAATCCTGGGTGCTGCCCAGCGTATTGCCCTGGGTAATACCGCTGACGTTGGCCAGCGCGTCATCCAGATTACGCGGTGCCTGATCGCGAATGACCTGGGCCGCCACCACGTTGATGGTCTGCGGGATCTCCTGAATCGGCGCCGAACTGCGCATGATCGAACTGGTGGGCGGCGGCTGGTAGCTGGTGGATTGATCCATCACCGAAGTGATGGTGGTCGCCCCTAGGTTCAAGGCGCCTTCGGTGGGCTGCGGTTCCAGTGCGATGGTGTGATCGTCGGTGCGACGGAAGGTGAAGCCTGAACCGCTGAGTAAACGCTGCAGCGCCTGTTCGGCACTCATCTGGCCGTTGATGGCCGGCGCGTTGAGGCCGTAGGGCGCTTCATCGGTGTAGATCACACTGATGCCAGTGACGCGGCTGAAGTCGCTCAGGGCCTGGGGCAGCGGTTTGGCGGCCATCGAAAAACTGAAGGGCGCGCGTTGCGGGGCACGGGTGTCTGCAGCCATTGCCACACTCAGCGGCAACAACGCCAACGCCGAAAAGCTCAACGCAGCAACACCCAACCATTGTTTGACCGAACCCGATTTTGCCCTGGACTTCATGACTCGTGACCTGTGTAGAACCGCAATGGATGCGAATGAATCGCAGTTTCAGTCACTACACGAATGGCGTTCGGATTTACCTCAGCACAAAGTTGAAAATAATTTAATCGAGGGTGATTGGCAGACCAGCGATGGCTGCCATAAGGGTCAACGCAAAATAATCAAATGCCCCAGAAGCTGGTGTTGCTCAAATCCCAGTACTGCCTGCAACGAACTCAGCACCGACTGCGGGTCCTTGCTCGGGAAGCTGCCACTGACCCGACGTTTCGCCAGTTCATCGTTGAGCAACACAATCCGTCCCGGGTAATAGCGCTCCAGGTCCTGGACCACATCGGCCAGTGTCGCTTTGTAGTAATTGAGCCACCCCTGGCGCCACGCCAACTGCGCTTCGCTGTCCACCGCGTGGAGTTTTTCCGCCAGGCCTTTGCCATATGCCACTTGCTGACCGGCCGTCAGGACCTGCTGCCCGGCGTTCCTGTCCGCCGTCACGCCGACCCGCCCGGACAACACCGTGACCTTCGCCCCATGGGGTTGCAGGCGCACCTCGAACTGCGTGCCCAACACTTGGGCGCGGCCCTTTTCGGCCTCCACCACAAACGGCTCGCCGGTGTGGGTCACGTTGAAAAAACCGGCCCCTCGTCGCACCTGCACATGCCGCTCGCCACGACTGAAATCCACGGCGATGGCGCTGTCGGTATCGAGGGTGACTTGCGACTGATCGGCCAGGGTGACGGTGCGGATTTCCCCCGGTGCCGACACATAATCGGCCCCCAGGTCATCGACCCAGCGCGAGAGCTGCCAACCCGTACCGAGGCTGATCATCAACAGCAGGCATGCCGCCATGGCCAACGCCCCGGACCAACGCACAACGCTGCGGCGGCGCGAGCGGTTCATGGCGTCGAGATAACCTTGCAAGGCCGATGCATCCTCATCCGCCATCGTCCGCGCCGGCACTTCGCTCAGTTCCCAGACAACCTGAGCACGGGCATAGGCCTCGGCATGGGCCGGGTCGGCCTGCAACCACTGGCTGAACGTCGCCTGATCACCGCTGCTGGGCTGGTCGTGCAGCAGACTCAGCCAGGCCAGTGCCGCCTGTTCCTGTGCTGGCGTCGGGATGACGGGTTCAATGGTATTCACTTCGCTTTCCCTGGCGTGCGAGGTTCGGGTTCCCGCAGGCTGGCCTTGCAGGCCTCGAGCGCGCGCATCATGTGTTTTTCCACGGCACTTTGGGACAGTCCCATGGCCTTGGCGATCTCGGCATATTTGCGGCCATGGATACGATTGAGCAGAAAGATCTGCCGCGTGCGTTCGGGCAATGCGCGCAATGCCGCCTCGACATGACGCAGATCGTTGCCCGCCTCCAGTGCCGCTTGCGGTTCGCTGCCCACGCCATCCACCGGTTCGACCATCAGACCTTCGCTGGCCCGCACCCGCGTGCCTTCACTGCGCAAATGATCGATGGCGATGTTTCCCGCGCAACGCAACAGGTAGGTGCCGAGCTCTTCGACCTGCACCAGCGGCCGTCGCCAGAAACGCAGGAACAAGTCCTGAACCAGGTCCGCCGCCGTCGCCCGGCAGCCGACGCGACGACTGACCAGCGCTTCCATTTGCGAACGTTGCGAGAGGAATACCTGAAGAAAATGCGCACGGTCGCCGTGCAGGCCATCGCGTTGGATTTCGCGGGGTTCGGGTGGACGAGTGATCATCGATTCAGTACTGCGCCAATGCGGTAATCAGCCTGGCCAGCAGCACCGCACGGAGCATCAACGGTAAAACGAGGGGACGTGCCGAGGGTGCCTTTCATGTCGCGACCTGTAAACCGATGAAGCCGCGTGAACATCACGGGCCAACAAGGTCGACAATACTAATGATAAATATTCTCATGCGCAAAAAAATAATAGATGAAACAGCGTTCCAAGGCCCACGACGCTGAAAACAAAACGGGCCTGCAATGCAGGCCCGTTCGAGTGGGTGGTTTAAAAGTGAATCAGGTTTCAGCCGTTTTGCGCAGCCTGCTCGTTTTCAAGAAACTCTTCTTCCAGCAGCACGTCGGCGTTAGCCTCGCGCTCGAACGGCACCACAGTGGCTCGTGGTTTGCCGCGCAATTTGCCGAACAGGTGTTCCAGTGCGTGCTCGAGTTTCTCGGCAGCTCCATCGATCGCCAGTTCCAGGCTGGCGGCTTTATGGGTAACGGAAATCGGTTGGTGGCCCTTTGGCCGCGCTTCCAGTTGGCAGCGTAGATCGTGGGGACCAGGCTTGTCGCCGTTCTCGTCCCGCAGGTGAACCTCCACTCGGGTCAGGTCCTCCTCATAACGTTCGAGCGTGCTCTCAATGGTAGTACGTACCCACTCCTCCAGTCGGATGCTGCTTTGAATATGGTTATCGCTGTTGACTTGGATTTGCATAGTTCATCCCTTATTTCAGCTAGCTCGCGAGAGGCCGGTCAGCTAAGCCCTTGGGCGTCATCACCGTGACCTCTTGATTTACACAATCGGTCTGTACGCTGAACAATTCAACCCCTAAAAAAAGATAAATTTTTAATCGCAAAAAAAGCCGGACAACCGGCAAAAGCGCTGTTAAGGTCGGGAGTTGAGTCGCCCTGCTCCTCTGTCACAAATCCTCACATTTGCTGGTCCGCAGCGGATACTGGCCGCAAAAAATCCCCGCGTCCTCCTCCAGCGCCCACGCCGGCAATCGCCCCACATCCGTGCCTTCGAGGCCGGTAGCACTCAGATAGAACTCCAATACCCCAGACTCGTAACGGTCGTGCCGGGCGGTTTGACGGTGAACCGGGTGGAGGGCTGATCGCTTTGGAGGCACGCCCAGGTTTATTGCCCTCAAATGGGCAGGCGGGCACACATGAGCAGCAGATATCCCTGTAGGCCCCGGCTTGCAGGTGAAGGCGATTCATCCGGCGACACCCGTGCCAATCGTTACTGTGCTGTCGCCAGCAAGCCAGCGCCTGAAGGGGTTACCTGGCGCGTATTCGCTGTAGAGCCCCTCGGCTTTTCCACAGCCATGATTGTCCGACAATCTTTCCGGCATGCCCCTTGCTACATCCTTGTTGCAAGCATTGATGGCGATTTGGCCATGAAGGCCGATGGTCCGGTGTTGCGAACTAATCCCGATATCGACCGGTCAACAACTGCACGTTCAATCAGGCGGTGACGCATCATGGACAACCCTTTCCAGCTCATTACCGATGCTTTTGCAGCGGATTATCAGATCAACCTGAGCATTCAGGGTCTCGATGGCTGCATCATGCTGACCCTGTCCAATAGCGGCCATATCGTGGCCAAACGCATGATCAGTGCTGACCAGCGCAACGACCCCGAGCGCCTCAAACGCCTGGTACAAAGCATTCAGTTCGGCATTGCCATCGAACAGGGCCACAGCGCCGTGGCCATTCTCGAAGCCATGACCGATGGCGACACGCGCAACCTGCCGCCGCCACCTGCCAAAGGCCGGCCTCGACCCGCCATGGGGTTTTAAAGCTCGCCCTTCTCCACTTCCGGATGTTCACTGGAACCCGCGCCTGTCTTGCGGTGCGGGTTTTCAATTTTCACCGATGGGAACTGCGACGAAGCGTAACGCACCACCAGAATCGAAAACGCCAGCAGCAGAATCCCGCCACACAGGTAGATGATCCCGATGTCCGGCGGGTTGTGGTGCGAGACGTTGGAAATCAGCAACCGTGTCAGCGCCGTGATCGCCACGTAGATCAGGAAACGCACCGGCATGTGGTTGGTCTTGAAGTAAATCCCGACCATCGCCCCCAACTCCAGATAGATGAACAGCAGCAAGATGTCATCGATCTTGATGTGCCCCTGTTCGATCATTCCCAGAAATTCCATCACCGCTGCCCACGCGGTCACCGCACCAATGGCGAACAGCGCCAGATAGTGAAAGGTTTCGACGAACAGGTTGCCCAGGGACTCGGCCAGTTCATGCACGTTCTGCCGCAGGTTTTCTGCCCAGTTGATTTTCACGATGATGCTTCCTTAGGTCGGCTCGACCGGATAATGCGGGTTGGACATGACGATTGTTCTGCATGCAGAAACAAGGCCACGCCATGATGGCGGGGCGCTCTGGAACGCGCTCCGTGACGTTTGGTCGCACCCACCTGTCATCGACGAGCCTGACAAACCCTGTTTTCGGTCTAGATTAAAAAGCCACTACCCAAACCCTGGGGTTTCGCTTATCCTTTTCGCTGTATATAGATACAGTAGTCGAATCAGACAACCAAATGTGAAGGCATGTGAGGTGGTGAATGGCCGTCGAAGTGGTATACCGCAGCAGCCGAGATCTGGAGCGCTTGTTCATGGATAAAGCCGAAGCTGACCGTCATGACAAAATGCTCGAACTGGCCGAGTTGTTGGCAGAAGTGTTGCAAAAAGCCGTTCCGTCCCTGACCGAGCAGCAAGTGGAAGAAGCCGGGATCTACATGGCGAAGAACCGCGATGTGTTCGCCAAGGCGTTCAAGAGCCAGCCGGATGCGTTGTCCGAATTGCTCAGCGCACCTGTCGAAGTCGCGGAACCGGTTGAAGTGGCGACGCCCGTCGAGGAGCCAGTGGCCGAGCCTATCGCCCCGGCGAAACCAGCCAAGGCCGCCAAAGCAGCAAAGTAAGCAACGCCCGAATTGAACAGGCCCTGAGTCCGATGGAGTCAGGGCCTTTTTCATGCCGGGAAATCCACTCAGCGATACAAGACTTTCTCCGCCAATTCATCCGCCACCCGGGCCGGCGAACGCTTTTCCGCCTGGGCGTGGGCGAAGACTTCCGTCAGCCGAGAGCTGATTTTTGACAGGTGGGCCGTGATGGTCGACAACTCTTCGCCACGGTGTTTGAGCGAGACGTAGATCAAGCCGCCGGCATTGATCACATAATCCGGTGCATACAGAATGCCCCGCCGCTCCAACTGATCGGCGACATCCAGATGAGTCAGCTGATTATTCGCCGAACCGGCCACTGCCGAGCAGCGCAGCTGCGTCACGCTGTGACTGCTGAGCACGCCGCCCAGGCCGCAGGGAGCAAGTATGTCGCAAGGGGTGCTGAGCAATGCATCGTTGGCGATCGGGTGTGCACCGAGTTGCTCCATGGCCAGTTGCACCTTGCCGTGGTCGATGTCGCTGACCAGCAGCTCGGCACCCGCGGCGTGCAGTTGTTCTGCCAGCGCAAACCCGACATTGCCCAGGCCTTGAATCGCCACGCGTAAACCTTCGAGATTGTCGCTGCCCAGTCGCGCCATCGCGGTGCTGCGAATGCCGGTAAAAACACCCATCGCCGCATGGGGCGCAGGGTCGCCCGCCGAGGTGGTACTGGTGACATGTTGGGTCTGCTGGGCGATGCAATCCATGTCCGCTACCGACGTGCCGCTGTCGATGGCAGTGATGTAGCGGCCGTCGAGCTGCTCGATGCAGCGCCCGAAGGACTCGAACAGCGCCGCACGGTTGGCCACATGGACCGGCCGAATGATCACCGCCACGCCACCGCCCTGGGCCAGGCCGGCCAACGCGGCCTTGTAGCTCATGCCTTGGGCCAGGCGCACCGCATCCTCGATCGCAGATTCGTCGTTGGGGTAGGCAAGGTAACGACAACCACCCAGGGCGGGCCCCAGTCGGCTGTTATGAATGGCAATGACCGCCTTCAACCCGGTGACCGGGTCGACGCTCAGATGCAGCGATTCAAGGCGAGTGCTTTGCATGAGAGCGAACATCGTAAGGCTCCCGAATCACTTCTTGTAGTCGCCAGTATAGGCTTGCGCCCAAAAATTGCAGAAGCGCACCGGAATAAGCGCAGCCTTGATGCAAGCATTCGGAAATAACCTGAATCAGCCTCTGCATGACACTGGACGAATGCTGGCGACGGGGCTAAAACGAGGCATTGCCCGGAGATTCTGATGACACCGCGCCAATCGTTTTTTGCCTGTCTGCAACGTTCACCGCCCGCGCTGTTCGAGGCAGCGCTATGGATTGCGGCCGAACATGACAACGAGGTCAATCCCGAGGCGTTGCTAAAGGAATTCCATGAGCTGCAACAGCGCGCGAGTTCCGGCTTGCCGATGCTGCCGGTCAACGAACTGGCGCAACCCTTGTTACGCCGCATGAATGACCTGGGTTTCGCCCAGGACGACTTCAGCCCATTGCGCCCACAGGTGGCCTTGCTCAACAAGGTGCTGGAGTTGCGTCGCGGGCAACCGCTTTCCCTGGGGCTGATTGCCCTGGAGCTGGCCAGGGGCCTGGAAATCCCCTTGGTCGGGGTTAACTTTCCAGGGCATTTCCTGCTGCGCGTACCGGGGGCCGATCACTTGCTCGATCCGTGCGGCGGCCGCCGGCTATACCCCAACGATTGTCGGGAATTACTGCAACGCCAGTACGGCCCGAACATGAAACTCAGCGCCGAACACTTGGTTACCGCCGATCCCGTGCAGATGCTGCAGCGCCTGTCGCGCAACCTGCGTCAACTGCACCTTTCCCACGACGATTACATCGGCGCCTTGATCGACGCCGAACGCGTGCTGGAACTGGGCAATGGCAATGCCGCCGACTATCTGGCCCGGGCCAGTCTCTACCAACGGCTGGACTGCCCGAACGCCGAGCGCTTCGACCTTGAGCATGCGCTGTTGCTCAGCGACGACCCGATCCAGCGGATTCGCCTCACTGAACGGCTGGGGCATTTGCCGCCCAATTCCGTCGTGCATTGATCGCAATCCCCTGAGGGAGCGGGCTTGCCCGCTCCCTCAGGGGATTTGTGTCGGGATTCAAGGCGTATCTGGCTGATTCGCCGGATGCGCCTTGATGAACGCCGGATGAGTCGCCGCCAGCGCCGCCACACGACGGATGCGCGGATAAGCTTCAAGTGCAATATTGAAGCGCTCGGCCGCATACAGCTGCGGGATCAGGTAGACGTCGGCCAGACCTGGCTCAGGCCCGAAGCAGTAACCTTCGTCGCCGATCAATTGCTCCACAGTCGCCAGCCCCTGGCTGATCCAGTGCCCGATCCACTCCATCACCTGCGGCTCGTCGTGGCCCAACTGGCGCAGCCTGTTGAGCACGCTGACGTTGTGCAATGGATGCACATCGCAGCCGATCACCGCCGCCACGCCACGTTCACGGGCGCGGGCCGCGAGGTCTTTCGACAGCAGCGGCGCCTGTGGATAACGCTCTTCCAGGTACTCGATGATCG
>Ga0302169_10000320_pt1 | contig 15347 bp, 13 predicted proteins | sample I_Fen_N1_3_FD_193493 | JGI IMG/M metagenome (GOLD analysis project Ga0302169, IMG submission 193493) | Peat permafrost microbial communities from Stordalen Mire near Abisko, Sweden - I_Fen_N1_3 | ecosystem: Environmental > Terrestrial > Soil > Wetlands > Permafrost | place: Sweden: Abisko...
CATGCGCCCGAACGGGACTTCCTCGCCGACGAGTTTTTTCTTTTCACCGATTGGACGGTTTTCATGGCGGGCGAACAACGCATCGACGCCATCCCAATGCTCGCCATCGACCACGCCTGGGGCGATGGCATTCACATTGATGCCATGTTTGATCAGGTTCAGCCCGGCCGATTGCGTGAGGCTGATCACCGCCGCTTTGGTCGCGCAGTAGATCGCCACCAGCGCTTCACCGCGACGGCCGGCCTGGCTGGCCATGTTGATGATCTTGCCGCCGTGGCCCTGGCTGATCATTTGCCGGGCGGCGGCCTGCAAGGTGAACAGCGTGCCGGCGACGTTGATCGAGAACAGCCGCTCATAGCTGTCCCGGGTGATTTCGGTGATCGGTGCCAGATCGAACAGCGCCGCGTTATTGATCAGGATATCGAGCTTGCCGACGTTCGCGACGACTGCAGCGATGGCCGCGTCGATGGAGGTTTGGTCGGTGACGTCCATCTCCACCGCATAGGCCTGCGGCCCCAATTCGGCAGCGGTGGCTTGTGCCCGCTCCAGGTTGATGTCGGCAATCGCGACGGTTGCGCCTTCGCGGATGTAGGCCTGGGCGAACGATCGGCCGATGCCTCGGGCGGCACCGGTAATGAGGGTGCTTTTTCCTTCTAGACGTTTCATCGTTTTCATCCGTTGGTTAATGCTGAAAGTCATGGCCTTACTTGGGGTAACCGGCGCGTTTCATCTCACGCTCGGTGCTCTGCTGGGCGGCGGCCAGGGCCTGCTCGACCGACATCTGCCCGGTGAGGGCGGCGGACATTTGCTTGCCGACCGAGGTGCCGATGCCCTGGAATTCGGGAATCGTCACGTACTGGATACCGACGTAGGGCACGGGCAGGGCGCTGGGGTGCGCCGGGTCAGCGTTTTGCATCATTTGCAGCGTGACCTTGGCGAAGGGCGCGGCTTGCAAATAAGCATCGCTGTAGGTGGACATCCGGGTGCCCGGCGGTACGTTGGTGATGCCGTCCTGGTCGGCGACCAGTTGGATGTACGCTTTGGAGGTTGCCCAAGTGACAAAGGTTTTGGCGGCGTCTTTGTGTTTGGAACTGGTCGGGATCGCCAGCGACCAGGCATACAGCCACGACGAGCCTTTGTCGGTGACCTGGGTCGGCGCGGCAACGAAGCCCACCTTGTCGGCGACATTGCTCTGGGTTTTGTCGGTGATGAACGAGCCGGCCACGCTGGCATCGACCCACATCGCGCACTTGCCGCTGTTGAACAGTGCCAGGGTTTCGTTGAAACCGTTGCTGGAGACGCCGGGCGGGCCGTAGCGCTTGAGGGTATCGACGTAGAAGTTGGCGGCGGCGGTCCACTCCGGTCCGGTGAGTTGCGGTTGCCACTTTTCATCGAACCAGCGGGCGCCGAAGGCGTTGGCCATGGTCGTCAGCAACGCCATGTTTTCTCCCCAGCCAGCCTTGCCCCGCAGGCACATGCCGTATTGCTCTTTGTCCGGTTGGTGCAGCTTGCCGGCGAACTCGCCGAGTTGGGTCCAGGTCGGGTGCTCGGGCATGCTTAGCCCGGCGTCCTTGAACAGGTCGGTGCGGTAATAGGTGACTGTGCTTTCGCCGTAGAACGGCAGGGCGTACAGCGTGTTGTTGACGGACAGTCCCTGGCGCACGGCGGGGAAAATATCGTCGAGGTCATAGCTGGCCGGCAGATCCTTCATCGGCTCCAGCCAGTTTTTCGCGCCCCACAGCGGCGTTTCATAGGTGCCGATGGTCAGCACGTCGAATTGACCACCCTGGGTGGCAATGTCGGTGGTCAGGCGCTGGCGCAGAACATTTTCCTCCAGCACCACCCAATTGAGCTTGATCTGCGGGTGCATCGCTTCGAAGGTTTTCGAAAGCTTTTGCATGCGGATCATGTCGCTGTTGTTCACGGTGGCGATGGTGACGGTGTCGGCCGCCTGGCCGAGCAGGGCGAAAGACAAACCGGCGGACAGAAAAAATACGTTGGGCAATAGCTTCATGGTGTTCTCCGCTCTGCGGCGTGGGCCGCAGCATCTTTTATTGTTGTAATCCGGGATGGCGAACCGATTACAACAGCTACCCATGAGCTCAACAAATGAACGGCATATGCCTCACTGATACTTTTTTAACCGGTGGTTGTGGCGGAAAAAAAGTATCAGTCACCGCCCGACATTGCGCTAGGCAGCCCACAGGCCTTAGTGTGAACCTTGCTTGACCTACAAGAACAAGAAGGACTCGACAGTGATGAGCCACTACGCCGCCACGGAAAAACAGCCCGCACTCGAAGTCATTCTCAACGAGCCGCAACACAGCTTTCGCTGGTATCAACACGACTATCCCTTCGACCTGGCCCGCTGGAATCATCATCCCGAATTCGAAATCCACCTGATCCGCGAAGGCAGCGGTCGTTTGCTCGCGGGGGACTACATTGGTCTGTTCGAGGCTGGCCATGTGGCGCTGATCGGCCCGGGTTTGCCCCACGACTGGATCAGCGACCTGGGCAAGGGCGAGTTGATTGCCGGGCGTGATGTGGTGTTGCAGTTCGACGGCCAGGCGATGATGCAACTGCGCAACCTGGTGCCGGAGCTCAACGAGTTACAAAGCCTGTTCCGGCAAGCAGCCCGGGGCATCGAGTTCGGTGGCGTTACCCGCAAGAGGGCCGCCGAGCTGCTGGAACAGATCGGCCAGCGCCAGGGTTTTGAGCGGTTGTGTTTGTTTCTGTCGTTGTTGCAGTTACTGGCTTCTGCACCCGAACGGGAGAGAAAAACCCTCGCCAGCCTGCAATACGCGCCCATGCTCGACGCCTTGACGGCCCAGCGCATGAGCATTGTCTTCGACTACATCCTCAACGACCTCGCCGATGAACTGCGTCTGTCGGTCATCGCCCAACGCCTGGAGATGAGCGAACCGGCGTTCTCCAAGTTCTTCAAACGCGCCACCGGCCACACCTTCGTCGACCTGACCCGCAAACTGCGGGTGCAGCGGGCGTGCCGCTTACTGGCGCAAAGTCCCCTGAGCGTGGCCAATATCTGCTTTGAGGTGGGGTACGCCAACCTGTCGAATTTCAACCGGCATTTCCGTCATGAAATGCAGGAAACCCCGAGCGAGTATCGGCAGCGATTGCAAAAGACTGGGGCCGTTGGCTAAACCCACTTTCTCAAATCAAACACAACACCTTGTGGCGAGGGGGCTCGTATTACTGGCCAGGCGTTGCCAGCCACTCGCCAACTACTTTTTGATAGTTGCCAGTGACCTTGCTCAGGTGCAACCACTGATCAACGTATTGCTTCCAGGTCATGTCATCGCGGGGCAGCAGATAAGCCTTCTCACCGTACTGGAAGTACTGGCCCGGATTAACCGCACACAGCCCAGGCTTGAGTTTCTGCTGATAACGCGCCTCGGACGCATCGGTGATCATCACGTCGGCCTTCTTGTCGAGCAGCGCCTGGAACAGCGTGACGTTGTCGTGCAGCAGTAACTGCGCCTTGGGCAGGAAGGCATGGACAAACGCTTCGTTGGTGCCGCCCGCCGGTTCAATCAACCGCACCGAAGGCTGGTTGATTTGCTCGACGGTCTGGTACAGCGCCTGGTCTTCGCAGCGCACCAACGGGACTTTGCCGTCGACATCGAGGGTGCTGCTGAAGAAGGCCTTTTTCTGCCGCTCCAGGGTCACGGAAATCCCGCCCATGGCGATATCGCATTTGCCGGCGAGCAAGTCGGGCATCAGGGTTTTCCAGGTGGTCTGCACCCATTGCACCTTCGCGCCCAGGCTGTCGGCCAGGGACCGGGCCATCGCGATGTCGATGCCTTCGTACTCGCCGTTTTCATTTTTATAGGTGTAGGGCTTGTAGTCCCCGGTGGTGCAGACCGTCAGCAGACCCTGCTGCATGACGCTGTCCAGATGCGACGGTGCTTGCGCGTGCGCGCCCAAAGGCAGGGCGAGCAATGTGCAGAGGAGCAGGGCGGGTTTGGTGTTGTTCATCGATTCGGCGCTCACTTTCAAATCCTATGAGAGGGGCGCCGAGTATCGCTGAAAGCTTCAACGATTGGGGAGCGAAAGACAGCCCAAACCCTTCAGGGTGGCTTCGACCGCTAGCGCCAGTGGCGTATGCGGTTCAGTCCCGAGCACTGCGAGCAAACGGCGGTTGTCCATGCGCAGCGGCTGTTGCCAGAGGTAGTGCATCTCCATCAACTCCCGCAGGGTGACCACGAATGGTGAGGCCAGACGCATTAGCCACCAGGGAAATGCCCGCTGTTTTGCCTGCCCGCCATTCTGCTCGACGCAACGGGCGATGGCCGCTGCCATTTGAGAGCCGTCGGCGTCCCAATGCCCGGCCATGTGGAAGGACGAGAAGGGCGCCAGGCGTTCCCGCACGTTGAGCAACTGCACCATGGTCTGCGCGACGTCTGGCAAATAGGACCACTGATGACCGACGCCCGGATCACCCGGCAGGTTGATGCGTTTCACCGCCTGCCCAGGCTTGATGATCCCCTGGGAAAACCAACTGTTAGCGGTCTGCGCCCCAAAAAAGTCCCCGGCCCGCAGCACAATCGCCCGCGCACCTTGCTGTGTGGCGGCGAGCAAGCGCTGTTCGAGTTCGACGCGGATCTTGCCTTTGCGCGTCAGCGGACGCTGTGGGGCGTCCTCGGTCAACAGCGGGAACGCGTCCGGGCCGTAGTTGTAGACCGTGCCGGGCAAGACAATCGTGGCGCCTTCCTTCAATGCCGCCGCGATGGTGTTATCGATCATCGGCAGCACCCATTCACTCCAGCGGCGATAGCCCGGCGGATTCACCGCGTGAACCAGCACACAGCAACCCCTTGCGGCGTGCATGACATCGGCGCGATTCAGCGCATCGCCGCGCAGATAGAAGATGCCTTCGCGGGTTTCGCTGCTTTGCGTGAGACCCCGTTGCAGGGCCTGGACCTGCCATCCCGCGTCGCGCAACTGCCGCGCCACTTCGCCGCCAATGCCGCCGGTTGCCCCTAATACCAGAACCTTGTTGCGCTGTGTCATGACAGTTTCTCCCGGATCGAGGCCCATTCTGTTGTCGCGGCCGGGATGAAAGAAATTGCTGAAAATCCGCTAGTAGCTATACATTTATGTATGACTAAAAATATCGGTTGGGAACTCTATCGAAGCTTTCTGGCGGTGCTGACCCACGGTTCGCTATCGGCGGCCGCGCGCGCACTCGGCATTACCCAGCCGACCGTGGGCCGGCACATTGCCGAATTGGAAGCCTCGTTCAAACAAACCCTGTTCACCCGTTCAAGGACCGGGCTGATGCCAACCGAGGCGGCGTTGACGCTTCGCGGTTATGCAGAGGCCATGCACAGCAACGCCGCCGCGCTGGAGCGGGCGATGGCCGGTCAGGGGCAGACAATGGGCGGCACGGTGCGCATTACCGCCAGCGAAGTAATTTCCGTGGAGGTACTGCCGCCGGCATTGGCACGGCTACGCCAGGCGTATCCACACCTGACCGTTGAACTGGTGGCCAGCAACCGCGTGCAAGATTTGCTGCAGCGTGAGGCCGATATCGCAGTGCGCATGACCCCGCCGAAACAGGAGCAGCTCATTGCCCGCCACGTGGGCAACGTCGAACTGGGACTCTACGCGCAGGCCGACTACCTGCAACGGCAGGGCACACCGGCGGTGCCAGCGGACTTGGCTCGGCATACGTTGATTGGCTTCGATACCGAAACACCGTTCGTGCGTGCCGCCAGCAAGCGCGTTTCAGGCTGGACCCGTGAAGGTTTTTCCCTGCGCTCCGACAGCGACCTGGCCCAGCTCGCGATGATCCGCGCGGGCGCCGGCATCGGATTTTGCCAAGCCGCCGTGGCCCGGCGCGACGCCGGTCTGGTGCGAGTATTGCCCGAACCCTATACCTTCCAACTGGACGCCTGGGTCACCATGCACGAAGACTTGCGCAACAGCCCGCGTTGCAAAGTGGTCTTCGATGCCTTGGTGCAGTGCCTGTTGGTGCATACCGCTATTTGACGGCATACACCTTGCGCACATACCGCGTGCTTTTCCACGCACAAGGTGCACCTTGGGGCACGAAGACGCTGTCGCCGGTGTTGACGATTACGCTTGATCCATCGGGCGCGAGCAAGGTCACGCTGCCTTCGATCAGGTGCATCAGCTCATTGAGTTTGTGCGCCCGACCATGACGTTCGTAAGGCGTCGAATCCCAGACGCCGACCCGCAGATCGGTGACCGCGTCTTCGAAAGCATTGCGTGAGCGGCATTGCGGCGTTGGGCCGATCAGGATTTGCGGTTCCGGTGCGGCGGAAGGCGAGAGCATGGCCAGTGGATCGAGGAAAGTCAGGCCCGGCGTCGGCGTGACTGTGGCCATGGCGCAGAACGCCCATTGCGTCCCGGCACTCGCGTCGATGCTTAGCGCAGTCCCGCGACCGATCACGGCACTGGCACCGATGCCCAACTCCAGCGTCTGCTCCAGAGTTTTCAGCATGACGTGGCCGGCGTGGACCACGATCACTTCGGTGTGCGGAAAATCCTCGATATCAAACGCTTGGCTGGCCTCGACCAGCCCGGCCGAAACGCCGTCAGCGCCAGACCAGGCGACGCGGCGACTGTCCATAAACGGGTCGGCGGCGTTCAGTGCCTGAGTTTTGAAAGGCGTGGCAATGCGGCTGCCGTCGGCGCGAGCCAACAGCAGAACAGTCGGTTGGGACATGCGGGTGATGCTCCGTGTAAAGGAAGGTGTTGAATCCGTCAGCCGATGGCTTGGGTGACCAGTGCAAATTGGCGCACATCGTTGGCCGGCTGCGGTGGTGTGCCACGGGCCATTTGCGCCACGGTGTCGACCTGTTTGAGGCCCGCCGCCGCCAGCCATTCGCTCAAGCCGCAATCCGACGGGATATCGATGCGCACAAAGGCGTCCGGCACTTGGGCCAGCAGCACGGTGATCAGGTGTTGGGCCTGTTCAAGGTTCTCAGCCACCACCGGACCAATGCCGCGACCACGGCCGTAGGGCCGCAACATGGCGAAGCCGCGCACTTGTCCGTCGCGTTCGATAACGACCGATTGTTCGACGACATCAAACAGATCCGTCAGCACCGCTCGACGGTCCAGTCCGGTTCCGGCGTTGGCGAGTTGGAGCACACGTGACTTGTCGCCTTCTCGCAACGGACGACAGGTTTCGCCGTCGGCCAGCGCGGCGGGAGCCGGCGCGTGTGCCTGGCCCTGGCACTGCTCAATCCGGCCGAACTCGACAAAGCCCTGGCTGACATACAACGGCGCGCCGGCGAGCGTTGCGTTGAGGATCGGCGTGCGCGACTCGCAGGCAGCAAGCGCCTGCTCCATCAGCTTGCGGCCGATGCCTTTACCTTGATAGTCGTCGCTGACAATCACCAACCCGATGGTCGCGAAATCACCCTGTGGGCAGGCGAAAGCGGTGCCGATCAAGCGTTCGCCATCCAGTGCTACGAAGCCGTCGCTGATACGCAGCACCATGGCCCAGTCATCCAGCCGATGGGGCCACTTCAATTGCACGGACAAGGCGTGCGCCGCCGGCAAGTCGGCCTCGGTCATCGGGCGATAAAGGTATGCAGAAGGAAGCGGGGCGGACATGGCGAGTCTCCGTTAAACAGTGTGCGCGAGCGGCCGGTTTTCCGGCGTGATGGTGCCTGTATCCCATCTGTGCGAAGGGCTGACAAGGGGCTCCGGAATATTCGGCAGATTCCGCGAGACAGGGGCCACAAGACCACACTTACTACTTAATTGCACCGTAAGGTCGGCAGCAAATGCTTGGGCTTTTTTTCTACGATGGACGCCTGAGTCAACGACTCCCCGGCCCTTATCTGGAGTGCTCCATGGATAGCTTCGATCCTCGTCTAATTGCTGTGCGCAGCGCTCACTTCATCGATGGTCAATACCGCGATGCCCAACCGGGCCTGGAGGTGGCGCGGCCGTCGGACGGCCAGGTGTATGCCGAGTTGCCGGTTGCCGATGCCGACCTGGTGGACGAAGCCGTCAACAATGCCTGGCAAGCGTTTAACCGCAGCGACTGGGCCAGTCGTCCGCCACGTGAGCGGGCGCGGGTCATGCGGCGCTGGGCTGATTTGATTGAAGCGGATGCCGAGGTCCTCGCACCACTGGAAGCTGTCGGTTCGACTCGTCCGCATAAGGATGTGATCGCCTGGGACATTCCTTATGTGGCTGAAGGCATTCGCTTCTTTGCCGAACTGGCGGACAAACATGGAGGCCAGGTTGCAGCGACCCAGACCGATCGACTGGGCCTGCAAATCGCCGAACCTTACGGCGTGATTGCGGCCATTGCGCCGTGGAATTTCCCCTTGAGCATGGCCTCCTGGAAAGTCGCCCCGGCGCTGGCCGCTGGCAATGCCGTGGTGCTGAAGCCGTCGGAACTGACGCCATTCTCCAGCCTGCGCTTTGCCGAACTGGCGTTGCAGGCAGGGATGCCGGCGGGGATTTTCAACGTAATCCAGGGCGATGGCCGCACCACCGGCGATGCGTTATGCCGGCACCCGCGAGTCGGCAAAGTGACCTTCACGGGCTCTACCGCAACCGGGTCGAGCATCATGTCCACCTGCGCGCTAGTAGGGCCGAAACCGGTGACCCTGGAGCTGGGCGGCAAGAGTCCGCAACTGGTGTTCGCCGATATCCCGGACATCGCCAAAACCGCGCGCACTGTGGCGTTGGCGATCACCGGAAATGCCGGGCAGGTCTGTGTGTCCGGGTCGCGGTTGTTGATTCAGCGTTCGATCATGGAACCGTTTATCGCGCATTTGCAGGCGTACTTCGAAGAGCTGCGCCCGGGACCGACCTGGTCGCCCGAGAGCACGCTCTCGCCGATCATTTCCCGACTCCAGGCCAGCCGCATTGACGGTATCGTTCAGCGTTCGCGCCAGGCCGGGGCCGAGGTGTTGACCGGTGGCGGGTTGTTCGAAGGGTTGGGCGGTGCGTACTACCAGCCGACGCTACTGGCTGGCCTCGATAATGCCAACCCGGCGGTTTGCGAAGAGATTTTCGGCCCGGTGCTGACGGTGCAGGCGTTCGATGACGAAGAACACGCACTGAGCCTGGCGGCCCATGCCACCTATGGTTTGGCGGCGGGTGTGCATACCGCTGACATCAACCGCGCGTTGCGCCTGGTGCGCAAGTTGGAAGCAGGCACGGTGTGGGTCAATCGTTACGGACGCAGTAACGATTACATCCTGCCGACTGGCGGCTACAAACGCTCGGGCATCGGCAAGGACTTGGGGCGTGAAGCCTTCGAAGCCAACCTGCGCTTCAAAAGCGTGCTGATCGATATCCTCCAATAACCCACCCACCTGTCGAAGCAAGGCTTGCCCGCGATTGAGGCGACGCGGTGTATCAGAAATACCTTGGCGTTCCCATCGCGGGCAAGCCTTGCTCCTACCGATCTAATGTCATTAACGGGCGCTCCCATCAGGAAGCGCCCGTTTTCATTCAGGCCGGCGCAGTTTCTGCGGCCAAACACCGCACGCACGGCTTGCACAGGACTATAAAGGTCCATAAGAGCGCATAAATACGGGGTTTGCCCAAGGCTGGAGCGGGCCGCAAAGTCTGCTGAGGGGGGCGGCTAAAACGGTGGTTTGTATCGAGCAGAGGTCGCTTTTAACGCCATCTGCTGATTTCACGGTGTTGTAATGACGGTGTGCTGCAGCGTTGCATCACCGCTTCAAAACCGAAGCGAATGCTTGTCGCGCCATGACCTCAACGAACTTCAGGACCGCACTCAATGAGCTTCCTACGCCCCAAATTCATTACGTTCGACTGCTACGGTACGCTGACCAACTTCCACATGGGCACGATGACCCGCGAGCTGTTCGCCGATCGCGTCCCGGCGGAGCAGATGGACCAGTTCGTCAAGGATTTCTCGGCCTATCGCCTGGACCAGGTCATGGGTGACTGGATGCCTTACGACGAAATCCTCAAGACCGCCCTGGCGCGGACCTGCAAACGTTGGGGCGTCGAATACCGTGACGAAGGTCAGCTTTACTACGACGCCGTGCCGACTTGGGGCCCGCACGCCGATGTCCCGGCCGGCCTGTCTAAAATCGCCGACAAAATCCCCCTGGTGATTTTCTCCAACGCCAGCGACAGCCAGATCATGTCTAACGTCGATAAGCTCGGCGCGCCGTTCCACAAGGTCTTCACCGCCGAACAGGCCCAGGCCTACAAGCCGCGCCTGGCGGCGTTCGAGTACATGCTCGACAACCTCAACTGCGGCCCGGAAGACATCTTGCATGTGTCTTCAAGCTTCCGTTACGACCTGATGCCGGCCCACGACATGAAGATCAAGAACAAAGCCTTCGTCGCCCGTGGCCATGAAGTGCCGGGCAATGCTTTCTACGGTTATCAGCAGATCACCGATATCGGTGGACTGGCTGCGCTGGTCGGTCTCTGAGTCGTCACCGTATAAGGGGTTAGACACATGGGCAGTGAATCCTACTGGCTCGACACCGCACCGGCCTTCACCGGTGCCCAGCTCGGCGCGTTACCCGGGCAGGTCGACGTGGCCATCGTCGGTGGCGGTTTCACCGGGTTGGCGGCGGCTCGGGCGTTGGCCTTGCAGGGCGCCAGTGTGGTGGTGCTCGAAGCCGGGCGGGTGATTGGCGAAGCCTCGGGGCGCAACGGTGGCCAATGCAACACCGGCGTGGCCCAGGATTACGCCGGCCTCAGCGCCAGCCTCGGCGCCGACAAGGCGCGGGCCTATTACCAGGCCTACGAAAGCGCGGTGCAGAGCGTGGTGTCGCTGGTGGAACAGGAGCAGATCGCCTGCGACCTGATCCGCAACGGCAAGCTCAAACTGGCCGCCAAACCGATGCACTACGAAGGCCTGGCACGGACCTGCGAGTTGATTCGCAAGGAAGTGGATGCCGACGTCGAGTTGCTGTCCGCCGAACAAACCCGCGCTGAAGTGAATTCAGCGCAGTTTCACGGTGGCCTGCTGCAACGCAACGGCGTGCAAATGCACGTCGGGCGCTTCGGTGTCGGGCTGGCTGAAGCGGCGGCGCGTCACGGCGCGTTGATCCATCAAGGCACCTCGGTGCTGGACTGGAAAGCCCAGGCCGGTGGCTATCAGGTCAACACCAGTAAAGGTTCGCTGCACGCCGGGCAAGTGCTGCTGGCGACCGGCGCTTGTCAGCATGGCGGTTTGGGTTGGTATCGGCGGCGGATCGTGCCGGTGGGCAGTTTTGTGATTGCCACCGAAGTGCTTTCAAAAGAGCTGATCGAGCAGTTGTTGCCGGGCCGCCGCGCCTATGTCACCAGCCGCATGATCGGCAACTACTTCCGCCTGACCCCGGACAACCGCTTGCTGTTTGGCGGTCGTGCACGGTTTGCCATGTCCGACAGCGTCAACGACGCCAAGAGCGGCAAAGTGCTGCAGGCCGCGATGATTCAGATGTTCCCGCAACTGGCCAACGTGAACATCGATTACTGCTGGGGTGGATTGGTCGACATGACGTCCGACCGCTTGCCTCGGGCCGGCCAGCACGGCGGCGTTTATCACTCCATGGGCTACAGCGGCCACGGGGTGCAGATGTCGGTGCACATGGGCCAAGTCATGGCCGACGTGATGGCCGGCAACGTCGAGGCCAACCCCTGGCGCGAACTCGACTGGCCGGCGATACCCGGGCATTTCGGCAAGCCATGGTTCCTGCCGTTCGTGGGCGCTTATTACCGCTTCCAGGACTATTTGCATTGAGTTGATGTTGTGGCGTCACCGTCGTTTGCGTTTCAACGCCCCGGATAACCGGAGCCCTCTCCTTCTCGACAGGTACAACTGATATGACTGACAACAAGATCGACTCACCCCTGATTTCCGGCCAGGACAGCCTGCGCGTGTTTGAAGGCCTGAACCGTGGCATGTCGCGCCGTCACGCCCTGCAAATGCTCGGCGTGGCGGGTGTCGCCGCTGCCGGTGCGGGCAGCCTGTTCGGCGCCGCCGGCAAGCTCTTGGCCGATGAAGCCGCCACCCCGGGCAAAGGCAAGCCGGGCGGGCGGATTCGCGTCGCCGGCATGTCCAGCTCCACCGCTGACACCCTCGACCCGGCCAAAGGCGCGCTGTCCACCGACTACGTGCGCCACTTCATGTTTTACAACGGCCTGACCCGTTTCGACACGCACCTGGTGCCGCAACTGGAACTGGCCGAGCGCATCGACAACACCGATGCCACGCTGTGGACCATCACCCTGCGCAAGGACGTGACCTTCCACAACGGCAAAACCCTCAGCGCCGCTGACGTGGTGTTCTCGCTGTCGCGGCACAAGGACCCGCTGACCGGTTCCAAAGTCATGCCGTTGATGGAGCAGTTCGTCGAGATCAAGGCCACCGGCACCAACGAAGTACAGATTCGCCTCAGCGCGCCGAACGCTGAATTGCCGTCGATCCTCGCCGTGTCGCATTTGCTGATCGTTCCCGAGGGCACCACCGACTTCAATGCCGGTATCGGCACCGGGCCGTTCAAGGTCAAGGAATTCAAACCGGGCGTGCGCTCGGTGGCCGCGCGCAACACCGGCTACTGGAAGCCGGGCCTGCCGTACCTCGACGAGATCGAGTTCATCGCGATTGCCGACGAACCGTCCCGGGTCAACGCGTTGCTGTCCGGCGACGTGCACATGATCAACGAGGTCAACCCGCGCTCCACCACGCGGATCAAGGCCAGCGCCAAGCACAGGGTCGTCGATGCGCCATCGGGCAACTACACTGACTTGATCATCCGTCAGGACCAGATGCCGGGCAAAAGCGCGGAATTCACCCAGGCCATGAAGCACCTGATGGACCGCGAGCAGATCAAATCCGCCGTGTTCCGTGGCTTTGCCGTGGTCGGTAACGACCATCCGATCGCTCCCGGTTCGCGCTACTACAACGCCGATCTGCCGCAAACCGTCTACGACCCGGAAAAAGCCAAATTTCTGCTCAAGAAGGCCGGTATGGAAAGCATCAGCATGCCGCTGGTCGCCTCTCCAGCCGCAACCGGTTCGGTGGACATCGCCGTGCTGTTGCAGCAATCGGCGAAACAGGCCGGGCTCAAGCTCGACGTCAACCGCTTGCCAAGCGACGGCTACTGGTCCAACCACTGGATGAAGCACCCGCTGAGCTTCGGCAACATCAACCCACGGCCGAACGCCGACGTGATGTTTTCGCAGTTCTTCCAGTCGAAGGCGCCGTGGAATGAATCCGGTTGGCAGAACGACCAGTTCGATCAGTTGCTGATGCTCGCTCGCGGTGAAACCGACGACGCCAAGCGCAGCCAGATGTACGCGGACATGCAAACCCTGGTGCATGACCACTGTGGCATTGGCGTGCCGGTGTTCATCAGCAACATCGATGGCGTTGACCAGCGCATCAAAGGCTACGGCAGCAATCCGCTGGGCGGCTTCATGGGCTACATGTTCGCCGAACAGGTCTGGCTGGACGCTTGATGGTGGGTCGGGTTGTACGTCAGGGACAGTGCAGGAGGGTAGGCGATGAATAGCAACACACTGTGGTTGATCGGCCGGCGTCTGGGCGCTGCGATCGTGACTTTGTTGATCGTGTCCATGGTCGTGTTTGCGATCACGGCGGTGCTGCCGGGGGACGCGGCGCAACAATCGCTCGGGCAGTTCGCCACGCCGGAACAGGTGGCGGCGCTGCGCCTGAAACTGGGGCTCGACCAGCCCGGTGTGCTGCGTTACCTGCACTGGTTGATGAACCTGCTCAGTGGTGACATGGGGCTGTCGGTGTCCAACGCGATGCCGGTCGGTGAGTTAATGGCCGGCCGCGTGCCGAACACCCTGATGCTGGCGGCCGCCACGGCGCTGGTGTCGGTGCCGGTGGCGTTGATTCTGGGCATCGGCTCGGCGATGGGCCGGGGCGGGCGCATCGACAGCTTCCTGAGCTTTTTCACCCTGGCCATGGTTGCCGTCCCGGAATTTCTGGTGGCGACCCTGGCAGTGCTGATTTTTGCGGTGAACCTGGGTTGGTTGTCGGCGCTGTCCTATGCCAGCGACATCACTTCACCGTGGCAATTCATGCGCACCTACGCCTTGCCGGTGATGACCCTGTGCTGCGTCATCGTCGCGCAAATGGCCCGGATGACCCGGGCCGCTGTGATCGATCAACTCGACAGCCCCTACGTGGAAATGGCCCGGCTCAAAGGCGTCAGCCCGATGCGCATCGTGCTGCGTCATGCCTTGCCCAACGCCATCGGGCCGATTGCCAACGCCATCGCCCTGAGCCTGTCGTACCTGCTCGGCGGGGTGGTGATTGTCGAGACGATCTTCAACTACCCCGGCATCGCCAGCCTGATGGTCGATGCCGTGACCAATCGTGACATGGCGCTGGTCCAGGCCTGCACCATGCTGTTTTGTACCGCGTACCTGGGGTTGGTGCTGATTGCCGACCTGTGCGCGATTCTGTCCAATCCGAGGCTGAGAAACCAATGAACAATCTCATTGTGAAATCGACGCCCAAGACCCCCGACCTGTCGGTTGGCAAGGTGTCCCATGGCCCGGCGTGGCTGGGGCTGATCGGCGCGGCGATGTGTGTGATCTGGTTGCTGGTGGCGCTCTTTGGCCCATGGCTGGCGCCGCATCCGGTGGGCGAAGTGGTCTCTGACAATGTCTTCGACAGCATCAGTGCGCTGTACCCGTTCGGCACCGATTACCTGGGCCGCGACATGCTCAGCCGGATTCTGGTCGGTGCACGTTTTACCGTCGGGTTGGCGTTGGTGGCGGCGGTATTGGCCAGCGGTTTGGGCACCAGTTGCGCATTGCTGTCGGTGGTTTCGCCGAAGTGGCTGGATGAAGTAATCAGTCGCTTGATGGATGCCTTTATCTCGATCCCGAGCAAGATGCTCGCGTTGATCATGGTCTCGGCGTTTGGCTCCTCGGTGACCTTGCTGATTTGCACCGCCGTGCTGAGCTTTACCCCCGGCGCGTTCCGCATTGCCCGCAGCATGGCGGTGAACATCGAAGCGCTGGAATACGTGCAAGTGGCCCGCACCCGTGGCGAACGCCGGTTGTACATCGCTTGCGTGGAGATTCTGCCGAACATGCTCAACCCGGTGCTGACGGATTTGGGCCTGCGTTTTGGCTTCATCGTGTTGCTGCTCAGCGGCATGAGCTTCCTTGGCCTCGGCGTGCAACCGCCCGACGCCGACCTCGGCTCGCTGGTGCGGGAAAACATCGGCGGCCTCAATCAGGGCGCGCCGGCGATCGTGATTCCGGCCCTGGCCATCGGCACGTTGACCATCGGTGTGAATCTGTTTATCGACAGACTGTCGTCCCGACGTAGTCGCCGCACGGGAGGGCATTGATATGAGCGAATTGATCCA
>Ga0302169_10000323_pt1 | contig 15208 bp, 14 predicted proteins | sample I_Fen_N1_3_FD_193493 | JGI IMG/M metagenome (GOLD analysis project Ga0302169, IMG submission 193493) | Peat permafrost microbial communities from Stordalen Mire near Abisko, Sweden - I_Fen_N1_3 | ecosystem: Environmental > Terrestrial > Soil > Wetlands > Permafrost | place: Sweden: Abisko...
GGCCGACCCGCTGTCGCTGATCTCGCTGTCATTGGGCCTGGTCTTTGGCACGGCGGGGCTGCCACACATCCTCATGCGCTTCTTCACCGTGCCGGACGCCAAGCAGGCGCGCAAGTCGGTGTTCGTTGCCACGGGCTTCATCGGCTTTTTCTACCTGATCGTGGCTGTGCTGGGCCTGGCTGCCATCGTTATCGTCGGCCAGGACCCGGCCTTCTACGAGTCGGGGATTGTCGGCGGCAAGCTGATTGGCGGCGGCAATATGCCGGTGATGCACCTGGCCAAAGCCGTGGGCGGGGACCTGTTGCTCGGTTTCATCTCCGCCGTTGCCTTCGCGACGATTCTGGCGGTGGTGTCGGGATTGACCATGGCTGGCACCTCGGCGATTTCCCATGACCTCTATGTAATGGTCATCAGAAAGGGGCGAGCCGATGCCAGGGACGAGCGTCGTGTGTCGCGCATCGCTTCAGTGGGTATCGGCATCGTCGCCGTGGTGTTGGGGATTTTGTTCAAGGATCAGAACATCGCCTTCCTGGTGGCGCTGACCTTTGGCGTGGCGGCCTCGGTCAACTTTCCAATCCTCGTGCTCTCGATGTACTGGAAAGGGCTCACCACCCGCGGCGCGTTGATCGGCGGTGTCGCCGGCCTGGTGAGCGCGGTCAGCCTGGTCATTCTCTCGCCCGCGGTGTGGGTCAAGGTACTGGGCAATCCCGAGGCGATTTTCCCGTATGACTATCCGGCAATCATCTCGATGAACGTGGCGTTCTTCTTCACCTGGCTGGGTTCGGTGACCGACCGCAGTCACGGCGCAGGGCTTGAACGAGAGCGTTTCGATGATCAGTTGATCCGCGCCCAGACCGGACTCGGCGCCGCGCATGCGGTCAGCCACTGAGGCGTTTGCGCCCATCCCATTCCCTTCCTGTCTTGCGCATTTTGCAAAAGGAGTCAGCCATGCAACTACGAGACAATGGCCTGAGGTTTTCCCCTGTCACCGTCGCCCTGCACTGGGTCGTCGCGTTCGCGCTGCTGGGGATTTTCGGCCTGCAGCTGGTCATCGGCCACGCCTGCGGCGAGGCCATGCGGATAGAGCTCGGCAAGGTGCAAAACCTGTTGGGCCTGATGTTGTTCCTCGTCTCGATCTACCGCTTCTGGGCCCGGATCACCTCTTATCATCCACTGCCCGTGGGCACGCCCAATCCCATCGAAGTGATCATCAGCCGCTCGGTGGCAGTCGCACTCGCCCTGGCCATGGTGCTGCTGCCGGTGGCCGTATGGGCTTCACGGGCCGCTGCCGGAGAAGGGGTGCAGATGCCGGGCGGATGGTCGATTCCGACATTGCTGCCGGCCAACGCGGTGTTGAAGCGCGTCGTCGACATCTTGTTCAACATCGGTGCGTCGGCCTTCCTCGCCGGCCTGGCCCTGCATCTGTTCGGCGCGGTCAAGAATCACTTTCTGCTGAAGAACAACACGCTCAAGCGGATGCTTGGAAAACATGTGGAGCTGTGAGTCATGAACGAAGCCAGATTCGATTTTGCCGGTAACGCCATCACCCGGCTCTGCGGCGTGAAGTACCCGATTTTCCTCGGCGGCATGGCGGCGATTTCCGGCCCGCAACTGGTCGCTGCGGTAGCCAATGCCGGGGGCATGGGCGTGCTTGGCGGCTTGCGCTTGCCGCCTTTGGCCTTGCGCCGCTGGATCGAGCAAACCCGCGCGCTCACCGATCAGCCCATTGGCGTCAACCTGGTTCCGCAGTTCGGCGGGCCGGATGTTTTCGAAGCGCAGTTTCAGGTAATCCTCAAAGAAAAACCCAAACTACTGTCACTGTTTTATGCCGAGAAGTACGCCGCCGACATGATAGCCCGGGCGAAAGACGCCGGACTGGTGGTCATGGTCCAAGCGGGGTCGGTGGAGCTTGCCCACATTGCCATCGCCCAGGGCGCGGACATTATCGTGGCCCAGGGCAGTGAGAGTGGCGGGCACTTGAATCGCGGCACGATTGGCATCATGCCGTTGTTGACGTCGATCCTGGCCGTTGCCGAGGGCCGGCCGGTACTGGCGGCTGGCGGTATCGTCAATGGCGGGGATGTCCGCGCCTTGATGTCGCTTGGCGCCTGCGGGGTGGTGGTGGGCACGGCGTTCATTGCCACCGATGAATCCAATGCCCACCCGCTGTACAAACAGAAGATCGTCGAGGCGACTACCGATGACACCGAGTACCGCACCGGCTACTCGTTTGGCTGGACCTACGGCACGCCGCACCGGGTGATTCCCAATCGGGACAAGTGGAACCTGCTGCGCTTCATCGGCGGCGGCGCCCGCGCCATCGACAAGCCGCGGATGGCGAAAAAACTGTCGTTGTACGCGGGGCAGGGGGTGGGCAAGATCCACAGTGTCGTGCCTGCTGCAGAACGCGTGGCGGAGCTGGCGCTCGGGTTACCCGAGACGACAACCGCAGTGCACCCCTGGTCATCGGTCGAACCGGAAATCCGGATGCACACCTAATCCCGCGCAGGAGCTGGCTTGCCAGCGATGGACGCCTGTGAGCTGGCTGAACGCAGCGCACTTGAGTCCTTCGCGAGCAAGCTCGTTGCTGCAGTGGTTATTTGTTGACGCTGCAACAAAGGGGCGATTTACACCACAGGCGGGCGGACTGTCTGCTGTTGTGCCAGGCCGATGAACGCGCTCATGGCCGAGGTGATCATCGAGTCGTTGCGGCGGATGAATACGGTGGACACATTGGCGAACTCTGGCGGCAGCGTGTGGCAGCGAATCGCATGCCGCACGCTGCAACTTTGCGCGATGGCCTTGGGCAGCAGGGTCACGCCCATGCCTGCGGCAACACACGAGAGGATGCCGTCGAGGGTGCCCAGTTCCATGATCTGGTTCGGCACCAGTCCGACCTGATAGAACCAGTTCTCCAGGGTCGAGCGATAGAAGCAGCCAGTACGGAAGACCAGCACGGTTTGCTGGGGCATTTTCTCGATCAGCGCGGCAAGCGTTTCGAAGTGGTTGCTGCTGACCAGCACCAGTTCCTCTGAAAACACTTCTTCCTGGGCCAGCGCCGAATTCTGGTGGAAGCCACCGACAAAGGCACCATCGAGGCGATGGGCTTCAATCGCCTTGATCAGCTCGACCGTCGTGCCCGTCAGCAGCGACAGCTGGACTTCGGGATATTGCTCGCGGTACTTGGTCAGCACTTGCGGCAAGCGGATGGCGGCGGTGGTTTCCATCGAGCCCAGCCGCAGCAGACCGGTCGGGCTGCCGGTGTCCATCAGGGCGCTGCGACTTTCATCGGTCAGTTGCAGGATGCGCCGCGCGTAACCGAGAAACGTCTCGCCGGCCGAGGTCAGCACGACCCCGGACTTCTTGCGGATGAACAGTTCCCGGTTCAGTTCGGCCTCCAGCTCTTTCACGCGCATGGTGACGTTGGACTGCACCGTATTCACCTGCACCGCAGCGGCGGTGAAGCTGCCCAGCTCAGCCACGGCGCAGAAAATCTTCAATTGGCGCATTTCCATGAACGTCTCCATGAATCATAAAAAGTGATCGATAGCATGCTTATCGATCACTTTACGGCCTTTTATGACCGTTAGTAAAGTACTCGAAAACCGACTGATGAGCGTAGTTCGACGATGACACTGACTTGGAAAATCGACCATGTCTTTGCCGCAGGCCTGGGGGTGTTGCAACCCGAAGGTCAGCGCACAGGCATGTTCAAGCGCCGAATCACTGGCCCGGCCCGCGTGGAGTTGCACGGCATTGTCGGCGATCAGCACGGTGATACCAGAGTACATGGCGGCCCGGAAAAAGCGCTGCATCACTATGCGGCGCAGCATTACGAGCGACTGGCGCAAGCCTTTGCCCACAGCGCCGGGCAACTGGTGGCGGGCAGCCTGGGCGAGAATGTTTCGACCTTTGGTTTATCCGAATACAGCGTGCACATCGGCGACGTATTCCAGGTCGGCAGCAGTGTGGTGCAGGTGTCCCAGCCGCGTAGTCCGTGCTGGAAGATCAATCACCGTTTCGATGCCGAGCACATGTCGATGTTTATCGCCAGGGAGCGAATTACCGGTTGGTATTACCGGGTTCTCCAGCCGGGTTTCATTGAAGTGGGAGACCGCTTCGAATTGCTGGAAAGGTTCACCGAACGCTTTTCCATCGACCAGTTCTGGCACGTGCAGTTATCGCATCGGCCGGTGATCGACGATTTGCGGGCGTTGGCGGCAACCCCTGGCCTGGCCGATGACTGGCAGCGGCGCCTGACACAACGGGTGAACTGGCTGCAAAAAAACTATCACAATTAGTGATCCGTAAGATCAAAAATCATCATTTTACATGATTAATTGGCTGGCCTACCTTGGCCCTGCCAGACACACGGATAACCCACCTGGCACCTGACAGCAACAGCCATGCCGACTTCCGGGTAAGTATTGACGTTTTTGGGTTGGAGGGCGTGTTGGCGCGGGCTTGCACGCTGTCCGTTGTCCCGGGGGGCGAACTCCTCGCTCCCGGTTTTTTCCAAGGTATGCGCCATGTCCAATCCACTGCTGTCCCTGTTGAACATTGAACTGCCCATCATCCAGTCGCCCATGGTCGGTGTCTCCACACCCAGGCTCGCGGCGGCGGTATCGAATGCGGGTGGGCTGGGTTCCATTGGTATCGGGGCGAGCAGTGTCAAGCAGGCACGCGACATGTTGCGAGAAACGGCTGCACTGACGGAAAAGCCCTTTAATGTGAACCTGTTCTGCCACCGACCTGCCGTGCCTGACCAGGTTCGGGAGTCGCAGTGGCTGGGTTTTCTTGCACCTTTTTTTTACGAATTCGATGCGCCTGCACCGACGGTGCTGCGTGAGATCTACACCTCGTTCGTCGAAGACCCGGACATGCTGCAAATGCTGCTGGAAGAAAAACCGGCGGTGGTCAGCTTCCATTTCGGCTTGCCGCCGCAACCGGCCATCGACGCGCTCAAGGGCGTCGGTATCGTCCTGCTGTGTTCCGTGACCAGTCTGGCCGAAGCGCAGATGGCAGAGCGCGCCGGTGTGCATGCGCTGGTGGCGCAAGGCTACGAAGCTGGCGGGCATCGCGGGGTATTCGACCCGCAGCAGGACAGCGAGATGGGCACGTTTGCCCTGGTGCGCCTGCTCAGTGCCGCCTGCAGACTTCCGATCATCGCCGCGGGCGGCATCATGGACGGCGCAGGCATCAACGCGGTGATGCAGTTGGGTGCCAGTGCCGCGCAGCTGGGGACGGCGTTCATTCTCTGCCCCGAGTCTGCCGCCAACAGCGCTTATCGAGAAGCCTTGAAAGGCCCGCGGGCCCATCAGACGCGGGTCACCAGCGTTATTTCCGGCCGGCCGGCGCGGGGTATGATTAACCGCAACTTCACATCGCTGGAGGCGAGTGCCATGGTGCTGCCGGATTATCCGCTGACCTACGACGCCAACAAAGCCCTCAATGCGGCGGCAAACGCCAAGGGCAACACGGAATTTGCCGTGCAATGGGCCGGGCAGGGCGCGCCATTGGCCCGCGAAATGCCTGCGGGGGCCTTGGTGACCCGGCTGGTGGCGCAGATGAAGGCTTGAATGGATTCGCCACCAGGCGCTTTATGGTTCGCCCACATGGGCATCACCGCTGAGGAAAATCGGAAGCGGTTGGTGTAGCCCCCCAAAAGCCCTTGGTCATCAGGGCTTTTTCGTACATCGATGGGGTCAGTTCTGTCCGTGCAACGGGCGGGCTTTCGGATGCGCGACCCCATCAGCTGAGGTAAGGATTACTGACTGCCGGCTGCCCGTACCTGGGCATTGTATTTCGAAAAGTTGTTGAATTCTTCTTCAAGATACAAATCGGCCGGACTCGGGCCTCGCGTCGCAATCAATTCGATGTCCGCAGATTCCGCGACAAGGCGTTTGCCAATCTTGGAATTCAGGGCCTGGCCAGCGGAAAGAGCTTTGCGTTTTGCGCCTGACATGATGACTTCCTTGTTTTTGTTTGAAACTAATCAATAACGCCAGGTTGTTACTAATTCAATCCTTTCATTTGACTTAACTGAGACAATTTATGACAAGCAAACCCGCGGTTGGCAGGCCATCGGTCACTTGTCGGGAGGGCAACCCTGTCAGGCTGTTGCGAGGTGAAGTCACCGCCGTTGTTCGGCCACCAACAGCAACGACTGCGGCAGCGGACTTTGCGGGTGCTGTGGCTCCTGCAGGCTGGTCAGGCGAAAACCGGCCATGTCCAGCGCATTGAGCCAGCTGGACAGGGTGCGGAAGTACCACGGCATGGGTTGCCACAGCCCTTTGAAACCGGCGAAGGACTCTTCCCGCCAGCCGTCCTGATAGACGCCCGCGGCCACGGTCCAGGGATGCAGCGTCTGGATCACCAGCGCGCCGTCCGGGGCGAGCAGGGCGTTCATGGCGGTCAGCAGGGGGATGATGTCCTGATGCAGCAGGGCGAAGTTGGCGCAGATCAGGTCGTAGTCGCGACCGATGTCTACCCTGGCCTCCACCAATTCTTCGTAGGTCGCCAAATGCACCTGCGAAGCGCCTGCCACTCGCGCCGCCTCCACCAGCGTCGCATCACCATCCACGCCGACCGCGTCGATGGCGCGTTTTTCCAGCTCGCGCAACAGCCAGCCCTCGCCACAGCCCAGGTCGAGCACGCATTCGGGTTGGCGGCCCAGTACCGCCAGCACGATGGCCTGGTTGGTGACATTGAGGCGGCTTTCGATGGCGCCGGTGCGGATCGCTTCTATCCACGCTTGGGCGTTGTGGTTCCAGCTTTGCAGGAGAGTGGATCGCGGGGTGGGCATTTCGTTGTCCGAAGCAATGGGTTGGGAGAGGGCGGGTGCACCAGCGAGACGTTGACCGTGACGCGCGTCAGCATTTCAAACCTGCAGCGCCACGCCTGGGCCAGTGGCGACGTTGCCAAACCCGCACCGGGATTGCTGCAGTTTCGTCGACGGCGCAGCGCCTGTTGAAACTCTAGTCACATCTGTGATGACGTGCATGGGCTGCTGCGTAGGCGAGGGCAACACCCGCGCAAATGCCTCACATCCAATACCGGCGTACCGCGCCCTGCAGGCCCTGCACCGGATCCTGCTCGGGAAATGGCAACTGCTCAATGTCCTGCAGTTGCTCGGGACTCGGTGCTTGCCGACAGATATCGGCGTGCTGGCCCGGTGGGTAGGCACCGACCATCAGAAAGTCATCGCTGGACCCTACGCTGCAATGACCGGTACCGGCGGGCAACAGCAAGACGTCGCCAGCACTGACTTCCAATAGCCGACCCTGCGGGCCACCCAGCATCACGCGAGCGAAGCCGCTGGCGATGCCAAGCACTTCATGGCCCTGAGTGTGGTAGTGATGATAATCGTAAACCCCGTCCCGCCATTGCGGCGGCCAGCCATTGGCGTTGAAGATTTCCTCGAACAAGGCCGCCGGGTCACTGCCTTCAACGGCAATCGCCTTGATGTAAATCAGTACCGGCAGCCGAGGGTTGTTCGGCACCCAATCGTTGCGTTGCAGGAGCAGGGTTTGCAAGGGAGCATCGACAGCTTGCGACCTGACCATCGGAAATCCTCCGCGATTTCAAGCGCCTTACACAGGGTCACTATTTACCAGTGACCTGTGCGGTGCTGCCGTCGTTCAACAAATACTCAGTCGGGGCGCAGACAACCTGCAATCTCTACAGGCGCCAGCCCGGCGAAAGCGCTGTGTCAGACGACCTCAATGGCGATTGATCAGTCGCCATCGCCGGCAAGCCGGCTCCTTGGTCCGCATCTGGATGTCACTGATCAGTGCCAGACCCGCAGGGTCGGGGCAGCTGCCACGATATGACGGTATGCGGCGTCCTGGCCATCGTTACTGGCTGGAGCGAATGGCCCCGCCATCAAGCAACAGGTTCTGCCCCGTCAGGTAGCCCGCATGGCTGCTGCAAACGAAGGCGCACAGAGCGCCGAATTCCTCGGGTGAGCCGAAGCGTTTGGCAGGAATTTCGCTGCGGCACTGATCAAGGAATGCCTCGCTGTCTTGCCCCGACTCGTCGGCAGCTGCGACCAGGTTGTTACGCAGCCGATCGGTGTCGAATGAGCCCGGTTGCAGGTTGTTGATCGTCACATTACGACTGGCAATGTGTTCCTGGCGGGCAAGTCCTGCGATAAACCCGGTCAGGCCACTGCGTGCGCCATTGGACAGACCCAGGCTTTCGATAGGGGACTTCACCGCACTCGAGGTGATGTTGATGATGCGGCCAAATCCGCGTGCCGCCATGCCGTCTACCGTTGCCTTGATCAACTCGATAGGGGCGAGCATGTTGGCATCCAGCGCCTTGAGCCAGGCGTCACGGTTCCAGTCGCGGAAGTCCCCGGGAGGAGGGCCGCCAGCGTTGTTGATCAAGATATCGAAATGCCCATGGGCCTGCAGGGCTGCCGCCCGGCCTTCGGGCGTCGAAATGTCTCCGGCTACGGCGATGACCGTTACTTGAGGATTGCTGGCCCTGAGCTGACGGGCTGTTTCATTCAGCGTCTGTTCGCCTCGGGCGGTGATCACCACATTCACGCCTTCGCTGACCAGTGCCTGTGCGCAGGCCTTGCCCAGGCCTTTGCTGGCAGCGCACACCAGCGCCCAGCGTCCTGCTATTCCAAGATTCATAAGTGTTTTCCTGAAGGAAGGAAGCTCGAAGAAAGTGATGGCCTACGCATGATTCACCGCTGCAGGCAGGCTTGGCGATTGGACACTGATGCCCATAAAGCGCCGCACGCGCTCTCCTTCAGGATCGCAGCGAATGGTTTCAGGTGCCGCATCCAGTTGGACCTTGCCGTTCTCCATGAACACCACCCGGTCGGATATCGACATGGCGAAGTCCATTTCGTGGGTGACGATCACCATGGTCATGCCTTCCTTGGCCAGGTCGCGAATCACGTTCAGCACGTCGTTGACCAGTTCCGGGTCGAGAGCCGAAGTCGGTTCGTCGAACAGCATGATCTGCGGTTCCATCGCCAGGGCCCGGGCGATCGCCACGCGCTGTTGCTGCCCGCCGGAGAGCTGGTGCGGGTACTTGTGGGCATGGGCCAGCAGGCCGACCTTGTCCAGCAGTGCATAGGCACGGTGTTCGCTCAGCTCGCCCTGGATGCCGTGGTAACGCGGCGCCAGCGTGACGTTGTCGAGAATGGTGCGATGCGGGAACAGGTTGAAGTTCTGGAACACCATGCCAATGTGCCGCACGCCTTTGCGCAGGCGGGAGCTATTGGGTTTGTCCGAAGACTCGATGAATTTTTCACCGAACAACAGAATGTCGCCGGTATCGATGCTTTCCAGGCCGTTGACCGTGCGGATCAGCGAAGTCTTGCCGGAACCGGATGGACCAATGATTGAAACCACCTGGCCGTATTCGACATTCAGGTCGATACCCAGCAGTACCTTGTGCGTGCCATAGCTTTTCTGGATGTTCTTGAGTTGCAGGATCGGCGTGTTGTTACTGCCGGCTGCCTTGGGCGCGTTGTCGGGCAAGGCTTCGGCGCAGGCCTTGAGCTTGGCCACGGCCGCCGCGTCGAGGGTGTGCGGCTTGCGGAAGTTCAGGTCCAGGTAGCGTTCCAGACGCTGCAGGAAATAGCCGAACACGGTGACGATCAGCACGTAATACACCCCGACCGCCGCCAGGGTTTCCATGACCAGGAAGTTGGTCGCGTAGAGGCGTTGGCCGACCGTGAGAATCTCGGTAAGGGAGATGACCGAGACCAGCGACGTCAGCTTGACCACCGTGATGTATTCGTTGATCAAAGTGGGCAGCGAGATACGGAATGCCTGGGGGATCACGATCAAGCGCTGCATGCCGAACAGGCCGACACCCAGCGCGCGCCCGGCTTCCTTCTGGCCCTTGGCCACGGAGATCAGGCCACCACGGTGGATTTCTGCCATGTAGGCCGCTTCAGTGACGACCAGGGCCAACAAGCCGGAGTAGAAAGGGTCGGACAGAATCGGTCCGCTACCGGGAAACAACTGCGGCAAGTTGTAGACGAAGACCACCAGTACCAGCAACGGGATGCTGCGGAAGAACCAGATGTAGGCCGCCGCAGGAGCACGCAGCAAGGGCGACTGGGACAGCTTCGCCGTCGCCAGGGCAAAGCCCAGCAGCATACCGATGAACCAGGCCAGGGCACTGAGCTGGATGACCGTGATGCAGGCCTTCCAGAAATCCGGCAGGGAGAACAGGGAGAAAAAATACGACCAATCGAATTGCATAGGGCACCTCGATCTGCCGCCCGAATGCGAGGGCGGCAGATGACCAGACTACAAGGACACGTGCTTAGTTGGCAGCCGGTTCTTCCAAGCCATATTTCTTGAGAATAGCGGCGTATTCGCCGCTTTTTTTCGTTTCTTCGAACGCTTTTTGCACGGCCTGGAAGGTTGTGTCGTTACCTTTCTTGACGAAGATGCCCAGGGTTTGCTGATAGATCGGGTGTTCGGTGGTGATCACCACGCGACCATTGGTCTTTTCCGCGATCATTTTTGCCGCGCCAGCGATTTCAACCTGGGCCTGAATGTTCTTCGACAACAGGGCCTGGGTCACTTCGGGTGCAGAAGGGTACTCGCTGACGGTGATGGCGCCTTTATTGTTCGGCACGCAGTACTCATCGGAAAGTTTCTTGAATTCCTTAACCCAGGTAGTGCCCTGTTCCAGGCCCAGTTTCAAGCCGCACAGGTCTTCAGGCTTCTTCGCATTGATCTCGCTGCCCTTGGGCACCATGACCGCGGCGCCGGTGTTGGCATAGGCGATGGTCTGCGCCTGAGTCTGGCGCTCCGGGGTGATGTACATGCCGGAAATGATGGCGTCGTATTTGCCGGAGTTCAGGCCCAGGATCAGGCTCGGGAACTTGGTGTCGACGAACTCCACCTTGGCGTTCAGGTGCTTGGCCAGGGCGGTGGCCAGTTCCGGGTCCGAGCCCACCACGTTTTTATCCTTGTCATAGGACTCGAACGGTGGGTAGGTGATTTCCATGCCGACCTTGAAGGTGTCTGCTGCCATGCTCAACGAAGCACTGAGCATGCCGGCTGCCAATACGGTCATGCGCAACAGGGTGTTTTTATTATTTTTCATTTTTTACAGACTCCGGCGTAGGTAAGGGTGTGGCTGGAAAGGTTGATCAGGACGGTTGCGCCTGATTTTTCAGATGTCCGAAACTGGCGGGTTTGCGTGCCTTCTCTGGCATTTGAACTTCTCCATTGGCCACCCTCTGGCGCAGGTACTGATAGGTCTGCAGCGCCTGGCCATACATGTGTTCGCCGATCGTGATCTCTTCGTATTCCTGGCCTGCCTGGGCGAAGGCGGGCAGCGGCTTGATCTGGGTGTGGTAGTCGCAAGCATAAAACAGCGGGAAGGAATAACGTTCCTCGCTGACGCTGCGTACCCGGTGTGCCGTCGCGACGAATGTGCCGGCGGTCATCACTTCGAGCATGTCGCCGATGTTGACCACAAACGCATCGGCAATCGGTGGTGCGTCGATCCATTGGCCAAGGTTGTTCATCACCTCAAGGCCTGGCTTGTCGGCCAGGAGGATGGTGAAGCACTCGTAATCAGTGTGTGCACCAATGCCCGGCGCGTCATGGGCGGCACCGTCGAAGGGGTAGTGGATCAGGCGCAGCTTGGACGGCGGGCGGCTGACCAGGCTGTCGAAATAGTTTTCTTCCAGGCCCAGGGCCAGGGCGAAGCCACCGAACAGGCGCCGACCCAAGGCGAAGATCGCTTCATAGTAGGCCTGTACCGACGCCTTGAAGCCTGGCAGCTGTGGCCAGTCGTTGGGCCCCAGCAATGGGGTCTTGGCCAGCACCAGCGGGTCATCGGCCGGGACTTCGAAGCCGACGTCGAAGGCTTCCTTGTGGTCCGGCTTGCCCTTGGAGTAGACCTCTTCGCCTTCGGGGACAAAGCCCTTGTGGGTTTTCGAGGTGCCGATGTAGTGCTGCATCTTGGTGTCGAAGGGCTGGGCAAAGAAGTCCTTGGCCGCCTTGCGCAGGTTGCTGATCAGCTGCGGATCTACACCGTGATCGGTGATATAGAGGAATCCGACGTCGCTGGCGGCACGGCCCAATTGTTCGGCCACGGCCAGGCGGTGTTCCAGTTCGAAGCTGAAAAGACCGGCGATATTGACCACCGGGATCTGCTTGAAATTGGCTGTCTGTGTGTCAGTGCTAACGCTGTTGTTGTTATTGTCAGGCATGACGCATCGGCTCCCTAAGGATGGCTTGAGTGGCTGAAACGGCTGAAGTGTTCACGCTCGGTCTTGCCCATCCACACGTTCAATGACCAAAGGTCGGCGACCGGTACATTGGTGAAAGGCAAATGATGCAGGTAGCCGTCGGCGCCGAATTCCGGGGTCAGGGTACTGACCTGGTAGCCGCGGGCTTGTTGCGAGCGCCAGATGCTTTCCCAGTGCTGCTGATGAAAGGCCAGTTCTTTGGCATATTCCGGAGCCGCCGGGTGCGGGACTTGCGGGCCCTGGTCATAACCGACCCGGGCCTGGATATGGTGAACCCGTTCGATGAAGGCGCCCAGGTCATCGGCCGGGTCGTTCAACAGGCGTTCGCAAGTCACAACCCAATGGCTGATGTCGCTGGTGAACAACAGGTCGGGCAGTTGCCGGATCAACTCCAGGGTCACCCAGGGATTGAACAGCGAGCGCGAGCGGTGGGTTTCGAAACTGCAGACCTGGCCATGTTTGCGCGCCAGTTCCAGTGCCTGACCGAAGAACTCCACTTGTTGCGCCAGGTTCCAACGATCATTGCCCGCCAGCACGTTGACGAACCGTGGGCTGAGCTCGGCGGCCCAGGCGAGTTTGTGCTCGAGGTCATTGAGGTGAATTGCAGGTGTCGCCGACTGGTCCGGCAGCACGTCGTACGCGGTGAAGACGGTGCTGATGTAGCCCACGCGATTGGCCTGGAGGAAGGCGGCGAACTCTGCCCGTTCGCGGGCGTCCAGTGGCAGGCGTGCTTCCATCCCGTCAAAGCCCGCCTGCAGCAGCTCTTCAAGCGCCTGGGCCTTGCTGGCGGTGTAACCCCACAGCGTGCGGAAAATTTCCAGCTTCATTGGTGATCCTCAAAAATCCTTGGGCCTGCTGCAAATGCACTTCTACGGAACCAGACGGCAATCAAGGACAGGCAACGACAGAAGATCTGTGCGCCGGGTCTGTGTGTGATGGCTCCCACTCAGCGCTGCCGTGGCCAGTTCGCTGTGGGGCCGATGTTAGGCACAGGCGGCGGCGTGAAAGAATCTGAAAGTTCAAATCAATACTTCAGAGTTTCATCAACAAATAGCTGGCTAATCATCTCGATTTATAAGCGGGAATTTATCGACGAGCAGGTGTCTACGCTGGCTATTGGCGCGAGGTGCCACTGTTGCGGCATCATTTTGAAGAGTCCCAAGCGACAGCGGGACACGTCCTGCGATTATCTGAGGGGCGCCTGGTTCGCGACTACGCTGAAAATGGCGGATCGTCGATCAATGCTTACCCACGGTTCGCGCTGCATCCGCCCCAGGAGCGCCCAATGTCACCCATCACCGCGCGCCTGGTGGCGCTGCTGGTTCTTTGCCTGACGCTGGAAGTGCCAGTCCAGGGCAATGTCTGCCCGGATGGCGAGAAACAAGTGTGCCTGGACAGCTGCATCTGTCTGCCGGACCTGGAACACCTGCTTGGCCCTGTGCCTGATGGCCTCTACCAGATCGCAGCACCTGCCCTGGCGCTATGGCTGAGCCAGGCCCGCACTGAAGCCGCCAATGCCGGTACCCAACCCGTTCCACCGCACATCCGCGAGCAACTGCTGCGCTGGTACGACCCCGCCGTCCTCGATGCCGCACGCTACAAGGTCAGCGACAACGAGCATTTCAGCGCCGCCACCGCCATGCTGCAAAATCCCGATATCGGCGCCGTGACGCTGATCGACATCATCATCTTCCGCGACGCTCAAGCCGCAGAACAGAACACCGCGCTCTGGGCTCACGAGCTCAAGCATGTCCAGCAGTATCAGGAGTGGGGGGTCGATGGATTCGCCCAGCGCTATACACAGGATTTCAATGCCGTGGAGGCGCCGGCGTATGCGATTCAGGCTGAGGTCAGGCGAGCGGTGCGCGAAGGGGCTGACTGAACGGCAGTGGGGCAGTTTTTTTTGCAGGCAAAAGGCAGTCGTTTCATTGAACTGAGTCGCTCAGATATCCCTGACTCGCGCTTGCACCTGGCAATCTTCCGGCCGTTTGCAAGAGCCGACTTTTTCAACAGGATCGACCCGTCCCCGACGCCCTGACAGCCATTAAAAAAAGCAGCCCTCAGGCACCGATAACATCGTTTCTCGGGGGCGCTGCTTTTCAATATATTGGCCGCCAGATCCGGTGAGTGACTCAACACTCGCCGCCCTCAGTGCGAGTAGTCTTCATGAATAAAAAACCAGGCAGCGCAGCGTTGGTCAATGCGGGTTCGGGGACCCGGGCAGTATGGGGTGGAGAACAAGTCAGGCATCCCTACAATGCCACTCAAACCCCGATTGTCGTCAGTGCTGCATATGGTTACGACGACATCGACGTCTGGTACGACGTCGCTCTGGGCAAGGCGCCAGGCTTTATTTACAGCCGCATGGGCAACCCGACGGTCGAGACCCTCGAGGCAAAAATTCGCGAGTTGGAACTGGCCGAGTCTGCCGTGGCTTTCAGCAGCGGCATGGCGGCGATCAGCAGCGTGCTGTACACCTTCCTGGCCCATGGCGATCGGGTGGTGTCGACCAAGGACAGCTATGGCGGCACCAACAAGATTTTCGAAGAGTTCCTGCCGCGTACCGGTGTGAGCGTGACGTTGTGCGAGACGTACGATCACGAAGAAATCGAACGCGAAATCGCCAAGGGTTGCCAATTGGTGTATCTGGAAACACCCACCAACCCGACCCTGAAGGTATTGGATATCCAGCGTCTGGTGGCCGCCGCCAAGCGTGTCGGTGCCGTTGTGGTGGCCGATAACACCTTTGCCACGCCGTTGAACCAGAACCCGCTGGCGCTGGGTGTGGACGTGGTCATTCACAGTGCGACCAAGTTTCTCAGCGGCCACGGCGATGTGCTTGGCGGCCTGGTGTGCGGTAGCGAAGTGCTGATGGCCAAGGTGCGTCACTACCGGGAAATCAACGGTGCGGCGCTCGATCCGTTCTCTGCCTACATGATCATTCGCGGCATGAAAACCCTG
>Ga0302169_10000327_pt1 | contig 15106 bp, 10 predicted proteins | sample I_Fen_N1_3_FD_193493 | JGI IMG/M metagenome (GOLD analysis project Ga0302169, IMG submission 193493) | Peat permafrost microbial communities from Stordalen Mire near Abisko, Sweden - I_Fen_N1_3 | ecosystem: Environmental > Terrestrial > Soil > Wetlands > Permafrost | place: Sweden: Abisko...
TGGCGAGGCATGCACGACATGCCTCGGTTCGGTGCGGCTTACCTGTTGTGAGGCTTAGTTCTGTGCCGCCATGATTTCGGTGACGGCCCGGGTGTAGGCCTTTTGGGTGGTGCCGCCCAGGTCGCGCAGTTGCTCCATCTTCACCAGCTCGCTCGGGGCGATGGTCAGGTTGGGGTATTGCTTGAGCAGGTCAGCGGACAAGCCGGCCATAGCGGCCTGGTTGGGGATTTTGTAGAGAATGTTTTCGGCGACCCAGGCATGGTTTTCCTTGGCCAGCATGAAGTTGACGAACTTGAACGCCTCGTCCTGATGCTTGGAGCTTTTGAGCACGACCATGGTGTCCACCCACAGGTCGGAACCCTCCTTGGGCACGACAAACTTGATCGCCGCGTTGGCTTGGGTGCCGTAGTTGCACCAGCCGTCCCAAGCGTGCGCCATCAACGATTCGCCGGAAGCGAGCTTGGAATAGAAGGTGGTGTCGTCAAAGGCGAGGATGCGTTTCTTGGTGGCGATCAGTTGATCGCGTACCGCGGCGATCTGCCCCGGGTCGCTGTCGTTGACCGACCAGCCCTTGGCAAGGAAACCGGCCCCGAGCATCCAGCGGTCGGTGGCCAGCATCGTGACTTTGCCCTTGAGCGCATCGCTGGGGTTGAGCAGGTCGTTCCAGCTTTGCGGCGCCGGGGTCACCTTGTCGGTGCGATAGCAGATGCCCGTCGTCCCCCAGGTGTAAGGCACCGAGAAATGGTTGCCGGGGTCGTATTCCAGGTGAGTGGCTTCGGGGTAGAGGTTTTTCAGATTGGGTACTTTGACCGGATCAATGTCGGCCAGCAGGCCTTGCTTGTGCAGGACTTCGGCGAAGGGCGAGGAGACGAAGACCACGTCGTACCCTTCACCACCAGACGCCATGAGCTTGCCCATGATTTCTTCGTTGGTGGCGTGCAGGGCCTTGTCGACGTCGACGCCACTGGCTGCCTTGAACTTGTCCAGCGCATCCGGGGCCATGTAGCCGTCCCAGATGGAAATCACCATGTCTTTCGCGTTTGCAGCCTGTGCAGCGATCGCCAGGGAAACGGCCAATCCCACGCACAGCACGTCTTTCAGCTTTCTCATGATACTCACCCGACGATTGTTTATTGTTTTTTCGAAGGCAGTACGGCAAAAAGAGAAACGACTACATATGTTTTTTTTTAGAAATTAGGACCAGCATCAAAAGATGTCAACGCTTTTTTCTGCGCCTGACGATTAAGCGGCGCATGGCATAAGATGAGCGCCTGAGTCCAAAGCGACCGAACCGAGATAAAACGCTTGAGCACAACAGCCGAGAAAAAGCCGCGCAGCAACCACCTGGAACTGGCCCGAAGGATCCTGGAGCACACCCAGGAAACCGGGCTGGCAGCCGGTGACCCGGTCGCCGAGCAAGCACTGGCGCGCACCTTTCAGGTCTCGCGCACACTGATTCGTGGCGCCCTGAAAGTGCTGCTGGAAGAAAACCTGCTGAGCCATGAAGCCGGCAAGGGCTATCGCCTGATCGCCGCCCCCGCCGGACAGGCCTTCAACGCCGCCCTGCCCCAGGCTGAAGAAGAAGAGCTGGCCGCCTCGGTCCTGCGCGATCGCATGGCCGGGCGCCTGGGCGACAGCATCAGCATCAGTGAGTTGATGCGCCGATACGACATCGGCCGGCCGGCGGCACACAAAGCCCTGCTGCAACTGAGCGAGAACCAGGCGATTGAACGCGGCCCCGGCCAGTCCTGGCTGTTTCGGCCATCACTGAACAGCCTTGCCGCACTGGAAGAAAGCCTGAAGTTCCGCCTGATCCTCGAGCCCGAAGCCTTGCTCAGCGGGCAGTTCAACGCCGACCCGCAGCGCCTGGCCTTGCTGCGCAGCGCCATGCAAACCCTGCTTGCACGCCCGGTGGAAGACTTCGACATCCAGCAGTTTCGCGAACTGGACATCAGCTTCCACGAACTGCTGGCCCAGAGCTGCGGCAACCGCTTCATTGGCGACGCCCTGCTGCAGCACCAGAGCCTTCGACGCCTGCCGAACCTGCTGCCATCGGTCAGCGTGCACCGCTTGCAAGAAGCCTTGCGCGAACACCTGCAAATCATCGCGCACATCGAGCGCGGGCAAATGGAGATCGCCGCCGACCTGCTGCGCCTGCACCTGCGCCTGAGTGCCGCGCAACGCCCGCAAACCGCCAACCGCGGCATTCCGCAGAGTCACCCGTTCGGGCGCCGTTGAGGCACCTCAAAAAACATGGTGATTTTTTTTAAAAAATAAGACAGCATCAAATCATCTTCAGAAACGGCGGGATTTTCCCGCCTTGGATCTGGCGGCGCCATGCACAGACAAAAATTAATCGCCCTGTTTCCAGAAGCCAGTTTCGGCGCAGCCCTGAACTGCATTGGTATCGCCCAATCGCTGCGTGAGCTGGGCGCCAAGCCGGTGTTCATCTGCCACGAGCATTTCCAGGGAATATTCGCCGAGTACGGCTTCGACGAGTACCCGATTCCGCAAGCCAGCCCATTGTCGGCGGCGGAACACCAGCACTATTGGGAGCGCTTCATCGAGCGCAACATTCCTTACTTCGACCAGACCCCGCTGGCACAGATCGACAGCTACGTGGCACCGGCCTGGGATGCGATCATCGACACCGCGATCGAAGCGGAAAAACCCTTGCAGCAATTGCTCGGCCGCCTGAAACCGGACGTGATCGTCCTCGACAACGTGGTCATGTTCCCGGCCATCGCCAACGCCGGTTGCCCGTGGGTGCGGATGGTCTCCTGTGCTGAAACCGAACTCCCCGACGCCGCCGTGCCACCTTACCTGTCCGGCTGCCTGGCCAGTGACGTCGAAGGTCGCGAGCGCTTCACCGAGCATTACCTCAAAGCCACCGCACCGGCCCATGAACGTTTTTCGCAGTTTCTCGCCAGCAATGGCACGGCGCCCTGCCCGCCCGGCCAGTTCCTCGTCGATTCGCCGTGGCTCAACCTGCTGCTGTCACCGACGCCGGTGCGCTATGCACGCCAGCAGGCACTGGACCGGCAACGCTACGTCTACCTCGACGGCTGCGTACGCCGCGAGGCGCCCTACATCGTGCCTGACTTTCCGCGACACAACGAAGCGCCGCTGATCTACATCAGTTTCGGCAGCCTCGGCGCCGCCGATACCGAGATGATGAAGCGACTGATCGGCACGGTCCAGACCCTGCCCTATCGCTTCCTGATCAACGTCGGCGCCTATCGCGACATGTACACCACCGTGCCGGACAACGTGTACCTCGATAGCTGGTTTGCACAACCGGCGGTGCTCAAGGAATGTGAGCTGTTCATTCATCACGGCGGCAACAACAGCTTCTGTGAAGCGCTGTACTTCGGTTTGCCGTCACTGATCATCCCTTACTGCTGGGACGGCCACGACAACGCTGCTCGCGCCGAGGAAGTCGGCGTCGGCCGCTACCTGCCACGCTTCGCCAACCCGCTGGCGGCGTTGCCCGCCGCCCTCGAACAGCTGCTGGCCGACCACCGGATGAAACAGCGCCTCAAAGCGTTCAGTGAGCGCATGCAGGTGACTCGCGGTACTGACATTGCCGCACGGGCGATTCTCGCGTTGCCCGACGCCTGACAAGATCGCAGCCTGCGGCAGCGCCTACGGGATCTACGCGTTCCTTTGCAGGAGCGGCCGAGGGCTGCAATCCGGTAACGGGCACTTCACCCGAACGACGTCCATTTTACTGCCCGATTCACTGCCGGAGCTCCTGAATGAAGTCGCAACCGTCCCACGATTGGCTCGCTAACATCCAACCCCATCCGTTCTGGCAGGACACCGTCGTGCCATCGCCGAGCGCATCAGCCCTGGCCGGCAGCCTCACCTGCGACCTGGCCGTTGTCGGCGGCGGCTTCACCGGGTTATGGACGGCATTGCTCGCTCGTCAACGCTGGCCGGCCCTGGACATCGCGATCATCGAAGCGCGGCGCTGCGGTGGCGAAGCCAGCGGACGCAACGGCGGCTTCTGCGCGCCGAGCATCTCCCATGGCGTTTCCAATGCGCTCAAGCGCTGGCCGCAGGAAGCCGAGCGATTGATCCGCCTGGGGCGGCAGAACCTCGACGAATTGTCCGCCGACCTGCAGCACTTCGGCATGCAGGTCGAGTTCGAGCGCGAAGGCAAGTTGAACCTGGCGAGCCAGCCCTGGCAGGTCGAGGGTTTGCGCTCGATGCAACGCAACTACGCCCGGTTCGGCATTGAGTGCCAATGGCTTGAAGGCCGCGCGCTGGCACAGCGCCTCGACTCACCGCTCTATGCTGCCGGCGTGTTCGAACCCAACTACGCCCTGCTCAACCCGGCGAAGATGACCGCCGAACTGCGCCGGGTCTGCCTCGAGCAGGGCATTCGGTTGTTCGAGCAAAGCCCGGTGCTGGAGCTTCAGAACAGCGGCGACCGTTTGCGCTTGCGCACGGCGGGCGGCGAGATGGAAGCGGGGCAAATCGCCCTCGCGACCAACATCGCCCCGCCGCTGCTCGGGCACCTGGCCGCAAGCGTGATCCCGGTATACGACTACAGCCTGGTCAGCGAGCCGCTGAGCGATGAGCAACTGCAGGCCATCGGCTGGACCGGCCGCCATGGCATCGCCGATTCAGGCAACCAGTTCCACTACCTGCGCAAGACCGCCGACAACCGCATGCTCTGGGCCGGCTACGACGCCGTCTATCACTTCGGTGGACGCCGCGATGAAGCGCTGACGCAACGACCGGCGAGTTTCCAGCGTCTTGCCGAGCAGTTTCACCAGGCTTTCCCGCCGTTACACGACGTGCGCTTCAGCCACGCCTGGGGTGGCATCATCGACACCTCTGCGCGTACCACGATGTTCACCGGTTGTGAGATGCAGGGTCGCGTGGCCTACGCCCTCGGCTTCACCGGGCAAGGCGTGTCGGCCAGCCGTTTCGCCGCGCTGAACATGCTCGACCTGCTGGCCGGCGAAGCCACGGAACGCACAGAACTGCTGATGACCTCCAAGGCGCCCTTCCGTTTTCCTCCAGAGCCACTGCGCTACGCCGGGGTGAAGCTGGCGCAGCGCTCACTGGCGCGCGAAGACCGCGATGGCCATCGCGACCTGTTGCTCAAAACCTTCGATGCCTTTGGTATCGGTTTCGATTCCTGAACCGGAGATCCGCATGTCCAGCGCCCTGCCCCAGCACGTCATCAACTTCGCCAATCCAGAGTTGTCCCCCAAGGAGCTCGAAGTCAATGATCCCGCCATCGTCGACGCGCCCTATCGCAGCAGCAGCTGGCGACACTTCGTGGCCCCGCAGAAGAACGCAGTGGCCGGCATCTGGCAAGCCGGCCCGCATCTGGAACGCTGCCAGTGCGATTACGACGAGCTGTGCCATCTCCTCGAAGGCACGGTACGCCTGACCGACGCGCACGGCGTCAGTTGCACATTTGGCCCCGGTGCTTCGTTCGTGGTTGCCGCCGGATTTCGCGGCACCTGGGAAAACCTCACGGCGGTGCGCAAGGTGTATTTCATACTGGGGTGAGCGCCGCACCGGTGCTACCGGGCGCTACTCGGCCACCGCGACCTGGTTGCGCCCTCGCGCCTTGGCGCGGTACAGGGCTTTGTCGGCGCTGCACATCAAACCGTGCAAATCATTGTCGCCGGGCTCCATGGCCGCCACACCGACACTGGCCGTTATGCAGTGGACCGGCCCGGTCATCAGCCCGGAAATGGACTGGATAAGGTCCTCGGCAATGGCCTGGGCGGTCTCGATGGAGGTATTGGGCAGCAAGACCGCGAATTCCTCCCCGCCCAGTCGACCGTGGACATCGCTCTCGCGAAAGGACTGACCGATCACCACGCCCATTTGCCGCAGCACCTGATCGCCGATCTGATGCCCGTAGGTGTCGTTGATGTGTTTGAAATGATCCATGTCCAGCATCACCGCGCAAAGTGGCAACTGGTAGTTTCGGCAATGACTGTACAGCTGCTGGGCATGCTCGAAAAAAGCCCGCCGGTTTTTCAGGCCGGTAAGTTCATCGGTTTGCGCCGCGCGCGTGGAAATGCTGTGCGCCAGCTCCATTTCGCGGGTTAACCGAAAGGCGGTTTCCACCGCATTGGCCAGGCTACTGGTGGCCCTGAACACGAATGAGGCGAACACCAGGACCGCCACGGCCACCCCGGTTTGCAGGGTTGACGGCTGGAACAGCAGCCACAGGGTGCAAGGCACCAGCACCAGGGAAATGGACACCACCGTCATGTAGCGGTAGGCCGAGTAGCAGGACACCGCGCTGACTGACATGCCGACGGTAAACAGCATGACCAGCGCCTGGGCCAACAGGTCGCCGCTCGGCATGACCGCCAACGCTCCAGCCCCCCAGATGCCGGCGGACAACACCAGCGTCAGCCAGTACACGCGTTCCCAGCGTTGCGGCGTGCGCAACGCTGGCGGGCTGCGAAAATAGACCACGAACATCAGGGTGCGTAACAGCGTCGCCCCCGTCAGCAGGGCTATCCACCAGAAAACCACGCGGTGATCAAAACGCTCCCAACACAGCCAGCACAACATGATCACGGCCAGAAAACTGCCGAAAACCGCTGAAACCGATTGGCGAAACAGCTGGTGCAGTCGATCCGTGCGCACCTGCTGTGCAATGTAGCGATCCTGCTCGTGCCGAAAACCAAGGCCGTCCATTAAATCCGCCTGATCGTGATGCCGTAACGAACAGCTATTGTGGCACATTGCTCAGCGGTGCCTGCAACACTCTGTGCCGGGCTGAGAGATTACGCCTATCGGCGGCCAATACTGCGACTATTAGCTGACTTGCCAACGGGCGACTAGCATTAGCTTCTGCCGGTGCTCTCTGGCCGGCCGAGACCTGATATCAAGACAACAATGAGTCAGAAACCGACCAGGCGTACCGTGGGTGATCTGTTGACACATCGATTGCCACTGTCATGAATGCCCGCGTGGCCCCGACGATCCGTTGATCGACCTGCCGGCCCCGCCGCCTGAGTCATTGATTTCACTTGCCGTTTTCCCGCCCCAGCCGGGCCGGATGGCGGCATGGACACGACCGAGGGTAGCGCACACATGGCAACTGAATCGAAATGCCCGTTCAATCATGCCGCCGGCGGTGGCACAACGAACCGCGACTGGTGGCCGAACCAACTGAACTTGAGGATCCTGCACCAGCACTCGTCCCTGTCCGACCCCATGGGCGAGGGCTTCAACTACGCCGAAGCCTTCAAGAGCCTGGACTTCGCGGCGGTCAAGAATGACCTCAACGCGCTGATGACGGACTCGCAAGACTGGTGGCCGGCAGACTTCGGCCACTATGGCCCGCTGTTCATTCGCATGGCCTGGCACGCCGCCGGCACGTACCGTACCGGTGATGGCCGTGGCGGCGCCGGCTCCGGCCAGCAGCGCTTCGCCCCGCTCAACAGTTGGCCGGACAACGTCAGCCTGGACAAGGCACGCCGGCTGCTCTGGCCGATCAAGCAAAAATATGGCCGCAATATTTCCTGGGCCGACCTGATCGTCCTCACCGGCAACGTCGCCCTGGAATCGATGGGCTTCAAGACCTTCGGATTTTCCGGCGGTCGTGCGGACGTCTGGGAACCGGATGAGGACGTCTACTGGGGTTCGGAAAACAAATGGCTGGGCGGCGACACGCGCTATGGCAAAGATGACAACAAACCCGTGCAAGCGCCCGGTGATGTGCCGCTCGTCGCCGAGCCGGGAAAAAACGAGGCCAGCCGTACCGAGGACGGACGCCACCTGGAAAACCCCCTCGCCGCCGTGCAAATGGGCCTGATCTACGTCAACCCGGAAGGCCCGGAAGGCGAACCGGACCCCGTCGCTTCAGCGCTGGATATCCGCGAAACCTTTGGCCGCATGGCCATGAATGACGAAGAAACCGTGGCGCTGATCGCTGGCGGCCACGCCTTCGGCAAGACCCACGGCGCCGGCCCTGCCGATAATGTCGGGCCCGAGCCCGAAGCGTCCGGCCTGGAGCAACAGGGCTTGGGCTGGAAAAACAGCTTCGGCACCGGCAAGGGGCCGGACACCATCACCAGCGGGCTGGAAGTCACCTGGACCACCACCCCGACGAAGTGGAGCAACAACTACCTGGAGAACCTGTTCGGCTTCGACTGGGAACTGACCAAGAGCCCGGCCGGCGCGCACCAGTGGAAACCGAAAAACGGCGCGGGTGCCGGCACCATTCCCGATGCCCATGACCCGTCCAAGCGGCGTGATCCGACCATGCTCACCTCGGACCTGGCCCTGCGCTTCGATCCGATCTACGAACCGATTGCCCGTCGTTTCCTGGCCAATCCCGAGCAGTTGGCCGACGCCTTCGCCCGTGCCTGGTACAAGCTGATCCACCGCGACATGGGGCCACTCTCGCGCTACCTTGGCCCGGAAATGCCTGATGAAGAGCTGCTCTGGCAAGACCCGATCCCTGCCCTCGACCACCCATTGATCAACGACAGTGACATCGCCACGCTCAAGAGCAAGGTGCTGGCCTCGGGCCTGACGGTGTCAGAGCTGGTATCCACCGCCTGGGCGGCGGCCTCCACCTTCCGTGGTTCCGACAAACGCGGCGGTGCCAACGGCGGGCGCCTGCGCCTGGCGCCACAGAAGTCCTGGCAGGCCAATCAGCCGGAACAACTGGCGAAGGTGCTGGCAAAACTCGAGAGCATCCAGAACGAGTTCAACACCGGTGGCAAGAAAGTTTCGCTGGCCGACCTGATCGTGCTGGCCGGCGGTGCCGGAGTCGAACAAGCCGCGCGAACCGCCGGGCACAACGTCACGGTGCCCTTCAGGCCGGGGCGTATGGACGCGAGCCAGGAACAGACCGATGTCGAGTCGTTTGGCTTCCTCGAACCCATCGCCGACGGTTTCCGTAACTACCTCAAGACTCGCTACCGGGTACCGGCCGAGCAACTGCTGATCGACAAGGCGCAACTGCTGAACCTCACCGCGCCGGAAATGACCGCGCTGATCGGTGGCCTGCGCGTGCTCGACACCAACGTCGGAAAAACCGCCCATGGCGTCTTCACCACGCGGCCGCAAGCGCTGACCAACGACTTCTTCACCCACCTGCTGGACATGGGAGTGGAATGGAAACCGGTTTCGCAGGCCAATGAAGAGTTTGAAGGTCGCGACCGCAAGACCGGCCAGCCAAAGTGGACCGCTACTCGCGTCGACCTGGTGTTTGGTTCCAACGCGCAGCTGCGCGCCCTGGCAGAAGTCTATGCAACCGCCGGGGCGCAAGAGAAGTTCGTCCATGACTTCGTGGCGGCGTGGACCAAGGTGATGAACCTGGATCGCTTCGACCTGAAGTGAAACGCGGGTGAACCTGTTGCTCACTGCGGCAATGCATATGCCGCCGTGGCCAACCCATTGAACAAGGGCGGCGCAATGCCGCCCTTGCCGCTTTGATTGTCGCTTGCCCGGGGGGCCTACCCAGGCGGGTCGATTTGATCCAGCACCCGGTTCGCCGTGATCTCCGCCAGCATGATGCTGTTGGAAATGCCCAGCAACGCATTGCGGTCGCCACCCTCCAGGTGATCGACCAACTGATGGACCATCACATCAACCGAGGCCAGCGTCTCGACCAGGTACACCATCAGGGTTTCGGTCCTGGCCTGTGGGTCCACGGTAAACAGCGTGCTGGGCGTGCGCGGGGTGGCCTTGATGTCGGCAGTCGACGGAAAGTGCTGATCGAGAGCGCCTTCGGCGGCCTCGTTGAGTTTGCTTGAACGGGGTTCGTACGCAGATGCCGGATCGGTGTCCGGCGGGTTGGGTGAAGGCTTTTTCATGTGCAGTACTCCAGGATGGAGCCAACACCGAATCGCTGCTAAACGAAGGGTGGCAGCTGTACGCAGGTTAGCAGACCGGGGAGTACCAAACCGGCGCGCCCGAAGGCGCCCTACGCACAGCTACCATGAAATGCAGGCATGAAAAAACCTGACTGTCTGGACGCCGATACGCTTCGATACACCACAGGCTGCTAAACCCGATCACTGATGAGCAGTGACGGGATTCAAGTTACCGATGGCTTCCAAGGCGCACAAGCCGGCGGATTCTGACGTAAGCGTAGGCAACGGCGCAAGGTCTTGTAGCTTATCGGGAAGGGAGTTGTAGGACGCTCAAAACAGGCACTCCGCGCTGAGGTCACGATTGATCATCCATCCCCTTGCTCGCGTGTCTATCCGTTTACTGACGTGGATCAGACTCTCCACCCTAATGGCGCGGGTGGCCGACCAAACCCACCCTGCTGTCATCGTTGTGCCCTGGACCGCAGAACCGCCTGTGGGCGTCGCTGCGCTAACGCGCCTGCTGGATTGAAGCGCCAGGTCGCGGCAAGGGTGTCATGCCGTTCAGTAATTTCGCCAGCGGCGTAAACCAGGGCACAGAATGTACCCTGCCTGGACACTCACTCTATGGCACGTAAAGGGCTATACGCTGCCTTCAACATCTTCCAGGCTGAAGGTCTCGGTGTGGTCATCATAGGAGAAAATTTCAGCGTATCTGCCCCAGGTGATAACGCTCTCCAAGGTTTTTTCGACAAACGCATCGGTCAGTGAGTCCTCCAATTCCTGCTCAAAACGTACCCGCGGCGCGCGGTGGCCATTTCGTTCCTGCAAGACCTGCCGAATGCGGGCAGCCAGTGGCACGTGTTTGACCAGATGTTCGGCAAACAGGCTTTTGCGTTCCTGGGTGCCATAGTCAGCGAATAGCTTGCCGGCCTCGGTAAGGGAGATGTCGGCGCCCTTGAGTTCGGCGAAGCCCAGGTGTTCCAGTATTTCAGCGACCGGGAACAGGTCATCCACTTCCAGCAAGCGCCGTTCTGCGACGTCGGGCAGGCCTGCCTCACCGTTATAGGGCTCGGCCGCCAGGGTTTCGATCAGGCCGGCGATGAGGTTGGTGGAGACTTCCGGCAGCGGGCTGCCCATTTTCAGTTCGGCTTTTCCGCTGCTGGCGTCGGCGCTGCGGCGGTCTGTCATCAAGGCATAGATGTCGTCGACCATTTGCCGAAAGGTCGGGTCCAGCCGGTTGCGTGGATGCTCGAAAGGCACTTTGATTTCGGCTACGACGCGCCCTGGGTTTGATGACAACACCAGGATGCGGTCGCACATCAAAACCGCTTCTTCGATGTTGTGGGTCACGATCAGGATGGATTTGATCGGCAGTTGTTCACCGCTCCACAAGTCCAGCAGGTCGGTGCGCAGTGTTTCGGCAGTCAGCACGTCCAGTGCGGAGAACGGCTCATCCATCAACAGCAGGGTTGGGTTGACCACCAGGGCGCGGGCAAAGCCGACCCGCTGGCGCATGCCGCCGGACAACTCACGCGGATAGGCGTTTTCGAAACCATCGAGGCCGATCAGGTCAATTGCCGCCAGTGCGCGCTTGCGGGCGGCCTTGCGTTCAACCTGTAGTGCTTGGAGGCCGGCTTCTACGTTTTCGAGGACGGTTAGCCACGGGAACAATGCAAAGGTCTGAAAGACCATCGCAACACCTTCGGCCGGCCCGGTGAGCAAGGCGCCATTGTACCGGACCTCTCCCGACGATGGCGGTATCAGGCCGGCAATGATACGCAGCAAGGTGGATTTGCCCGACCCGGAGCGGCCCAGCATGCCGACGATCTCGCCTTCGCGCAGGGTCAGGTCAACATCGCTGAGCACTTGCAACTCGTCCTTGCCCTTACCAAACGCCCTGCTCACGTTGTTCAGCGCATAGATTTCGGGGGATGCCTGTGTGTGTTCTGCAAAGGTATTCATGACATCGAATCCCGTTAGTTGAGACGCAGTTTGTTTTCAGCAATGGCGTACATCGGCCGCCATACCGCACGATTGAAGGCCACGACAAAGAGCGACATCACCACCACGCCCAAAGTGATTTTAGGGAAGTCACCGGCGGCCGTGTTCTGGGCGATGTAAGCGCCCAGGCCGTGTGCCACGACCCTGTCCTGCCCCCATGAAACGAATTCGGAAACGATACTGGCGTTCCACGCACCGCCCGAGGCAGTAATCGCTCCGGTCACGTAATACGGGAAGATGCCCGGCAGCATAACTTTGCGCCACCACAACCAGCCGCGAATGCGGAAGTTGGTCGCTGCCTCGCGGAAGTCGTTCGGGAATGCACTGGCGCCGGCGATAACGTTGAACAAGATATACCACTGCGTCCCCAGCACGATCAGCGGGCTCAGCCAGATATCCGGGTTCAACTGGTAACGCAGAATCACGATGACAAACACCGGGAACAGCAAGTTGGCGGGAAAGGCCGCGAGGAACTGCGCCAATGGCTGGATTTTTTCCGCCAGGTGCGGCCGCAGTCCGATCATCACGCCCAGCGGCACCCAGATCAGCGAGGCCACGGTAATCAACAACACCACACGCAGCAGGGTAATCAGGCCCATACCCAGTACGTGACCGACCTCACCGAGTGTCACTTCGCTGCTCATGTAGAAGGCGATGTGGTACAGCGTATAGAGGGTCAACACAGCAATCAGCGTGCCCCACACCCAATCGATCAGCCGTGAAGTGGCCGGGTTCGATGGCTTGGTGGTGCGGGCTGAGCGCAGCAGGCTGAAGCGGCGGTTGCCGATACGACCGATGGTTCGGGTGATGGGGCGCAGGACGCGCTGAATCATGCGCGTGCGCTGGATCAGCTTCAGCACCCAAGACTCCGGCGCGCCGGCCTGGGAGGCGGTGTTTTCCATGCGGAATTTGTCGGCCCAGGCCACCAGTGGTCGAAACAGAAACTGGTCGTAAATCAGGATGACCGCGATCATCGCCAGGATTACGTAGCCCACGGCGTGCAGGTCTTGCTGCTGGATGGCGACGGCCAGGTACGAACCCACGCCCGGCAGCATCACGGACTTGTCACCGACGGTGATGGCTTCGGAGGCCACCACGAAAAACCAGCCACCGGACATGCTCATCATCATGTTCCAGACCAGCCCCGGAATGGCAAATGGCACGTCAAGCTTCCAGAACTTTTGCCAGCCGGACAGTTGAAGGTTGCTGGACACTTCTTCCAGGTCGCGCGGCAGCATGCGCAGTGACTGGTAGAAACTGAACGTCATGTTCCACGCCTGACTCGTAAAGATGGCAAAAATGGCGGCGAATTCAGCGCCGAGCACCCGCCCTGGAAACAACAACAGAAAAAACGTCACGGTGAACGAGATGTAGCCCAATACGGGCACCGATTGCAGGATATCCAGCACCGGCACCAGCAGCTTTTCGGCCCGTCGGCTTTTGGCCGCCAGGGTTCCGTAGAGCAAGGTAAAGACCAGGGACGCGGCCATCGCTGCGAGCATGCGCAGGGTGGTGCGCATCGCATATTCGGGCAGGCTGGCCGGGTCGAGCGAGATGACGTCACCCTGCAAGGTGGACATCGGCGCCCAGGTTTCCCGTGCGGCAATCGAGAAAAACAGCAAGAAGCCGATGACCAGCGGCAAGGCGACCAGATCCCAGCGGTTGGGCAGTAAGCGCAGAGTCGTGGCCGGGATGTAATGACGGAATATCTTGTTCATATTCAGTGATTCCAACAGCGTTCTGAGTAAGGTTCATGACCACCAGCCAACACTTTTTTGAGCGCACGCGCCTAAATCTGCGCAGTACGCAGTCAAAGCACAGCACACGCTTGAAGGTTGGTAAAACAACGGAGTGAGGTCACGCAAACAAACGCTGAAGGCACAAGCAGAACGGCATGTTTAGTCTGCAAGGGACATTGCCGCGTAAACGCTACGCACGGCTTTATTACGCTTGGCTTCTGTATGCATGACCCACCGAGAATGGGCAGGGTCCATGGCCGGACGCTCCTTTGATGGGTTGCAATGGATTTGCGGGCTAGAAAAGCGAAGTGATAACCCCCCTCGACTTTAACGCTGTCAAAGTGTCAGTTTGTGAGGTGCCGTCGCCAGGTTCTGGCTGTCAACTCGTCGCTTTCCAGCGAAAAGTATACGTATCAAATTGTTACGGAAAATGAAAAAAACGTAATTTTTAAAGATTAAAAAATTCACATTTCTATGTCGGGGGTGGCGCGCCGCATCACCGATAAACTAGCCACTCCCGTGTCTTCTGCGCAGGCTGGAGCCTTACCCAGCTATCTCTGATTCGTAACGGTGCTTTGTGCCCAACAGATTTTCCCTTGCTCCAAGGCTGATAGCTGTATTTAGCAACAGTGCTTAGATCTTGTCCTCCACGTAGCGGAGGACAAAGGTGAAGTCAGTCGCGGTGTTTGGTCGCTATCCGACCCAAAGCGGTTATCTTGCACAACTGCCTATCCGTGTGCTTTCTTCAACCCTTTCAAACGCACATTCGCTCTTTGCACAGCGGCCATTTTTTCAGGCCGTTTCATGCGTTTCCACTTTCTGATGTCTTCCTTGCTTCGCCCGCAACTCACACACAGATCACCACTGAGTTGGCAAACCGAGATGCAGGGATTTTCGATTTCTTTAGCCATTGTCAGTCACCTTTGGCTACATGTGATTGAGTCAGGCAATTTTTCCAGTGGCCATCTGACGGTCGAAACTCGACTGTCAGATGGCTGACTTCGTGAACCGGCTTGAGCCGTTCACGAATGCTGTCGGCGTTCGCAGAGGCCTCACCAAGGACGCTGACGATGGCGGCATGGGCTTGCGGTCCAACCCGCCAGACGTGCAAGTCGGTGATAGTGGCATCCCCCGGTTTCTCAACCAGTTCGCGGATTTCCTCGGCAACGTGCGCGTCTGTCTGATCCAGCAGTACGCCTGCGGTGGCCACCATCAAGGTCCATGCCCAGCGCGCAATAACAATGGCGCCGACAATGCCCATGACTGGGTCCAGCCACACCCAGCCGAGATACCGCCCGGCGAGCAGTGCAGCAATGGCCAGAACGGAAGTCAGCGCATCTGCGATGACGTGGACGTAGGCTGATTTCAGGTTGTTGTCGTTCCCGTGATGGGCATGGGCATGGGCATGGGCATGGCCGTGATCGTGATCGTGATCGTGATCGTGATCGTGACTGTGCCCGTGGCCCAGCAGCAGGGCACTGACAATGTTGACGATCAAACCGGCAATCGCGATGAGCGTAGCGGTGCCGAACTGAACTTCCGTTGGCT
>Ga0302169_10000328_pt1 | contig 15102 bp, 11 predicted proteins | sample I_Fen_N1_3_FD_193493 | JGI IMG/M metagenome (GOLD analysis project Ga0302169, IMG submission 193493) | Peat permafrost microbial communities from Stordalen Mire near Abisko, Sweden - I_Fen_N1_3 | ecosystem: Environmental > Terrestrial > Soil > Wetlands > Permafrost | place: Sweden: Abisko...
TCCCGCCGGAAGACATCATCTTCGACCCGAACATCTTCGCCGTGGCCACCGGCATTGAAGAACACAACAACTATGCTGTGGACTTCATCAACGCCTGCGCCTACATCCGTGACGAACTGCCGTATGCGTTGACGTCGGGCGGCGTGTCCAACGTGTCGTTCTCGTTCCGCGGCAACAACCCGGTGCGTGAGGCGATTCACTCGGTGTTCCTGCTGTATGCGATTCGCAACGGCCTGACCATGGGTATCGTCAACGCCGGCCAGTTGGAGATTTACGACCAGATCCCGCAAGAGCTGCGCGACGCCGTCGAAGACGTGGTGCTCAACCGCACCCCGCTCGGCACCGACGCCCTCCTCGCCATCGCCGACAAGTACAAGGGCGACGGCAGCGTCAAGGAAGCCGAGACCGAAGAGTGGCGCGGCTGGCCGGTCAACAAGCGTCTGGAACATGCGCTGGTCAAGGGCATCACTACGCACATCGTTGAAGACACCGAAGAGTCGCGTCAGTCGTTCGCACGCCCGATCGAAGTGATCGAAGGCCCGCTGATGTCCGGCATGAACATCGTCGGCGACCTGTTCGGCGCTGGCAAAATGTTCCTGCCGCAAGTAGTGAAATCCGCCCGCGTAATGAAGCAGGCCGTGGCCCACTTGATCCCGTTCATCGAACTGGAAAAAGGCGACAAACCGGAAGCCAAGGGCAAGATCCTGATGGCGACGGTAAAAGGCGACGTGCACGACATCGGCAAGAACATTGTGGGCGTGGTGCTGGGCTGTAACGGCTACGACATCGTCGACCTCGGCGTGATGGTCCCGGCAGAAAAAATCCTGCAAGTGGCCAAGGAGCAGAAGTGCGACATCATCGGCTTGTCCGGCCTGATCACGCCTTCGCTGGATGAAATGGTTCACGTTGCCCGTGAGATGCAGCGTCAGGATTTCCACCTGCCGCTGATGATCGGTGGCGCGACCACCTCCAAGGCGCACACGGCGGTGAAGATCGAGCCCAAGTACAGCAACGATGCGGTGATCTACGTGACCGACGCCTCCCGCGCCGTGGGCGTGGCGACGCAGTTGCTGTCCAAGGAACTGAAACCGGCATTCGTCGAGAAAACCCGCCTGGAATACATCGACGTACGCGAACGCACCGCCAACCGCAGCGCGCGCACCGAACGCCTGAGCTACCCGGCCGCCATCGCCAAGAAGCCGCAGTTCGACTGGAGCACTTACGCGCCGGTCAAACCGACGTTCACCGGTGCCAAGGTGCTGGACAACATCGACCTCAAGGTGCTGGCCGAGTACATCGACTGGACGCCGTTCTTTATTTCCTGGGACCTGGCCGGCAAATTCCCGCGCATCCTCACGGACGAAGTAGTCGGTGAAGCCGCGACCTCGCTGTACGCCGATGCTCAGGAAATGCTCGCCAAGCTGATCGACGAGAAGCTGATCAGCGCCCGTGCGGTGTTCGGCTTCTGGCCGGCCAACCAGGTGCGCGACGATGACATCGAAGTCTACGGCGATGACGGCAAGGCGATTGCCAAGCTGCATCACCTGCGCCAGCAGATCATCAAGACCGACGGCAAGCCAAACTTCTCCCTGGCCGACTTTGTCGCGCCGAAGGACAGCGAAGTCACCGACTATGTGGGCGGGTTTATCACCACCGCCGGCATTGGTGCCGAAGAAGTGGCCAAGGCTTATCAGGACGCCGGCGACGATTACAACTCGATCATGGTCAAGGCCCTGGCCGACCGTCTGGCCGAAGCCTGCGCCGAATGGTTGCACCAGCAGGTCCGTAAAGACTACTGGGGTTACGCCAAGGACGAGACGCTGGACAACGAGGCGCTGATCAAAGAGCAATACACCGGCATCCGCCCTGCGCCGGGCTACCCGGCGTGCCCGGATCACACCGAGAAGTCCACGCTGTTCAAACTGCTGGACCCGGAAGCTGAAGAGCTGAAGGCCGGCCGCAGCGGCGTGTTCCTCACCGAGCACTACGCAATGTTCCCGGCGGCGGCGGTCAGCGGTTGGTACTTCGCTCACCCGCAGGCGCAGTACTTTGCCGTGGGCAAGATCGACAAGGATCAGGTGCAGAGCTACACCTCGCGCAAAGGTCAGGAACTGAGCGTGACCGAACGTTGGCTGGCGCCTAACCTCGGGTACGACAACTAAGTCAGCTCACTGGCCACAAAATGTGTGGTTAGCAGCAATCCCTGTGGGAGCGGGCTTTGTGGCGAGGGGGTTTGCCCCCTCGCCACAAAGCCCGCTCCCACAGTTGTTTGTGTCAGCCGTGGGGCTATGCTTACGGCTCACACATAAGTGATGAGGGATTTATGGACGATCCAGTCGACAACAAGCCACCAAGCTTCTGGCAGATGCTGCAGAGCGTCATGGCGGCTGCGTTCGGGGTGCAGAGCGGGAAGAACCGGGCCCGGGACTTCACCCACGGCAAACCGAGTCATTTCGTGATTCTGGGGATTTTGTTCACGGCAGTGTTTGCCTTGACGCTGTACGGCATCGTGCAACTGGTGCTGCATCTGGCCGGGGTTTAGCGCATCAGCGCTTGCAGGCTGAACGGGTAGCGATAAGACGTCGGACGGCCCTTGGCCGAGAGTCGACGGAAGTTCACGCCGTAGTCCGGCGCGGCCCCCAACGTCAACAGGCGTTTGGCTTGCGTCTTGTCGATCAGTTGCAACAGCGGGATCAGCCGGTGGCGGCCGCCGTACAGATCGAGATCGACACCCTGCTCATAGTCATGCAACTCCACCAGCGCCCAGCCACCTAACGTAAAGTGACCACACAGCAGGACGCTAAGACGTCCATCGATCTTCGCTTGCAAGGCGGCGGGTGAGCCGTTGACGGCGCCGAACAACACGTCTTTTCCGGGTTTTCCACCGGTCTCTTCAAATGCCTGCATCGCACCAAACGCCATTTCATCATTGGCTGACCACACCAGAGAGATCTGCGGATAACGCCGGAACAACAGCTTGGCCTGCTCATAGGCGCGGTCTCGGGTCCAGCCGCTGTAGACCAATTGGCGCAAACGCACCTCTGGATGCTCGGCCAGGGCGCGCATCATTCCTTGCTCGCGCAGCTGCGCAGACGGGGTGATTTTCAGTCCAGAGAATGCCAACAGCTCGATAGGCTTGCCGGGGGCTGCCGGTGGATGCTGACGGATCAGCTCCTTGAGCATCAGGTAACCACCCTCTTCGTCGTTGGGCACCAGGCTGCCCAATTGGTCGGGGCGCTCACCCAACAGGCTTTGCTGGTTGGCCGTCAGCGAGGCGTTGACCATGAACAGCTTTACACCGCTGCCCTGGGCCAGGCGCAGGATCTGCGGGGCGACATACTGCTCATTGACGAACATCAGATAATCCGGGCGATCAGGACCTTGCAGTGCCAGGCGGGCTTGCGCCACCGTGAGTTCAGGCATGCGCTGGGCATACTGAATTCGCAGGTCAATGCCCAAATCTTTGGCGGCAGCCTGCATGAATTGCGCGTAGCTGAGCCAGAAAGCTTCCTGAGTAGCGCCAGGGCTCAGGAACAGCACCGATTCCGCACGCGCAGCCGGACCGTAGACCGTGCCAAGCATCAGCAAAAAGGTGTAGAAAAACTTCAACATTAACGTCCGAGCCCCCGGAAAATCGCCGCGCATTATAGCGAGTGAAAATCCGTAATACGGCGTTTATTCCGGTTTTTGTCCGACAATCGTCGGAACCGGGCCCGGACGGGGTCGGTTATTGATGGCTGACCCAAAATACCGCAGTGCCCACGACCAGAATGATCAGGAACAGAATCGCCCAAGCATCGACCGTGCTATCAGGTTTTGTCGCTTTGGTAGGGTTGCTCATTGCATCGCCTCTTGTCGGTTTTATCGGTGATTGCATAAAGACTCGACCACAGTAAAGACGACGATTGCCCGCACCACAAATAAGGGTTTAGTCATAACGGTTCTTGTTAGGCGTTTTGGTTCTTTACATATACTCAAACATCACTTTTGCGCATAACTGCAAACTGGTATCTTGCCCCGGCTCCGTAGGGAGTGCGCGGCCGTGCGCGCAGAATTGCAGAGGCTCTTGGACTGCGGCAAGCAAAAAACGCAGCTGTATCCGAGCGACCCAAGCCTGAGAACAGGACTTATATGTACGTATACGACGAGTACGATCAGCGGATCATCGAGGACCGCGTCAAGCAGTTCCGTGATCAGACCCGACGCTATCTGGCAGGCGAGCTGAGCGAAGAAGAATTCCGCCCCCTGCGCCTGCAAAACGGGCTTTATATCCAGCGTTTCGCGCCGATGTTGCGTGTGGCGGTGCCTTACGGCCAACTGACTTCGCGTCAGATACGCATGATGGCCAAGATTGCCCGCGACTATGACAAGGGCTATGCCCACATCAGTACCCGGCAGAACGTGCAGTTCAACTGGCCGGCCGTGGAAGACATTCCAGACATTCTGGCTGAACTGGCGACCGTGCAGATGCACGCGATCCAGACCAGCGGCAACTGCCTGCGCAACGTCACCACCGACCAGTTCGCCGGTGTCGCCGCCGATGAATTGATCGATCCGCGCCCATGGTGCGAGATCGTCCGTCAGTGGACCACGTTCCACCCGGAATTCGCCTACCTGCCGCGCAAGTTCAAGATTGCAGTCAACGGTTCGACGTCTGACCGTGCCGCCATCGAAGTCCACGACATTGGCCTTGAGCCCGTGCACAACGCCGCTGGCGAATTGGGCTTCCGTGTATTGGTGGGCGGCGGCCTCGGTCGTACGCCAGTGGTGGGCGCGTTCATCAATGAATTCCTGCCGTGGCAAGACCTGTTGAGCTACCTCGACGCCATCCTGCGGGTCTACAACCGCTATGGCCGTCGCGACAACAAGTACAAGGCGCGGATCAAGATTCTGGTCAAGGCGCTGACACCTGAAGTCTTTGCACAAAAGGTCGACGCGGAAATGGAACACCTTCGCGGTGGCCAGACCACGCTGACCGAGGCCGAACTGCATCGCGTCGCCAAGCATTTCGTCGACCCCGACTACAAGGCCCTGGACAACCAGACCGCCGAACTGGCCGAGCTCGACCAGCAGCACCCGGGCTTTGCCCGCTGGCGCACGCGCAACACCCTGGCCCACAAAAAACCGGGCTATGTAGCCGTGACCCTGTCCCTGAAGCCAACCGGTGTAGCGCCGGGCGACATCACCGACAAGCAGCTCGATGCCGTGGCCGACCTGGCCGACCGTTACAGCTTCGGTCAACTGCGCACGTCGCACGAACAGAACATCATCCTGGCCGACGTCGAACAGTCCCGACTGTTCGCGATGTGGGGCGAATTGCGCGAGCAAGGTTTCGCCACGCCGAACATTGGCCTGCTGACCGACATCATCTGCTGCCCTGGCGGTGATTTCTGCTCGCTGGCCAACGCCAAGTCGATCCCGATTGCCGAATCGATCCAGCGTCGCTTCGACGACCTGGATTACCTGTTCGACATCGGTGAACTGGACCTGAACATCTCCGGCTGCATGAACGCCTGTGGTCACCACCACGTTGGCCACATCGGCATCCTCGGGGTGGACAAGAAAGGCGAAGAGTTCTACCAGGTGTCCCTCGGCGGCAGCGCCAGCCGTGACGCCAGCCTGGGTAAAATCCTTGGCCCGTCCTTTGCCCAGGAAGCCATGCCTGACGTGATCGAAAAGCTGATCGACGTGTACATCGAACAACGTACCGAAGACGAACGCTTCATCGACACCTATCAGCGTATTGGCATCGACCTCTTCAAGGAGCGCGTCTATGCAGCGAATCATTAAGAACAACGAGGTCGTCGACGAAACCTGGCACTTGCTGCCCAAGGACTTCAACATCGACGAGATCAGCAACTGCGACGACCTGATCGTCCCGTTGCAGCTGTGGCGTGAACACAGCCGTATGCTCAAGGCCCGCGATGGCGGCCTGGGCGTTTGGCTGGACGCCGACGAAGAAGCCGAAGAAATCGGTGACGACGTGGATCAGTTCAAGGTGATTGCCTTGAATTTTCCGGCGTTCACCGATGGCCGCAACTACTCCAATGCCCGTCTGCTGCGTGACCGTTACGGTTTCAAAGGCGAATTGCGGGCGATTGGCGATGTGCTGCGCGACCAGTTGTTCTACATGCATCGCTGCGGTTTCGATGCGTTTGCAGTGCGCCCCGATAAAGACCCGTATGAAGCCCTGGAAGGTCTCAAGGACTTCTCGGTGACGTACCAGGCCGCCACCGACGAACCGCTGCCGCTGTTCCGTCGCCGTTGATGGTCACACCTTGAACCCCATCCGGGGTTCAAGGTTCTCCCCTCTACTGCCCGTCTATCGGAAACGGCTGCCCCATGGCCACCCAGTCCCGATAAAGTCGTGCACGGTCTTCAAGTGCCGTGAACAGCGTAAACGGGTTTTCCGGATCGACCTCAGCCGCTTCAATATCCTGAACCAGTTGCGTCCATAGCGCCTGCGACGCATCGGCGTCGCCGAGAAGTCGCCACACCCTCGCCTGCAATGCAAAATAGTCGACCCGGAAATCCGCCGTCAGGCTCAGTCCCTCCATCACTCTCAAGAACCGGTCGCCAAGGGGTCTGGCAGCCAGCCTCTGCCACGTGAGTCTTCGGGCCTCCCGTTGCCCTTCATCGCCTTCGCGCAACCACTCGATGACATCGCCGTCGCCGCGAGGCTCGCTCAACCACACGTTGATGCCCGTTCGCCGCCGGTGATCGACAAGACCCAACAAAGTGTCCTCGTCCGTCAACGGATTGCCGTTCAACCTCACACGATCCTTGGCGATGGCCTGGTTCAGCACCCCTTGCGGGACCCGGGTTATCCGGTTATCCGGTTATCGCGCAAGTCCAGCATCGTCAGATAAGGCTGCTCCATGATTCCCACCGGGCATGTACCGATCCCTGTATTACTCAAGTTGAGCCGACGCAAGTCGTTCATTCCCAGCACCAAAGGCGGGACACCCAACGGGTTGTTGCTCAGGTCCAGCGTTTGCAAGTGCTTCAAATCAGTCAGTTGAGAAGCGGCGCGTTCGCTGAACGTCAGATGCGTCGACCTCAGGTTGAGTGATGTGAGATGCCGTAGCTGGCTGATCGCAGGAGGCAATGCTCGTTCCGCGACGCCACCAGGGTTGAAGTGACTCAGGTCGACATTTTCCAGATTCAGCACTTCAAGATTTGGAAAGCTTTGAAGAAACCCGTTCAGGCTTTCCTCAACGGTCAGGTGGAAGCTGCGCATCGATAACTCAAGAACGTCATCGAACCGAACATTCAAATCGGGTAGCCGGTGGTAATTCTCGAAGTCCAGATCCAGCTTGACGCCGCGTATCTGTTGACCTGCCAGGATAGGATCCTGCCGCGGTCTGCGCTGTTGCCAAATGTCGACAAGCTCCTCGGCCAACTCATTTCGAATCGCTCGTTCGTTTTGCATTTCAATCAGCAGCAGCTGAGCGTTATAGGCGTCGAGTTGTACAGCGCTCAGCCCCGCGGCGGCGGGATCATTCGGGGTCAACACATCGACATCCATGTCATGGATGTCGTCAGCCACCTGATCGACCCAGGCGGTCAGGTCGATATCGAGTTGCTGCATCTGTTGCTTCAACCACTCAATGTGAGCCTGTGCGTTCAAGCCTTCCCGTTGAAGAACCGCATCCGCCTGGGCATCGGTGAACTGCGGATAGACCTCTTTGAGTTGCAGCCGCATCATCTGGTGCGTCAGCGCCTCGGACTGTGGCGTTGCCGGAAAGCCGCCGCCTCTGAGTCCTTGCGGTTCGAAGGGTAACCGGGCATCCATTCTCCCGAGGCCGAGTCTGAATTCTGACCGGGGTAATGCCTGATCACTGATTTTCAGCCGCAATTCACTGGCCGGATCAAGCGACATCAAATGCAACGCTGAACGCTCGTCTTCTGACAGCACACCCAGCAACGCTTGGTAGAAGTCGGTCTGAATGCCGTGATGCAGGTAGTGATCGGTGGTCTTGATCAGGTGTCGAACGCTCATTGCATCAAGCGGACCACTGCGGTCCAGTACTCTTCCGATGGCGGTCCGGTCGAGTACATCGATCCGAAGGCTTTTCGGCCAACCGGGCAGATTATGGAGTGAGTGCAAGGCCAGTGTGTCCGACTCCGGGTTAACCGCGCAACGAAGATAAAGGCCTTCATAGGCTCGATTGAGCCGCACATGTTGTTGGTATTGCCGTGCTTTGCTGTCCAGGCGTGCGAACACTTGCCTGACCTCCGTCACGTTGGGCGCCGCTTGGATATTCACGCCGTAGCGGTCGAGCATTTGCTCGATGGCATTTTTGGGCAAACCTGGATATTCGCGCTGAAACAGCCGAACCCACTCATGCTCCGAGTGTTGAAGCGCTGCGTAACGGCTGTTGAACGGCTCACCTGCACCGCCCGGACCAAGATCCTGATCGATCTTGAAGCGGCTGATGGTGTCAGCCAGCAGAGGCGTCGGTGGATGACCCGACTGCATCAACCGCAACATATCGTCGTCGACCGCGCTGATTTTGCCGATCTGTGCCAGTACATCATCGCTGAAAGACGCCACGGATGGGCCCACGCCGCGGATCAGTTCGACCCGTGTCGACAGTGTCAGGCTCGTTGGTTGTGGCGTTGGGGCAACGGACATTTCCGACGCAGGCTTCACACCTCCTTCTTCCGGATGGGCGACCGCAGTTTCACCCTTCAGCGCCACCTCTGCGGCTATCGGCAGTGCATTAAGCAAACCAAAAACGGTGCGCGTGACGCCTTCCGAGCGCTCGCTCGGTGTTACACCGTTAACCGCCTGATCGAGACCGTAACCGGCGTCAATTAGCCCGGCCAGCGCCAATACGCCTTCGCCACCCGGAACGAACAACGCCAAGGGCCCAAACCGGTTGATCCATTGCACCACCGGTTCGACAACCGCACTTAAATTGTCACGATTGACCTGTGCATCGGTACGAATGCTTTTGATACTGGCGTGGGCGGCCTGCTTCATGGTCAGCACCAGTTGCGCAAACGGATCAGTCGCCGATGGCGGATTGTCGTAGCCAATGTAATCGGCGGGGTCCCAGTAGCCGTCGTTATTGAAAAAACCGGCGTTGTTGGTCAACCGGTGTATCGCGGGATACTGCGCCATGCCTTCCAACGCCGTCAGCACGCCCGCATGAAACGTACCGTCCTCGCGATCATCTTCGGCAAAATGGGCAGCCAATGCCTGTTTTGTCTCGCTGAGCTTGCCCTTCGCGACAATCCATTGGTTCAGTTCAGTAGCATCGATGAATTCGTGCAGCGGGGAAGAATTGCCGGGGAGGTACAACAGCACCCGGGTATTGGCAATGTCACGGAACACCCAGATATCGGTTGCGGTGTAACGGTATAACTTCAAGCGACCTGCCCTGACGGCCAAAGGGGTGCGCGTCGCTGCTCGCAGTTGTTCGATGGTCAGGGTTTCCCATGTCTGATCAGGTGACAAGCCAGCCGCTTGCATCGCGAGCTCAAGTCCTTTTTGAGACAGGCATCGTTCCTTGAACTGCAACCAGGCCGTCATCACAAACGCTGCTTTGACCGATGTCCTCAAGGCGTACGGTGCGGACGCAGTTAGCAATTCGTCAGAGGGCCAACTCTGCTCAAAACAGGCCTCGTAGACGCGCTTGAAATCCAGCTCCCAGACCCATTTCTTGAAATCAGCCGGCCTCAGCATCAGTTGTGAGGCAGGACCGTAGGTCTGCGGAGCCGTTTGCCGATAGATACCCTCATAGGTTTCGTGATTGCCGCTGCCGTGATCGGCGAACTCGTCGACATGCTCGACAATTTGCACCGCCGGTCCGACGTCTGGTGGTGTGTACAGACCAAAGGCGGTTTCCGCAAAGCGCCCGTCCCCAACCTTCTGATAATCTGAAAGCAGCGCTTGCAGCAGTGACCGCGAGCTCGCCACCTGGCCCTGCTGGATACCGTTCTCCTCAGGGTGACCCTTGTAGTGGTAATCAAGGGTGACCATCAGGGTCGTCTGCGGGTCGATGTCCTGCCCCCATTTTTCCTTGATCAGACGTTCGCCCAATTGGCCGGGTGTCTGTGGAATGGCAATGTCCAGCGCAGCTTTCAGTTCGTCGCGCATTCGCAACGACGGGGCAGGATGAGGGTCGGCAACGTGGTGAAGGAGATCATTCATGGTGCAATCCATTGCAGTCAATTCAGGTCTGTCACCCTACCCGACCTGGCTCCACACGAAAGCGCGACCGTTCGACAATGGCATTAGGAAAATTCGTTATTTACGCAAGAAACGTGAACACGTTCTGAAGGCGAAAAAAAACCGTGGGCATTCCACGGTTTTTTTACTGACGGTGATGCTTGGGAAGATTACCAGAAGCGTTGCTGGGTTAACCGGCTCCACCAGGTCAGCAAAACGCGATCAACCGAACCGCTGGCCGCCATGCCAATACGCTCTTGCAGGCTTTTTCGCTCGGCGTAGTGCAGGTGAAAGAGCTCGGCGTTTTTTGCCCGTTCGGCGAGGTACTCATCGCTGGTCTTGAGTTCGTCGACCAGTTGTTTGTCGAGGGCGGCGATACCGAGCCAGATTTCACCGGTGGCCACTTCATCGATGGCCAGTTGCGGGCGATAACGCGCGACGAAGTTCTTGAACAGCTGATGGGTAATGTCCAGGTCTTCCTGGAACTTCTCACGGCCTTTCTCGGTGTTTTCGCCAAACACGGTCAGGGTGCGTTTGTATTCGCCGGCGGTCAGCACTTCGAAATCGATGTCGTGCTTCTTCAGCAAGCGATTGACGTTAGGCAACTGTGCCACGACACCGATCGAGCCGAGGATCGCGAACGGCGCGCTGATGATCTTCTCGCCGATGCACGCCATCATGTAGCCGCCGCTGGCCGCGACCTTGTCGATGCAAATGGTCAATGGCACGCCGGCATTGCGAATCCGCGCCAGTTGCGAGGACGCCAGGCCATAGCTGTGAACCATGCCGCCGCCGCTTTCCAGACGCAGCACCACTTCATCCTTGGGCGTGGCAAGCGTCAGCAGCGCGGTGATCTCGTGGCGCAGGTTCTCGGTGGCGGACGCCTTGATGTCGCCGTCGAAATCCAGCACGAAGACACGCTGTTTGGCCTCGGGGGTTTTCTTTTGTTTTTTCTCGGATTTAGCCTGGGACTTGCGCAAGGCCTTGAGCTGGTCCTTGTCGAGCAAGGTTTGCTCCAGGCGTTCGCGCAACCCTTTGTAGAAATCATTGAGCTTGCTGACTTGCAACTGGCCGGCCGCTTTACGTCGACCTTTGCTGCGCAATGCCGCAAAACTGGCGAGGACCACCAGAATGGCGATCACCAGTGTCACGGTCTTGGCCAGAAAGCTGGCGTACTCGGTGAAAAACTCCATAAGGCATCCAATGAGGCGTGAGAGCCCCATTCTACGGGCATCTTTTGGCCAATGTCTAACACTGTTGTAACGGAGTTCTAACACTTTGTGACGTCCCAGAGGCCCCGAATTGCCTGACTTCCAGAGGCCTGCGCGGGCACGATAAGGACCCCATGCGGGCATGCGATAAGGCTCAGGCGCGAGGGGCCTACGGGGGACTTTGGGGCTGTAAAGACACTGAGGTGGTCATTCAGATTTTTCTGTCAGATTCTTAAAGACATTCTCGACGAGTTGAACATGTCCACTGCGACTGTCACTCGATTTACACTGGGCGCATCTACCAGCGATGAGGCAAGTCATATGCAGCTCACCGAAAACCAGAAGAACGAAAAGAAATACTTCGACCTGTTCCGAAAACACTATGAGCTGCCACAAGGGACGATTGAATTCTCTGACAAGCCCGACGTGCTAATCCTTGGAGAGCACAAGCAGAGGACTCTTGGCATAGAGATAGCCCACCTCTACATAAAAGATGGTGATGCTCAGGATAGTGAACAGAAGCAGAGCGTCAATCGGTTCAAGGTGATCGATTCAGCCGAAGAAATTTACCTATCGCGTGGCGGGCGCAAGATTGAGCTTTACGTAGGGTTTTGTGACTTGAATCCGATCAAACCAAAACGTATTAAGCAAATTGCGGAAGACCTGGCTTCGCATGCGTTGGAAATCGCACAGTTATCAGATAGATATCTTAGCTGGGGGGCCCTCGACGATACACCGGAGATAGGCTATCTCTCCTGCGATGGAAATGAATATCCCAAAAGCAGATGGGAATTATCGCAGTCCTTCAACACGCCGCTTTTATCCGTACCTCGCGTGAAAAAACTGGTTGCGCAGAAGGCCGCGAAGAGCAAGCACTATGTTCCCTGTGAGGCCAATTGGTTACTGCTCGTTGTTGAATTTTGGGACCACGCCCAAGATCAGTTCGTTTATTGGCCCGCAGACGAGAGCGTGGGGCAAACCCCTTTCGACCGTATTCTCATCTACAAAACTTCCTCCACCGAGGTCATTGAAGTGAGGCAGTGAGGTCACAAGCCCCTGCGAGACCGGCCAAGTCGTCACCCAGCACAGCCGCCAAGCAGCACGCAGACGACATCCCCAAGGCTTTCGACCACAGGACCAACTTGAGCAGCTCCCAGAGTGACAAGGAGTAAACCAAGGAATCGATAGGTGACACGATGGGTAGCCAGAGTGCGGATTACAGCAACACAGGTCTTCCACCGTGTAGTCATCGCATAGCCCTCCTTGAGCTGTAGGGTTTGGTGAGTGATAACCACCATCTTTAAGAGCCTCTTTAAGGGCTCCTCTGTATCAGGGGGGGGGATCACCTTCAAGTAACCTTAAGTCCCCTCTGCTTATAGTGGGGGTATTTGCAGGCCTTACAAACCGGGCCTCTCAGAGGTGGTCATTTGAAAAATAAGGGAACCCGTTAAGGTCCCCTTTGAGTTACCAACCCATATAGTTGGTGGTTGTGCCGTCTTCTTCGTACTGCATCGTTACGTCACCCAAGGCCATCTGACGGTGCTCTTCAAAGCCGATCAATGGGTTTTCCATGTGGGACATTAGGAACTCTTCGAGCATCTCTGAGGCGCCCACGTCGGAGTCCTTCTCCATGGCATCCGTGAAGAACTGCACACCGATAGCCAGGGCATCAAGCCTGTCATCGTGGGCCAGTGAGCCCCGATCCTTGGTGATACGTGTGAGCTGGTAAAAGCCGCTGTACTGCACGTCTGTCGTGCCGTCGATGTTCAGAGCGGTCTCATAGTCCTTCGCTACGACATCCTCCGAGACAACGAGCTTGTGACTGCCCAGCACTGGTTCCAGAACGTCGCAGATGCGAAGCTCTTTCTGACCCTTGGATTTGACCTCAGTGACTGCACAGCGGTGCGTGCGGGTCATGACAGGGGTGAACAACTTCACGTACATGCCATCACCGAAGTTACCTTCAATGACAACCTCGTTCACTTTGAACTTCTTCCCGATGTCTGCAAGGCCCTGCAAGGTCTTGTCGTCGTAGCCACCACGGAATCCGCCCCAGTCCATCAGGAAGATGTAGCCGTTGAGCATATAAAGGACGGCATAACCTGTTTCGTCCTTCCCTCGCCCGCTCGGATCGATCACCAAAATCTTGGCTGTATAAGGAGCCGTGGCTTGGCCTACAGTTTCGTACCGGTGGAAGCGATCACCCTTGAGGCCTACGTTAGGAAGCCCCTTAGCTTCGTTGTTGCCATTAGGCAGCCACTGGAACGTGGTAGGAGCTGTTTCGAGACTGAAGCGACCGACGATGAAATCCCGAAGCTTGAGCGGATACTTTTCGGCATCACTCAGGTTTGGGTTGAGCATGAATTGAAGTGCGAAGCCACCCTTACCGTATGACAGTTCCCGCTCACGCAGGTCCGTATCATCGAAGCGCACAGGGTCAGTTGGCTGCCAATACAACGTGCCGTCAGCGTCCAACTCACCAGCGATCATCGGAGCAAGTCGGTGGCCGTAACTTTCACGGTCCTTCAAGTCCTTCGGATAGCGTGCTGGCCAGATAGTTGTCACATAGCCGCGCTTCTCCAGTTCGCGATACAGCGTCATCTCAGTCTGAGGAGTGCCCAAGTAGATGATCGTAGAGGCTTCACCCGGCTTCAGGATCGCATCGAACTCTTTCACAAGTTCGCCCAGGTGCTCACGGGCAACCTGAGTGGCTGAGTTGTTCGGGACCTCCACGTCATCCGCAATGAGGATGTCTGCACGGGAACCTGCCAGTTGGCCGGTAATACCCACAGATTTCACAGAGGGAGAGTGGTCGGGCTTAGCGGGCCCCACGTCGAAGCTCAGGGAGCTATCGCGCTGGCCGGGGCCTGTCTTCAGCTCCGCAAGGAACGGCAGAAGGTCGATGATTCTCTTAATGAAAATCGAGTTGGCATCCGCTCGTTCTTTCGAGGCGGACACAATGAGGAACTTAAGCTGGGGATTGTTCCATAACTTCCACACCACAAAGGCGCAGGTAATGAATGACTTCCCGATACCCCGAAATGCTTGAAGGATAAAGCGACGTTGCTTCCCATCACTTAGGGTGCGTGCCATGTCTATTTGGCACTTGGTAGGTTTAGGGAGGTTTAGAGCGCGCCACAGGACAAACAAAAAGGCCACAAAGGACCTTTTCATTAACGCTATGTCCTGCTCGCCAGTGCGAACAGGTTTGGTCATTTAATACCACCACCTTGAAGCTCCTTTACAACGTTTTGAAGTCCAGTTACTTGGGCGCCTGCTCGTTGGGCTTGCTCGATAAGGAATCGAGAAGTGTTGTCTGATAGCTCGGCTCGACCAGTAGGGACGGGTCTACAACTACCTGTGACTGCACACACACGGGCATCGGCAAGCTCGACTGACAGGCTGATACCGTCAGCGCGCAGGCGATCAATAGTCCCTTGAGACAATGAAGACTTCTTAGCGAGATACGATTGCCATTGCTGCGAGATATCTGCCAAAGCTTTTTGAGATTGCTCACGTTCTTCCTCCTGTTTCTGCCGAAAAACCAAAGCGGTTTTATTGGCCTCGTTGAGGTGTTTCTGATCCGTAAGCGTCCAGCCAACACACCTTCCGAACTCCAGCATTAAGGGCGATGGTATCCGCGTATTTTTAAGCGGACGCGATCGCCCTTAACGTCAGGATTTCCATGCGCCAACGAAGCTCTTACCCGAA
>Ga0302169_10000334_pt1 | contig 14941 bp, 16 predicted proteins | sample I_Fen_N1_3_FD_193493 | JGI IMG/M metagenome (GOLD analysis project Ga0302169, IMG submission 193493) | Peat permafrost microbial communities from Stordalen Mire near Abisko, Sweden - I_Fen_N1_3 | ecosystem: Environmental > Terrestrial > Soil > Wetlands > Permafrost | place: Sweden: Abisko...
TTACGCAGGATACCCCCACAAAGTGACCGATGACCTCCCCTCTTCGCCAACCAGAAAAGCACTGAGCGATACCCGAATCAGGTCTTTGACCAAGCCGGATAGATACACCGACGGCACTGTGCCAGGCCTGTATCTGGAAGTGAGCAAGGCCGGTGGCAAGCTCTGGCGGCTGAAGTACCGCCTGAACGGCAAGGAAAACGTTTATGCCATTGGTGCCTACCCCGCTATCGGACTGAAGAAAGCCCGCGAATTGGCGCTAGCGGCGAGAACTGACGTTGCCAGTGGCATTGCACCGTTGAAGGCCAAACGGTCCAAGGTCGAAGCACTGCAGCTGGCAGAAGCCCGGACCTTTCGGGCGGTTGCTGAACAATGGTTAAAGGTCAAAGCGCCCAAACTGGTGGAGAAATCCCTCGCCGGGTTCAACGGCGCACTGGCCAACCACATCTACCCCATCCTCGGCAAAATGCCCGTCACCGACATCAAGCTCGAGCACATCAGTGCGGTACTCGGCAAGCTCACCAGCCAAGGCAATATGGCTATGGCCAAACGGTGCCGGACGATCATGCGTGCGGTGCTGGGGTTCGCTCATGGTCGGGAGTGGGTGCCGAATAACGTGGCACTGGGTAGGAGCGACGAACTGGAAATCCAGCATGCGGTGACTCACGCCGCAGCACTGGAGCGACCTGACGACTTGGGTAAGTACCTGCGTCGGCTGGAAGCCCTGGGCGACGGTAGCGTCCCGCAAGCACTGAGGTTATTGGCCTTGTTGCCATGCAGACCCGGTGAATTGTCGGCGGCGCGCTGGGAGCAGATCGACTTCATTAACAAGGACTGGCGCTACGTGGTGGGCAAAACCAAACACCTAAGCAAGGAAAAGCACATTGTGCCGCTGCCGACCCAGGCGCTGACGATCCTGCGTGAGCTGCATGAGAGCCGCGTGGTCAACGCCAAGGGTGAAGGCTGGGTATTCCTGAGCCCGGTGCACCCCGGCGACCCCATCAACCCCACCTCCCTGCTGAAGGCGGCGCAACGCCTCTGGCCGGAAGGCAATATTTCCGCGCATGGATTCAGAAGCACCCAGAGGACCTTGGCTCACGAAAAGCTTGGAGTCGATCCGATCGTTCTCGAGTTGATGCTAAGCCACCGCATGCCGGGGGTTCACGGTGCTACCTATGCCCGAGCACAACTGTTAGACCAGCGCCGTGAGGCTGCACAGGCTTGGGCGGACTACTTGGACCGGTTGCGAAATAGCGCTCACTAGTGAAAGAAAGTTGTTTCCGATTTTCGGGCGGATGTTGCAGCTATAGATTTTTTGAGCCGGACCAGCATCCGCCTGGCGCCTAACACAACGGTCTATTTTTATGCACAGCGCATATCTTTACTTATGCACATGTTTGACGAACGGTCCTCCACAACTATTACACCAAGTCTGTTGACCACACTTTAATTTCCGGAGTATTACCAAATCAACGGGGCACAAACCCAGCCAAGCCAGACCCGAACCATCCAAGTAACAGAGGTAACTTTCAATGTCGAAATCTACCAGCCATGCACAACCCGTCAAAGTTCGCCCTTATGCATATGTTGGCGAGGTGTGTGATTACCTGGGTTGCTCACAGAGCACCCTCTATTACTGGATCGCTCGGGACGACATGCGCTTCCCAAAAAGTACTTTACTTGGTCAACGCGCCGTATGGAAGTGGAGCGACGTGGAAGCATGGGTGAATGAGCGCCTAGCGATACAGCCAGTCTAAGCAGTATCCCGGCCAAGAAAAGGCCCCGGTAAGCGGCTAACTTCCGAGGCCAATGCAGGTATTAGATGATGAGCAATTCTACCATATCTGGAAGCTTTTCCCAGAGTTCTATCAGACCAGTTGCTATACCGGACAAAGTTATTAACTTTGGCGCAGCGGCGAGCCAATCAAACAATGTTCGTAACTTATTCAAGAGCGGACCAGCGCAGATTGAACGAGTGGTTATCGGCACGGTAATCGGTGGACTTAATCTGTGCTGGGGCTCCGATGACTCTCCCGAATTCGAGGCATCAGTCCGCGAATTCATCCTGGAAAGTGCGAGGGAGGAAGCGAAAGATCTGTGCCATGCAAAGCTGGGCAAGATCACCAAGCTTACTGACGCCTCGACGGCACTACTGGGGCTGATTATTCGGGAGTTTGCATACCACACAGTACGTAATGTGGCGCACCGTCTCATCGACGGCGTGGAGATGCAGCAGGCAGGGTTCAAGAACCACTGTAAAGCGCACTATGGCGATGTATTCGGAACCGATGCGGATGGGCGCACCGTTCGGGAATTCGCTGGCGAAGTATGGTGGCGCCAAATTTGCGAGAGATATCGCGTCATTAGCGACGACACCATGGACCCCACAGCGCGGCCCGATGACCCCCGTAGCGACGTGTTCAATCGGTGGCATGTATTGAAAGGCACGATGACCAGACCCGACATGACCGCCACCCGCGAGGACATAAAACCGTTTGATGACCACCTCCTGTACATGGACGGTGGGTGCGAGATAACCCGCGAATACCAGTTGGACTACTTGGCGTACATGCTCCAACACCCGGATGTAAATATCCCCGTCGCATGGGTGTTCATATCGCCGGAGGAAGGTACTGGCAAATCAACCATGATCCTACCGCTCAAATGGCTGTTCGGCCCGGATCTGGTGGAACCCGCAGGTGGTGACGCCATCTACGGAAACTTCCATGATCCCTTTGTGCACAAGCGCTTTGTGGTGCTGGATGAGATGCCTCAACCTACAAAGGGCGGCGTAGATGGGCTCGCGTTCTTGTACCGACTGATATCCGAACCCGTCACTTCCCTGAAGCGCATTTACAAAGGCGCGTCAAAAATGCGCACCCCACACATCGTGATCACCACGAACCGACTCGACGCGATAAAGATCGACGATAAGGCACGGCGGTTCTGTATCGCCCTGTGCCTGGACAAGCCGAAAGACGAAACCTATTACGCCAGGCTACGGGCTTGGCTAGGTGAGTACGCCCCTGGTCCTGGCATGCCGAAGCTGGCGGGGTACCTGATGAAGCGTGATGTGTCGAAGTGGAACCCCTATGGCCGACCACCACGGACAGCCGCCAGGACGTGCATTCAACAGGCATCCCTCAGCATCGAGGCGGAGTTCCTACAGCGACTGGTAGAGGGAGAAATCGTCCCCGTCGCAAGCGGCGCCAAAAATCCGTTCAACAGGGATCTTGGTCGAGTCAATGACGTACTGACGTTTCTGGATAACGTGGCGCCCGCGATAAAGGCCGGCACGAATTTCACTATCCGCAGCGTACCCAAGGCGTTCCAAGAACTCGGGTATGAGCAAATCAACAAAAAGGCGCGCACATCCAGCGACAAAGCCTGGTGCTGGCGCAATTTCGTTTACTGGAATGAACAGAAGCCGAGGGTTTTCAACGCCCACATAGAGGCCGGTGTTTTGCCAGACGACTACCCAAAAATCGAGGGCCAAAACGGTGAGTGACGACAGCGAAAGAATCCCACTACATCTCGTTGGTAGGCTCAAGCCGCGCCGTTCGAAGTTCGATAGCCTCCTGCAATTGCTACCGGCTGACGACCGTTCACGTTCGGTCCTCGATGCCATTTCGAGGGATTTCGAGCTCGTCATAGGTCGCTCCGCTCGAGCGCGCCACCGCGAAAGCGGAGACGAGATGGGGAAGAATGGCTTTAAGCACTACTGCGACAAGCACTACGGCGATGTCCGACTTGTCGATAAGGACGGCACTGAGTCCGATCACCCCTCTGGCGTTTATTGGTGGGGGGCTGGCCATGACTTGCCAGGAAGGCGCGTCGTTATTCGGTCTTCGCGTACCGCAGAAGAACGGCTGGTTGTCCCCCGGAATAAACACGAGGGTGAGCAATCATGAGTGACACTCGCCTCTCCAACCTGTGCCAAGGGCTGGCACGGTTGCCGGTCGGGGCACAACTCGACCTGCTCGAACTCGCCGCCAGGAAGCGGCGCAGACGCCCTTCTGCGGACCCCGCCGAGCTGATCCCCTCGGCAATGGACGAAATGAATAGGTTTAGGGTGTAGTACGGATACTCAGACTCTGTTGTTCCCGCAGAAATTCTGCCGCATCGACCGGATTAGACGCGGGCATTGGGTAGTGCTCGTCTTCGTATTTTTCGATCAGCGCAGCCAAGACTTCCAGTTCATGACCTTCCTCACTGTCCAGAGGTGCGCCCCACAATTCGTCCAGCCGTGCGAGAGCGGCAGCCAGGTCGGCATCATTACGGACGGATTTGATAGTCATCACACGGTCTCCGCGTCAATCTTGTCGTATTCGACATGCGTCCCTACAAATCGCACCTTCACAAACTGTCGGTCATAGTCAATAGACACTATGACCCTGTACTTGTTGCCACCAATGTTGAATACCACTCGCCCACCTTTCAGGATGCTCGCATTGTGCAAGACCTTCTTGAGGTCGTGGGGCGTAGGATAACCAGCCTTCTCCATGTGCCTGTACCACTCCGCCAACGGTGTTTCCGCGTCCGGGTGCGTGGCCCAAAACTCGCGCAGCGTCTTTTTGGATATCACATGCATGCGCAAATCACCTCCTGTCCATAGGACAGAGCCTATGCCTTGCTGGCACATCGTGCCGGTTTCGCGACGAACGGATACAGCACTGATATAGCAAATCGAGTAAGTACCTGGCGAAGCTGGTGCTACAGCACCATGGTGACTGATCGGCGGACCGCCGCTATGATTCCCGGCTATTTGCCACGAACGTTTCGCGGCGTCGATCAAGAGGGATTGTGATGGCGGGTCTCTGGGAACCAGTGAACGGCGCGTTTTGGAGCACACCGCCTGCTGTGCCGGACGAGGGGTGGCCGTTGTGGGCCGTCATCATCACCGCACTGGTGGTAGCGTTTGCGACTGTGGCAGTGTTGAAGCACATCACGCAGAGAATCAAGCCGAAGGGTTTGCACTTGCGCGAACATTTGGGGGAGATCGGCGGCGCTCTCACGCTCACTTACCTAGTCATTGTCGCCGTAGTGATTTGGGGTCGCGCCGACAGCCTTATGACCATGCCGCTGAACGAGGTAGGCGACTTCCTGGCCGGGGCGTTCGGGCCGGTGGCGTTCCTCTGGTTGGTTTTCGGCTTCCTCCAGCAGGGCGACGAGCTACGTCAAGGCACCAAGGCACTGGAACTACAGGCATTCGAACTCAAGAACTCCGTACAGCAGCAGTCAATCATGGCAGCCGCTGCGACTCAGCAGATCGAAGCGCAACGCGCAGCCCTACAGTTGCAGTTGGACGAGATTGAGCGTGGTAACCGGGCAAACTTTCTTTTTGGCAACACGATACGAAGTGGCAACTCCGTGCCGGGAGCCTCTATCGAAACCAGTATCGAAATTAGCTGCTCCGGTGCCAACGCTCACGATGTGAGCGTAGTGTTTGACCCGCCAGTAGGAAACACAACTTCAGCCGAGTTCGAATTGATTAGCCAAACCCGCAGGGTCAAGGTTCCGCTGAAGTTCACAAACCCATCTGAGGATGTGGCAGGTGTGCTAACGCTGAAATACAAAGGCACTGACGCGCTGGAGCGAGTAGAAAAATTCGTTTACTCCATTCGCACCGCCGACCCATGGGTCAAGGTAAAAAACCAGATATCCAACTGAAAATGAGCGGGGCATTCCATGCCCCTCCGTTCATTTGCTCTTCCCTTTTCCACCCTTGCCAGCACCACCCCCAGGCCGTTTGCCGGGGTTCGCCTGGGGAAACCGCTCAACGGGTTGGACGGGCTTTTTGGTAACGCCGGGTCGTCTATCAATCATCACTGCATACCTCTTTGACGCGCCGGAACTCGGCGCTTTGTTGGAAAAGCTCGCTGCGGAACTCAGCCTCAATCGCCGCGTAACTCAGCACGGGGCTGGAACCGAGCGCCCATATCGCAATGCGAATCCCGCGCATAACCGTGCGCCTGCGCTGCCTCACGTCCGGCGAACTCGGACACTGCTCCACATCCCTTTGAAGCCGGTTGAGCAACCGCTCCAGTCGAATTTCTCTCGTCGCCTTCACGGCACACCCCCCATCACACCGCTGGCCGCTGTACGCCGTCTGCGCGCATCTGATCGAATAGCTTGTCGAAAGCCTCGTTGGACATGTGAGCAATGTCCCTGGCAGAAACCTTGCCCATCTCGTCCGGCGCCCGACCCGCTCCCGATATGGTGCTCAGACTGGTAGGTGCCGGCTGTCGGGCACCGGGAGTGCGCTGACCGGGCTTGTGACCCATCTCCTGTGCTCTTTGGTACACGACTTCCGCAGGGTTTTTCCCGCTTCTGGCGCAACCGTCCAAAAATTCGAACAAAGCTGCGGCACGCGTAGCCTGAATTTGCTGCTCGGTCGCTTGTGGGTGTTTCTGACGCAGCGTCGCCAGCGCGCCGTTGTCCACCAGATCGAATGCTTCTCGGTAGTCAGGGCACTGCTGTTCAAATTGGGCTTCAGCCTGCGCTGCAAACTGGCCGAGTTCCCCCGAACGTTGCTGTGCCTGCACAGCGAATTGCTCGACCTCCCGCGCCTGCTGGATGTTCTGCAGTTGCTGAGCGAACTGGCGTTCCTTGAAATCTAGATAAGCCTTGGGGTCTTCGTCGAAGTCAGGGATGGCTTCCTGCTGTTGCTGTGCCTGAGCCAACTGCTGTCGCTGAAGTAGGACCTGGTTCATCTGCTCCATTAACTGGGCGTTCTGCTGCTCGAGTGCGCGGGTCCGTTCTTGCGCCAGTTGGCGCTGGGTGCGTTCCGCCTGCAAGGCTCCAAGCGGTACTTTCTTGTCACCGCGAGCAGGTTGTTGCACATCGTCGTCGGCGTCTGCCTGGAGGTCTTCGGCATCCCGCACAGGGGCGCTGTCGGCAATATGTCGGTCGTACTCTTCCACACTATCGGCAATGCGGTCGGGTAACGGCTGGTCTACAGCGGCATCATCACTCACGCCCACTGTGCCGGTCATCTGTGCAGCCAGGCTCTGACTGATGTCGTCGGTCTCTTCAAAGTCGGTGCTCATTTTCGAACTCCTTTACGTTTAGGGGCGTTGACTGCTGGGGTTTGGCACACGTTGGCCGGCTGCACGGCGCTCATCGGATACCGCGCCTCGAGTTCGGCGTGAGCCTTGTTGATTGCGGCGTTCTTCGTCGCAGACTCCAGCAATTCGATCATCTCTTGCTGTAGCTTGGCCGTATCAGCAGCGCGCTTGATGCGGGCTTTATGCGCGGCGATTTCCTCGGCGCTAAGGGGTCGGCGGTTGATCTGGTCGCTTGACCAGCCACACCGGGTGCCGAATCGCACCTTCTGACGCTCTGCACGCTGGATATTCATCAGCCACGTCAGCATCTCCCCTTCTGCTGCGGCGGCGCTGCGGGCATGGACAGTTCGGGGAACGTTCTCGAGCAGTGGCGCGAGGTCGAACAACGGCGCGTTCAAGTGCACCGTATAGCTCCCGTCACCTGCGGGTTGCATCTGTGCACGCTCGAGGTCCAGGCGATAAATCGCGGCCTCATTGCGTAGGTACTGAATTCGTTCCGAATCAAAGTTCATTGCGTTCTCTCCTGTTGTCGAAGTTCGTCGATCCTGGCCTGGAGGATTTCAAGGTCGGTTACCTGTGCCTTGCCGTCCTTGTGGTGGGTCGCGTCATGTAGCGCCCGCTCTGCGCGTGCGAGCGCCTTGCGAGCAGCCGGGATGGATTCGGTCTTGAGCTTGTTCAGCTCATCTAGCTTGACCCGCGCTTGAGTCACGGCGTCAGCAAGGGCGACTAACTCACACTCGTCCATCACCGATCCCCCGTCACGACACTGCGTAGCTTGTTGATGGCACTGCGGTTGCCGGTGCTGATAAGAGGGATCGCCGCCAAACGCACAGCCGTGCGGGAGTTCTTGGCGATGTCGTCCAGGGCATCTTTACGAGCGTCGTCGTCCATGGTTTTCCAAACACGGGACTGCATCAGGCGAAGCGCACCCCGGTGGGTCATCTGCCCTGTAAGCTCCGCCAGTTCGCGGTATTGCTCAGGGGAGAACGCAGTCTTTTTGCTTTTGACGGTTATGTCTTTCTGGAACGCTGACGGCGACCAGCCGAGCCGACCAGCTTCAAGGCGCAGCGGGTCGGTCGTCTCTTTCGACTGTGCAATGGGTGCGGCGATGGATAACGGGCCACCGGGATAGGTACGGTTCGGCACAGGGGTGCCGAAGTCGTCGAGCTTTTCTGGCAACCCGGTACGCAGACCGGGTACGCGATACTTGATAGCGTCCAACAGCGAGTTGGTTTCGCGAGCATAGGGGTCGTTCTCGCTGGCGATATTGCTGGCCAGGGTGACGGGCTGTGCGAGTGTTCCGCCCATCTGGCGCAGATACCACGGGCCGTTGCGTTTGGGATCTTGCAGGAACTCGACGAAGTTACTCAGGCCCTGCATGTAGGTCTTGTTGACGGTGTTGTTCACGACCGAACCGAGCACATTGGCAGCGATGTCGCCAGCGTCTTTGTGCTGGTAATCCATGGTCGCCATGTCGGCAGCCATTCCGAGCCATTGGCTGAATGGGTCGAGCCGGTTGTATTCGTGGTAGGTGTCGCCAACCTTCACGCTGTAAGGGCGCCAGCCTGTGGCGAGCAGCGCGGCTTTTTCCTTCTTGTCCTCGGGTCCGGCACCAGTGACGTACCCGGCGTTCGCGGCCATCCCTGCGGCGACCATCACGGACGAACCCCACAACATCCGGGCGATTGCGCGTTCCTGCTTGGCACCGCCAGCCTTGAAGTCGGCTCGGACATCCTGAAACAAAGGTGCAGCCGGGGTCCGCTTCAGGCCGAACTTCACGATGTTGGCTGGGGTGCGAACGAAGGGCACGATCAGGTTAAGCCATGGCTGTTTGGCCTTCGCGCTCATGATCGCCTGGGCGAATGCTCCCGCTTGATTGTTGAAGGTCTGGGTTCTGGCATGCTCGCCAGCAGACTCGATCATCGCGGAAGTTGGGTCTTGCACCAGTTGCTCGATGCGTTGGGACAGCTTCGCACCAGCAGGGAGTTGCCCGATTTTCTTTTCGGCCAGCGCTTGCTGACGCGCCAATGTGCGCAACTCACCTTCGTAATTTAGCGTCGCGAAGAAGGCGTCTTCAGCACCGAGTGCCCGGTATGGCACACCGGCTAACTTGTCAGCCGCCCAGCCAGTAGTAGCCAGCACACCGGAAGGCCGAGGCGCATTCATGTTGGAGGCGCCCGTTTCCTGTTTACCACCGCCGAGCATGGGCGAGTCGCCGGTCTTGAAAACGTTGTAGCCGGCTGCCCCTGCCTTGGCCGAACCCTTGGCCATTCCCATCAGCAAATCGAGCGGTTCGGCAAAAACGGTTTGCCCGGACTTGCCACCAGTAAGGGCACGCTTGGCACCGCCGATACCTGCGGCGATACCACGCTCAATAATCTCGTTACCCAAGGTCAAGGTGTTGCTGGTGATGTTCACCGCGTGTGTACGCACGCCCGAGAGCAAAGCGGCGCGATAGTAGTAACCCAGCAGCCGGGACATTTTGCTTTCGGGCTGGGCGATGAGCCTCGAGGCGTTCGCGATTCCGCCGCTTTGGATGGCTTTGCCCAGTGCAGCAGCGGCATCGTCGGCACCTTGCAGGCCACCCACCGACTCGAGCACGGCTTGCGCTTGGCGATAGTCCAGCGCCTGCCTACGGTATGCAGACAATGCCCGGCCAGCTTCGGCGCGAGCCCCGGCAAGGTCGGCGAAGGTTGAACGCATCTGCCCTAACGACTGCACGAATGCCGCACGGTCTACGTCGGTAGCCTGTCCGCTGGCGATCTTCTGTTGCAGGTCGAGTACGTCTTTCAGGTTGTCTTGCACATGCGTAGTCAGAGCGACGGTTTGCTCGGCGTTCAGTGCCTGACCGATCTTGCGGTTGAACACCTGCGCGTCGGTTCCTTGCAGGCCGATCAACGCTGCCAGCCGGTCACGCTCTGCATTCGGTATGACGCCACGTCGCGCATCCTCGACGTTCAGTTCGATAGGCTTTAGCAGGTCCATCGTTTTGGCGCGTTGTTCACCCTGAACACCGAGCCGGTCGAGTAGCGGACTAATGTCGCTCGACTTGGCGAAAGGCGTCGGCAATTGCGAGGCATGCAAGCCTGTAGCGGGTTGTGGCTGCGCTGGCACAGCTACGGGCTGTGACATGCCCTGCTGCTGTTGCGACTGCTGTTGCATGGGTTCTGATTGCGGTGCGATACCGGAACGCTCTGGAGCGCGACCAAGGGCGCCCGCCAATACCGAGCCGGTCAGGCCGTTGACGATAGCGTCTTGCGCACTGAAGGGCTGTTGCATGGTTTCCGGCAGCGCCATGTTGCGCAGCTGTCTTGTGCCTTCACCCGTGAGGGCGCCGACGGGGGCACCGGTTGCCAGACGGATCGCGAGGTTTCCCGGCAATGAGGCTGGCAGCAGCCCCATGCCGATGTTCGCGGCGCCGGTAACAGCAGCAGCTTTTAGTGCATCGGGTAGGTCGCCGGTTTGCGCATAAACATCGTGCCCGGTATTCACCGCATCGGTGACCGCCGGAACGGCCATGGCGCGCCCAGCCTGGCCGACCTGGCTCAAGACACCGGGCAGCGCTTCGGTTGCAGTGGGTGCGAGCATTTCCGCCAGCTGAGGGGCGCGTGACAGTCCACCCGTCGCAGCCATTGCCGCCAAGTTCCCGCCAAATCCACCGGCTGCATTCAACAGTTTATTGGGCAGTGAGTCGTTCGCCTTGGGTGCCAACGAATCGGCCCGCGCCTGTAGCGGAATCAGCACATGCTGATTTAACAGATCTTGAGCTTCGGTCGTGGGTTCGCCGGTAATGTGGCTCTTGATAAAGTCGTACGTCTGCGCAGTGGGTATCCCGACAATACGGCCACCGGCCAGCCCCATGAGGTCTACGGAACGCGCCATGCCGTAGTAAGCCTGCCATGGATCAATACTGCCTGACGTCGGCGCAGGCTGCGGCTGCGCAGCGGCGAGCACTTCGGCCATGCCACCGGTTGGCGCAGGTTGCGTACCAGCTTCCAGCGGATCACCAAACGCACTGATCGGATCACCGAAGGCTGACGTCTGTGGCGTGGGCGTGGCAGCTTGCACAGGTTGGCTTGGCGGCGTCGATTCTAGGGTGTCACCGAAGGCGCTCAGCTCGTCACCGAAAGCGGACAAGGCCATGTCACGCACCCCGTTTGATAGCGACTTTGCCGCTGACTGGATCTATGTACTGCGTACCGGCAGGCAGCGCGTCATAGTCAGCTTTGGTCATCGGGGTAGCGGGTTTTGCTTGGCCAGGTACGCGCATGCCTTCGCGAGCTGCGACCGGGTTGGCGCCAGCGGTGACCATTGGCGCGGCGGGTTTGGCCTGACCGGGTTGGCGCATCAACAATTCAGCGCCTTGCGGTGCAGGTGCTGGCGCCATCGACGCGCTTGAACCGGGTAGACCGGGCACGGCGGGACCAGCACCGGAGTTATCGTCCGGCATGAGCACCGCGTCGAGTGGGCTGCCTTTAGGCGGAGCGTACTGCCGGAATGGTTTCCCGTAAGGTTTGTATCCGTTCGAGGTCGAGTCGAAAACGTGGCGCTGGATCATCCCGTCGCCCAATGGCTCGTCGAGAATCTGCCGAGGTGTCGGGACTTTCGGACCGTGGTCGGCACCACCGGCACCGGCATGGGCTTGGCGCTCGTTGAACTGTTGCGCCTGCTGCTGGAGCGTGGCGGCGCGGTGGGCCTGGAGATTGTCAGCCGCAGTCGCTCGAATCAGGTCACGCGGGTCAACACCGAGCTGGGCGAACTGGCGGGCGGCGGGCCCGAGGCTGGCGAGGAAGTTCGGGTCTTGCAGACGTTGTTGCCACTGCTGCTGTTGATCCTGCTTGGCCTGAGCCTGCTGCATCTGGAGAGCATGTTGCTGTTCTGCTTGCTGGATCTGCGCTTGCCGGTACTGCTGCAACATTTGCCGCGCCTGCATATCCCCCATTCCCGCCAACGCTTGCCCTAAACGCGAGGCACCGCCAGGGTTACCAGCCTGCGGCCCGGATTGAGCGAGCAGCTGTGTGCCGAGCTGGCCAAGCGGGGTGTTCAATCCACCGATGCCTGCGTTAAGCATGTCCATGAAAGATGCCATTCTGTAATCCCCCAATCGGGCACATGGCCCGCTCTATCAATGCAACGTGTGTCCGCCAGTCGCGAACTCGGCTGCCGCCTGTTCCGCCAGCTGCTGATGGGCGTAACCAAACACCACGCCGAATATCGAAGCCCCCGGAGCGTCGAAGTCGATACCGCGTGCCAGCGAATCTGCGTACCCGGTCGGCACATCGGCGGCGCCCCCGAACAAGCCGAAGCCGATCCACGGTGCATCGGGGTCGTGGTTGCTGAGTGCTGCGGCCATTGGGCCGAGTTCGATCTTGAGAGTGCACATGGGCTTATTCCTCGGTTTTGGTGGGTGAGCGGTGACGGCGGTTTCTGAGTCGGGTGAGGTCGGCGTCCATTTCCTGGCGGACCAGTTCGCGAACGTCGGCGGGCAGGTCACCCATCTTCGACGGCACAACGATGGCGCCTTGAGGGGTGTCGATGATCCGAGGTTGACCCTCGGGGCGGGCCGCAGAGTGATCAAGCAAGGCAATACGAAGCCGGCATTCCAGCTCGGTGAGCCCCGCCGTTTTGTCGAGGACGTACTGAATGATTTGTTCGATCGTCCAGCACCGTGGCGGGCGACCGTTGCTGCCGTCGCGCAGAAGAAAGGATTCGGGGAGGTCGTCGAGATGTTGACTGATGAAAGGCCGGGACAGTCCCGCCAGGTCGGCCAGTTGCGACTGTGTGATGGCGGCTGTGACGGTTGGTGTCTGGTTCATTCCCCCATCCCCCGATGGTTTTATTACGCCATTCCATAATGAACCGAATAGGGGGCATGACAACTACCGTTAGTCTGAATCGGTATTTCCCTTTTTACTAATTTTGTGGTAATTGCGCCGAACTTTTACGGGTGCGGATTTAAGGCGGCATAGAGGGTTGCGTGTCACTCGAATAAAGGTTTCTGACACGGAAGCCGGACGGTAAAAATTAAAATTTTTCGGCGGGGTCGGCACAGAGTTAGAGGCTCTGGTGCGGGGCTTAGAGGGTTGCGTGTAGGTTGGTCGGAGGGTTACACGAAGGGGAATTTTGATTTTAGGTCAGCGGAATTTCAGACCTAGTATTACGTTGTGAGTGAGACGAAAAGGACGACCGGGGGTTGGGGACGGTTGGCTTCTCAGCCCGGCAGTGCCTTTTCCCCGCAGATTCTCAGCAGCCAGGTCGACACCTCAAAGCAGAACAACAACGACCGACTCTCCCTTCTCCTACCTTTCTCCTGCCTTCCCTTGTTTCTCAGTGCTCAATGATTTCTGGCCGGCACCCTATTTTCCTGGGGCTCTGCCTGTATTCTTGGGGTACACCCTATTGACCGCTAGTCGGATGAATACAATTGCATGGGCTTGCAGGTTGATTTCCAAGGCTACTGGGTCGACTCTGTCAATGTCTAGAGCCTATGAATACAGAGGTGAGCACAATGGACATTGGCTATATCCGGGTCAGCTCGGTGGATCAGAACACCGCCCGCCAACTGGATGGCGTGAAGCTGGACCAGACATTCACGGACAAGGTGAGCGGCAGCACCGTAGACCGGCCTGAGCTGGCGCAGATGCTGCGATCTGTGCGTAGCGGCGATACCCTACATGTGCACAGCATCGACCGCCTAGCGCGCTCGCTGAGCGACCTGCTGGCGTTGGTCAAAGACCTGACTGCCAAGGGCGTGGCTGTGAAGTTTCACAAGGAAAACCTGCTGTTTGCGGGCGAGGCTGATCCTATGCAGGAGCTGATGCTTTCGCTGCTCGGCAGCGTGGCACAGTTTGAGCGCAGCATGATCCGGGAACGACAGCGAGAAGGGATTGCCAAAGCCAAGGAGGCAGGCAAGTACAAGGGCAGAACCAAGGCTGCGGACGACGCGGCGATTCGGTCGGCGGTTGAAAGCGGATTGTCGTACAGGAAGGCTGCGGAACACCTGGGCGTTTCCCTCAGCACCGTTCAACGGGCGATGGCTAAGTAGTGGCCATGATGGCACATGGGTTGAAATTCAATGAGTTCTTTCAATGAGTTCTAATGGCGCTGAAAGCGCCGGAACAGAGCGGTTTTCAGCAAAATTCAATGAGTTCAATGAGTTCTTTCCCAATTCTCCCCAGCCCACACCCTTTTCCCTGCTCTACCTTTATCCAATATATAAAGTAATTAAGTCATTGAATTGTGCAGTAGACCAGCAACCACGGTGCTTTCAGCGCAATTAGTAGCCATGTGCCATGTCATTGAATCAATCACTTGAAGTCATTGATTTTATGTCTATGTGCAGCAACGCAAAGTACCCCGGCCTAAATGTGCCATCATTGACGAACCAAGTACGCCAGCCAGACTACCCCTGTGCCGCACATCGAAATACCCCCACCCTCCCCACCCCAATTTCCACACCGGGTATTTTTGGGGGTATTTTCTGCACAAAACCTTGCACAACCACGCTCTAGAGCCACTATCAGATGTTTTTCGGGGATCCCGATAGTCTCTAGGGGTCGTCTAACAGGTTGTTCAGCTGATCATTTTTGCCTTTCCACAAACCATGGAGCTCCAATCACTTCCAGTGGATTGCTACACCGGGGGCACATCTGAGGTCAAGCAGGCTATTGATGAGGATGGGGGCACTGAGCGAGATATAAGACCCCTAACTATCACGACGTGCGGACTGGAGAATATGTGCACGCGTTGGAGGCTTGAGACATTAGTGGATGAGTCAAGGTCGCATCAGTGGCTCTCCACCGATCCATTTTTTACAGGGTTATAGAAGAGCTTGAGCGGCGGAATCTGCATCTTCCAGCCCTGAACCTCCAAAACCC
>Ga0302169_10000335_pt1 | contig 14897 bp, 14 predicted proteins | sample I_Fen_N1_3_FD_193493 | JGI IMG/M metagenome (GOLD analysis project Ga0302169, IMG submission 193493) | Peat permafrost microbial communities from Stordalen Mire near Abisko, Sweden - I_Fen_N1_3 | ecosystem: Environmental > Terrestrial > Soil > Wetlands > Permafrost | place: Sweden: Abisko...
AAGACAGTGTCACCGTCGAGATGATTGCTGATGCCGTCGGTATCGGCAAAGGCACGATCTATAAGCATTTCAAATCCAAGGCCGAGATCTATCTGCGCCTGATGCTCGACTACGAGCGCGATTTGAACGAGCTGCTGCATTCGGCCGACGTCGACAAGGACAAGGAGGCCCTGTCGCGCGCCTATTTTGAATTCCGCATGCGTGACCCACAGCGTTATCGGTTGTTCGATCGCCTGGAAGAAAAGGTGGTCAAGGGCAACCAGGTGCCGGAAATGATCGAGGAGCTGCACAAGATCCGCGCCTCGAACTTCGAACGCCTGACCTTGTTGATCAAGGGCCGGATCAGCGAAGGCAAGCTGGAAGATGTGCCACCTTACTTCCATTACTGCGCGTCCTGGGCGTTGGTGCACGGTGCCGTGGCGCTGTATCACTCGCCGTTCTGGAGCAATGTGCTGGAAGATCAGGAAGGCTTCTTCCAGTTCCTGATGGACATCGGCGTGCGCATGGGCAACAAGCGCAAGCGCGACACCGACACCCCGAGCAGCTGAGCCATTCAGTTGCCTTATGACGCCATGAATTCGCTACATGGCGCAGTACCGCAGGAATATACTCAGGCATAGGGCTTGCTAAAACTTGATTTGTGAGTCAAGTTTTAGCGGTTCGATTTTCTTCCGCCGGAGTCATCCATGATCGTTGACCGTCAAGGCAGGCGTTTTCGTAATCTGCGAATCAGTCTGACCTCAGCCTGCAATTACGCTTGTACCTACTGTGTGCCTGACGGCAAGCGGCTGGTGGCTGCGCAGGATGAATTGTCGGCCGAAGCCATGGCGCGCGGCGTGGCCTATCTGATTGAAGCGGCAGGCATCGAGCGCTTGCGCATCACCGGTGGCGAGCCGTTGGTCAGCCTGAAACTCGAAGCCTTCATGAACGCCGTCGGCCAGATGGGCCTGGAAGACATCAGCCTGACCACCAATGGCCAACTGTTGGCGAAAAAGCTGCCGCTGCTGGTGGATGCCGGGATTCGCCGCATCAACGTTTCCCTCGACACCCTGGACGCCAGCGCCTTCCGCGGCATTGCCCGTGGCGGAGATCTGGCGACCGTGCTCGATGGCATGGACCAGGCCCGCGCCGCCGGTATCAAGATCAAGGTCAACATGGTGCCGTTGCGTGGTCAAAACCTTGACCAAGTGATGCCACTGCTCGAGTACTGCCTGGAGCGTGGCTATGAGCTGCGCTTCATCGAATTGATGCGAATGGGCCACCTGGCCAGCGATTCCAACGCCTTCCTGCAGCAGTTTGTCAGCCTTCAGCAATTGTTGAGTCTGATCGGCGCACGCTACGAATACCTCCAGGCCGATGCCCCGGTCGACGCCACTGCAGTGCGCTACGAAATTCCGGGCATGGGCCATTTCGGTGTAATCGCCAACGAAAGCGTGCCGTTCTGCCGCACCTGTTCCAGGCTTCGTCTGTCTTCCACTGGTTGGTTGCATGGCTGTTTGTCATCGAGCAATCGCCACTACGTCGGCGATCTGTTGGACAAGCCGCGTCATCAGGCATTGCCGGCCTTGCAGCGGTTGCTGGTCAAGGCGTTGGGCGACAAGCAGGAAGTGGCGTTTTCCGGTGGCGCGACGGTCATGAAGATTATCGGTGGCTGATCTTCCCTCATTCGCGAGCATGCTCGCGAAAGCGTTCTATCAATCCCGATGGTATTGAGCTGGCGCGGAAGCTGCATCCCACGGCCATTCGCCGGTTTTCCGACACCGGCCTCTGGAGGATAGGATGCGTAGCCTGGTTTTGCTGCTGGCCGTTTTGGCACTTGGCGGCTGCATGAATATCAGCGATATGGCCGAAGAGGCTCGCTACCAAATGAGCGACGTCGGTTTGCTGGACCACAGTGACAGCCGGCGCGTGAATAACCTGCGCATTCAGCCGGACTCATTCGTCTACATTGCCCAGGGCGCCTTCGTACCGCCGGGCAGTGCCGTTTACCCTCGACCTAACGTGATCGCCGAAGTCGCCTTCGATGGCTTTGTCGAATACTTCCCGATGGTCCGTCGCGCACGCACGCCGCAAGGTCTTGACCAGGCGATGAGCGAAGCCCGTGCCGCTGGCGCCCATTACCTGCTCTACACCCGTTTCGCCAAGTCCGATGACCGCATTGGCAACGTCGATGAATGGCTGGACCAGGAAGCACTGGATCGCCTTGGAATCGACAGCGGTGTGATTCAGATCATGTTGATCGAGACCAGCACCCAGTATTTGATTGATACTGCACGTATCAAGGGTCGCGGCGGTTTACTGACGTTCTACGACAAAAAGCCAGAAGACCTGATGGGCCCGCCGCTCAAGCAATACGCTCGCAGCCTGCTTGGGCTCAGCAACCAGTAATTGAAAGGAGATCACCATGAGTGGCCCGCAAAAAGCCAACGACCTGCTGGGGCAAATCCCCAAAACCAAAGGCTTGCCGCCGGTCCACCTGTGGAATCCCGACTTCTGCGGCGACATCGACATGCGCATTGCCCGCGACGGCACCTGGTACTACCTGGGCACGCCGATCGGACGCAAGCCGATGGTCAAACTGTTCTCGACCATCATCCGCCGCGATGGCGATGACTATTTCCTCATTACGCCTGTCGAGAAGGTTGGCATCAAGGTCGATGACGCGCCCTTCGTGGCCATCGCCGTGGACGTGGAAGGCGAGGGCGAGGCACAGGTTTTGCGCTTCACCACCAACGTTGACGAAACCACTGATGCCGGCGCCGAGCATGCGATTCGTGTATTGATCGATCCGCTTACCCAGGAGCCGGCGCCTTATGTGCATGTGCGCAGCAATCTCGAAGCCTTGATCCATCGCAACGTGTTCTATCAATTGGTGGAACTGGCGGTGAGTCGCGAAATCGATGGGCAGCGCTGGTTGGGCGTGTGGAGCGGTGGTGAGTTCTTCCCAATTGGTCTGGAACCCTGAGCAGGAAAAAATGAGGCAGTTGCAGCCTCAACCCATCGGTCATCTGCCTGAAATATTCCTTGCCCGTCCGAACCCGTATCGGTTATCAATTTGTACATGATTAGACAGGTACGATTTGACAAGAAACAACGGGTGGTCGACGAGCTCATCCGGCGCATTGAAAGCGGCCTCATGGAGGACGGCTTTCATCTGCCGGGCGAGCATCGGTTGGCTCAAGAATTCAAAGTCAGCCGAGGTACTTTGCGTGAAGCCCTGGCCGAGCTGAAACGGCGCAACTATATCGCGACGCAAAGCGGGGTGGGCTCCATCGTCACCTTCGACGGAGTGGTGCTCGACCAGCGCAACGGCTGGGCCCAGGCCCTGGCCGACAGTGGCGCGCTGGTCAACACCGAAGTGCTGCGGCTGGAGGCGGTGAGTCGCCCGGACTTGCTGTCACGTTTCGGCACCGACCAGTTCATCACCCTCGACCGGCGCCGCCGCTCCAACGACGGCATGCTGGTCTCCCTCGAACGCTCCTTGATGCCCGCCACCGGAGGCCTGGAAAGCCTGCCGCGAGTCGGGTTGATCGACAATTCCCTGACCATCACCCTGGCCGCCTACGGCTATATCGGCGAACGCGGCGATCAATGGATCGGTGCCGAACCGCTGAACGCCGAAGATGCCGAACTGCTGGGGCGCCCGGTCGGCACGGTGTTCCTCAAAGCCTTGCGCACGACGTACGACCGGAAAAACCGTTTCATGGAACAGGTGGAAAGCCTGCTGGACCCCATCCACTTTCGCCTGCACCTGCAATTTGGCAATAGCCAATGACTGCACTCAATCATGCCCTGGGTGCGTTCTATGGCCTGGCCCTGGGCGATGCCCTGGGCATGCCGACCCAATCCCTGAGCCGCGCCGAGATCAAGGCGCGCTTCGGCGAAATCACCGACTTGCAAGACGCCGGCCCCACGCAGCCGATTGCCGCCAACATGCCCAAGGGCTCGATCACCGACGACACCGAGCAGGCGATCCTGGTCGGCCAGTTGCTGATTGACGGTAAGGGCAAGATCGAACCGGCACTGCTCGCCCGGCGCTTGATCGAATGGGAAGCCGACATGCAGGCCAAGGGCTCGCAGGATTTGCTCGGGCCGTCGACCAAGCGTGCGATCGAGATGATCATGGCCGGCCATTCGCCGGAAGAGGCGGGGCGTTACGGCACCACGAACGGGGCGGCGATGCGCATCACCCCGGTCGGTATCGCGGCGGACGTTGCTGATCCCGAGCGTTTTATCGAAGCCGTGGTGCAGGCCTGCCAGGTCACCCATAACACTACGCTGGGTATTTCGAGTGCGGCGGCGGTAGCGGCGGTGGTTTCGGCCGGGATCAACGGCATGGATTTGGGGGCGGCGCTGAACCTTGGTCAGCATCTCGCCCAGCAAGCCGAAAGCCATGGCCATTGGGTTGCCGGCGCACGCATTGCCTCGCGCATCAGTTGGGCGCGCAGCATCAGCGTCGACAGCGACAAGGCGTTGCTGGCCGATCTGCTGTACGACGTGATTGGCACTTCGGTGGCATCACAGGAGTCGGTCGTGGTGTCGTTTGCCCTGGCGCAACAAGTGGCCATCGGCGAGATGAATGCCTTCGAAGCGCTGTGCATGGCCGCCAGCCTGGGCGGCGACACCGACACCATCGCGGCGATTCTCGGCGCGATGCTTGGGGCCTGCCTGGGCCTTGAGAGTTGGCCGGTGGCGATGGTCGAGACGGTCAAGGTTGTCAATGATCTGGAGCTGGAGCCACTGGTGCAGGGGCTATTGGCGTTGCGTTGATTGCACTGACGCCATCGCGGGCAAGCCCGCTCCCACAGGTACAGCCTGTACCTTCAGGCTCGCAGTGACCCTGTGGGAGCGAGCTGCACATTGGATTTGATAACCCGCAATGGATCGCACGAGCACGGCCAGGAACGCCGAGACGTTGTGTCGACTTCCGTATTTGCCCACAACCACAACAAAGGCAACAGGAGCATTTTTCATGAGTTCATCAAACGTCGGGCAGAATGCCGGGCAACTGGAAACCCGTGGCATCGAACCGGTGCCGGAAGCCGAGTGCAATGGTCATCCCTTGCAGCTGTTCTGGGTCTGGTTCGCCGCCAACATTTCCATCCTCGGCCTGCCCCTGGGCGCGACCCTCGTAGCGTTTCGCGGGTTGGCGATCTGGCAGGCGATCATCGTCGCGATCCTCGGTGCCGCCGGTTCTTTTGCGGTGGTCGGGATCATTTCCATCGCCGGTCGTCGTGGCCGGGCGCCGAGCCTGACCCTGTCGCGCGCCATCTTCGGTGTGCGCGGCAACATCGGCCCGACCCTGGTCTCGCTGATGTCGCGGCTGGGTTGGGAAACAGTCAACACCACCACTGCCGCGTTCGTGCTGTTGTCGCTATGCTCGATCCTGTTCGGCTCGCCAGTCGAAGCTAAAAGCGCTCCCGTTCTGACGTTGCTGTTCATTGCGATTTTCGTGCTGCTGACCTTGTCGGTGTCCGGCCTCGGTCACGCCACGCTGTTGGTGATCCAGAAGTGGGCGACCTACCTGTTCGGCGCACTGAACATTCTGGTCGGCGGCTTCCTCTGCGCCACCATCGACTGGAGCGCGGTGTTCAACGCCACGCCTGCGCCACTGAGCGCCATGATCATCGGCGTCGGCACCATGGCGGCGGGCACCGGGATCGGTTGGGCCAATGCCGGTGCCGACATGTCGCGCTACCAGCACCGCAGCGTCAAGGCTGTGCGCCTGGTGGCGTCGGCGGCGTTCGGGGCGGGCATTCCGCTGGTGCTGTTGATCACCCTTGGCGGCCTGCTGTCGGTGGGCAATAACGACTTGGCCCAGGCCACCGATCCGATCATCGCGATTCGCGACATGCTGCCGACGTGGATGGCCGTGCCCTATCTGATCACCGCGTTCGGCGGCTTGCTGCTGTCGAACAACCTCTCGGTGTATTCCGCCGGGCTGACCACCCTGACCCTTGGTTTGAAGGTCAAGCGTGTCTACGCGGTCGTGGTCGACATCGTCGCGATCTTCGCCGGTTCGATCTATTTCATGCTGATCGCCGACAGTTTCTATGGCCCGTTCATCACCTTCATTTCCCTGTTGGCGGTGCCGATCACCGCGTGGGTCGCAATCTTTTTGGTCGACCTGATCCACCGTCACTACTACAGCCCCAAGGACTTGCTGGATGTCAGCCCGGGCAGCGCCTACTGGTATCGCGGCGGCGTCGAGTGGCGTGCCTCTGGGGCCTGGGCGCTGGCGATCGTGCTCGGTTTCAGTTTCACCACCATTGGCACCACCGCAGAAAACATCTGGTTCAAGGGCTTGCTGTCCGACTCATGGCTGGGCCACAACGGTCTCGGCTGGATCGTGACGTTTGTGGTGGCGGGGGGGATTTATCATGTACTCGGCGGGGCCAGGGATCGTCGCGCTGCGTTGACCGAGAATGCTCATGCCTAAACTGTTGCACACCGGCCAGGTCATCATCGACCTGGTCATGGCCGTGGATAAATTGCCGCAAGCGGGTGGCGACGTACTGGCGCAATCGGCCCGTTTCGAAGCCGGAGGTGGCTTCAATGTGATGGCTGCCGCCCAGCGCAACGGATTGCCGGTGGTCTATCTGGGCCGTCATGGCACCGGGCGGTTCGGTGATCTGGCGCGCGAGGCGATGAACGCGCAGGGCATCCGGATCGGCATCGCTCAACCCGCCGAGCGCGATACCGGATTGTGCGTCGCCATCACCGACGCCTCGGCCGAGCGCAGTTTCGTCTCCTACATCGGCGCTGAAGGCGAACTGACGGCCGAAGACCTGGCAAGTGTGTCGGTCGAGGCCGGTGATTATGTCTATGTCAGTGGCTATAGCCTGTTGCACATCGGCAAGGCGCAGGCATTGGTGGACTGGGTGCTGGCGTTGCCGGGCGCTATCAAGGTGGTATTCGATCCGGGGCCGTTGGTAGATTCACCCGATGCGCCGCTGATGCAGGCGTTGTTGTCACGCATCGACCTGTGGACCAGCAACGCGGTCGAGGCGCTGAAATTCACTGGGGCTCCCGACGTTGCCGAAGCGCTGTCGCGCCTGACCGAACTTCTACCGGCCACGGTGTTGAGGGTGGTGCGCGACGGGCCGCAAGGTTGCTGGATCAGCCAGGGCTCTGAACGCCTGCATGTGCCGGGCTTCAAGGTCGACGCCGTGGACAGTAACGGTGCGGGCGATGCCCATGCCGGGGTGTTAGTGGCGGGGCTGGCCCAAGGGTTGTCAGCCTTTGATGCGGCACGACGGGCGAATGCGGCAGCGGCGCTCGCGGTGACCCGCTGGGGGCCTGCGACTTCGCCGGGGGCTGCCGAAGTGGATGAGTTGATCGGCAAGACTGTCGGCGCCTGATCTGTCATTGCTTGCACGAGGCATGGATTTCCCCCTGCTTTGAGGGGGGGAGTTATTGGCTGATTCCGCCGGCTTTGCCCGAGTCACCGCTGGTGCTCGAGCCCAGGCCGCCGCCGCTGTTATCGGGTGTTGCAGTGTCCGGTAAATCCAATCCGCCCTGGCGTCCGGGGTCGTTGCCCTGGGTGCGTGGATCGGTCCCGGTGGAAGGCGGCAGGCGCTTGTCGATTCCCGCACCGTCGGTGTTCATGCCCGGGGCACTCTGGATGGCCGCAGCGTTGGGTTTTTCCACCGGATTGGTGGGGCCGGTGCCTGAGCCGATGGTCCCGGCAAAGGCGCTAGAGGACAGCAGCGCGGTAAGGGCGAGGGCGGTCAACCGGGACAGGCTCATGGTGTCGTCTCCAATAAAAATAGAGTCCTGCCTGATTAGTCCGCCCCGGATCTCGATGGGTGCCTGACAGGCGACGAACGGCTCAGGCGCGCAGCACCCGATCAATACGCAGGTCATCTATCTATCACGCAAGGCGCCCATGTTAGGTGAGAGGTTGGCGATGCAAGGGTTAGCCGTAGCCGGAGTAACGACCTGTGACCAGGCAGCAAGCTCCCTCGCCACAAATCGCGCGCCGCCTTAGTATGGCGTTTTCCACTTTTGACAAGGCACGTCCATGACGATCGAAATCCGCCCGGCAACCCCCAGTGACGCGCCGCAAATCCTCGCGTTCATCACTGAATTGGCCGACTACGAACGTGCCCGCCATGAAGTGATTGCCAGCGTCGCCGACATCGAGCGCAGCCTGTTCAGCGAGGGGGCGACCGCCCATGGCCTGATCTGCCTGCGCGATGGTTTGCCGATCGGTTTCGCGGTGTTTTTCTTCAGCTATTCCACATGGTTGGGCAGCAACTGCCTGTACCTCGAAGACCTCTACATCACCCCCGAACAGCGCGGCGGCGGCGCGGGTAAAACCTTGCTGCGGCATTTGGCGAAAATTGCCTGTGCCAACGACTGCGGGCGCTTCGAGTGGAGCGTGCTGGAGTGGAACAAACCGGCGATCGAGTTCTACAAATCCCTCGGCGCGCAGCCACAGGAAGAGTGGGTGCGGTATCGGATGGATGGGAAAGTACTGCGCGAGTTTGCCGACGGCAATTGATGCCGGTTTAACCGATCGCAGCCTTCGGCAACGCCTACAGGTGTACGCAATTCTGTAGGCGTTGCCGAAGGCTGCGATCTTTTTTTTGTCTTTTTCCCAATATGTGGGAGTGATATTTATATATTGAGATTTGGCTGCGTTCGAGTTTATAGTCCAGCTCACTCACTGCCAATAAACAAAACAGGTGAAGCGATGCTGGCGCAATTGATCGCGCTCGATTGGGGGACAACCTCATTACGTGCATACAAACTCGGCCTCGGTGGCCAGGTGCTCGAACAGCGCTCGCTGTCGTCGGGGATCATGCAGCTGCCCCGTACGCCACGAATCATTGCCGGTCAGGCATGTAACGAGGGTTTTGAACTGGCCTTCGATGAGGCCTGTGGTGACTGGCTCGACGCGCAACCTGACGTGCCGGTGATTGCCTGTGGCATGGTCGGCAGCGCCCAAGGCTGGCGCGAAGCGGCCTACCGCGATACACCGGCGAACGTCGCCAATCTCGGCACTTCCCTGCAAACAGTTCGCAGTCTTCGCGGTGTCGATGTGCACATCGTACCGGGTGTGATTCAGCGTTCGCGTCTGCCGAATGTGATGCGCGGCGAGGAGACCCAGGTGCTCGGCGTGCTGCAAAATCTGCCGGGCGGGGCGGGGAGTGATTTGTTGATCGGCCTGCCGGGCAGTCATTCGAAATGGGTGGAGGTGGCCGACGGCTGCATCGTGCATTTCGATACCTTCATGACCGGCGAAGTCTTCGCTGTGCTCAGTGAACACAGCATTCTGGGGCGCACCCAGCAACGCGGCGGGTCATTCGATGGCGAAGCCTTCGATCGCGGCGTACAAGTGGCGCTGTCGACCGACGGCGAAATCGGTCCCTTGTCGACCTTGTTCAGCGCCCGCAGCCTCGGTCTGACCGGCGAACTCAACGCCACGGCGCAAGCGGATTATTTGTCCGGCCTGTTGATCGGCCATGAACTGTCGGCCCTGGCCACGGTGCAACGGCGTCGACGCAACAGCGTGTACCTGCCTTCGATCATCCTGATCGGCAATTCCCAACTGTGCAGCCGCTATGGCCGGGCGCTCGACGCCTGCGGTTTTGCGCGGGTGACTTTGGCCGAGCAGGCCACCGAACGCGGGTTGTGGCAACTGGCACTGGCTGCCGGCTTGATCGCGTCCAATCCAAATCGTTAAACCTGACTGGAGTCCTGACATGCTCAAACAAGCACTGGCGCAAAACGGTCTGATCGCGATCCTGCGTGGCCTGCGCCCGCAAGAATCCGCCGCCATCGGCGAAGTCCTGTATGCAGCCGGATTTCGTGTCATCGAAGTGCCGCTCAATTCCCCTGAGCCGTACGAAAGCATCCACATCCTGCGCAGCACTTTGCCCGCCGATTGCCTGATCGGCGCGGGTACGGTGCTGACGCCGGAGCAGGTTGAACAGGTAAAGGCGGCGGGGGGCCAGGTGATCGTCATGCCTCACAGCGATCCTAAGGTTTTGCGCGCGGCGAAAGCGGCCGGCCTGTATCTGGCGCCCGGTGTCGCCACCCCGACCGAAGCCTTCGCGGCTCTGGCCGAAGGCGCTGATGTGCTGAAGATGTTTCCGGCCGAGCAGATGGGCCCGGCGGTCGTCAAGGCCTGGCTCGCGGTGCTGCCGGTCGGAACCATCCTGGCACCGGTCGGTGGCATCACCCCGGACAACATGCAGGTGTTCATCGATGCTGGCGTCAAAGGCTTCGGCCTCGGCTCCGGGTTGTTCAAGCCGGGCATGACCTCAGCGCAAGTGGCGGCCAATGCCAAGGCCTATGTCGCTGCCTGGAAAGCCCTTCGCTAAAACTTTTTGGCGCTGCGGGCGCTGCATCCAAATAAGAGAGACACATAGATGAAAATCACCAAACTGACCACCTTCATCGTTCCGCCACGCTGGTGCTTCCTCAAGGTCGAAACCGACGAAGGCGTGACTGGCTGGGGCGAGCCGGTGGTCGAAGGCCGCGCCCACACTGTCGCTGCAGCCGTTGAAGAATTATCCGACTATCTGATCGGCAAAGACCCACGCAACATCGAAGACATCTGGACCGTGCTGTACCGCGGTGGTTTTTACCGTGGCGGCGCGATCCACATGAGCGCCCTGGCCGGTATCGACCAGGCGTTGTGGGACATCAAGGGCAAGGCACTGGGCGTGTCGGTCAGTGACCTGCTGGGTGGTCAGGTGCGGGACAAGATCCGCGTCTATTCGTGGATCGGCGGCGACCGCCCGGCAGACACCGCGCGTGCTGCGAAAGAAGCGGTCAGCCGTGGTTTCACCGCGGTGAAAATGAATGGCACCGAAGAATTGCAGTTCCTCGATACCTTCGACAAAGTCGACCTCGCCCTGGCCAACGTCGCCGCCGTGCGTGATGCGGTAGGGCCGAACGTCGGCATCGGCGTCGATTTCCATGGCCGGGTACACAAGCCCATGGCCAAGGTGCTGATGAAGGAACTCGACCCGTACAAACTGATGTTCATCGAAGAGCCGGTGCTCAGTGAAAACTACGAAGCGTTGAAGGAATTGGCACCGTTGACCAGCACGCCGATTGCCCTGGGTGAGCGCCTGTTCTCGCGCTGGGATTTCAAGCGCGTGCTCAGTGAAGGTTACGTCGACATCATCCAGCCCGATGCCTCCCATGCTGGCGGCATTACTGAAACGCGCAAGATCGCCAACATGGCCGAAGCCTACGACGTGGCGTTGGCACTGCATTGTCCGTTGGGCCCGATTGCGCTGGCGGCGTGCCTGCAACTGGACGCGGTTTGCTACAACGCGTTCATCCAGGAACAGAGCCTGGGCATCCACTACAACGAGAGCAACGACCTGCTGGATTACGTCAAGGATCCGCGGGTATTCGACTACGACAAAGGCTTCGTGAAAATCCCCAATGGCCCGGGCCTGGGCATCGAGATCAACGAGGAATATGTCATCGAACGCGTGAAGGTCGGCCACCGCTGGCGCAATCCGATCTGGCGCCATGCCGACGGCAGTTTTGCCGAGTGGTGAGTTCCGTCTGACACCACAGCCCCAATGATGGAGCGGGCTTGCTCGCGAAGAGGTCTGCACATTCAACATAGATGTGACTGACACACCGCTTTTGCGAGCAAGCCCGCTCCCACAAGGGGCCAGCGCAAGTCTTTATAACGACCTCAATAAACATAAAAAGAGGCAATCCCCATGCAACCGCAAACCCTCACCGGGCAGGCGTCGTTGGCGGCGCCCAGTCGCAAGCGTTTTTTCATCATGGTCCTGCTGTTCATCACCGTGGTGATCAACTACCTGGACCGCAGCAACCTGTCGATCGCAGCGCCGGCGCTGACCAGCGACCTGGGCATCGATCCAATCCACGTCGGGCTGATCTTCTCCGCGTTTGGCTGGACGTACGCCGCCATGCAAATCCCCGGCGGCTGGCTGGTGGATCGGGTTCCGCCGCGCATTCTTTACAGCGTCGCACTGCTGCTGTGGTCGATCGCCACGGTCATGCTTGGTTTCGCCGCCAGCTTCATCGCGCTGTTCGTATTGCGCATGGCGGTGGGTGCGCTGGAAGCGCCGGCGTACCCGATCAATAGCCGAGTCGTGACGACGTGGTTCCCCGAGCGCGAACGCGCCACAGCCATCGGTTTTTACACCTCCGGGCAATTCGTCGGCCTGGCGTTCCTGACGCCGGTATTGGCTTGGTTACAGCATCAATACGGCTGGCACATGGTGTTTGTCAGCACCGGTGCGGTGGGCATTGTCTGGGCGGTGATCTGGTACGCAGTGTATCGCGAACCACGGGATTTCAAAGGCGCCAATGATGCAGAAATCGAGCTGATCCGCGAGGGCGGCGGCCTGGTGGATATCCAGGCTGATCAAGCCAAAGTCAAAGCCAAATTCAGTTGGACCGATCTCGGCATTGTCCTGAGCAAACGTAAACTCTGGGGCATCTACCTCGGTCAGTTTTGCCTCAACTCGACGCTGTGGTTTTTTCTGACATGGTTTCCGACCTACCTGGTGAAATATCGCGGCATGGACTTCATCAAGTCCGGCCTGTTGGCGTCGCTGCCGTTTCTCGCGGCCTTCGTCGGCGTGTTGTGCTCGGGGTTCTTCTCCGACTGGTTGATCCGTCGCGGCTACACGGTGGGGTTCGCCCGCAAGTTGCCGATCATTGGCGGCTTGCTGATTTCCACCTCGATCATCGGCGCCAACTTTGTCGAGTCGACACCGCTGGTGATTGCCTTCCTCGCCTTGGCGTTTTTCGGTAACGGCCTGGCATCGATCACTTGGTCGCTAGTGTCGACGCTGGCCCCGGCAAGGCTGCTTGGGCTGACCGGCGGGGTGTTCAATTTCATCGGTAACCTGTCGGCCATTACCACGCCAATCGTCATCGGCTTCCTCGCCACCGGTGATTCGTTCGCCCCGGCGATCACCTATATCTCGGTTCTGGCGTTGATTGGTGCTTTGTCCTACATCTTGCTGGTCGGCAAAGTCGAACGTATCAAGTTGTAGTCGCAGCCGTCGGGCGACCATAATGCCGCCCGTTCACTCGCCCGACGGTAAAGGCTGGATATGCAGGAAGACGCTCCAAAAAATACCAAGGACGCCGCGCCGACCGGTACCCAGACACTGCTTCGTGGCCTGTGTGTGGTCCAGGCCGTGGCCAGTGGCGCACGCGATCTCAAGGAAATCGCCCGGTTGATCGGCACCACGCGCAGCACCACCCATCGCCTGGCCAGTTGCCTGGTCGACGAACGTTATCTGCGGGTGGTGCCGCAAGTCGGTTATCTGCTGGGGCCGAAGCTGATCGAATTGGGGTTTCAGGCGCGCGAGGAACTGCCGTTGGTCACGCTGGCCGGGCCGTATCTGGATGAGTTGTCGGCGTTGACCGGTGACACCATCCACCTGGCGATCCGTGAAGGCGACGAAGTGTTGTACCTGCACAAGAATCCGGGGCGCAACGGCCCGGAAATGCGCTCGCGGGTCGGCCATCGCATGCCGTTGGCGCGTACCGGGATCGGTAAGGCGCTGATGCTCGACGACACGGCGCAAGAGTGGCAACGGTTGTACGAAGTCAGTCTGCCGACGGGTGGGAAAAATCAGTTCTGGCCGCAGCACCCGGAGCAGTCCTGGGAGCAGTTTCAGCAGCGCATGATCGAGTATGTGGCCGGTGGCTACGCTTTCGACCTGGAGGACAATGAACCGTCGATCCGTTGCGTGGCGGCGCCGATTCGTGATGCCAGCAAGCGCATTGTGGCCGCCATCAGCATCGCCAGCACCGTGCCGTATATGCCGCTGGAAAAAATGGCCGAGCTGATTCCGCTGATCAAGGGGGTCACGGCGCGGTTGTCGAACGATCTCGGTGCCAAAATCTGACGCGTGACCTGTAGGCGCGAGCTTGCTCGCGAAGGTCGATAATGCTAACGCGTAGTGTCTGAATGCAAACGCTGTATTGGAGTCCTTCGCGAGCAAGCTCGCACCGACAGAGGATGATGCATTCCCCGCAATTGCGGGCAACAAAAAGGCTCCCGTTCGGGAGCCTCGTTGTTCAGGCGTTCGGCTTACATGTTCGGGTAAGTCGGGCCGCCAGCGCCTTCCGGCGTCACCCAGGTGATGTTCTGCGAAGGGTCCTTGATGTCGCAGGTCTTGCAGTGCACGCAGTTCTGGGCGTTGATCTGGAAGCGCTTCTCGCCATCTTCCTTGGTAATCACTTCGTACACGCCGGCCGGGCAGTAACGCTGGGCTGGCTCATCGTACAGCGGCAGGTTCTTGCTGATCGGAATGCTCGGGTCGGTCAGCTTCAGGTGGCAGGGCTGCTCTTCTTCATGGTTGGTACCGGAGATGAACACCGAGCTGAGTTTGTCGAAGCTGATCTTGCCGTCCGGTTTCGGGTAGTCGATTTTCTTGCAGTCGGCCGCCAGTTTCAGGCAAGCGTAATCCGGCTTGGTATCGTGCAGGGTGAACGGCAGTTTGCCGCCGAAGATGTTCTGGTCGAGCCAGTTGAAACCGCCACCGACGATGGCGCCGAACTTGTGGATCGCCGGGCCGAAGTTGCGGCTGGCGAACAGTTCGTCGTGCAGCCAGCTCTTCTTGAAGGCGTCGACGTAGGTGGTCAGCTCCTCGCTGCCGTCCTTGTCGGCGAACAGCGCGTCAGCCACGGATTCGGCGGCCAGCATGCCGGACTTCATCGCGGTGTGGCTGCCCTTGATCTTGGCGAAGTTCAGGGTGCCGAGGTCGCAACCGATCAGCGCGCCGCCCTTGAAGACCATTTTCGGCAGCGAATTCAGGCCGCCCTTGCAGATGGCGCGAGCGCCGTAGCTGATGCGCTTGCCGCCTTCCAGGTACTGTTTGAGCACCGGGTGATGCTTGAGGCGCTGGAACTCGTCGAACGGCGACAGG
>Ga0302169_10000336_pt1 | contig 14873 bp, 2 predicted proteins | sample I_Fen_N1_3_FD_193493 | JGI IMG/M metagenome (GOLD analysis project Ga0302169, IMG submission 193493) | Peat permafrost microbial communities from Stordalen Mire near Abisko, Sweden - I_Fen_N1_3 | ecosystem: Environmental > Terrestrial > Soil > Wetlands > Permafrost | place: Sweden: Abisko...
GGCGCTACCAAGTCACCCGTTTACGTGAGTGCCTTGATGACTTTCTGGTGCACCAAGAAAAAATTGAAGCATGCTTTCGGTTTTGTTTGAGTGCTTATCACCACAATCTACTCGCGACCCCCAAGACCCGATTTGCCGTCGTTGCCCCCTTTCAATGGCCCGCCGACGGCTGCAATGGGAGTTATTCCGGTCGGCGTTTTCATGACCCCTTTGCCGATACCGCGAGCCAATTTGGTATTGCTGAGGTTCTTGAGCGTTGGGCTGGAACTCATGGTTCAACACTTACGATAAAGGCCCTGTCGAGTTACTTAACCGTCGTCACCCGCGCAGGGTTAGCCTACCTTTTGAATTTCAGCCTTATGCGCGTAGAGGAGGCCTGGAATTTACAAGCGAATTGCCTAACCGTGGAGAAAGACCCTCGCTTCGGTGAAATCACTTTATTACGCGGTCGAACAACCAAGACAACCTCAGATTCCGACACCTTCTGGGTCACATCTCCTTCAGCGAAAATAGCGGTGGAGGCGATGACTGCGGTGGCCAAGCTTCGCGCCGAGGGGTTCGATTACGATCCATGTAAAACGCCTGCGCCGATTGGGGAAGACCATTTTCTGATCGCTTATGCCAACGAGCCTTGGATACCCGTCAGGCAAACGATGAACCGAGCCATTCGGCCCTCGATTATCAATTACCTCGCAGCATTTGGAGCCAGCCCCAAGGTTTTCGACCCTGAACAGTTGCGGATCACACCACGTGACCTGGAATTGGCGCGCTTGGTGAACCCAGCGTTACCGGAAGAGTTTGCAGTAGGGAGAATCTGGCCATTGGCATGGCATCAACTGCGTCGCACAGGCGCCGTCAACATGCAAGCCTCAGGGCTCGTAAGCGATGCGTCCTTACAGTTTCAGTTGAAACACATCACCCGTGCGATGAGCTTTTACTATGGGCAAAATTTCTCACACCTTCGGCTGGAAGAAAAGTCCCACACGCTTTACGTCCGTACCATGTACGAGACATTGGGTCGAGAGTTGCAACTGCTGGTGACAGACCGGTTTATCAGTCCACATGGCGAGAAGCGGAAGGCTGAGATTGTTCGACTGATTCAGCCCCGCGACGTTGAAAAAATGACTCAACTTGGTAAAAAAGGCGCCATCGTTTATCGCCCGATAATACTCGGCGTGTGTTCCAGCCGCGAGCCATGCCCCTACGGTGGCATTGATAGCATTGCCCACTGTGGAGGTGGTGATATCGCAGGAGAACCAAGGCCGTGCTCTGACGTGCTTTATGATCGAGATCGACTTGATATGGTGAGTGAGCTTGAACGCGTCTTGGATGATCGTATGGCTAGCGCCCCAGTTGGAAGCCCCTTGCGAGACTCATTGAATGCCCAGAAACGAAGCGCGGAGAATTATCGCAATGTCATCGATCAAGCCTCCATTAGCTGATCCCATCCAGCGCATCAGCGCTGGAGACCTCTATCGTGCAGCATTTGAGCGCCTGAAAAATGATGAGCCTCAGCGCGTGCCAAAGGGTACCCTAATCAGTCAGAACAATGTGGCCAAAGAGGCTGGGAGCGATCCATCAGCGTTAAAAAAAGCTCGCTTCCCCACACTCATTGCTGAAATTCAGAAGTACCTCGAAGACCATATTGAGAACCGACCAGAATCCGCGCATCAGGTAAGAGCGTCAGCCCGAAAAAAGAACCGCAGCCTCCGGGAGCGAATAGACAATGTCGTACAGCAACGCGATCACCTTGCCAGCCTACTGACCGAAGCTGACGCCACCATTCTTGAGTTGCTTGATCGCATTGCCGAATTGGAGCGGACGATTCCGGGCCCGAACGTTGTACTACTTGGGCATAGGAAGAAAAGTCGTTCTGCCGACTGAAAACTGACCCAGGTGTTCAACTGCTTCTGCTCACTTTCCGAGCAAGAGAACACAGGGTGATCAGCATGGAAATGTCAACGATCTGGCCGCCTAATTAAACGCTCGATTACACGTCCGATATTCACCCGTGACCTTGAGGCTGTGCTGCGTTCGATGTAGGCGTGACACTTACTGATTCTCGATTGGCGCTGTGTGCATTGTGAATTTTTTGTGACGTGGTTCGGAGAAGCGGATCGCAAACCGTCTAGATATAACGGTGCCGATACTGGGTATTTGGGGGCTAGACGATATTGATTCGGGGCGACTGAATGCTAAATCTGGTTTCGTGGGGTTGAGTAACCTGAACTTCATCTGTGAAGGCGATGATGCGGGCAAGCGGAGTCAAGAATTCAACCGCTTTGCTCTCTCGAAGGCACCCATTGAAGGAGGCAGGAGGGTCAGTCACACTGCAAAATTGTCGGTGTTGCTGCTTAAGGCTTTGGCACCCCGAGATTTGGACTATCCCGAGTGTGGGTATCGATAAGGAAAGAGTATGGCGTATTTAGTTGGATTAACTTCAAAGCCTGGACAGTCTGTGGGGAAAATCTTTGAGCCGGAAATTGAAGGGCGCTTGAGGGCAATGATTGTGATGGGGGATCAACTCACTCGCGAGCTAAGAGCTGCTATTCCAAGAGTTCTGAGAGTCACGGAGCTTGAAGGCGGGGGAGTACCGCAAATCATTGGGTGGAATATAGGCCCCTTTCTCATATGCCAACGTTTACGCGATATTTTGGAAGAGCTTGAACCAGGCAGGCATGACTTCTTTCCTCTTGAGGTTCGTAGCTTCAAACAAGACGCTGATGAGAAAACATACGGAACATATTATTTGATAATTGGTCTTGTTGGTCTGGATGCAGTGGTTGTTGAAAAAACAACTTTTACCAAAGGGGCCGGAAGAGAAGGCTACGAAAGGAGTGCTCGTTTCGATCACGATAAATTAGCTGTATGTACACTGGATGCACGAATTATCGAGGGGCATCATTTTTGGAAGTTGCCTAGTAGCTTTGGACAAACAGTGGACCATCCAGATCGACTGGTGACAGGGTACTTTTGTTCAGACAAACTGTGGAGCCGTATAGAGGAAGAACATATGACTGGATGGGATATTATAAAGAAATGCGTTGTGGTTAACGGTTAGCGCCGATCTCTATGATTGGCTTCATATATTGATAGGGAAATCAGAATGGCCGCCAATCTAAACCTAAAAGAGCTTGATTTTGTTGATGTTGAAACATTATCTCCAGTAAATGTGCATGCCGCGGATGGTGATCATGCTGTTACCTATGCGCGTCATCATGTAATAGCGAATGAAACGTTTAGGGCGTCTGAGTTCCTTCAAGCGCTGCAAAATAATGTAGGTCTATGGGACCAAGTTAGCTTTAAAACCAATGGCATTGCTTTGGTCCAGACGATTGATGGTAAAACTGCGACCACCGCAACTAATCGCGATGTGGTAGGCGGTGCGGCACATACCGGGTATCACAGTGGCTACAATGCAGATCAAGCGCGTATCTTCGAAGCGTTCGATCAAAAGTACCTGGCGTTACAGGCGTCGGGTAATTGGGGAGTATACGGATCAGAAGTCGGCTGGCTAACGGCGCAGGCGAAAGTGGTTCATGGTTATACCGCGTTTTTGAAAACAGAGCTGGTAAACCCCAACTCAGGGCTCAAACTTCATACCTCAGATGGCAGTCGCTTGGATGCGACGTCAACTGAACTATGGGCGAAGTTTTCCAACACGTTCTTCGATGTTGATACGTTAACCTTTAACCCCGCCATCACCAGCCACCCAGCCTATATTACCGGGAGTCAGTTTGCCCCAGGCTCACATGCAGGCGCTGGCGCTCTGGATGCCACCCCTGGCTCTAAAAGCGCGCTGGACGTTTCAACCTTTGCCTCCAGCGCTGATGTCGCCAAGGCCATGGATAATCAACTAGGCATTAAGGCTTTAGCGCCTTCGGTCTTCGCCAAGGCTCAAATACACCAATCAGTCGGAATAGTAAAAAAAGGCCACAGCACCGCCATTGTCGCACTCACTGCGGCCGGGCTGGTCACCATGGTCTTCCATCAGCAAGAGGCGATGGCCGCAGAGCTCAATCGTCCTGTTTCGTTCGATGACGCGCGCAAGGCCTTGGGTCTTGAACTCGATGAAAAGGCGCTGCGTGAAGTGGCTGGCGAGGCGGCGTTCGATATTGGCGTGAGCCTGGCATTGCCGTTTGGCTGGGCCAAGCACGCGTGGGATTTGCTGCTGTCCGGCGAAGACATTATCGGCGTGATCCGCCTGTACGGTCAGCTCTATCCGAATGACAGCTCTATCCAACAGTTGAATACCTTCGCCGACAGTATCGAGCAGGCACCGGCCTATGAGGCCTATAAAGAAAACAAGGAACAGCTCAAGACCTGGCTTTCCAATCAACTCAATGGCTCAACGAACCACAACGGCAGCATTCTGGATGTGGCTACCGATCCCTCAACGCTCAATCCTTCCAACCTGAACCTTGGCGGTACCGGCGGCGGACAGGGTTTGCTGCAGTCTGGCGCGGGTTACGCGGCGACCATGCTTGAGCGCTATGTGAACCGTGACGGTATCGAATTCGTCTCGCCCAGCAACGTGGTGACCGGTGGCACCCGTCCCGGTAATGGCAGTGTCAACGATCTAGCTGCACAGATGGCCGCGCTGCGGGCCCAGACCCAAAGCGCGGGCTCGATGGGTGAAGAGGGGATGGGCTGGGAGATGCCTACCCCGGCCAGCGGTAATCATGGGGTAGTGACTCAGAACGGGAAGAGCTACAACGCCACGCTGTACTTTGATGCTCAAGGTAACTGGATTGGTTTTACCCCCGATGCAGGCCAAGTGGGCACAGTCAAGTTTGCGGACGGGCGAGAATTCGAATTAAACAGCTCTCAAACGATATTGGTGGGTGAAAATGCCTCCAATGCCAACGGTGGGGTGAGTGCCGATGGCTGGTGGGTTGTCGAGAGTGACTACGTCGCGGCGCTATTGGACGCCAAGCAGGCTGCCGATACGGTGGCGGATACCGACCCGATTGTGCTCGATGGCGGCGGTGATGGTGTGCGCATCGGCGTGGGGCAGATAGATTTCGACCTTGATGCCGACGGTGTCGCAGAGCGCTTGCCTTGGACCGCTTCCACAGATCCGGTTCTGGTCCTGGACCGCAATGGCGATGGTCGTATCGCCAATGGCACCGAACTTTTTACCCTGACCGCACAAAGCGCCGGAGTTCGTCCAGCCCTGGCAACGCTTGACTCCAACGGCGACGGCAAGCTGGATGCTACGGACAAACAATGGTCCGCACTGCGGCTGTGGGCCGATCGCAATCAGGATGCTTACGCCAGCGCTGGTGAGCTGTCCAGCCTGGCAGATCTCGGAATCCAATCCATCAACCTGACGCCAATCTCAGGCGCGGTGGCCGGGCAAACTAATGTCAAAGGCGTAGTTGCCACCTACACCAATGGGACGACCCGTACCCTTTGGGATGTTGACCTTTCGCCGCATGCACCTTCGGGCAAACCGGTGACTGCCTCGTATGCAGCTGGTGTCGACAAATCCGTACTCGGCGAGCAAGCCGCATTGGTCGCCAAGAGTGCGCTGGGCGTGCGCCTGGACCTCAATGGTAGCGGCGCGACCCAGGCGATCGGCCACGTGGGTAACGACACGCTGATCGGCACCTCAGGCAATGATTGGCTGATCGGCGGCCAAGGATCCGACAAATTTCAGGGTGGGGCGGGCAGCGATCTGTTGGTCATTGACCATTGGGACCGCCAGGTGGATATCGATGGCGGAGCTGGCATCGATACGGTGTTGATCGCGGACGACAGAGGCGTGTCCCTGAACCTGTCCCAGGCCAATATCGAGGTGGTCTACGGTGGCTACGGCGCGGATGTGCTGATCGGTGGCGGTGCGGATAACTACTTTATCGAAGGCGCTGCCGGTGATGACTACATCCGCGGCGGCGGCGCTGACGATGCGCTGTCCGGTCAGGATGGCAATGACATTGTCTATGGTGGTTCCGGCGATGACCTGATCCGTGGAGGCCGTGGCAATGACCAATTGTTTGGTGAGGCCGGCGGCGATGTGCTTGACGGTGGCGCTGGGGATGACCTCATTGATGGCGGCGCCGGTGACGACATCATTACTGGTTCGGGTGGCAACGATGTCATCGACGGTGGGACCGGCATCGACCTGATTCAATTGTCCGGCAGCCTGTCGCAATACCGTTTTGTTCGCACCGCCAGCGGTGCCTATCAGATCACCGACCTGGTCGCTGACCGTGACGGCACGATGCTGCTGAACAACGTCGAAAGCTTTGCGTTCAAATCCGGCACAGCAATGACCGCCCTGGCGCTCGGGCTGGATGCTCCGCTGCCCGTGGACGACCAAATTTCCGTAGCGGCGGGCGGCCCGGTGACTATCGCCGTGGCGAGCCTTTTAGCCAACGATCTGGATTTCCAGCACCTGGATGCGGCTCAGTTGAATATAAATTGGGTTGGCGACGCTATCGGTGGAACGGTCCGACTCAGCTCGGATCGTCTGAGCGTGACGTTCACCCCGACGGCTGGTTACAACGGACCGATTGAGTTCAGCTACCGCGTTAACGATGCACAGGGCAACGCAGCACCGATCATCGCGAACACGGGCGACAGTACCCTGCAAGGCGAGATGAAAGCCCGAGTGCTCTTGGTGCCCGCGGGTGCTCCCAGCGATCCGGATTACGTCAAGCAATGGTACCTGGGCGCTGTGGGTGTCGGAGCCGCTTGGGAGCGCGGATACACAGGCAAGGGCGTCAAGGTGCTGGTGCTTGAACCCAGTGGTGAGTTTGCGTCGGATCGCCAGGTGGCCGATCTCAATCATCCCGACCTGGTTGCCAACAAGAGTGGCAGCTTCAACGACACCCGGGTACATGCGACGCACGCGACCATGGTTGCCGGTGTGATCGGCGCGGCTCGTAATGGCATTGGGGGCGTGGGCGTTGCCTACGATGCGACGCTGGATGCCAAGGGGTTTATTCCGTTCTCCAACCCGACGGCGACGGTGGCGCGTTTTCGCGAAGACCTGATGTCGATGCAGTACTACGACGTCGTCAACAACAGTTGGGGGCAAAGCAACCCTGATCAGTTTGGTTGGTACGCCGTCCTGACCGCAGGTGACCCCGCGCTATTGATGCAAACCCAGGCGGAGTTTACCGCCCAGCGAATCGCGGCCACACAGGGCCGTCAGGGTCTTGGCACTGTCATGGTGTACAGCGCCGGGAATGACCGTGCCAAGGGCTATGACGCCGGGCTCAGCACGCTGACTAGCAACGAATACAGCATTACCGTTGGCGGGGTGAACCTGATTGGCAATGTGGGTGGCAGTACCCAGCCATCCCGGCCATTCAGCAATCGCGGCGCCAATATTCTGGTGTCTGCACCAGCCTCCAACATCATGACATCCGGCGTCCAGGTTGAGACCGCCGATGGCAACAAGATCGGCAGCACCAGCGCAGAGACGCAGGGAACATCATTTGCAGCGCCCATTGTCTCGGGTATCGCCGCGCTGATGTTGCAGGCCAACGCCAAGCTGACCTACCGAGACGTGCAGACGATCCTGGCCTTGACGGCCCGCAAGGATATGGGCACCGGCACCGTCTCGGGCACCACTTGGTCGAATAACCGAGACCTCGGCTGGAACGGTGTCGGCATGCACTTCAGCGACGACTTCGGCTTCGGCATGGTCGATGCGTCCGCTGCCGTGCGCATGGCAGAAACCTGGACGCCGGGCTCCTCCACCGCCGAATACACCAACTCCGTGGCGGCGCAGGCGGATGCATTGCCGGACATGGAGCAAAGGACCCTGTCGTTCTTTGTCGACAAGCACGTGGGGGCCGAGCAAGCGCTACTGCACCTGAGTGTGGGCCATACGCGCTGGAGCGATCTGGTGGTAACGCTCATTTCTCCGTCCGGCTCCCGCAGCGTGCTATTGGATAGACCTGGCCTGACAGGGCATATTGCCAATCCCGCGGGGGCGACCCTGTTGGATGTGGACCTGATGAGCGTGCAGTTCCGGGGTGAGGATACCTACGGAAATTGGCAGTTGGTTATAGAAGACAAGGCCGCAGGTAACGCAGGGTTGGGTGGGGTACGTGCCAGTCTGCAAGTGGCTGGCACTTCCCAGGATGGCGTCAAGCGTTATGTGCTGACCGACGAGTATGCCGGCAACTGGCGGATCGATCCGGTATCCGGCCCCAGCGAATTGAACGCCGCCGCGCTCAGCAGTGCGGTACGCATTGATCTTTCCGGCACTACAGCGAGTTTGGTTAATGGCCGCGCCTTGACGGTCATGCCGGGTGTGGACCGAGTGGTGGGCACAGACGGCAGCGATACGCTGCAGGGTTCGGACAGTGACGAAACACTGGTCGGCGGCCGTGGCAATGACACCTTGATGGGAGGCGCAGGCAAGGATCGATTGGAGGGCGGCCAGGGCAGCGATACCCTTGACGGCGGCGCGGGTAAGGATTTGCTGATGGGCGGTATGGGCGACTGCTTAACCGGAGGCACCGAAGCGGACATTTTTCTGGTTGAGGACGATGGCCCCGGCACCGTAACCATTGTTGATTTCAGCCTTGCCGGCGGTGACTCGTTGGTGCTGCGTGGTAAAAACCGCCTGAGCACCAGCAACGTGAGCCAGGCCGTGCAGGCTGACGGCTTGCACTTGAGCTACCAGGGCCAGGGTGGCACGCGCAGTGTCGTGTTGACGGGCGTCAATCAGGTGTTGACCGATGCCCAACTGAACTGGATGTCAGCCAGCGGTGAAGTGAAGATTAATCCGCTATCCGGTGTGGTCACGACCAAGAACGTTATCTATGTGTCGCCGATTCCGGTGGTGGGCCGCAAGAAACCCTACTCCCGCGATGGCCTGACCGTGACCGAGAACGGTGTCTACTTCAATGGCGTGGTCAGTGGCGGCGTGGTGTCTTATCACAATGGTGACCGGGTGAGTTTCAACCCGACTCTGATTCAGGAGCGCCAGCCTGACGGCAGCCTGCTGAACCTGTACCTGGTCGACGGCCAGTCCTACACCCTGGAGGGATTGGCTTACTGGTTTGAGGTGCAAGACGTGACTTGGGGGCCGCAAGGCACCGAAGGGGATGACCTGATGCTAGTAGGGCGTTCCCTGGTCAGCGCCCCGGTGGGCTTGTCGGATAAATGGCTGAAGGCCCTTACAGGCAGTCGCCGCCTATTCAATGCTGGCGGCGGTGATGACGAGGTGGTTGGCGACGACTCGGCAGAATGGATGCTCGGCGGCAGTGGGGACGACGTCCTGACGGGTAATGGCGGCGACGATGTACTCGACGGCGGGACCGGCAACGACTTTTTATACGGTGGTGCTGGCCAGGACAAACTGAGTGGAGGCGATGGAGATGACCGACTGGAAGGGGGCTCGGGCGATGACATCCTTGATGGTGGCAAGGGGAATGACCGACTGGAAGGGGGCTCGGGCGGTGACATCCTTGAAGGTGGCAAGGGGGATGACACCCTGATCGACCTGTCAGGGGGCGATACCCTGTCCGGCGATGAAGGCGACGATACGCTGCAAGGCGCAACGGATGTGGGGGCCGAAGTGGTCCTACTGGCTAACGATGCAGTGGGCGGCGTGCGCATTGCTGGCCCCGGTTCCATCTTGCGTGGCGGTGCGGGCAAGGATGTCCTGATGGGCAGTGGCACCCTGGAGGGCGGAGAGGGCGACGACACGCTGACCGGCTCTGGCTCTCTGTGGGGCGGAGCGGGTAACGACATACTGACCACCCATGGCGGCCTGTTGTACGGCGGTACGGGCGCAGACCGGTTTGTGTTTGCGGCTGGTTACAAGACTTCGCTGATCGCTGACCTGGAAAGCCAGGATACTGTGGAGTTTCTCAACGCCAGCACTCTGCAATTGAGGACGACGGCGACCTTCTCAAGCAGTGACGCCAATACCTTCTCCGCCCGTATCAGCCTGATCAACAGCGACGGAGTGCGTGTGGTCCTGGCGCTGCCATTCTCGTTCAGTGTCGACCGCCTGGCGGCTGGCGACATCGACCTGCTGCCGAGCAATTTCCAGTTCCAGGGTGGCTCGCGTCCGGCGTTGCTGCTCAATGGTCAAGCCATGACCCAAGGGGCGGACGTCATTGTGCAGGAGCGCCTCGGCGCCAACACCTTCAATACCCTGGGTGGAGATGACATTGTGTTCGCCCGCAAGGCGAACGGCTTGACCATCGATACGGGCAACGGTGCTGATACGCTGTATGTCCTGGCAGGTGGCAACCGGATCGACAGCGGCGCAGGAGATGATCGCATCCAGATGCTCGCTAGCGTATCGACCAGCAACGACGCGCTGATCGGTGGAGCTGGCAATGATGTGATCACTGCCAGCAGCACGGGGGCACTGATCTACGGCGATGACCTGGCCGGTATCGAATCTGGCAACGATTTGCTGCTGGGGGGCTCGGGAAACGACACACTGTATGGTGGCGGCGGCAACGATACCCTGCAAGGCAACGCAGGCAAGGACATCATGGACGGCGGTGCCGGGGACGATGTTCTCGACGGTGGCGACGGCGATGACCGGCTGAGCGGTGGCGCGGGCCTGGATACCCTGGTGGGGGGCGCCGGCGATGATGAGCTACGCGGCGATGCCGGTGACGATGTACTGGCGGGTGGTGCGGGCGCTGACAAACTCTATGGTGGCGTCGGTAATGACAGCTTGTCCGGCGGCGCGGGCAATAACGTGCTGTGCGGCGAGGATGGAGACGACTTGCTCTACGGCGGTGAATTCAATGACGAACTGTATGGTGGCGCGGGCAACGATACGTTGATCGGCGGTGACGGAATCAATATCTACGAGGGTGGTGCCGGGGACGATGTGATCATTGCACGTTCCGGCACCGACACGATCCGTGTTGGCGCAGGATCTGGCAACGATACTGTGTGGGCACTGTCGGCGGTCGACACCATTCTGTTCACCGACCTGAATCCGGAGGCGGTCAAATTCGAGTTGTTCCACGAAGTACGCGGGAAGATTTCCTGGGGAAAAAACTCCCTGGCGCTCAAGGACTTCTCCGATGACACCACTGTGGTATTTGCCAATGGCGTGCGCAAGAAGCTGCGGGACTTTGAACCTAAGGATGATGGCTACGTCCCTGTGGATTTCGGCTGGGTGGCGGTGTATGACACCGGTTTGATCGGTGACAAGACCAAGCTCAGCGCCTATGCCGGCACGTCTGCTGATGATCACCTGTATGGCGGGCCGATTCTTCCCACTGAAGCGGCTTATTGGCATGTGGTAGGGCGTGAGGGCAGCGACGACCTGGCGGCAGGCGGCTCAGGGGCTGTGCTCGATGGCGGCGCAGGCAACGATAAATACCTGGCCAGTAATGGTGCGATGGTGATTCGCGGTTCCTATCAGAACGACGGTGAAGACACGCTGGTGGTCTCGGGCAATACCGCTGAGAATCTGATCTTCTATCGGATCGGCAATCCGTTGCAAGGCTATGTGACCGGCAACCAGGGGGAGTTGCCCCGGGAGGCAGCGACAGAATTGCAGCGTTATCTGGAGAAAACCGGCGATTCGTTGCGGTTCGGGTTCAAGCCACAGAGCGGTCAGAGCCTGTTGTCGTTCGACACCCTGCGTGTGCAGTCGCGGGACGGCAAAATGACGGTGGATATCGTGGGTTACTTCGCCGAGGGCGTGGAGCACAACAACGTCAAGAATATCTCCTTCGCTTCGATCCTTGACGACCAGGGCAAGGCCCAGGTCATGGACCTCGGTGCATTGCTGGCGAGCCAGGGCCGGATGGTGCGCGTGGACCCCGTCCAGCAGGGGCTCTACACCGTCAGCTCTGCAACGAACTCTTACCTGAACCAGGTATTCAACCTGGCTAGCAGCCGAAAATCGTCGATGGTCATGGGCGCCGAGGGCGCAGAGTATCTGGAAGGGCGGGTCAGTTTCCGGCTGGGAAATATCAAGCTACCAGCACCTGGCAGCCCATCGTCGATGTACGACTATACCTCCGGTGCCAATGACCTCTCGGCCAGTCAAGTCAGTTATGGCATTGCTCCGTCATATGCGTTGCTGGACTCAACCTCCTACAGAGATGTGGTGAGCCAGTCGGATGTGTTGCTGGGTAACGGTGGCGACGACACGCTGTGGGGGGGCGGCGCGTACCTGGAGCGCACCTGGCTGACCAGTGGCAAGCGCCAGCGCGACACCTCGACCACCCTCTACGCGGAGCGCTGGTCCAATCCGGTCTATCACGCTGACGGTTCACTCATCCCTGACGCTACCCGCTCGCCGTCACCGAGCGACGCCTATCAATTGCGGGACTACCTGAACGGCGGCGATGGCAACGATACCTATCTGTATCGCAAGGGGGACGGTGGCATGACGGTCATTGCACTGATCGGTACACCGGGTGCGGGGGCCAATGGCCTGGATCGCCTGCGGATGGAGGGCTATCAGAGCAAAGACGTCACGGTGCAGGTTCTGGCGGATGGGGCGCTGATCATCTCGGGAGGCGGTGTGAGCTCTTTGGCCGCAGACATCATTGTTGAAAAAGGCGCGAATGGAGAGCTGCAGGTCGACTCCATTGTGTTTGACGACACCACCGTCTCGGTGCGCACGTTGATTTCGGCGGCGGGAAATGTCAGCCCGAGTATCCGGCTGGCCGATGTGGATATGTTGGCCGACAGTGTGCGCAATCTCCAGGGCCCCATGGCCGAGGCGAATCTCAATATCGGCACGGCGGCTTCCGAAACCTTCCAGTTGAGCGGCAATGTCTATGCCAGAGGCCGCGAGGGTGCCGATACCTATGTGTTTGATCGGGAAACCCTGGGCTTTGCGGTCGTACAGATGGATCGCGGTGACAGGGTCGTGGAGCGGGGAGCGAATGCCGAGACGGTGGGCCTGTTGCGCGACGACGCCAACAATCGTCATGACTGGCAACTGGGCCGTCTCGATCCGACGCGCGCCAAGGATGGCAAGTACTCTCTGGACGCTTGGATCCCCGTATCGGGGGATAACGAAATAGCCAGTGACATCCTGCTCACTTTTGAAAAGACCCGGGCTGATGGCTCGGTCTTTACCAGCTACTTGGTGCTGGCGGATGTGATGGGCGCCAACGGCACTTTTTTTGATCGTTTCTTCGATTCAACCACACGGCTTAACGGTTGGTTTGGCTCCAATAACAAACCGGCGGTCGGGACCATGGTCTCTGACCAGCTCATGGCGCCTTTGTCCGGTGGCATCGTGTATGGGCGTGGTGGTAATGACGTCATCTCGGGCGGCTACAACACTGATGACCGTCTGTATGGCGGTAGTGGCAACGATGTGTTGTATGGCAATACCCGCAACGACGAGCTCTATGGTGGCGACGGCGACGACTCGCTCTATGGCGGCGAAGGGGATGACACACTGGTGGGTGGCACCGGGCGTGACTACCTGGCCGGTGGTGTCGGTGACGATACCTACGTTTGGGACGATGCCAATCTGGCCCGTGAAATACACGAGAACGCCGGTGAAGGCAGCGATACGATCCAGGCTGCAGTGGACCTGGACCTGGGCAAGTTTGGCAGCATCGAAAATGGCCAGTTGACCGGCAATGCCACCCTTACGCTGACGGGCAACGACGTGGGCAACCGTCTGTCAGGCAACGGCCGTGGTAGCCGCCTGGTGGGGTTGGGCGGCAATGATGTGTATGTGCTTGACGGGCCGGACGCGGTCATTGAGGCGGCCGACGGCGGTTACGATACGGTCCTGACCACCTTGAGCGTGTTGCAACTGGCGGCGAACGTCGAGGCCCTGGTGTCCATGGGGGCCGGGTTGCAATTAACGGGTAACGGGCTGAACAACGAGCTGCATGGCGATGCGGGCAACAATGTCCTTTACGGCCTGTCCGGCGATGACTTGTTGAACGCCGGAATGGGCGATGACACGCTGAGCGGAGGCCGCGGAAACGACCTGCTGTATGGGGGGGGCGGCAATGACATGTATGTGTTCAACCGCGGCGATGGCCAGGACACGATCATCAATGGGCTGGTTGATATGACACCTCCGGCAGGCACGTTATTGTTCGGTAATGACGTCGATGCCCGCCAACTCTGGTTCAGTCGCTCGGGCGATAACTTGCTCGTCGAAGTCTTGGGCACCGAGGATCGGGTCACCCTGAGGAACTGGTACGCCAAGCAAACCAATCGACTTGAGCGCATTCTGGCGGGTGACGGTGTAGCGCTTTACCAGATTGATGGCTTGGTACAAGCCATGGCTGCCTATCGGGCGGCGCACCCGACGTTCAGTCCATACGTCGGGTTTGAAGTCCCTGACGACGCGTTGTTGCGTTCGGCGCTTTCGGCCGCCGGTGTGCCGCCAGGTAGCGTGGTGCAAGGGCCGCCCCAGGGAACTCCGGTCGCCAATACGATGCAGGGCACGGGGGGGGATGACATCTACTACGTGGATCATCTCGACGACAAGATCGTTGAGACACTCAATGCTGGCACCGATACGGTCTTTTTATCTTCCCAAGCATTGGTCCCATTGCCGCATTACACCCTGCCAGAGAATGTCGAGAATGGGCGCATCCTTGGGACAACGGGTATGTACCTCTGGGGCAATGCGTTGGCGAACGTCCTTTATGCAGGGGATGGGGACGACAACATTACTGGCAGCATTACCGCCAGTGACGTGTCTAACAACGATACCGTGAGTTATCAGTATGCGAAGTCGGCGATCACCCTCAACCTGACCTTTGACCACTACGCACCAGAGGTGACAGGTGGGTCTGGCAAGGATGAGCTGCTTTACATCGATAATGCGATTGGCAGTGGCTACAACGATACGATGATGGGGAATGCCAAGGCCAACGTGCTCGACGGCAGCAGTGGTGCCGACTGGATGGCCGGCGATAATGGTGACGATA
>Ga0302169_10000337_pt1 | contig 14835 bp, 13 predicted proteins | sample I_Fen_N1_3_FD_193493 | JGI IMG/M metagenome (GOLD analysis project Ga0302169, IMG submission 193493) | Peat permafrost microbial communities from Stordalen Mire near Abisko, Sweden - I_Fen_N1_3 | ecosystem: Environmental > Terrestrial > Soil > Wetlands > Permafrost | place: Sweden: Abisko...
TCGCCAGGTTGCCCTCGAGTTTTTCGATTTTACCGCCGGTCAGCAGTTCGGCACCTTCGCCCTTGGCGATTTCCAGGTACGAAAGGATTTTGTCGAATTGCTGCTCGGACGCCTGGGCGCCGACCATGGTGTCGGTGTCCAGCGGGTCGCCACGCTTGATCGACAGGACTTTTTTCATCACGACTTTCATGAAGTCGTCGTAGATCGACTCTTGCACCAGGGCGCGGGACGGGCAGGTGCAGACTTCGCCCTGGTTGAAGAACGCCAGGACCAGGCCTTCGGCGGCTTTTTCAATGAAGCTCGGCTCGGCTTGCATGATGTCTTCGAAGAAGATGTTCGGCGACTTGCCACCCAGCTCCACGGTGGACGGAATGATGTTTTCGGCGGCGCATTTCATGATGTGCGAGCCGACTGGGGTCGAGCCGGTGAAGGCGATCTTGGCAATGCGTTTGCTGGTGGCCAACGCTTCGCCGGCTTCTTTACCGAAGCCTTGCACGATGTTCAGCACGCCAGGTGGCAGCAGGTCGCCGATCAGTTCCATCAGCACGGTAATGCCCAGCGGCGTTTGCTCGGCAGGCTTGAGCACCACGCAGTTACCGGCGGCCAGGGCCGGGGCGAGTTTCCAGGCGGCCATCAGGATCGGGAAGTTCCACGGGATGATCTGCCCGACCACGCCCAGCGGTTCGTGGATGTGATACGCCACGGTGTTGCCGTCGATCTCGGCGGCGCTGCCTTCCTGCGCGCGGATGCAACCGGCGAAGTAGCGGAAATGGTCGGCAGCCAGCGGGATGTCGGCGTTGAGTGTTTCGCGAACGGCTTTGCCGTTGTCCCAGGATTCGGTGATTGCCAGCAGTTCCAGGTTCTGTTCGATGCGGTCGGCGATTTTCAGCAGCACCAGCGAGCGCGCCTGGGCGGACGTGGCGCCCCAGGCATCGGCGGCGGCGTGGGCAGCGTCCAGGGCCTTGTCGATGTCTTCGGCAGTGGAGCGTGGGAATTCGGCAATCGGTTGGCCATTCACTGGCGAGGTATTAGTGAAGTACTGACCTTTGACAGGCGCGACGAACTCGCCGCCGATGTAGTTACCGTATTTGCTCTTGAACGAAACGATAGCGCCTTCAGTACCGGGGTGAGCGTAACGCATGGTGATGTTCTCCTTGGCTTTGTACTTATTAGAGAAACGCGCAAGTGCGCTTGCTATAAGCGTAGAGCAAAGGTCGGGCCACTGCCTTGCAGGTCAGGCAAATCAAGGCCTTGCGTGGTTTTTGTCGGACCGGCGGATGCGCGCTGTGACGCTTTCGGTACAGGCTTGGTGACACTTTGTACCGCTTGTGGCACAGCCTGTGACCGAGCGGTCTTGCCAGCATTGCAATGTGCGCCGGGCTGGAGGATGCTCGGTGCCCATATGACTAAGTCAAAGCGATCCATGCACCTTTGATGGCTGCTGCATAACCCTGTAGTAGCAGAGCTTGCTCGCGATGACGCCTGTACAACCAACATCAGCGTTGAATGTCAGGGCGCCATCGCGAGCAAGCTCGGCTCCTACAAGGGGTGTAAGCCGCTCGGGGAGAATAATAAGAAATGCACGACAACCATTTGAGTCGCCATGCCCGGCAGGTCCTGACCGTTACTCAGGGCAAATCGCACCTGCACGGTCCCGGCAGCGATCCCTCCATCGCGCGCTCCTGGCTACGCTGTCTTGAGGACTATCACCTCGACCCGGCCCTGAGCATCGCGCCCACGGTGCTGGAGCATGGCCGAGTGCTGGAAAGCCGCGAACGCTTGCAGCAAGTGCTGCACATCGCCGGCAATGAAATGACCAGCCTCCATCAACAACTCTCCGGTGCCGGCCACGCGGTGCTGCTGACGGATGCCCGTGGCGTGATCCTCAATTGCGTCACGGCCCCCGCCGAGCGGAAGATTTTCGAGCGCGCAGGCCTCTGGCTGGGCGCCGACTGGAGCGAGGCCTGCGAAGGCACCAACGGCATCGGCACTTGCCTGGTGGAGCGTCAGTCGCTGACCATCCATCAAGACGAACATTTTCGCGGTCGCCACACCGGCCTGACCTGCTCGGCGAGCCCGGTGTTCGACCCACATGGCGAACTGCTGGCGGTACTCGACGTGTCTTCGGCGCGGCACGATGTCTCGCGCCAGAGCCAGTTTCACACCATGGCCCTGGTCAATCTGTCGGCGAAGATGATCGAGAGCTGCTATTTCCTGCGTTACTTCGACAATCAATGGCTGCTGCGTTTTCACTTGCAGGCCGAATCGGTCGGGCTGTTCAGCGAAGGGCTGCTGGCGTTCGACGGAGAAGGGCGGATCTGTGCGGTCAATCAAAGCGCGCTGAACCTGCTGGGGCACATTCGCGGTGGCTTGCTCGGTAAGCCGGTGGAAGCGTTTTTCGATTGCTCGCTGGATGAATTGCTCGGTCGTGCCAGCGTGAATGCCAGCGCCAGTTGGCCCCTGCGCACCCGTGACGGCCGCAGTCTGTTCGCGGTTTTACGCGGGCAGCCGCGCAGCATCCCGGTACCCGTGCTGCAAAGCTCGGCCATTGCCGAGCGGCCACGGCTGTCGGGCATCTGCATCGGTGATGCCGCGCTGCAGGAGGATTTTCGCAAGTCGCTGCGAGTGTTCGAGCGCGATGTCCCGCTGCTGATCAATGGAGAAACCGGATCCGGCAAAGAGGCTTTCGCCAAAGCCGTGCATCAGGCCAGTCAGCGGGCGGACAAAGCCTTTGTCGCCCTCAACTGCGCGGCTATTCCCGAAAGCCTGATCGAGAGTGAGCTGTTCGGTTATCGCGGCGGCAGCTTCACCGGCGCGCGCAAGGAAGGCATGCGGGGCAAGTTGCAGCAGGCCGATGGCGGGACTTTGTTTCTCGACGAAATCGGCGACATGCCCCTGGCTTTGCAGACCCGACTGTTAAGGGTGCTGGAAGACCGGCAGGTGGTGCCGATTGGCGGGGAGCCCGAGGCGGTCAACGTTCGAATCATCAGCGCGACTCACCGTAATCTGCTGGATCGGGTGCAGGACGGCAGCTTCCGTGAGGATTTGTATTACCGGCTCAATGGGCTGGAAGTGGCGTTGCCGGCGTTGCGTGATCGCAGTGATAAATCCCAGTTGCTCGATTTCTTGATGGCGGAAGAGGCGGGCGGGGAAACGGTTTTGATCGACGGGCCGGCGCGGGAAGCCTTGCTGGGTTTTGCCTGGCCGGGCAACGTGCGGCAGTTGCGCAATGTGCTGCGTACGTTGGCGGCGTTGTGTGACGGTGGACGGATCGGGCTGGAGGATTTGCCAGCGATGATTCGTCAGGCGCGGCCGGCGGTTGCATTGACGGTCGAGGAACCGTCCGAGCATCCGTTGGACGATGCCGAGCGGCTGGCGCTGCTCAATGCGCTGGAGCATACGCGTTGGCACATGACTCATACGGCTGAGCAGTTGGGCGTCAGTCGTAATACGCTTTATAGGAAGCTGCGCAAACACGGTATCGCCCGGTAAACCGCATCGCGGCCATTCGCGAGCAAGCCCGCTCCCACATTGGATCTTCAGCGGACACACATTATGCGAACACCGCGGAACCCTTGTGGGAGCGGGCTTGCTCCGGGCGGCGTTCCGACGAAGGCGTCCTCAAGTCGGAAAGACAGGGTGCGATTTTCCCCTCCCTACGCTAACCTGCGGCCATGTTTTACGAGGTCGACTAATGCACATTCATATTCTGGGTATCTGCGGCACTTTCATGGGTTCGATGGCGGTTCTGGCCAAGGAACTGGGCCATCACGTGACCGGCTCCGATGCCAACGTCTATCCGCCGATGAGCACTCAGCTTGAGGCTCAGGGCATTCAGTTGACCCAAGGTTACGATCCTTCCCAGCTCGATCCGGCCCCGGACCTGGTGGTCATCGGCAATGCCATGTCGCGCGGCAACCCGGCCGTCGAATACGTGCTGAACAAAGGCCTGCCGTACGTCTCCGGCCCGCAATGGCTGGCGGATCACGTGCTGCAAGGTCGCTGGGTGCTGGCCGTCGCCGGTACTCACGGCAAAACCACCACCAGCAGCATGCTGGCCTGGGTCCTGGAACATGCGGGCATGAGCCCGGGCTTCCTGATCGGTGGTGTGCCGCAAAACTTCTCGGTGTCGGCTCGCCTGGGCGGTACGCCGTTCTTCGTGATCGAAGCCGACGAATATGACAGCGCCTTCTTCGACAAGCGCTCCAAGTTTGTGCACTACCGCCCGCGCACGGCGATCCTGAACAACCTTGAGTACGATCACGCCGACATATTCCCCGATCTGCCAGCCATCGAGCGGCAATTCCATCATTTGGTGCGGACCATTCCAAGCGAAGGCCTGGTCATCCATCCGACCACCGAACCGGCGTTGCTGCGTGTCATCGAAATGGGCTGCTGGACCCCGGTGCAGACCACCGGCGCGGGCGGTCAGTGGCAGGTCAAACTGCTCAGCGAGGACGGTTCGAAGTTTGAAGTGATGTTCGAAGGCGTGGCCCAGGGCGTGGTCGAGTGGGACATGACCGGTCAGCACAACGTAGCCAATGCTTTAGCGACATTGGCGGCCGCGCGTCATGTCGGCGTGGTGCCTTCCATGGGTATCGCCGCGCTGAGCGCGTTCAAAAGCGTGAAGCGCCGGATGGAGAAAGTCGCCGAAGTGCGCGGCATCACCATCTACGACGACTTTGCTCACCACCCGACTGCCATTGCGACGACCCTCGACGGCCTGCGCAAACACATCGGCGATGCGCCGTTGATCGCGATCATCGAGCCGCGCTCCAACTCCATGAAGCTTGGCGCGCACCGCGACGGTTTGCCGGAAAGTGTGGTCGATGCCGATCAGGTGATTTGGTACGCACCGGCCAACCTCGGCTGGGACCTGGCCGGCACTGCCGCGCTGTGCACCGTTCCGTCGATTGTCAGCGATTCGCTGGAAGGCATTATCGAGCGCGTAAAGAGCCAGGCCCAGCCTGGCACCCACGTGGTGATCATGAGCAACGGCGGCTTCGGCGGCCTGCACGGCAAACTTGCCGAGGCGCTGCAATGAGCAGCGGCCCGGATCGCATCACGCTGGCCATGACCGGCGCTTCCGGCGCCCAGTACGGTTTGCGCCTGCTCGATTGCCTGGTGCGTGAAGATCGCGAAGTGCACTTCCTGATTTCCAAGGCTGCGCAACTGGTGATGGCCACCGAGACGGACGTCACGCTGCCGCCAAAACCGCAGATGATGCAGGCGTTCCTGACTGAGTACACCGGCGCTGCGGCCGGGCAAATCAAGGTGTATGGCAAGGAAGACTGGATGTCACCGGTGGCCTCGGGTTCCGGTGCGCCGGCAGCGATGGTGGTGGTGCCGTGTTCCACGGGAACGCTGTCGGCCATCGCGACCGGTGCCTGCAACAACCTGATCGAACGTGCGGCCGATGTGACATTGAAGGAGCGTCGCCAGTTGATTCTGGTGCCGCGTGAGGCGCCGTATTCGAGCATCCATCTGGAGCACATGCTCAAGCTGTCGAACATGGGCGTGACGATCTTGCCGGCCTCGCCTGGTTTCTATCATCAGCCGCAAACCATCGATGACCTGATCGATTTTGTCGTGGCGCGTGTTCTCAATCTGCTGAACATCCCGCAAGACATGCTGCCACGCTGGGGCGAACACCATTTGAGCAGCGATGAATAAACTACTGACCCTTCTGCTGGTGTTGCAACTGACAGGCTGTGCCACGGCGCGCACGCTTGATGCCGCCAAACCCGGTGCACCGTTGGTGTATGCGGGGACGCGTCTGGATGTGTATGCCATGAACGGCGGTTGCTGTGCCAAGGACCACTTTGGCGCGGAGGCGCCGAGTTACCCTGGCGTGGACCTGCCAGCCAGCGCGTTGCTCGATACGCTGCTGTTGCCGTTGTCGCTGTTGACGGTGCTCGGGGTAAGTTTTCAGGCGACGGGCGGGTTGTAGCGTTCGGCTAATGTGGCGAGGGAGCAAGCGCCCTCGCCACAAGGGTCAGCAGTCTATTTTCCTAGCTTACGCAACTCATCCGACTCGACAATCCGCACCCCATCCTGCTCTTCCAGCGCCAACCGCCACATCGCCCGGGCCAGTTGGCAGGCTTCGATGCCGTGGTATTTGCCCGGGATCAGGCGTGACAGCGGGCCGGCGACTTTCTCGCCCATGCGCGGCTCGATGCGATCGCCCAGCAACAGAGACGGGCGGCAAATGGTCAGTTGCGGCCAGTCCTGCGCGCGCAATGCGTATTCCATCTCGCCTTTGACCCGGTTGTAGAAAATCGAGGACCTGCGATCAGCGCCCAGGGCACTGATCACGATCAGGTGCCGTGCGCCCATTTCCCGCGCGCGTTTGGCAAACGCCACAACCATGTCCAGGTCCACGGCACGAAACGCTTCTTCGGAACCGGCCTGTTTGATCGTGGTGCCCAGGCAGCAATAGGCGATATCGACGCGGCCGTTCAACTGCGGCAGAAACACCGCCGGGTCGCCAACCGGGTTTTCCAGGTGCGGGTGTTTGGCAAGTGGGCGGCGCGAGGGAGCCAATACCCTTGAAATCGTAGGCTCGTTCAACAGGCGATCAAGCAGACGTTCACCGGTCAACCCGGTAGCTCCGGCAAGCAATACATGCTGAGGCGTCAAGTACATAGTGTTTCTCCCTTGATACTGTTCAGCTTAGTTGCTCTTTAAATCCTTGCTGTCGATCGAGACACTTTGTAGTGCTTTTCGTGCCTGCTGCTTGCGTAACAACTGCCAGTGCGAGATGACCGTTTTCGGTGCCCAGATCTGCGGTTCAGAGGCTTCGAAGCCGTCCGCCAGCTCGCGCTCGGCAACGGTGGCCTTGGCCAGTTTGAAGGCTTGCTCCAGGTCGTCGGTCTGGTTCAGCGCCTGGGCAAACAGCGCGTCGCCAAAGTAGGTGAAGTTGGCTTCTTCAGAGCAGCCGAAGGACACACGGTCCGCCCGCGAGGCGGTCATGATCAGCGTGCGTTCGTCTTTCAACGCCGGAATGAAGCCGCCGGAGTAACAGGCCGAAATCACAATGATCTTGTCGCGGTTTTTCAGCGGCGCCAGCACCGCGGCGAGTTCATCGGCCTGCAGATCGGACAGTTCCATGCGCGGCTGGTCGAGCACCAGTTCGTGCTCGCTGGTGCCGTGGCTGGTCAGATAAATGAAGATCAAGTCTTCCGGGCCGCTGCGCTCGGCCAGTGTCAGTGCGGCGCGGCGCAGGTTTTCCCGGGTGGCCATCGGCCGGTCGACCATGTGGTCCCGATGATTGACCAGACGGATCTGGCCAAATGCACCGAAGCGGCTGCTGAGCATGTTGCTGACGTAATCGGATTCGCGCAGGAACACGCTTTGTTTGCCGTCACCGCCCAGGGTCAGGGTGTACAGCTCAACGGCCGGAGTCGACGTTGGCACGTTGAATAGCGCGTCCTCGAGTAAGCGGCCCTGAGCCAGCAAGCCAAGCTCCAGGCTGTCGGGCAGCAACTTGCCATCCGCGTCACGCACACGCTGGCCATTGTTCCACGTGCCGCTTTGCACGGTGCCGTCAGTCAGCACCAGTGTGCCGCGTCCCGAGTAACTGTCGCTGTCGAACTGGCCGATGTAGAAGCTGCCATCCGGCAGGTTCAAGCGGCCCTGGCCGGTGAAGCGCCAGTCACTGAACTGGCCGACGTAGTGGCTGCCATCCGCGCCGATCAACTCGCCCTTGCCGTTCAGCGAGCCTTCCTTGAACTGACCGAGCCAGACATCGCCGTCGGCATTCTCGTAGCGACCCTTGCCGTGCAATTGATTGTTCTTGAAGCCGCCCACGTAGATGTCGCCGTCAGCGCTGTTGAAGGTGCCGTTACCTTCCAGTTGCCCGTCGACGAAATGCCCGGTGAACTGATTGCCGCTGGCGTCGCCGCGCTGGCCTTCACCGTTGGGTTTGCCATGGGCGAACTGGCCCTGGTACGAGCTGCCGTCTTCGAGTTCGAGATGGCCGAGCCCTGAATATTGATCGGCCTTGAATTCGCCGCGATAGGTCATGCCGTTTTCTTTGAGCGTGCCTTCGCCGTCACGCCGCCCGAGTTTGAAACCGCCGGTGTAACTGCTGCCCGGTGTGGTCAGCGTGCCTTGGCCGTCGAACAGGCCCTGGTTGAAATTCCCGCGAAAGACTTCGCCGTTGCTGCCATGCCATTCGCCCTGGCCATGCCATTGACCCTTGTCGAACTCGCCGGCGTACCAGCTGCCGTTCGGGTAGTCGATGCGCCCCTGACCTTGCAGCAGGCCGTTGACCAGATCACCGCGATAGCGTCCACCGTCCGGCAGCCGGGCATCGGGAGGCAGCAGCGATTCGCCATCGCCGCAAGCGGTGAGTAACAGGGTCAAGGCAAGAAGTGCAAGTGAGCGCATAGCGGGATCCGGGCAATTAGGCGACCGAGTATGCCGCAGCTATGTGTCGTGTATATAGAGAGGGTCGCGAAACAGCGTGAGCTGCTTCGCATCCGGATGAGTTACACGAAACAGAGGGACAGGGATTCAGCGATATAGGCCGGTTTGTCCGAGCCGTCTATCTCAAGGGTGCAGGTGGCCTTGAGCAGCCATTGACCAGGTTTTTTCTCGGTGGCGTCGCTGAGTTCGACCTTCAGGCGTACGTTCGAATCGACCTTGACCGGTTGTATGAAACGCACGCTGTCGAGACCGTAGTTGACCACCATCTTCGCGCCTTCGGGGAGGATGAGGATGTCTTCCATCAGTTTCGGGATCAGTGACAGCGACAGGAATCCATGGGCGATGGTGCTGCCAAATGGCGTTTGCGCGGCTTTGACCGGGTCGACATGAATAAACTGATAATCACCTGTGGCTTCTGCGAACAGGTTGATGCGCTCCTGATCGATGGTGAGCCATTGGGAACGTCCGAGTTCCTTGCCGACATAATCTTTGAGCTCTGCAACGGGAACATAGGGCATTGAGACTCTCCTTGGGTTTCATCGGATTTATAGTTTTTCGAGTGGGGGGATTTCACCTCCCTGTGAACCACTTTAGATCAACATGGCAAATGGCTCCGGTCAACTGTCCATGCTTTTGGCGAATGCCGATCCATAGCGCTGACGTGCTTATAATGCTCGGCCCCTGCTTTGTGGGGCGAGTGCGGGAGATGCCGGATGTTGTTACGTGGCCTGACCTGGCTGGTGCTGTTCCAATTGCTGGGCACAGCCATCAACCACTTGTTTTTACCGGTGCTGCCGGGGCCGATTATCGGTTTGCTGTTGTTGCTGGTGTACCTGATTTCACGCGGACAAGTCGGCGAGCCGCTGAGCCTGGCGGCCAGCAGTCTGCTGCGTTACTTGCCGTTGCTGCTGGTGCCGCCGGCCGTGGGCGTGATGGTGTACTTCAAGGACATTGCCGCAGATTTCTGGGCCATCGTTGGCGCGCTGGTGTTGTCGCTGCTGCTGTCCATGGCGTTTGCCGGGGTGCTGATGCAGCGCATGGTCAAGCCCCATGCCCCGCGTGGAGATGACCAATGATCCTGGATTGGCACGGCGCGCTCGACTCGGTGATTCATCATCCGTTGTTCGGCATCGGCATTACGTTGGGCGCTTATCAACTGGTGTTGGCGGCCTTCGAGAAAACCCGCTGGATCTTTTTGCAACCGGTGCTGGTCTCGATGCTGGTAGTGATCGGAGTTCTGGTGACCTGCGGCCTGACGTACGCCGAGTACCGCAAGAGCACCGAGATCCTCAGCATCTTGCTCGGGCCTGCAACCGTTGCGCTGGCCGTGCCGCTGTACCTCAATCTGCGACGGATTCGGCAGTTGTTCTGGCCGATATTTACTACGCTGGTGATAGGCGGCGTGGTCGCCACGGGCATGGGCGTGTTGCTGGGCTGGTGGTTCGGTGCCGAGCACATGATCCTGATGACCATGGCGCCCAAGTCGGTGACGTCACCGATTGCCATGCTGGTGGCCGAGCAGATCGGTGGCGTCGCGGCGCTGGCTGCGGTGTTCGTGTTGATCACCGGCGTGATCGGTGCGATCTTCGGTCCGAGCCTGTTGACCCGGCTGGGTGTCCACAGTCCCGAAGCGCGCGGTATGGCACTGGGCATGACCGCGCATGCGGTCGGCACCTCGGTGGCCTTGCAGGAAAGTGAAGAATGCGGCGCCTTTGCGGCGCTGGCGATGAGTCTGATGGGCGTGGCCACGGCGGTGTTCCTGCCGTTGGCGGTGTCGATGGTGGTGTAAGGAAATGTCTATGAGCCTGCCGCTTTTCCCGCTGAACACAGTGCTGTTTCCTGGCTGCATCCTCGACTTGCAGATCTTCGAGGCGCGCTACCTGGACATGATCAGCCGCTGCATGAAGCAGGACGGCGGCTTCGGCGTGGTGTGCATTCTCGACGGCGAGGAGGTCGGCATCGCGCCGGCGGGTTACGCACTGGTCGGGTGTGAAGCACTGATCACCGATTTCAAACAGCAGGACAACGGCTTGCTGGGTATTCGGGTACAGGGTGGGCGGCGCTTTCATGTCTTGAGCACCGAGGTGCAGCGCGATCAGTTGACCGTCGCTGAGGTTGAGTGGCTGGAAGATGAGCCGGAGCAACCGTTGCAGGATGAAGACGCCGACCTGGTTGCGCTGCTCAAGGCGTTGGCCGAACACCCGATGGTTGAAGCGTTGAACATGGGCACCGAGGCGACCGGCCAGCAGTCGCTGGCCAATCAGCTCGCGTATCTACTGCCGTTTGCCGAATTGGACAAGATCGACCTGCTCCAGCTCGATGACCCGCAGCAGCGACTGGATGCGATCCAGGCGCTGCTCGATGAATTGCAGGGCGAATTGTTTGCCTGATTCAGTACGCATATCTCAACATCGCGTGCGGCAAGTGCCGCAACGCAAAGAACGCAAACAAAGCCATCAGCGTCGGCAGCACCAGCCACCAGACTTTAGGTGGCATGGCGTTTAGTGGCGCCTGACGCTGGCTCACCCACAAGCTCGCTGCACACACGCATGCCGCCAGCATTGCGCCCGCCAGCACATCCGTCGGCCAATGCGCGCCCAGGTACACCCGCGACAGGGCAATCGCCAGCGCGGGCAAACATCCCAGCAGTAACCAGGTCAGGCGCATCCGTGGCGGCTGTCCTCGGCCGGCCAGCACAGCCAGGGTCAGGAACAGCGCGAATGATCCTGAGGCGTGACCGCTGGGCATGCTGTAGCTGGTCAGTGGATCACTCAGCACTTCCGGGCGCATACGGGCGAAGAAGTGTTTGGCTACGGTGTTACCCAATGCCGTGAACAGCAGGGCGCTGCAGGCAAAGATCGCTTGTCGCCATTGCCGGGTGATCAGCAGAAGCGCGACCAGCAAGGCACTGAACACCAGCATGTTGCGGAACTCGCCGATCAGCGTGAAGAGCACGGCCACTTCATCAAGCATCGGGCTGCGGTGTTCCTGTACCAGGGTCATGACGCCCTGATCGAGCGCGGTCAGGTGCGGATAACCGATGAAGAGTCCCAGCAGAATCAGCAAGCTCATCCCGGCAATCAATATCGTCGCCTTGCGATGGCGGCGCATGCTGCTGGTGATACTCAGACCGACCATGGCCGCAATGGCGCCAGCGACGACACCTGCCTCGGGCCAGAAACCTTCCGGCAACGGCAAACGAATCGCCGCGCCCGTGGCCCAGCCGGGCAGCAGGTACGCCACACTCCAGCCGGCGGCGGCCAATAGACTGACGGCAAAAAATCGCGGGAAGGGCATGTCGAACATGCCGGCGACCATCGGCAGCATCGGGCGCAGTGGTCCGATGAAGCGCCCGACCAACAGGCTGGCAATACCATAGCGCTGGAAATACGCCTCGGCCCCGGCAATCCATTCTGGATGATGGCGCAAGCCGGGCAGGCGCCGGATGTTCTGGTGGAAATGTCGACCGATGAAGTAGGACACGACATCACCCAGCACACCGGCGATGAACCCCAGCAGCAGCGTTTCGCTCAACGACAATGCACCGCTGCCGGCCAGGACCGCCACGGCAAACAGCAACACCGTGCCGGGCACGATCAACCCGGCAATCGCCAGGCATTCGACAAAGGCCACAATGAACACCGCCGCCGCCAGCCATTGCGGGTTGACCGTCAACCAACCGGTCACGCTATCGAGCCATGGGCCCATAAAAACAACTCCATCGAATGTTCAATTGGCCCCAAAAAGGGGCGAGCGCAATCTTCCAGGCACCACTCAAGGCAGCAAAAAATAATCGCGACCTTCGACCTGTCCCCGTCGCAGCGGGTTCCGCGTGCAATACGGCGCGTAAGCGGCATCGACGAAGCGATACATCAAGTGTTCATCGCGCCCATGGGGGATGCCCAGGCGTGTGGTCTGGATGATATGAGCAGGCGCCGGACCGACGTCCTCAACCAGCAACACCTCATGGTCGAAACGCTTGGCATCCCACACCGGCACTTTCAAGCCCAGCGCCTTGCACAGCAATGTCTGTCCGGCGCACAGCTTTTGCGACGGGCGAGGGCGGCCTTGGGCGTCGGGATTGTTCAATAACATCTGCGCCAGGCTCGCCGGCCCGCTCAATTCATCGACCCACGGATAGGCGGATTTGATCAAAACCGCATTGCCCGGACCCTGAGCGCTGAAGTTCAGGGAGTCGCCGCCGCGGGCGTAATACATATAGATGTGGCCGCCATCCAGAAACAAAGCCTTACGCTTTTCTGTGTAGCCGAGGGAGGCGTGGCTGCCTTTTTCTTCGAAGTAATAGGCTTCGGTTTCGATAATCCGGGCGCTGAGCCACAGGTCGCCGACCCGGTGACGGATGACTTTGCCGAGTAATTCCCGGGCAAGGGTTTGGGCGTCGCGGTCGAAAAACGCATCCGGGAGCCCCGTGGGCAGGCTCGCAGCGGACGCTCGAACAGTCAGGTTGGACATGATGAACGGCGTTTATCAGGGCTGATTGAGCGGTGATGATAACAATCTGCAGCTTAATCACGGCTGAACGTCGGCAAATTGCCCTCGATTTCGACCATCCGCCCGTCACCGCTGTTAGTCGGGAGACGCGACAGCTATAATCTGCCGCTTTCCTCTTTACCAAGACCACAGCAGACAATGACTGAGTCCGTTCTTGACTACATGACCCGCCTGGGGCGCGCTGCCCGCGAAGCCTCTCGCGTCATCGGCTGTGCCAGCACCGCGCAGAAAAACCGCGCCTTGCAGGCCGCTGCCAATGCGCTGGAGGCTGCACGCGCCGAGCTGACGGTTGCCAACGAACTGGATTTGGCCGCAGGTCGTGCCAATGGTCTTGAACCTGCCTTGCTGGAACGTCTGGCGCTGACCCCGGAACGCATCGACGGCATGATCGTCGGTCTGCGCCAGGTGGCCGCATTGCCGGACCCGGTCGGCGCGATTCGCGACATGAGCTTCCGCCCGTCGGGTATTCAGGTTGGCAAAATGCGCGTGCCGTTGGGCGTAATCGGGATCATCTACGAATCCCGGCCGAACGTGACCATCGATGCCGCCAGCCTGTGCCTGAAGTCCGGTAACGCGACGATCCTGCGTGGCGGTTCCGAAGCTATTCATTCCAATCGTGCCATTGCCGCCTGCATCCAGCGCGGTCTGGCCGAAGCCGAACTGCCGGCCGCCGTGGTACAAGTGGTCGAAACCACCGACCGTGCTGCCGTTGGCGCGCTGATCACCATGCCGGAATACGTCGACGTCATCGTGCCCCGTGGTGGCCGTGGCTTGATCGAACGTGTCAGTCGTGACGCCCGCGTTCCGGTGATCAAACACCTGGACGGCATCTGCCACGTTTACGTGAGTGAGCATGCCGATCTGGCGAAAGCCCAACGCATTGCGTTCAACGCCAAGACTTACCGTTATGGCATCTGCGGTGCGATGGAAACGCTGCTGGTGGATCAATCCGTTGCCAAGGACTTCCTGCCGTCGATGGCTGCCCAGTTCCGCGAAAAAGGCGTTGAACTGCGCGGTTGCTCACGCACGCGGGCAATCATCGATGCGGTAGCGGCTACTGAAGAAGACTGGACCACCGAATACCTGGCGCCGATCCTGTCGATCCGTGTGGTCGACGGGTTGGACGAGGCCATCGAACATATTAATAAGCACGGCTCCCATCACACCGACTCGATCGTCAGCGAAAACCTCGCCGACACGCGGCGTTTCGTCGCACAAGTCGATTCATCCTCGGTGATGATCAACACCCCGACGTGCTTCGCCGATGGCTTCGAATACGGATTGGGTGCCGAGATTGGCATTTCTACTGATAAGCTGCACGCCCGCGGCCCGGTGGGTCTCGAAGGTCTGACCTGCGAGAAGTACATCGTGGTCGGTGATGGCCAGTTGCGCGGCCAGGCGTCGGTCTGACTTGGGCGACCTCGACCCGATAGCCCCAGCCACTGCAGACGAGCCTGAACCTCGGCGCATCGGCATGCTGGGCGGCACGTTCGACCCGGTGCATATCGGCCATCTGCGTGGTGCGCTGGAAGTCGCCGAATCGCTGGCGCTCGATGAATTGCGCCTGACACCCAGTGCCAGGCCGCCGCATCGCGGTACGCCGCAGGTGTCGGCAAAAGACCGTCTGGCGATGGTCGAGTGCGCGGTGGCTGGTGTGGCACCGTTAGTGGTGGATGCCCGCGAATTGCAGCGGGACAAACCGTCCTACACTATCGATACCCTGGAACTGATGCGCGCCGAACTGGACGCCCAGACCCAGGTTTTTCTACTTTTGGGCTGGGACGCATTTTGCGGCCTGCCCACTTGGCACCGCTGGGAAGAGTTGCTCCAGCATTGCCACATCCTGGTGCTGCAACGCCCGGATGCCGACAGCGAACCGCCGGATGCCTTGCG
>Ga0302169_10000341_pt1 | contig 14740 bp, 14 predicted proteins | sample I_Fen_N1_3_FD_193493 | JGI IMG/M metagenome (GOLD analysis project Ga0302169, IMG submission 193493) | Peat permafrost microbial communities from Stordalen Mire near Abisko, Sweden - I_Fen_N1_3 | ecosystem: Environmental > Terrestrial > Soil > Wetlands > Permafrost | place: Sweden: Abisko...
CATGTCCTTGAGGTGTTCGATGTCTTCCAGCGCACCGCCCTGCTCGTCGAGGTTTTCGATCAGGGTGCCCATAGCCGAGCGGCCCTGGCCGTAGTAACGCTCGATCAGGGTTTCAACCTCGTTACGCGGGCCGACCGCCAGCCACACCGGCACGCCGCAGGCATAGGCCATCGCCTGGAACGGGTAGACCAGCGACGGGTTGGCCGCCAGCACCCGCAGGCCACCCTGGCTCCAGCCCACGGGCACCACCTGGTAGTGGCGCATAAAGCGCTCGGTCAGGGTCGGTAGAGGATCGAGCAAGGGTGGCGCAGCGTCGGCCAGCAGCAGCGGCGCGCCGAGCAGGTCGGCCCAGGCGCGGGCCAGCTCGACTTCGGAGACCAAACCCAGGCGGGTCAGCAGGCCAAGTAATTCAGTTTCGCCGCCTTCTTGGGACAGGCGACGGGCGCGCTCCAGGTCCACGGTTTTCAACCCGGCCTGTTGCATCAGCCACGCGCAGACCTGTTCGATGTGCGGGATCTGCATTTGGCAGGCATCAATAAGGGCTGACGGCATGGGTCACTGCAATTAATAAAAAAATAGGGGCGCCCAACTAAGTCGAGCTCAAGCGATAGTAATCATTTTGTGCGAGCCAACTATTCACCGGCACAAGCCCGCGACTTAACAGGCTTATTTAAACCAATATAAGAACAACAACTTAAATCGCTGCCACGCCATAAGTGGACAATAATAAAAACCCATAGACCAGCAGGTAACAAAGCTTACCAGAGCACTAAACCTAACTGCAATTAGGTTTAATAGAACACACAAAAATAATTTATATTGAGAAATTTATAGCAATAAATAACCTTTAAATTCAGAATTAACGCAATTAAAACCCATAAATTCGGAAATCCGTCCATCGCCGCGCTCGCAAAATCGCGCAAAAACCCAGCGCAGGCCATGAGCCATCATTTAATAAATCTCCGTTTAAGAATATTTTCTCAACCTCTGAACTTTTTACCCGTCCTCTAGGACTTACTGCTCTATCAACCGATCAGTGTTAGCCCTGTCGCACGACTTAACTTTTTCACCCTCACTCGAGATTCATCGATGACCAGACCTTTGCTTTATGTTTTAAGCGCTGCACTTCTGTGCGCGTCAACCGGTTACGCCCTGGCGGCGGACTCCACTTCCAGCGCAACGTCCGAACAACAGGTTCGCGCACAAATAGAGGCGCAACGCGACCAGCTGACCGGCGCCGCCCAACTCGGCACATCTGCCCAGGCCGGTGCTTCGACGCTGCTCGATACGCCGGTGGACACCGACGACGCGCCCTCCCAGGCACAACGCCCATGACCCCTATTGCCGCTACCCAAAGGACGCCCGTCTTGTCATCCTTCAAACATACCCTGGGCCTGAGCCTGCTGGCCTTCGGCATCGCCCAGGCCAATCTGGCACTGGCTGCCGTGACACCCGCCACCGGTAACGCGGTTGAGGCGCGCGTCAGTTCTATCCTCGACAACATGAACCAGTCGGAAAAGATCAATTTCACGCGGGTCAACGACGGCCACATGATCCCTTCGTTGCTCAAGTGGGGCATCAAGGGCACCGTTGCCTATGACTCCTCCATGGGCGTGCACGTGAACAACGCCACCTTCGGCGCGCAATACCCGTCGCAGTCCGCACTGGCGGCGACCTGGAGCATCAATCGCGCCAAGGAATTCGGTCTGGCGATTGCTTACGAAACACGTATTTCGGGTGGGCAACAGATGCTCTCCCCCGGCGTCAACTTGTACCGCACGCCGTACAACGGCCGTTCTGCGGAATACGTGAGCGGTGAAGACCCGTTCCTTGGCGCGGTGCTGGCTCCGGCTATCGTCAACGGCATCCAGGCCCAGGGCATCCAGGCCAGCGGCAAGCATTACCTGGCCAACGAACAGGAAGCCAACCGCCAGGCGCTCAACGTGGTGGTGGATGAACGCACCCTGCGCGAGCTGTACCTGCCGGGTTTTGAGTCGATGGTGAAAAACGCCAACGTCGCTTCGATCATGTGCGGTTTCAACAAGATCAATGGCGACTACGCCTGTGAAAACCATCACCTGATCACTGACGTACTGAAGGGCGAATGGGGCTTCCAGGGCATTGTAATCAGCGACTTCAATGCCATCCACAATGCATTCAAGGGCGCGTGGGCCGGTACTGACATCGACATGCCGTCGGGCCTGCAATTTACCGAGGCCAACCTGCTGCCCTATGTGTGGAGCGGGCAACTGACCCAGAACGTCATCGACGACAAGGTCAAGCGCAACCTGCGTGGCATCGTCAGCTATGACTTCCAGGAAAACCTCAACACCGCCAAGCCCCTAGAGCATCCCGAATACGGGCAGCGCGCGTCGTTGAATGCGGCCCGTGAAGCCATCGTGCTGTTGCGCAACGAAAACACCAGCGCCGGCAAACCGTTGCTGCCGCTGGCGCGAACCGCCAAGGTCGCGGTGATCGGCAATTGGGCACACGACGCACCGGCCTCGCCGTTCGGCACCGCCAACTCGCCGCCCAACAGCTACGTGACCGAACTGAGCGGCCTGCAGCAACTGGCGTCGAGCAGCACTAAGGTGACTTACCTGTCCGACCTGAGCCTTAACCCGCAAAGTTCGGCGTGGTACCAGCCCGCCGTTGGTAAAAACGCTGTGAGCAACTCCGGTGTCAAGGCTGAATACTTCTCCAATACCAGCTTCTCCGGCGACCCCACCCTGACTCGCGTAGAGCCGGGTGTGAATCTCAATTGGACCACCGGCACCAACGTGACCAATGCCGGCACCACCGCCGTCTCCGGCTTCAGCCCGAATGCCGGTGCGTTCTCGGCCCGCTTCAGTTCGGTGATCAAGCCGACCATTACTGGCCCGCAAGTATTCAAAGTGCGCGCCGACGGCCCTTACAAGCTGTGGGTCAACGATGAACTGGTACTGCAGAGCGATGGCGTGCCGTACTCCTCGGATGTGGTCAATGCCCTGACCACATCAGGCAAGACCGCGTCGCTCAAGGCTGGCAAGTCGTACACCGTGAAGCTCGAATACCAACGTGTACAGGGTAACTTCATCCCGGCGCTGGGCGGGGTGACCGGCGTGCAGATGAGCTGGGCGTCGCTGCGTCCGCCGGCGGATCTAGCTGATTACGATGCTGTAGTGGTGGCTGTCGGCACTACCTACGAAAACGAAGGCGAAGGCTCTGACCATGGCTATGAACTGCCCGACCAACAGGCCGAACTGATCAAGCAAGTCGCCAAGGCCAACCCCAACACCATCGTGGTCATGCACGGCGGCGGTGTCGCGAACATGCAGCCGTGGGCGAAAAAGGTAGGTGCCACGTTGCAAGCCTGGTTCCCGGGCCAGCAAGGCGGCCAGGCCCTGGCCGAGATCCTGTACGGCAAGGTCAACCCATCGGGCAAGCTGCCGGTGACCATCGACAAGCAGATCGAAGACAACCCGAGCTACGCCTCCTATCCGGACCCGGCGGCTTATCGTGGCGACAACGCGCTGACTGAAATGACCTACAGCGAAGGCCTGTACCTGGGCTATCGCGGTTATGACAAGAAGCACGCCAAGCCGCTGTATCCGTTCGGTTATGGCCTGTCCTACACCTCGTTCGGCTACAGCGACCTGAAGTTGTCGAGCAACGTGATGGCGCCGGGTTCGACCGTGGATGTGACGTTCACGCTGACCAACACGGGCGACAAGGCCGGCTTCGAAGTTGCACAGCTGTACGTGCAGCCGGTTAAACCTGCCGTCGACCGTCCGGAGAAAGAACTCAAGGGCTTCACCAAGGTGTACTTGAAGCCTGGCGAGAGCAAGACCGTGAGCATGCCGATCGACTCACGCTCCCTGGCCTACTACGTCGACAAGACCGCCAGCTGGGACGTAGACGCCGGTAAGTTCAAGATCCTGGTCGGCGCGGACTCGGAGAACCTGGCGCTCAATCGTACCTTGACCACCCTGTTCCCCGAACACCTCACCACCCGCGACAGCAACCCGCTGCCATTGCCACTGCGCAAGGCAGTGCAGGTCAACGCTTCGCAGACCTACTAAGCTCGAACCTGCCGGCTCAGGGACGAGCCTGCAGGTCCCACCCCAAGCGACGCACGTAGCCGTCGAACACTGCCATCACGTCCACGTCCTGTGGGCTTCGCAGCCACTGAATCTGCAAGCCATCCATCATCGAGAAAATCTCTTGGGCGATGGCCTTTACGTCCACGTCAGGACGAATCTCGCCGGCCTCGATCAACGCGTTCAGATGCCCCCGCGCATGCTGATGGGTCAGGTCAAAGCGCTCCTTGTACCAGGACCATGCCGGGTGCGCATGGGACAGGCTCTCGGTGTTCATCACCAGTGACGCCTGGCACTCGGCCGCATCCTGGATGCTGAAGCTCATGCTCTGGCGCAGGAATTTGAGAAATCCCTCCAGCGTCATTTCGATGGTCAGTTCATGAAACCTTGAGGTAACACGCTGATCCCTGCGTTCCAGCAGCGCCTTGAGCAGTACTTCCTTGTTCGCGAAGTGGTGCAGCAGGCCGACCGTGGTGATACCGGCAAGCGCCGCCACGTCGCGCATGGATGAACTGGTATAGCCATCGCGGGCAAAGATAACGGTGGCCGCATCGAGCAAGGCCGCGCGGCGCATCTCGCCCTTGGGGGCTCGACGGCGCTTGAGCCCAAGGCCTTCGAGTGATTCGTTCCCTGATTCGTCAACTGACATAAAAATCCGATTACTGCTGCATTCAACTTACCCCAGCGCTGCCTGGCTGGACCCTTCCTGCAAGAAACCTGCGTGCCACCAACGTGGCGGTAACGGTCGACATCACCGCGATCAGGGCATTGCCCAAGAACATGCCCGGAATCGCCCCGCTGCTGCCAAACAGGTGCGTGGCTACATACACGAACGGCAACGTGCCGAGGGTAGCGCGCAACCAGGCGAAGACCGCGACCAGCCAGGCACGCTGCATGGTCACGAAAACCGCGATTGCGACGAAATCCAGGCCGATGATCACCCACAAGCCCGCACCCACGCGGCAGAACGCAAGAAATAGCTCGCGCCCCTCGCCGTCAAGCCCATAGAAGTCGGCAATCGTAACGCATGACGCAAGCAATACGGCCCAGATCACCAAGCCATAGCCAATTACCAGGCGCCGCGTAAAGACAATAGCAGCCTGCACCCGCAAAGGCTGCTCGGCGCCGATATTCTGGCCCAGCACCGGTGCCAGAGCACTTGGCAAGGCAAAAAAGGCACAGAACGAAAACTGCATCACCCGATCCAGCACCGCCATTGCCGCCAGGGCTGAAGTGCCGTAGATCGAAACGGTCGACACCAGATACGCCAGGCCGACCGGGGTCGCCAGATTGGCAACCATTGCCGGCAACGCCACCCGAAGGATGCGGCGCGCGTAGAGACGCAGGCGCTTTAGGCTGACGGCGGTGGCCAGGCCGATATGCCGGCGTACCCAGTAGACGCCCAGCCCGCACGACACCAGCGCCGACAATGCGTAGGCGACACCCGCGCCGTCCAGCCCCAGGCCCAGCCCGAAGATCAGCAGCGGGTCGGCTACCGCCAAGGTCGCCGCTCCCGACAGCACCACCCAGAATGCCCGGCGACTATCGCCGGCGCTCCTGAGCATCTGCGCCGCCATCTGCATCGCTGCTTGCAGCACTGTGAACGGCAGCGTCAGCCAGATAAAACTGCGCGCCGCCTCATACACCTCGGCCTGTGCTCCCAGCCAATGAGTGATCGGCGAGACCAGCGCCAGTTGCACTAATGCGCACAGCCCGGAAACCGCTACCACCATTAACATCAGGCACGCGGTGAGTTGTGGCACAGACTGGGTCGCTCGATGGCCGATACGCTCGGACAGTACCGACGCGGCCGCGATGATCAGCCCACTGGCAAACGCGCCGTTTATAAAGATCAACACTTTGGCGATGCCGACCGCCGCCAGCAGTACCGGCTGGTGCAGCATGGAAACGTAAACCAGCGTCAGGATATCGACCAGGAACACCGCGAACAGGCTCAAGGCGCTGGTACCGGCCATCACCGTCACATGGCGCGCGATGCTCGCGCGGGTGAAACGCGCGTGACTGCTGGGTATTGCGATGCCTATAGGCGTCATCGGGGGCTCAAGTTGAGATGGCAAGGCACATCGAGGCGACAATTCTAACGAAGCGCACGGCACTCAGGTAAAAATAAGCCGGCTTGCTCTCAGCTCGCGACTATCACTTGCATGGCGCCGCCACTGACTTGCTCTACACCCAGATTCTCGACCGCCGGATTTTCGATTGACTCAGTGGACCTCCTTCGCTGTGGGCGAGCCTGCTGTATGTCCTGGGGGGGGGTCAGTACGAACGTTCCGGCGTGCTCGGTGAGTTGGTGATGCAGGCCGACCGTGTTTCCTCCGCGCAGAACATCGGTGGCAACCCGAGCAAGGTGAATCGCCCCGAGTTTCGTAGACTGTTGGCGCCGACGCCGAATAAACCCAATTGCCGAGATGTCACTGACCCAGTCTATTCCACACGAACTATTGCCTGAGCAGGATTTTTCCGCTTTAGAGGTAGGTCAGTCTTGCGTCAGCACTTGCCGAGATATTGCTGACCCGGTCTGACGCCTCAAAAACCATTGCCCTTACTGGATTTGTATCGATATGGAGGTGGGTTAGTCTTGCGTCAGCATGGGGGTCAATTCGGTGTTGGCATTAATACGCAGCAGATGCAGCCGCGTTGCCGTTGACCAGTATCACCGCTTGGGAGTTGCTGTTTGATAGCCTCAACGTTAAGGAAGGTGCAGGCAACGGCAAGACCCTATTAATCATTGGTGCAGGTGGCGGTGTGGGATCAATTCTGGTTCAACTGGCACGCAAGCTGACAGGACTGACTGTCATCGGTAACGCCTCGCGAACAGAAACGAGAGAGTGGGTCAGTGAACTGGGAACACATCACGTGATCGACCATTGCCAACCGCTGCAGCCGCAAATGAGCGATCTCGGCCACAAAGAGGTCGACCACGTGACCAATCTGACTCACACCGATACGTACTACGAGCAAATCGTGGCCCTACTCAAACCCGAACGTAATTTCGCCCTCATTGATGACCCCTCGGCTCTTGATGCGATGCCGCTCAAGCGCAAATCCATCTCGTTGCAATGGGAATTCATGTTTACACGCTCCATGTACCGCACCAAGTCCATGTTCAAACAACACGAGTTACTGAATCGGGTGGCTGAACTTATCGATTCCAAGGTTTTGAACACGACTAACGTTCACTTTACCTACGTTGCCACTCTCAAGTTAAATCTCGCTACGGGTATCCAAAGGCGTGAGCACATAAAAAAGCCCAGCCCCATGAAACGGGGTGAATCGAATAAACCGAGCCTTGCGCACGTGCCTGAGATAAATGTCCGACATGCGTGCCAACCGTGATGATTTGCAGAGGTTGAGATGCAAAAATTGATGATAAATGACGTAGAGCACGAGCTGGATGTCCCCGCTGACATGCCGTTGCTTTGGGTCCTACGCGATGTAATGGGGCTGACCGGAACCAAATATGGCTGCGGCATCGCCCAATGCGGCGTGTGCACAGTGCACCTTGACGGCCATGCTACCCGCTCCTGCGTATTACCTGTCAGTGCGGTGGCTGGTCGAAAGGTAACCACTATCGAAAGCATTGGTGAACAGGCTATAGGACAAGCTGTACAGAAAGCCTGGCTGGAGCATGAGGTCGTGCAATGTGGCTACTGCCAGTCCGGACAGATCATGTCGGCTGTTGCCCTATTAACTGAACACCCAAAAGCCAATGACGAGCAAATCGTCGGCGCCATGTCAGGCAATCTGTGCCGTTGCGCGACATATACACGCATCCGAGCTGCCATCAAAAGTGTCAGCCAAGCTTGAGGGAAATTATCATGTCCGACAATCAATCCCCTCCAGCAGTGCTTTCTCGTCGTGGACTGCTCAAAGGTGGCGCAGTCTTGAGTGGCCTGGTCATCAGCGCCTACTTGCCCCCGATGGTTTCTCGTAGCTTTGCGGCTGGCGTCGTTAAAGGAGCCAACCTGGGAGATAACGCGGAAAAAGGATACGGTGCATTTGTTCGTATCGACCATTCTGGTGCAGTAACAGTCATTTCACCGAAGATCGAAATGGGGCAAGGTATTCAGACCGGCATCGCAATGATGGTCGCCGAGGAACTGGAAGTGCCGCTGAGCCAGGTCACCATCGCCGAGGCTCCGCCTAACGCCGCTCTGTATACCGATCCATTGCTCACCTTTCAGGCCACAGGCGGTTCAACCTCTACCCGCTATAGTTGGGAGCCTTTGCGCAAGGCCGGTGCTGGCGCGCGTATCGTGTTGATTCAGGCGGCCGCGCTGCGCTGGAATGTTGCCCCGAGCCAGTGCCGTGCCGAGAACGGCAGGGTGTTGGGCCCCAATAACCAAAGCGCCGGATACGGTGAGCTGGTCGACGCCGCTGCGTCGCTTCCACTGCCGGCCGATATTCCTCTCAAGCCCATCAGTGAATTCAAATTGCTGGGTAAACCAGCGCGGCGTCTGGACACGCCTAACAAGGTCAATGGAAGCGCCAAGTTCACCATTGATCTACAGATTCCGGGCATGCTGATCGCGTCCACTCGGACCTGCCCCGTCTCGGGCGGCAAGTTACGCGATCTCAACAACGAAGCGGGTGCACGGGCAATCATCGGTGTTCGAGACATCGTCCGCCTGGACAACGCTGTCGCTGTAACAGCCACTAATTTCTGGGCGTGCCAGCAAGCGCTCAATGCGCTGGAAATCGAATGGGATATGGGCCCTCATGCCGGTCTCGATTCGGCTCAACTGGATAAATCCCTGTTTGAAGCAAGCGCTGGGGACGGTGTTTTTGCGCACAAGGCAGGTGATATAGCTAGCGCGCTGAAAAATGCGTCCAGCCGCTTCGAAGCGATCTACGAGCAGCCATTCCTGTCGCACTCCCCACTTGAACCGATGACGTGCGTCGCCCATGTCCGAGCCGATGAGTGTGAATTGTGGGTAGGCTGCCAGGCACCCGGACTTGCACAGATGGGTGCCTCGAAGGTCTGTGGACTACCCGTTGAAAAAGTCGTGATTCATAACCAATTGATCGGCGGTGGCTTTGGCCGACGTCTGGAGTCTGACTTCATCTTTCAAGCGGTGGATATCGCCCGCAAGCTCAGCTACCCGATCAAATTGATCTGGAGCCGTGAAGAGGACATGACGCACGACCGCTATCGCCCGCACTACGTCGACCGCCTCAATGCTGCCTTGGACAAAGACTTGCGCCCAGTGGGGTGGGAACATCGCATCGCCGGCGCGTCGGTCGTGGCCGCCTATCTTGGCGGGCTACCTGCGGATGGTGTCGATTTTGACGCCGTCGAGGTCGCGAAAGATCCGATATACACGCTGGCTAATCTGCAAGTTCGCTACATACGGCACGACCCAGAGGTCATTCCGGTTTCCTGGTGGAGAGGCGTCGGCCCACTTCGCAGTACTTATGCAGTGGAGTGTTTTATCGACGAGTTGGCGCACAACGCTAAAGTCGATCCTGTGAAGTATCGACTTGGCTTGATGCAATCGCAGCCTCGTGCCCAAGCAGTCTTGAGCAAAGCTGCGCAACTTACGGACTGGGACAAGCCCCTGCCTGCCGGATCCGGTCGTGGTGTGGCGGTGGCAGCGGTGTTTGGCAGCTTCGTTGCCACCGTTGTCGAGCTGGAAAAACAAGGCGAAAAAGGGCTGCGCATCAAACGCTTGGTTACCGTAATCGACTGCGGGTTTGCGAATAACCCAACGTCCGTGGCTGCGCAAATGGAGGGTGGCACCCTATTTGGCTTATCTGCTGCGCTATTCAACGAAATTCTCATCGAAAACGGGCAGGTTCAACAAACCAACTTCCATCAGTATCGACAAATTCGCATGAGCGATGCGCCACCCGTAGAGGTGCATATCGTCGAAAGCGTCGAGAGTCCTGGGGGGGTAGGCGAGACCGGAGCAGTTCCTGCAGCAGCAGCGCTGGTCAATGCCGTCTACGCAACTACGGGCGTGCGCGAGCGCCGCCTGCCTTTGAGCCGCTCGGGCTACTTCACTGTTTAAGGAGTGCATCATGAAAACTTTCCATCATGCACTCGGGTTTGTAGCCAGTTGCCTGACCTTCAGCGTTTATGCGAACGATGCGGTAACGGTGAGCAAGGGTGAATATCTGACACGTGCTGCCGATTGCGTAGCTTGTCATGTCGTCCCAGGCGGGAAACCTTTTGCTGGGGGCCTTGAGTTCAAGCTGCCGTTCGGCAGTATTTATTCACCTAACATCACGCCGGACAAAGAAACCGGAATCGGTAACTGGACCGACGACGAGTTTGTCAGCGCCTTGCAAAAAGGCGTCGGCAAGGATGGCAAACACTACTACCCCGCATTCCCGTATACGTCATACACCCTGATGTCGCGCGAGGACATTCTGGCTATCAAGGGCTACCTGTTCAGCCTGGAGGCGGTTAAACAAGCACCTCAAGAGAACAAGCTTTCTTTCCCATTCAACCAGCGTTGGGGAATGATTTTCTGGAACGCGTTTTTTGCGCCGAACGAGCGGTTCACGCCAGACAACATGCAATCAGCAGAATGGAATAGGGGCGCTTACCTGGTTCAAGGACCGGGCCACTGTGGCGAGTGCCATACCCCGCGAAACCTCTTCCAGTCTATGAGTTCAGACAGGTCGCTGGCTGGAGCCGAATTAGGAAACTGGCAAGCGTACAACATCAGCTCTGACGTCCAACACGGCATAGGCGCATGGCCAGAAGACGCCATTGTCAGCTACCTCTCCAAAGGCTACGCGCCTGGTTTCGGTGGCGCAGGAGGGCCCATGGCAGATGCTGTCGAACATAGCCTGCGGTATCTGAATCCCGCAGATCTCAAAGCCATCGCGGTTTATCTCAAGGGTACGCCCGCGCGAACAGAGGGGATCACAAGGCCGCCTCTCGCGATAAATGACGCGGCCTTGCAAAAAAGCTTGGGACTGAAGCTGTTCAATGACACCTGTGTAGCGTGTCACCTAGCCGATGGCGGCGGAAGGCAATCGCCGGCGGGAAGTCTAAAGGGGCTGAAGACCGTCAATGATCCTTCTGGTAGAAACCTGATCGCGACCCTGCTTGAGGGACACACGCCTCAGGCGATGCGCGCGGACCAGCGGATGCCCGATTTCACCGGCAGCTACAGTGACGAGGAACTCGCGGCTGTGAGCACTTTTGTTCTTCGACGGTTCGGTCAAACTCAGGGGCAGATCAAACCGGAAGATGTCGCTAAAAGCCGCGCCAGCGCTCTGCACTAAATCTGGAGCGTCATAGGAGCTTCCCCAGCGGCTGCGGGGGAAACTCTGCCCTATGGATCACTCAAACGCCTCAACCTAACGAGAATTTCATGGAACATCTTGATTTGCAGGTCATTAGACAGGGGCTACGATGGCTTGAGGGTGGACATCAAATCTGGCTGTGTACTGTGCTCGCAACATTTGGATCTGCCCCAAGGGGACCAGGCTCGATTTTGGTGGCACTATCTTCAGGCGAAAGTTGTGGGTCACTTTCAGGTGGTTGTGTCGAGGACGATTTTCTAGAGCGACTTAAACTCGGCGAATTTTCTACGCACAACCAAGTAGTCCGATATGGCGACGGTGGTTTGCAACCCACTATCTCTCTACCGTGCGGGGGTGTTCTTGATGTGTTGGTCGAGCACTTCGCGCCCGAACATAGTTCACAAGACCACTTTCACAGCCTTGAAAAAGCGCTATCGGGCCGAGGGCGCTTGCGCAGAACAATTAATCTCGAATCGGGCACACGCTCGACCTCGCCGCATGGGCCCAAAGGATGTTCTGTGAGCCGATCAGGCGAAGAAGTAACCATTGTCGTGGGACCTGTAAGACGGTTGATTGTCGCGGGTCTATCGCCAGTGGCTGAGTTTTGCGCAGAGTTTGCGTTGGCTCTAGGATACGAAGTCATCATCTGCGATCCGCATCCCGAACGATTGCTGAAAATGTCTGAATCGTTACCCCGTGCCAAGCTCATCGAGCTATTGCCCGCCGTCTTCATTGCGCAAGGCGGCTGCCACGCGGCTACAGCCGTTGTAGCGCTCACTCATGATCCTAGGCTGGACGACTTGACGTTGATGGAGTCAGTCAGAACAGAGGCATTTTACATAGGCGCAATGGGCTCTTCGAAAACCAGCACGAAACGCATGGAGCGGCTGGAAAGAATCGCCGGGCTAACGACACAAGACATGCAGCGCATCAGTGCTCCGATAGGTCTGCATTTGGGAAGCAAGACGCCCGCAGAAATCGCTATTTCGGTAATGGCTGACATTCTGCGAGTCGGTAACGGCATCGATCGGACCGCTCTCTAAACGTCGTGACCATCAGAAAGCCCCGCTCTCCTAGTCAAGGAAACTCCTGGGCAAAATCGCCTTTGCTAATTGCATAAAAAGGGGCCACGAAATTGAAAGGACATCTTAGCGCGATGTCCTTTTGTTTAGCCTGTTGACGCTGCCCCCTAATTGATCCAATTGCTTACGCAAGACCGCCCCATCTCCAAACCTGCAAAAATCCAGCACAGATAATAATTCACTAGGAGTCACCGCTCCAAGCTGACCTGCCAGGCCATGGCCGAAAAGATGGCGGACAAGGTCGGTCAAGCCGGTTGGGGTGCGCTGGCCAAGAACCAAGAAATGCAGGGCAATCTGGAGCAAACCGGCGGTGATGCGGTGGCTGCGGTGAAAAACACCGAGGCCCATCACGCGGGGAAGCTGCAGGTTGATCGGTTGAGCTACGTATTGGTCAAGCCTCAGGGCATGAATTGCCTTACCCCCTCAAGCCGCTTTATCCTCGACCCTCCCCGCTCGAGCCCGGAGTCGCCATGGACCTCACCACCCTCGCCCTCTTCCTCCCCGCCTGCTTTGCCCTGAACATGGCACCCGGCCCAAACAACCTGCTGTCGGTCAGCAACGCCACGCGCTACGGCTACCGCACTGCCTGCCTCGCCGGCATCGGCCGACTGCTTGCCTTCTCCGGCATGATCGCCCTCGCCTCCGCCGGGTTGGCGGTGGTGCTGCAAACGTCGGAGTTGTTGTTCTACGCGATCAAGATCGTCGGGGCGGCGTATCTGTTGTATCTGGCGATTCAGCTGTGGCGCGCCGACCCGCAGATGCAGGAGGAATCGATTACGGCCAAGGTGGGAATATGGGCGCTGGCGCGTCAGGAGTTTTTGGTGGCGACGGGCAACCCGAAAGCCATCCTGATCTTCACCGCCTTCCTCCCACAGTTCGTGGTGCCAGACCAGCCCATCACCCCACAGTTCGCCCTGCTCGGCGCACTGTTCCTGGCGCTGGAATGGATCGCCATCAGCCTTTACGCCTATATGGGCCTGCACATGCGCCGCTGGTTTGCCGAGCCACGGGGCAAGCGGATATTCAATCGGTGTTGCGCGGGGTTGTTGTCTGCGGCGGCGGCGGTGTTGCTGATGGCGCGTCGGGCTTGAACGGCATTCTCAAGACGGCGGGATGCGCGAGGTGTTGCCGAACCGCGTCATTGAGGTTGCGCCTCAAACACCAACACCGCGTTTTTTCGGGACGAATAGGGCTCAGAACGAATAAGGACCAAGCCACGTTTATGCCCTACTGAGTCGAGGTCTAGCCCCCGCGTCCTTCTGCCTAACCATCCGCTTACAACAGCCAAATACCACCATTCGCTCATCTACGATTTGCTACAAGGACGTCGCGTGAGCCACACCTTCACGTTCTTGACCCTACCCCACCCTTCCGGCGAGGTCGCGGCGGATACAGCGGCAGCAGGACGGCTCATTAGGCGGCATCGCGCCCGTAGCGAATGGTCAGGTGTTTTCTGCTTCTGACAGGGCCTTGGCCACTACGGCAGGTAAGCTTCCGGGCGCCCTTATACGCATTTGCTTGTTCAAATTAAAACGACCGAACACAACCGTGATGTCAGAAACCGAGACGTCAAACTCTCGGGCGAGAAACTTAACCATGTGGTCAGTCGCCCTGCCTGCTACCGGGGCGGCGGTGACGCTAATCTTGAGTTGGCTTCCTTTCGCCTTGCCGATGGCATCCTTTTTGGCGCTCGGCGTTCCAAGTATGTTCAGAACTAAAATCTCTCCATCCCACCCACAAAACGAGGACATCTCAAAGCCTCGGCCGGATGATTTCTTTTTGGTAATCGCTTTTGCTTTCTTCACATGGATCCCGCGTAGGTCGGATAAAAATGCCTAACAATAAATAGACATCAACGGGTGCATAACATTTTTGGGCGAACGTGCGCTGTCGCTCTGGAGTGCAGTGTTTACGAGGAGGGCCGAAGTAAAAACGGTTAGACACCATTGCAGCAATTCCTTTTGCGAACGGTGTTTAGCAGTGTCGAGGGTAGCGCGGGGCTTGGAGGAAAGACAAGAGGACAGCGCTCGTAGCACCGGCGCTTGGGGGAAAGACGAACGACTGCTTCTTCCCCGCCCTGGCCTATTGTGACCGACAGAAGTCGACCCAGAGTTGTCTGTCAGCACAGGCAGATATCGGCCAAAAGCGGCCCCTGGAGTACCTGAAAGCCACTAAGGCCGGGGCGGTCGTATAACGAGTGCCCCGTTAAATCGCCTCCGTCCCAAAAAAACACCTGGATGGTTTTTTCTTGCGTCTGTCAGAAATCAGAAAGCCATGGTGTGCACGCGCTACGATCAT
>Ga0302169_10000342_pt1 | contig 14725 bp, 12 predicted proteins | sample I_Fen_N1_3_FD_193493 | JGI IMG/M metagenome (GOLD analysis project Ga0302169, IMG submission 193493) | Peat permafrost microbial communities from Stordalen Mire near Abisko, Sweden - I_Fen_N1_3 | ecosystem: Environmental > Terrestrial > Soil > Wetlands > Permafrost | place: Sweden: Abisko...
GTGGGTAGTCTCCAGTTCATGGGATACCTGCATCGCAGGTCTTGAGGCCCACACTAAGCCTTTGCTTTGTTCATGACGAGGTGCAAAAATCTAATTAATTGTTTCCATACGAGAACAATCAAATCATGCCTAAAGTGGAAGTCGAACGACTCTGGACCCATGTGCACTGGCTGGCGATCCTTGCAGAGCAAGGCACGTATACCGCGGCAGCGATCAGGCTAGGGGTGAGCAAGTCAGCGGTGAGCCAGCGAATTGTCGAACTGGAAAAGGCGACGGGACTGAGTCTGGTGTTGCGCACGACTCGCAGTGTGCGATTGACCGATGCGGGAAACGCCCTGGTACGTGACGTGCGCAGTGCTTATGAGCAAATTGCACGCAGTTTTTCCGATGTTCGAGACTCTGCAGGCGTAGCACGGGGACTGCTTCGGCTGACTGCTCCGGTAGCCTTTGCCCGCCAGCAATTGGTTCCAGTACTGGCCGGTTTCCTCAACGAATATCCCGAAGTCAGAGTGCAGCTTGACGTTTCCGATCAGATTTCCTCCATCGCTTCGGAGGGGTTTGATCTGGCTATTCGGCACAGCAATCAGATCCCGGATACCCATGTCGCCTGGAAATTGTGCGCGACGCATTCGGTGCTTGTCGCGACCCGCAGCTATCTGGATAGATTCGGCGAACCTCAACGTCCAGAGGATCTCATAGAACACAACTGTCTATATTACCCGCGAGGCAACGACACGCCTGCCTGGGCTTTCGAAGCCCACGTCCCCTCGCAAGTGGAGGGAAAACGGCTGACGGTTCCTATCAAAGGCACATTCGCAACCAACAATAGCGAAGCATTGCGTGATGCGGCTTTGACTGATTTGGGCATCGCGCTCTTGCCCGATTTTAGTGCTCAGGCCGGGCTGAAGAACGGGGGATTGGTGCAGGTGCTGCCAACGTGGAGATCAGTCGGAGCCTTCCCTGAGGACATTTACCTGGTACGTCCTTATTCCGCACATGTGCCAAGAGCAGTCACCGTTTTTGTCGACTATCTACGAGGGCGGTTCGCGGCCGGCTTTAAATAACAGCATTAAAACGGGTCGCATGTGTGCATCCGTCTTACTTGACGATTCAGTGGCGGGGCTAAGGTCGTGCAGGCGAACATCCGAGTCGCCCCGTGTGTGCCGGTGTAAATCAAGCACCTGATCCCGGAACACACAAACGTCGGGGCAGGGGATTACCAAGGCGTTCACCCGTCACTGGATACCCTGTGTTGATTCTTGAAACTGGCCGGGAGCCTTGCATGAAAGTTGGCGTGATCTCCGATACCCACGGCTTGCTCCGCGCCGAAGCCCTCACGGCGTTGCAGGGCTGTGAACGGATCATTCACGCCGGTGACATCGGCAAAGCGGAAATCCTCCAACAACTGGCCTCGATTGCACCCCTGCACGTCGTGCGCGGGAACAATGACCAGGGGGCACTGTGGGCAGAACACATTGCTGACCAGCTGTCTTTCGACCTCAATGGCTGGCAGACCTTGCTGGTGCATGACCTAGCCGATGTCCCGGCAGAGCTGGATGCCGGCACAAGGCTGGTGATTACCGGGCATTCCCATAAGCCGCGCATTGAATGGCGTGGCGAGCGGCTATTCCTCAACCCCGGCAGCGCGGGGCCACGACGGTTCAAGTTGCCGGTGACGTTGGTGTTGCTTGACGTGCAAGAGGGGTCAATTGAACCGCGATTGGTTTCGTTGTTGGGATGAGGGGGAGGGGTGAAGGGCTGGTGGTTTATGCGTCTCGACATTCGGGCGCTAGAAATGTAACGAGTTCCGCTTCTGGCAACTAATGTATGCGCGTCCTAAGCTCTCCAAGGTGCGTTTTAGCCTGTGCTTGTCTCTGCGCCTAGTTGTTTTCCTAGCCTGAGAAAATCTCAGGATGCACGTCTGAATTTCCTCAATAAGGCGAGCAAGTGCCTGTCTTTAGGCACCTTGGGAGTAGTACATGATCACTCGATTTTGGAACGTCCTTCTCATCACCGTGTTGGTCACGGCGTGCAGTTCAACCGGTAATAAGCAAAGCTTGGGCGCCCTGTTGGGTGGCGCGGCTGGTGCGCTGGTCGGCGCCAAGGTCTCGAAGGACTCTAACAGGGCCGCCAGCGTTGCAATTGGCACTGCTGTTGGAGCCCTGGTGGGATATGGAGTTGGACGCTATCTGGACGATCAGGACCAGCAGCATCTGGCCGCCGCCACCGTCAAGACGGCAGAAAGTGGCCAGACGCAAGAAGTACGTAATAGCGAAACGGGCACCACTATTCGCACTGCCCCGGTTTCCAGTCCTTCTCAGGCGTCGAGTGAGGGTTGTCGAACGGTGAAGCAGTCGGTCGAATTAGCTGATGGGCGTCACGAAAGCGAGAACGTTCGGCTCTGCAAGGGACCTAATGGCTGGGAAGCAGCATGAGTTTCGCGCGAGGGTGGGCCATTCCGGTGGTCAGCTGCCTATTGGTCAGCGAAATGGTCGAGGCCGAATGGGAGAGGCTGTCACTGCCCATGTACCCCGGCATGACAGCGATCATCGACCATTGCGCGGGGGCGCTGCCGGTTTCGATAGTGGCTTTGCACAGGAGTGATATGGCAGATGGGACGGCGGTTCGAAAGGTTATGGCCTGGGCACAACTGATGGCGCAGATGGAATGCCCTCAGGCCTCGACCATTGAATTAAAGGCCATGATTGACGGTAAACAAGTCTACAAGGGCACCGCGCGCAAAGCCGATGGCTGGGTATTGGTGGAGGTTAAGCCTACCAAATCGAAAAGCCAGGAAAAGGTCAGTCAAGCAACGCCTGCGAAGGCTAAGGTGGTGGCGAAGGATATTCCAGGTAGTAACGCCAATACTGTTGCTCAGCCTGAGAAAACCCCTGGACCACCCAGCGAGTCCAACAAGTCCCCGCAATCGCCCCCAGTCGCGCAATCTATGGCTGTCCCCGTCAACGGCCAAGTTGGGGGAGCGGTCAAGCAGACTGAGGCTGTGAGTCAACCGCCGACCAGCAACGACGATCAGCAGTACTCTCACTTCCTTGAACAGATACGACTTTCTGCGGAGAAAGGCGACGCCAACGCTCAGTTCCTTCTTGGAAATATGTACGCCGACGGCCGGGGTGTGGTTCGGGACCAACAGCAGGCGGCCTCTTGGTATCGGAAATCGGCGGAACAGGGCAACGCCGCTGGTCAGCTATATCTCGCAATGATGTACCTCGACGGAAAAAGCAATCAGGACCAACAGCAGGCGGCTTCTTGGATTCGGAAGTCGGCGGAACAGGGCAACGCCGACGCTCAGTACCTTCTTGGGATGATGTATGGCGAGGGGCGTGGCGTGGCAAAGGACCAACAGCAGGCGGCCTCTTGGATTCTGAAGGCAGCGACACAGGGCCAAGTCATGGCCCAGTCCAGAATCGGGACGTTGTACCTCAGGGGCGAAGGTGTTGCACAGGATCAAGAGCAGGCAGTTTTCTGGTATCGGAAAGCTGCGTCGCAGGGCGACGCGAGGGCCCAACAGGTCCTGAATACCTTGCAGAGCAAATGATTGGGTTAACTCCAGCGTTTTTTAAAAGTAATGAACAATGTGTAGTTCTCTACCCATCATGGTTACGACGCTTGCTGGTCGGTTCCGGTGGAATTGGGCTTGTTCAGGTAAGTGGGAGTCCAATATCTGCTCATCAACCTATCGAATTACTTTTTATTGGCAATCGTTAGGTTGGCCGAGGGCTACCAGAAATCTCTGAATCGGGTACGGCTCAACGCTGTGAATGTGCGAAAGGTGTTTAGGGCATATTGAGGGCGAGATCAGGGACGCTTCTCCGGTGGTGGCCGTGCCTGAGTTCAGGTGATCTGAAAATCCGACTGTTTTCAACAGAATCGGCCAAAAGCAGGCGTTCACTGGTGTCCGCTTTCGTTTGAAAAACGATCATGGTACGACTTGGGGGTTTGACGCGTGGATAACGAGATCTGTTTTTCCGGCGTTTCGTTTAGCTGTACCTCGACTTCCTTGAGCTCCTGCATTTTGGGTTTCAAGGCCGCGATCTTGTCATGGAGACGTTCGGCTTTGGCCTGGGCAATCAAAGGCTCCTGACGGTCTGCGGTATCAAGTGCGGTCAGATAGCGATTGAAACTGGATTCAATTTCCTCCAATCGCCGTCGAAGCTTGGCACTGGTGAAATTCCGATCCCGATTGTTGATTACCTTGAACTTGCCGCCATGGATGGCAGCGAGCGCTTCCGAGAAAATCCCAGTTGCTGGCACAGCACCACAAATTGACGGTAGACCCCGTGGCTTGCCTTGCCATTGTCTTTGCGAAAATTGGCGATGGTTTTGAAGTCCGGCATCACGCGACCAGTCAACCATATCAACTCGATGTTGCGCTGGGCTTCTCGCTCCATTCGACGGTTTGATTGAATGTAGTTGAGGTAGCCGTAGAGGTAGATCTTCAGCAGGAGCGGGATGGTATGCGGGTCGCCCTGTATTGGCGGGAATGACGCCTTCAAAACCCCGCTTACGCAGATCAAGTTCATCGACAAAAACGTCGACTACGCGCACCGGATTGGTATCGCTGACGTAGTCGTCGAGGCTTTCGGGAAGTAAGGTGCCTTGCCCTAGATGTTCGCCTTGGATAAAGCGCTTCATGGGCGATCCCTGCGATGAATTCCTCAGAAATCATCGCAATGGTTCACGAATGTGTTTTTAAAAAATCTGGGCCGGAAAGCGACGGTTTAGTTGCGACCGTCGCTGGGGGATTTACACCTCCTACTGCTTACCTGCCTCTTTTATGTGGAGATAAGCCCGCTTAGTTGGCGGTCTTGAGTTGCACTTCGGCGGTCGAACTGGAGCGGGCGATCACAGTGAGGATCGACAGGGCGGCGATCACCAGCCCTGGTGACGTCGCCAGCAGCACGCCAGTGGTGCCCGCACCGGCAGCAAGGATTTGCCCTGCGGCCAAGGGGCCTGCCACCGAGCCCAAGCGGCCGATCGCCACGGCCGCGCCGACTCCGGTGGCGCGCACTGCGGTCGGGTAGGTCGGCGGCGCTAGGGCGTAGAGCACCAGTTGCGCAGCCATGACGAACAACCCGGCGGCAAACCCGGCGATCGCCATTGGCACGATACCGATCGACAGGCCGACCCCAGCCAGCGCCGTCAGCAACCCGGCATACACGAACAGCACGACCTTGAGGCCGTTGCAACGATCCAGAAGCAGGCCGCCGAGCAGCGAGCCGAGGGCGCCACCAATGTTGAACAGCATCTGGATCATGCCCGCCTGGGGTTTGCTGAAGCCTTGTTCCAGCAGTAATGAAGGTAGCCAGTTGAGCAGCATGTACATCACGGTCAAGGTGAAGAAGTAACTCAGCCACAAGGCGAGGGTGTTGCGTGTGCGGCCTTCGCCGAACAGCGCCTGTGCTGTGGATGGCCGTAGGCTGCCAGTTGCTGAATGTTGCTGGCGGAAGGCAGTGGATTCGGGCAGCAGCAGGGCCATCAGCGGTACCACCAGCAAGGGCACCAGGCCGCCGATGATAAAGGTGGTTTGCCAGTGTTCACTGGAAAACATCGCCACCACCGCCGCGAGCGCTCCGCCCAGGGGCACGCCGCAGTACATGACACTGATGGCAGTGCCGCGGTTGCGTTCGCTCACGGCTTCGGCGCACAAGGCGATCAGGTTGGGCAGGGCGGCGCCCAGGCCCAAACCGGTCATGAAGCGCACCAGCAACAGGCTGGAGTAGCTCTCGACGTAGGCCGTGCACAGGGAAAACAGGCCAAACAGCAGCACGGCACCGACGAGGATTTTCTTGCGGCCGATGCGATCGGCGACCCAGCCGCCAAAAAATGCCCCGGGCAGCAGGCCGATGATCCCGGCGCTGAACACCCAGCCCATCATCTTCGGGTCCAGGTCAAAACTCTGGCGCAGCCCGGCGGCAGCGGTGCCGGCGGCCTGCAGATCGAAACCCTCGATTAGCGCAACGATAAAGCACAAAGCGATTGTCAGCGTCGAGCGACGCGATGGGCTGTCCATGGGTGGAACCTCATTGTTGTTTTTGTTGTGGAGTCGAGCCGTCCCATCGCACGGGGTACGCTGAAGATGGCTGCTGGCTAATAAGATAACAAGGATAACTAAAAAATGAACTGCTCATCGAAAATCGCAAAAAAACAGCAAATAAGGCTTATGAATCAATTACTAAGATCTAGATCTGGCAGTCATTTTAAAAATAGATAATAATATTAATGTTCGATTATCGGTCAATCGCCGTTGACAGGGGTCGTTGACTGTTTCCATTCTCTGTCCGCGAAGCCGGCTGCATTGGGCTCTGCCGGCGGCACAAACAACAATAAAAAATGGAATCGAACATGCCAAATCTCCCCACGCACGACGTTGCGACGGCGTCAGCCACCTGTGTGCCCGGTATCAACCGAGGGTTGGTCCTGGCGCTGCTCGGCTTGAGCGTTCTACCCACCTCGCTTCGCGCCGGGGGCTTCATCGAAGACAGCCATGGCACCTTGACCCTGCGTAATTACTACCTGGACCGCCAATACAAGGACGATGGCGCCAAGACCGCCGCCCAGGAGTGGGCCCAGGGTTTCATCATGAACATGGAGTCGGGGTTTACCCAAGGGCCGCTGGGTTTTGGCCTGGACGTTCGCGGGCTGCTGGGGGTCAAGCTCGACTCCGCGCCGGATCGCAGCGGCACCGAGTTGTTGCCGGTGTCGGCCAGCGACAATCGGGCGGCGGATGAGTACTCGCGCCTGGCCCCGACCGCCAAGCTGCGTTTTGCCCAGACCACGGTGAAGTCGGGGGACGTGTCGATCTTCTTGCCGTTTGCCTTTGCCAGCCCCTCACGACTGCTGCCACAAACCTTTCGCGGCACCATCCTGAGCTCCAGGGACTTCGATGGGCTGACGCTGAACACCGGCTATATCGATCGCATCGACAAGCGCAATTCCACCAACTATGAGGCGATGACCATCGCGTCGCCCAACCGGCGTTTCAACGCCACTGCCACGACCTCGCACATGGCCTACCTGGGGGGTGATTACCAAGTCAGCAAGACGCTGAGCCTGCGTGCCTACCACGCAGAAGTGGCCGACTTGTACCAACAGGACACCTTCGCCTTGCTGCACGACTTGCCCCTGGGCGGTGGGACATTGACCAGTGACCTGCGCAGTTTTTTCAGTCGCGAGGATGGCAGCGCCAAGGGCGGTGAAGTGGACAATCGCAACGTCTCGGGGCTGTTCAGCTACCGTTACGGCGGACACAAGCTGGGCATCGGTTATATGCATTCCAGTGGCGAATCGGCGACGCCCTACATCTCCGGCACAGAGTTGATGGGCATGAGCGAGCTGACCATGGCGTCGGACTTTCTCAACGCCAAGGAGCGCACGTGGCAGGCCATCTATGACTATGACTTCGTCGCGTCCGGAGTGCCGGGGCTGAGGGGCCGGTTGCGTTATCTGCGCGGTGACAATATCGAGCTGGCAGCCTTCAACGCAGAGGACCGCAAGGAGCGCGAGTTCCAGATGGAGCTGGGCTACGTGGTGCAGAGCGGTCCGCTGAAAAACGTCGCACTGGTGGCGCGCAAGGCGATCTACCGCAACGATTTCCCGAGCGGCGCGGCCTTCCGCGATGAAAACCAGACCCGCTTCCTGGTGACCTACACCTTGCCGATCTGGTAACCCCGCAGGCCAGCAGGCTTCTCACCGGCACGCCCCTTGGGGGCGTGCGTCACTCTTGATAAATCTTCTTCAGCAGTCGCAGCAGCTCTTCGCGTTCCTGATCGTCCAGTGCCGCGGTGGCGTCCAGGTCGCTTTGCGCGGCGATCTGGTTCAGTTCCTTGAGCAGGGTCTCGCCGGTCTTGCTGAGGAAGATCCCGTAGGAGCGCTTGTCCGGCTTGCAACGCACGCGCACCGCCAGTGCACGGCTTTCCAGTTTATTGAGCAGCGGCACCACCTGGGGCGGCTCGATGGTCAGTGCCCGCGCCAGATCGGCCTGCATCAGGCCGGGGTTCTGGTTGATGATCGCCAGGGCCGAGAACTGCGCGGGTCGCAGATCGTGGGCCGAGAGGCGGCCGATCAGGTTCTGGAACAGTTTGAGTTGTGCGCGGCGCATGGCGTAGCCGATCAGGTCGTTCAACGCCGAATCGAGTGGTGCCTGCAGCTCGGCGTTGCTCGAGGGTGCCTCGATCGACTCGGCGAGGGGGGAGGGCTTGGCCATTGCAGGTGAGTCCTGGGGATTTTGAGTTAACAAGGCTATCTATTTTGCCGACGTTGGGCGGTGATTGCTACGGCCAATATCGCTGGCGTTCGGACAGTTCGGGCGCTGCGCAACGGGAAACAGGTTAATTTTATTAATAGTTAATTGACATAACTAATTTGCCGGTTTAATTTCCAGTCATCTTCACACCAGAAACAAGAGAGCATCGTCATGAGCAATTACGAAGGTCGCTGGACAACGGTCAAAGTGGAAATCGAGGAAGGCATCGCGTGGGTCATTCTCAACCGCCCGGAAAAGCGCAACGCCATGAGCCCGACCCTGAACCGCGAGATGATCGATGTCCTGGAAACCCTCGAGCAGGACCCGGACGCCGGTGTCCTGGTGCTGACCGGTGCGGGCGAAGCCTGGACGGCGGGCATGGATCTCAAGGAGTACTTCCGCGAAGTGGACGCCGGCCCGGAGATCCTGCAGGAAAAAATCCGCCGCGAAGCCTCGCAATGGCAGTGGAAACTGTTGCGTATGTACGCGAAGCCGACCATTGCCATGGTCAACGGCTGGTGCTTCGGCGGCGGCTTCAGCCCCCTGGTGGCCTGCGACCTGGCGATCTGCGCCGACGAAGCAACCTTCGGTCTTTCGGAAATCAACTGGGGCATCCCGCCAGGCAACCTGGTGAGCAAGGCCATGGCCGACACCGTGGGCCATCGCCAGTCGCTGTACTACATCATGACCGGCAAGACCTTTGGCGGGCAGAAAGCAGCCGAGATGGGCCTGGTCAATGAAAGCGTACCGCTGGCGCAACTGCGTGAAGTCACTGTGGAGCTGGCGCGTAACCTGCTGGAGAAAAACCCGGTGGTGCTGCGTGCGGCCAAGCATGGTTTCAAACGTTGCCGCGAACTGACCTGGGAGCAGAACGAGGATTACCTGTACGCCAAGCTCGATCAGTCGCGCCTGCTCGACACCGAAGGCGGTCGTGAGCAGGGCATGAAACAATTCCTCGACGACAAGAGCATCAAGCCGGGCCTGCAAGCGTACAAGCGCTGAAGTTCTGCGGTAAGTAGCCGGGCGCGGCTGCGCCCCGGTACTGCGTTTACACCGTTCTTATGCATTCCCGACAAAGACTATAAAGAGGAATCACCATGCTGGACGTGCCCCTGCTGATTGGCGGCCAGTCGTGCCCCGCCCGCGACGGTCGAACCTTCGAACGCCGTAACCCAGTGACCGGCGAGTTGGTGTCGCGGGTTGCCGCCGCCACCCTGGAAGATGCCGACGCCGCGGTGGCCGCTGCGCAGAAGGCGTTTCCCGCCTGGGCTGCCCTGGCCCCCAATGAACGCCGCACCCGGTTGCTCAAGGCGGCCGAGCAATTGCAGGCGCGCAGTGCCGAGTTCATCGAGGCGGCGGGCGAGACCGGCGCCATGGCCAACTGGTACGGGTTCAACGTGCGGCTGGCGGCCAACATGCTGCGGGAAGCGGCGTCGATGACCACGCAGATCAATGGCGAAGTCATCCCCTCGGATGTGCCTGGCAGTTTCGCCATGGCCCTGCGCCAACCCTGCGGCGTGGTGTTGGGCATCGCGCCCTGGAACGCCCCGGTGATTCTCGCCACCCGCGCTATCGCCATGCCATTGGCTTGCGGCAACACCGTGGTGCTCAAGGCCTCCGAGCTCAGTCCTGCGGTGCACCGCCTGATCGGTCAGGTATTGCAGGACGCAGGCCTGGGCGATGGCGTGGTCAATGTCATCAGCAACGCACCTGAGGATGCCCCGGCGATTGTCGAGCGATTGATCGCCAACCCAGCGGTGCGCCGGGTCAATTTCACTGGCTCGACCCATGTCGGGCGCATCGTCGGCGAACTCTCGGCACGCCACCTCAAGCCGGCGTTGCTGGAACTGGGCGGCAAGGCGCCGCTGCTGGTGCTCGACGATGCCGACCTGGATGCTGCGGTAGAGGCGGCCGCCTTTGGCGCCTACTTCAATCAGGGGCAGATTTGCATGTCCACCGAGCGTCTGATCGTCGATGCCAAGGTTGCCGACGCCTTTGTCGCGAATTTGGCGGCCAAGGTTGCAACGCTGCGCGCAGGGGACCCTGCGGACGCCGGTTCGGTGCTCGGTTCGCTAGTGGACTCCAGCGCTGGTATGCGCATTAAGGGATTGATCGACGACGCCTTGACCAAGGGCGCGCGACTGGTGGTTGGCGGGCAACTGGACGGCAGCATTTTACAGCCGACCCTGCTCGACGGCGTCAACGAGAGCATGCGCCTGTACCGCGAGGAATCCTTCGGTCCGGTCGCCGTGTTGCTGCGCGGTGAGGGGGATGAAGCGTTGTTGCACCTGGCCAACGACTCTGAGTTCGGTTTGTCTGCGGCGATTTTCAGTCGCGATACCGGGCGTGCCCTGGCTTTGGCCCAACGGGTCGAGTCAGGCATCTGTCATATCAATGGCCCGACCGTGCATGACGAGGCGCAAATGCCCTTCGGCGGGGTCAAGTCCAGCGGTTACGGTAGTTTTGGTGGCAAGGCATCCATTGAGCATTTCACTCAATTGCGTTGGGTCACCTTGCAGAATGGGCCGCGGCACTACCCGATCTGAACAGGCTTCGCCACGTCGGGCATCGACTTCCCTGAAAGCGAGTCGCCCGCGTGCAAGGCCGAAATAACAATAACAAGGCTGCAGCCAACGGCTGCCACGCTATCGATGAGTCACCTGCGGGTGGCTCGGGTTCAGCGTGCCTCGACGGAGTACAAGCACTTGAGTTCCGAATTCAGTCTACATGCCCATGCCAGCGGACCGCGCTATCGCCCCGTGTCCATCGGTTGCGCGGCGGTCGAGGTGACCGAGCAGCAGGGCGAACTGCACATGCGCTCCCTCGAGCCATTGGCCGAGATGCCCGTGCGCTTGCTCGACCGTCTGGTGCATTGGGCCCGGGTGCGTCCCGAGCAGACCTTTATCGCCGCCCGCCAGGACGACGGTGAATGGCGTCGGGTGAGTTACGCGCAAATGCTCGACAGTGTCCGCGCAATCGCGCAAAACCTGCTGGGTTATGGCCTGTCGGCCGACAAGCCCCTGGTGCTGCTCTCGGGCAATGACATCGAGCATTTGCAAGTCGCCTTCGGCGCCATGTACGCGGGCATTCCCTACTGCCCGGTGTCGCCGGCCTATTCGCTGCTGTCCCAGGATTTCTCCAAGCTGCGCCACGTGTGCGACCTGCTGCAACCGGGCCTGGTGTTCGTCAGTGACGCCCCGGCGTACCAGCGCACCATCGACGCCGTGCTGCCGGCCGATACGCCACTGATCAGCGTCCGTGGCGAGGTTGCGGGTCGTCGCCAGGCGAGCTTTGCCAGCCTGCTCGAACAACCGGGCGGCGCCGAGGCCGAAGCCGCTTTTGCCGCCACCGGCCCGGACAGCATCGCCAAGTTTATGTTCACCTCCGGCTCGACCCGGCTGCCCAAGGCCGTGATCACCACTCAGCGCATGCTCTGCGCCAATCAGCAGATGTTGTTGCAGACGTTTCCGGTGTTCGCTGAAGAACCTCCGGTGCTGGTGGACTGGCTGCCGTGGAACCACACGTTCGGCGGTAGCCATAACCTGGGCATCGTGCTCTACAATGGCGGCAGTTTTTACCTGGACGACGGCAAACCGACCGCCCAGGGATTTGCCCAGACCCTGCGCAACCTCAAGGAGGTCTCACCCACTGCCTACCTGACTGTGCCCAAGGGCTGGGAAGAACTGGTCTCGGCCCTGGAACAGGACGCGCAGCTGCGGGAGTGTTTTTTCAAACGCGTCAGCCTGTTCTTCTTCGCCGCTGCCGGGCTGTCGCAAAGCGTCTGGGATCGCCTAGACCGGGTCGCCGAACAACACTGCGGCGAACGTATCCGCATGATGGCAGGGCTGGGCATGACCGAGGCCGCGCCATCCTGCACCTTTACCACCGGGCCCTTGTCGATGGCCGGTTACATCGGCCTGCCGGCGCCGGGTTGCGAGGTCCGCCTGGTGCCCAAGGACGGCAAGCTGGAAGGGCGTTTTCGTGGGCCGCACATCATGCCCGGTTACTGGCGTTCACCCCGGCAGACTGCCGAGGTGTTCGACGAACAGGGCTATTACTGTTCCGGTGATGCGCTCAAGCTTGCCGACCCGGATGACGCGCAACTGGGGCTGATGTTCGATGGGCGCATCGCCGAAGACTTCAAGCTGTCTTCCGGGGTGTTCGTCAGTGTCGGCCCGCTGCGCAATCGAGCAGTACTGGAGGGCTCGCCCTATGTCCAGGACCTGGTGGTGACCGCACCGGATCGTGAATGCCTTGGCGCGTTGGTGTTCCCACGGATGTACGAATGCCGCCGACTGGCGGGGCTCGATGCCGGTGCCAGCGATGCCCAGGTGCTGGCCAGCGCGCCGGTGCGCCAGTTGTTCGCCGACTGGTTGCAGCGGCTCAATCGCGACGCCAGCGGTAACGCCAGTCGCCTGGAGTGGATCGCGTTGCTCGACGAGCCCGCGTCCATCGATCGTGGTGAAATCACCGACAAAGGCTCGATCAACCAGCGCGCGGTCCTGCAATGGCGTGCGGCCCAGGTCGAGGCGCTGTATCGCGGTGAAGACCCGTCGATCCTGCGCGCGGGGCCGCGCTCGTGAGTGGCCGGGGGCAATACTCGTCCTTCAATGATGTGGCGATTCTTGAAGCCGTGCGCACGCCCTGGGTCGACGTCGGCGGCGCGCTGGCCCAGGTATCGCCCATCGACCTGGGCATCAAGGTCGGTCGCGAAGTGTTGGCCCGTGCCGGGCTCGATCCGCGGGCAGTGGATACGGTGCTGGCCGGCTCCATGGCCCAGGCCAGCTTCGACGCCTACATGCTGCCACGCCATATCGGCCTCTACAGTGGGGTGCCGCAACAGGTGCCGGCCCTGGCGGTGCAGCGCATCTGCGCGACCGGTTTCGAGCTGTTGCGCCAGGCCGGCGAGCAGCTGCAAGGGGGCGCGCAACTGGCGCTTTGTGTGGGCGCCGAGTCCATGTCGCGCAACCCGATTGCCGCCTACACCCACCGGTGCGGGTTTCGCCTCGGGGCGCCGGTGGATTTCAAGGATTTCCTGTGGGAAGCGCTGTACGACCCGGCGCCGGGCCTGGACATGATCGCCACGGCGGAAAATCTCGCCAGGCGTCACGGCCTGAGCCGCGAAGCGGTGGACAGCTATGCCCTCGACAGTCACCAACGGGCACTGCAGGCGCAGACCAGCGGCTGGTTCAGCGATGAAATCGTCGCCGTGGGTCATGAGGTGTTTGGACTGGAGGGCTATCAGCCACGAGGTATAACCCTGCCGCGCCGATGTGAAGCGGTCACCGAGGACAGCCATCCCCGGTCCACCGATCTACCTGCGCTGGCCAGGCTGCAGGCGATTCACTCCGAGGGTGTGCAAACCGCCGGCAACAGCTGTGCGGTGGTGGACGGCGCAGCGGCCGCACTGGTCGGTCGAGCTTCGATGAGTGCGGGTCCGGTGCTGGCGCACCTGTTGGCCACTGCGGTGGTCGGTGTGGCACCGGAGTTCATGGGCATCGGCCCGGTGCCGGCGATCCTGTTGTTGCTGCAACGCAGTGGCCTGGCCCAGGACGATATCGCCCTGTTCGAAATCAACGAGGCCCAAGGCGCGCAGGTGCTGGCGGTGGCCGAGGCGCTGGAGCTGGACAGCCAGCGGCTTAACCGCCGGGGTGGTTCAATCGCGCTGGGGCATCCATTGGCCGCCACCGGCCTGCGTCTGGTGCTGACCCTGGCGCGGCAATTGCGCGAGCAACAACGGCGCTACGGCATCGCCGCCGCCTGTGTCGGCGGCGGGCAGGGCATGGCCGTGCTGATCGAAAACCCGGATTTTCGCGGCTGAACCCTGGCGGTGTTTTTTTCCCTTTGAACGACACGAGGTTTGCCATGTGGCACTACCAGGCGCCGTTGCGCGACATGCAATTTATCTTTGAACATTGGCTGCAGGCTCCCCGGGCATGGAGTCAAATGTCTGCATTTGAGGCTCTGGACTTGCCGCTGGCACTCCAGGTGCTGGGAGAGGCAGGACGTTTCAGCTCGGATGTATTGGCGCCGCTCAATAGCAGCGGCGATCGCCAAGGTTGCCGCTTCGACAATGGCCGGGTCAGTACTCCGGATGGTTTTGTACAGGCTTATCGAGCTTTCGCCGAAGGTGGCTGGCCGGCATTGGCCTGTGATGAAGCCTTCGGTGGCCAGGGGTTGCCGCAACTGCTCGATGCCGCATTGCAGGAAATGCTATACGCCAGCAACCACGGTTGGGCCATGTACACGGGGATCGCCCATGGCGCTTACCTGTGCCTCAAGACCCACGCACCGCAGTGGATCAAGGACCGTTATCTGCCTCAGATCGTCAGTGGTGAGGCGCTGCCTACCATGTGCCTGACCGAACCCCAGGCAGGCAGCGACGTCGGCCTGCTGCGCTGCCGCGCCGAACCGCAGAGCGACGGCAGTTATCGGCTGAGCGGCTGCAAGCTATTCATTTCC
>Ga0302169_10000343_pt1 | contig 14723 bp, 18 predicted proteins | sample I_Fen_N1_3_FD_193493 | JGI IMG/M metagenome (GOLD analysis project Ga0302169, IMG submission 193493) | Peat permafrost microbial communities from Stordalen Mire near Abisko, Sweden - I_Fen_N1_3 | ecosystem: Environmental > Terrestrial > Soil > Wetlands > Permafrost | place: Sweden: Abisko...
TCATCGCCGGACTTGGCGAAAAACACGATGTCGAACGGCTTCAGCTGGCGAAAGCTGCCAGCAGATCTGGCTTGCTCGATCAGCAGGTTGAAGTTGGTGGTGTCCAGTTCCAGTTCGCCGGCGGCGGACACGTCACCATCGACATGGCCATTGGGCACGCCCTTGGTCTGGGCCACGGCGCTGTTGTCGGTGATGTCGATGGTGCAGCTCTCGACGTGAACGAGCAGATCGCCCAGGTTCACGTCAAAGTTCTTACCGCCAATCTTTGCAGACATGCGGGGTTACTCCTTTGCAGTGGTCGAAAGGTCGAGCGCGATGTTCGCGGTCAGGACTTTCGGGCAGTTGAGGGGGCGGACGCTGATGTAAACCTCGACCTCGGTTTTGCTCTTCCAGGACAAGACAATGGCGTTGTCTGCCGGAGGTTCGATTTCGCCCGGGAAGGTTTGGCCGGCGAAGGTGGTGGTCTTGGCCATCGCACGCAGCGGCGTCATGAAAAACGTCTTGTTGGTCGCCATGCTGTTAGGGCTGTTGTTCAGGCGGCGATCAGCCACACGGCGAATCAGCAGCGGTCGGACCTGACGCGCTGCCTTGTCGACAATGCGCAGGTACTCGATCACCTGGTAGTCGCTACCTGGTGCGTCCAGCAGGTTGCCGTCGCCCCAGTACACGCCCGGATAGTCCGTATAGGTCTGGCTGACCGAAAAGCGCGACTTGTCCAGTTCAATGCGAACCGATCTGTCCAGGGGAACGCCGTCCTTGTCCTGCGGTACCGGTCCAAGCCCCAGCAATGCGCCGGTGGCTACGCGCATCGGGCTGTCGGCGATGCTGACGGCAGAGTTCGCCAGTCGACCGGCCAATACACCCAGGTCGTTGCCGTGCAACTGAGGCACGCACATGACACGCGGCGCTGCCAGGTCGTCAGTGATCGCCTTCTGCTCGGCCAGGTATTCCGACCAGGTCATGGTTAGGGCGATGCCTTCGGATGCGGCCATGACAAAGGCGCGTCGGCCCAAGCTGTTGTTCAAGCCGATCGCGGCGTCATGCATCGCTGACAGTTCGTCACCGCTGGCCACTGCTGTGCAGATCACAATCGCTTCAAACGAATAGTTCTGCTGCAGCGCTTTGGTCAGGGCGGTTTCCCAGGTGCTATCGGCAGCCAGCGGAACGGCCAGGCAAGCCCAGTTCTCGCCACCGTTCAGGCGGGCGGCAGTGATCTGGGTTTTCAGGTCGCTGGCCGGGATGCCCAGCATCACGTCCAGATCGCTGTCAGTGTTGAGGGCGAGCACCTGGCCTTGGCTTTTAGAGCCGGTACCGATGAACAGAAAGTATTTCTCTACCTCGGTCACAGCGCCCTGGCTGAGGTTGAGGTTGTTAACTTGAACTTGACCGAGTGCCATGTAGTGCCTCGTTATCGGGGTGAGTTAAGGATTTGGGGAAGCAGATAACTGATCAGCTCCATGACTTCTTGGTCGCTAGCGACACCGAAGAACTCCCGCTTTGGGAGGTTGATTTCCCAGGACGACGGGCCAGCAGCTTCATCGGAAAGAATCTTGATCAGCAGGCCGGCCTGGTCGTACTTCAGGTTGTCGGTGATCCATGCGACCCCGGGCTTCATCCAGCGCACTTTCTTGCGCTTGCTGGTGCTCGGCAGCCGGACCTTGAACCCCAGGCGGCGCAGGCGCTTGGCCTGCTCTTTGGTGGCTTGCGTAGGTTTGTTGCGGGTCTGGTTGCGCATCTGCGCGGCGGTACGGCGCTGACTGATGCCACTGTTATGCACATTGGCGATCATCGCGGCCTTGGAGCTGCCCCAGCCGAGTTCCGCACCCTTGTCGTTCAGCCTGGTGACGGAAATGCCGGCAGCCAATCCGCCGAGCATCTTTGCCTTCTGGCCCTTACGCTTCTTCTTACGCGGGGTGAACGCTTCGCCGTTCATGTCGTGCTGCTCGCGCACACGCTTGCGCCACTGGGTGCGGATCCGTTGACTGACACGGTTGAGCAGGCGCAATTTCAGCTTCTGCGGCAGGCTGGCCATCGCCAGTTGGGCTTCCACGTCGGCCATGCCCTGCAGGTCGACATTGAGGGAATCAGCTCTGGCCACTGACCACCCCGCCTTTCTCCGCAACCCACAGCTCAAAAGGCTTGAAGGTGTAGTTCTTGCCGAACGCCACAATCTCGCCGTCCGGATCTTCGGTCAGGTACTGGGGCTCGCTGAACGCAATGGCGATATCGACATCCGCCAGGTCGTTGTCCAGCATTTCGATATCCAGCTTCACCTGGGGCAAGCCGTCGCGGTCTTGGTCGTGGGTTTCCAACCAACTGCCGACCAGGGCAACGAGGCGCGCAGGATGGTCGGCGAACCGCTCAAAGCTGATCACGGCCGAGTAGTTGAAATCGCCCATGTACATACCGTCGACGCTGTCCTTCCAGATCAATTCGACGCTGGACGTCTCGGCCCAGCTATCCAGCTGCTCCGGCAGTACCAGCTCGCGGCCGCGCAGATAGTCGGTGAGTGCCTGGAGCTTGATCACGACAGGAACGCTCCCAATGCATTGAGGCGAAACTGCTCTGGTGACATTTCCACACGCCAGTAGCGCATTGCGTCATGGTTGATCTCGGTGAGATGTGTCTCGCACTTGTTCCCGTTCGCTTCCAGCAGCTGCATCAGTACGTCGTCTTCTGCAGCGGGCTCTCCAGCAACGCGCAGGTAACGGGCCGTGGATGAGTAATAAGCGCCAGGCCGGACCACCACTGATTTGAGCCAGTCAAATTCGTCGTAGAACCACACTGCTGTATCTGGGTTAACCCCCATTGGCAGGCGTTGGCTATTGGACACGACGACCATCCATGGAAATAGCCGACGGAAGTAAGGGGCCAGCGAAGGGCTACAAACGAGAATCGCGTGCTTGCCCTGGGCCACTACCGCTTTGCCCTGTTCAGCAAGGCGATGGCTTTTACCGGTCTGACGACCAGAGATTTCCAGATACGCGATCTGAACAGGCTTGCTCATAGCAATGCCGCCGTGATTCGGCCACGGCCCTGCAGCGATCGCACGGCCTGTTGGCTGAATGCCAGGAAGGTTTCAGAGCGCTCTGGCTGTTCTTTACCGGTGTTCTCAGCGCTTTCGCGGCGGGTGACCGTGGCGAACTGGCTCAACAGGCTTGCCTTGGCGCGGAAGTACACCGCCCGGGCGTAAGTCGCGGCGGGATCGGCACACTTGCGCAGGAACTTGGCAGGCACGTCGGCCAGAGTGGCAGCGCCTGCAGCCATGCAGCGGTCTTGGCATTCGGCCAGGTCGTTGTTCACATCGCCCATGGCCATGCGTAGGTCAGCGGCCAGCATTTCGACCAAGTATTCACCAGGGAGGCGATACGCCTTCTGGAACTCAGCCACGGAAAGGTCGGGCCAAAAGCCGTCGTTAACGATCGCGAGTTCCGCAAACCTGGTGGGGTTGCCTGAAATACTCATTGCTGGCCACTCAAATAGGGGCGAGGAAACTGTTTCAGTGGGTCAAGGCCACAAGTGGTTTGGCTCACATCCACAGTTTCTCGCCGGGGGGGGTAGTCGGTTATTCGGTTGGTTGTTCTTCTGCAGCGACCAGCTCTGCCTTCTTCAAGGCTTTGCGAGCAGTTTCCAGCCGGGTGCCTACGCCGATTTCGGGGTACAGCTCGATCGCCCGTTCGAAGTGGGTAATGGCTTGCGCCCACTCCTCTAGATCGATGGAGATGATCCCCAGCAACTTGTGATAGCGCGCTGGGATGCGCTCAAACAGCTGCCACTCACCGTCGACCAGGTGCAGCAGATCCGAGACGTAGGGTTCAGGGGTGCGCCCAGCCTTGTATTCAGCCTCGGCCCACTCGATCACCTCGTCACCGACGAAGGTCTGCACGTTGCGCTTGAAGCGCTCCGGCAGTTCCTGCTCCTGCACCATGGCCACCTGGGCGAGTTGCAGGCCTTGGGTGAACTGCTGGGTGTCGAACAGCCAGACCAGGACTTGCATCATTACCGGGTTCGGAAAAATCAATTTCGAATCAAGGTAACGCTGCACATACTCCAGGTACTTGGGCAGCAGCTCGTCTCGCTTGAGCTGCTGACGCAGATCACGACTGTCGATCGCGCGGATACGGTCCAGATCAACGTTCAGGGCGTCGACCATCAACTGCAGGTGCTTTTTGGCGTTGGCTGGACTGCTGAGAGCGGTTTCCGCTGAATACACTTGCGCTGCGGCACCGGCGCTGGCGGCCGCTGGCCCGAGAGCTTTCACGCGGCGCTTGTGCGCCAGTGCCAGGCTCACGCAGTCACCACTTCAACGTTTTCGGTCATCGCGAACTTCTCGAGCTGCTCGATCACGTAACCTTCGTTGCGGCTGTTGAAATCTTCGACGCGGGAGCGCTTCGGATTGTCGACGGTCTGTTTGCGCCAGCTGGAGTCCTGGAAGTACAGCGACAGGTTGTCGAAGCTGGTCACAACGACGGTGTCTACCGGGAAGAACGGGAAGCTGAAGCTTGGCAGGCCGCCATAGGTGGCAATGACCTGCTGCTCTTCGATGCGCTCTTTCTCGGTCGGCACGTCGCCTTGTTTGGCGTACAGCTTCGCCTTGTCGGCAGCCAGCAGGTCAGAACCGATGATCGCGACCAGGTCACCGCCATCACGCACACGCTCGTCCACCATCTGCTTAGTGTCGTGGACCAGTGCATCAAGGTTCGCGTAGTCGCCGCCGACACCCAAAGTCACCTTGCCCTCCACCTTGCCTTCGGTCAGTACCTGGGCAGGGATCTGCTCACGAGCGATCTGCAACCAGCCCTTGTTGACGTCCTGCAGCATCGGGAATGCAGCAATGTCAGTTTCTGGAGCTGCGTGCGTGCCGTGGAAACCAACCATGATGCGGTCCAGGGCGATTTGCTTCAGAACAGCGGAAGAGTAGCGCTGGTGGAAGTCCGGATATTTAGCCCACGCATCGATCTTCGCGTATGGCAGCCCCACATCGGATTCGGTCGACGAAAGCTCGTACATGCTCGAGTCCAGCGCCGATGCATCTTTGGCTACGCGATCCTTGGTCGTGGTGTTCGTGCGGCCAGTGACTGGACCGGAAACGCCCAGGAACACTTTTTGCCCTTTGATTTCCGACACGCCAATGACGTTGATGCGCAGCAGAAAATCCGACTTGGCAGTGATCGCCTCGTTCAGTTCCTGGGCAATCGAAGGTTCGACGTTGAACATTTTGCGCGACAGGTCTACGCCGTAGTTTTCAGCAACGTCGAGCTGCAGCTGCGCATACATTTTTGCGCCGTGGTTACTAAGAGAGTGGGCCATGTCAGAGCACCCGCGCTTTTTTGAGGTCAGCAGCACCGGTCGTTTTCGACAGATTGCGGCTATTGGTGGAGTCCTTCAGGGTGTTGAACTCCTTCATCAGCGCGGAGAAGCTGGCAGCCAAAGCCTTATTGCCGGTGGCCTGCAGCTTGTTCTTGAACTCGGCTTCGGCGGTGGATACGACTTCGTCGACGGCCGCCTGCACATCGTCGACCAGAGCAGCGTCAGGCTCGGGAGCCGAGGCAGCTGCGGCTTCGATCACGGTGTCCAGACCTGCGACGATGATCAGGATTTGATCGCGCAGCGCTTTAAGCGCCGTGCCGGTGGTTTCATCCATTGGTGGGGTCTCTGTGAGGGTTTTCGGGTTGGTTTCGCTGGGCGTTTCTTCAATGCCCAAACGCTTGAAGAGGCTGGTAAACATGCTTATCAGCTTCCCGACTTCACCCTGAGGCTCGTCCTCTTTCAGCGCGCCAAGCGGCACTGCCGCGCCGTAGTGCACGGGTTTGCCGGTCTTGCGGGAGAAGTAGAGTTCCTGGGTGCCGAGGCTGGCCGGGGAATCGGTCACAGCCAGGCCAGTCAGATAGGCCTTGCCGGTGCTGGCGAAGTCGGGGGTGATTTCGATGCTGGTAAACAGCTTCTCGCCCTGGTCGTTGAGCCAGAGCAGCTTGTCGTTCGGTTTCAACTGGGCTTCCAGTGCAACCTGACCTTCTTCCAGGCCTTCGACGCCTTCGATCAGACGTACCGCAAACACAGTGCCGTGCCCGCCATACCAGCGTTCGTGCTCACACCAGATCGTGGCGGTGTAAGTCGCGGTGCTGTAGGTCTCAGCGATATCGCGCAGCTCCTGGGGAAGGATTACGCGACGATCAACGGTCGGGCCGCTGGTGGCGACACGTTTCCAGAACGAAACAAGGGAACGGGGCATGGGCGATAACTGCGCTCAATCGGTGAGTTGAGCCGCCAAGATATGGAGCAATCCCCCCTCCAACAATTGATTCACTTTTGCGTTGGTCCTATTTTCGCGATATAGGACGAACACGGATTTTAACCCCGAGTTTCCAGCGTTTTCGCCGCATAGACTGCGGCCCATGCTCTATTCAACCGAAGTTAAAGAAGCCGCCAAACGCCTGTTTTTACGACGCTGCAAAGCGAAGGAAATCCAAGCGCAACTCAACTTGCCCAGCGTTCGGATCGTCTACCACTGGATCAGCCAGGGCTGTTGGGACGAAATGCTGACGGATGAAGAGCCGCTGACCGCTGTCAGTCGGCGGATCACTTTGCTCCTGGAGAAACAGGACTCCCTGACCAAGGGCGACCTAGATGAACTGGACCGCCTGACGACCGTTCGCGAACGCTTGGCCAAGCAGTGCGCCAAGCCCGCGCCCATGCCGGTGAACGACCCGATCGAGGACGGTGGCCACCGTCGCGACGACCAGCGCAGCGAGCGACGGGATAAAGGCAGCCGGGGCGACAAAGGCGGAAAGAGGAAGCAGAAAGCGCCGAAGAACGACGTCAGTGAGTTAACCGAAGTCGACTTTCTGGACAAGTTCATCAGCAAAATGTACGGCTACCAGAAAGAGCTGTACGCCGCGAAGATCAACCCGCTTACCGCGCGGATCCGCAACGTTCTGAAAAGCCGCCAGGTGGGTCTGACCTACTACTTCGCCGGCGAAGCGTTCATGGATGCGGTGTTGACCGGTGACAACCAAATCTTCTTGTCAGCCAGCCGCGCCCAGTCCGAGATTTTCCGCAGCTACATCATCTCTTTTGCCCAGGAATGGTTCGGCCTTGAGCTGAGCGGGAACCCAATCGTTCTCAGTAAAGACGGCAAGCCGTGGGCCGAGCTGCGCTTTCTCAGCACTAACAGCAGCACCGCCCAAGGTCACCATGGCCACGTTTATGTGGACGAGTACTTCTGGATCCGTGATTTCGAGAAGCTCAACACCGTGGCCAGCGCCATGGCGACCCACAAAAAATGGCGCAAAACCTACTTTTCCACGCCCAGCGCCGTATCGCACCAGGCGTATCCGCATTGGACCGGCGAGAAATTCCGCAACAGCAAGAAGAAAACAGCCAAAGAGCCGTGGCCAAGCGACAAGCAGATCGCCGCCGGCGCACTCTGTCCGGACGGTCAGTGGCGCAAGGTCATCACCATCCTGGATGCGATCGCCGGTGGCTGCGATCTGTTCGACCTCGAGCAGCTGCGCCTCGAGTACGACGACGACCGGTTTGAACAGCTGTTCATGTGCAAATTCATCGACAGCACCCAAAGCGTCTTCGCCCTGGGCGATCTGGAGCGCTGCTACTCCGATCTGGCGTTGTGGACCGACTACGACCCCGACGACCCCCGGCCATTTGGCAACAGCCCAGTCTGGATCGGCTACGACCCCAGCCGAACCCGGGACGATGCGACCTGTGTGGTCATCGCACCGCCGCTCGAGGAGGGGGGCAAGTTCCGGATCCTCGAGAAACACAGCTGGCGTGGGCAGTCGTTCAAGTACCAGGCCGAGCAGGTCAAGTTGCTCACCGAGCGCTTCAACGTCCAGCACATTGGTATCGACACCACCGGCATTGGCTACGGCGTATATGACATCGTGCGCGATTTTTACCCGCGTGCGACGTCGATCCATTACAGCCTGGAAACCAAAAATGCCCTGGTGCTCAAGGCCCAGGACACGATCGTCGGCAGCCGTATCGAGTGGGATGCCGGCTGGAACGATATCGCCCAGGCGTTCCTGACAATCAAGCGCGGCGCTACGAATAGCGGGCAAATCACCTACAGCGCATCACGCACCGACGCCACCGGCCACGCCGATATTGCCTGGGCAATCATGCACGCCCTGGCCAATGAACCCCTCAACACCAACAAGCAGCGGCGCAGCCGCTACGTAACCACTGGATCAACAAACCATGGCTCGTCGCAAAACAAACCAGCCGGCCAAACCGGCACCAGGTCCGATGCGGGCCTTTTCATTCGGAGCGCCGGAACAGGTGCTTACCGACAACATAGGGCAGTACCTGGGCGTGTTCGCCAGTCACGACGGTCGGCTGTACACGCCGCCGGTGTCGCGCCAAGGCCTGGCCAAGTTGCTGCGAGCCAACGCGCATCACGGGGCCATTCCCGGGTTCAAGCGCAACCTGTTGCTGCGTGAATTCATTCCGTCGCTGGGTGTGTCTACGCGAACGATGAGCTGTTCCGCTCTGGACTTCATGGTGTTCGGGGAAATGTACCTGTACCGCCACCGCAATGCGTTTGGTGAAGTGCTGGAAATGGAGCATTTGCCAGCCATCAACATGCGGATCAAGCGCGCCGGTGGTTTCGTCAGGCTGCTGGCCGACGGCAAGGAGGAGGAATTCGACCAGAACGAGGTGGAACACGTTTTCAATTACGACGTGGAACAGAACGTCTATGGCGTTCCGGATTACCTGGGCGGCATGCAGGCGCTGTTGCTCAACGAAGCAGCGACCTTGTTCCGCCGGCGCTACTACAGCAACGGCGCACACGCCGGCTACATCTTCTATACCAACGACGCAAACCTGAGCCAGGACGACGAAGACGAGCTGCGCGCCCAGATCACCGCCAGTAAGGGCGTGGGCAACTTCCGATCGATGTTCGTGAACATCCCCGGCGGCACAGAAAAGGCCATTCAGATCATTCCCGTGGGTGATTTCCAAGCCAAGGACGAACTGGAGAAGGTGAAGAACATCACCCGTAACGACGTGATCGCCGCCTGGCGCATGAACCCCGCGCTGGCCGGGATCATCCCGGAAAACAGCGCCGGCTTCGGCGATATCGAAAAGATTGATCGGGTGTATACGAGCAATGAAATTCGCCCGATCTGTCAACTTTTCAACCAGGTGAACGATACCTTGCGGCAGGACAGGCGATTTGCCTGGAGAGAAGTACCCGCGACAGTTGAAAACACTACATCAGGTGTCTAGATCAGGAAATGCCACTACATAATGTGGCAATATAGTGGCGATTGGCTGGCCCTGGGGAGGGACACATGCGAGTTACTTGTAAGTGCGGGAACAAGGGTCGGATCTCTTCGCGAGAGACCCTATCGGCAGAGTTCGCGAAGCTGTATTGCCAGTGCCTGGACGCAATGTGCGGGCACACGTGGGTGGCTCACTTAACGTTTTATCGCACGCTGAGCCCGTCGGCGCAGACCTTTGACAGGATGCTGTTTGATCGCCTGAAGGACATGCCCAAGGCAAAACAGCGGGAGTTGTTCGAGCAGCTGGGGGCGGCATGATCGAGGCTGAAACGCCGGCCTTATCAGGGCCGGCGTTTGCGTCACATCGATGTCGATGCTTGATGCTTCACGGGGGTATCAACTTGCTGTTGGATCCTTGGGACTGGTTGCCAGGATCTCTGAAAGCCGGTGGAGCTGAAGTTGCTCCCGTTCATTCAACAGACGGTACAGACGGATAAGCCGGCGTTCAATTTTGGTCAGTCCTGACCATTCGAATTCGGTCATCCCAACGCAGGCGCGCTCATTGTTCGTGCGATCCAACATGCTTACTACTCCATAAAGTGCATTGCTGAATCGACGTTATCGGGGCGGGGACTGGCTTTAGAACGAGGGGGCGACGAATGTCTTACATGCTTTGTGACAAGTTAAGTCCGTTGGCGGGCAGCATCGTCAGCCATGGCTTGCAGGAAACGACGGATCGCTTCCTGGTCGAATGGCGTGATGCTTCTGTATTGCTTGATCAACCTCTCTTCTTCTGGAGAGAACATTTGCCCAAGTGGTGTGGAACGCCGGCCAGTCAGCACAAACGCAGCATCTACACCGCACTCTTCAAGTGCCGCCACATAGCGCAGGTCAAGCGAATTCGCCCCCAGTTCATAGTTTTTTTGAGTCCCCCGACTCACCCCAAGAAGCACTCCAAACTCTGTTTGATTTAATCCTAAGCGCTCGCGCTCTTCCCTCAGGCGTTCACCTACTCGATCCGCTATGAGCATTTTTTTATTCACCACCATTGACTTGGTCATTTTTTTGACCAAGAATCACCCCAGACAAACGCAAACAACCACAAACGAACAGAGCAAACACTATGCCCGCCACTGTTACGCCCGAGCAAGCCCGCGCTGATCTGGATCGCAGAGGAATAAGCATTGCGGAATTCAGCCGCAAACATGGACTGAACAAAAATTTAGTCAGCGACCTATTGAACGGTCGGATCAAAGGTCGCCGTGGGGAGGCACATCGCGCCGCGGTGTTGCTAGGAATCAAAGACGGCGTGATCGAACAGTAATGGCACTGGACCACAGGGAGAAGTAGAAAATGAATTGCCAAATACTAGAAGCACGCAAGTCCACAATGAGCGCGATTGTCAGTAGTGCAGGCGGACGGGAACTCTCAGCCGCTCACCTCAACATGAAGAACGTGAAGCAGTTCGACAACCGCGCCTACCAGAACGGCGGCTGCTGTCCTCTGACCGATGCGCAGATTCACGCGCTGGAGCAAGTCGCCGGCACTACGCATTACCCCACTTACGTTGCCCGAATCTACGGCGGGTTGTTTGTGCCAATCGCCGATCCAGACCACCTGGACAACGTCGAGCTGTATGCACGTTCTGTTCAGGCTGCCGCCAAACGTGGCCTCGTTGATCAGATCATCGCAAAAGCCCTGGAAGACGGTTCGATCAACCAGGAAGAAGCCGAAGAAATACTGAACGCGCATAACCTCCATATGGCCGCCCGTCATACGGAAGTGCGAGCAGCTATCGCCTTGTATCGCAACAAATCGGGAGTAGCGGCATGAATACCTTGCCTGCAATTCAGGCGTACCAGGACGTGCTCAAAGCCGCCGCACTTACCTTCCTCGAGCGTCACCAGTGCGAACACTTGTGCAATGACCAGAAGTTGTTCGACCGTGCCGTCCAGCACCTGGTCGCGGACTTTGGCAGCCCTACCCAGATGGCGGAAAAGTTGGTGCACCTAGCCTGCAGCGACATGAACGCGATCCGTGATCGGCAGCGCTTGGACATCATCAGCAGCACATCGACGCACACCGTCATCATTGATCCTGCCACCGGCCACGCCTGGGCTATCCCGGTCAGCCTGATCTATGAACGCATCATCAACGCACCCGACAACGGGCGTTATCGCTTAGCCAACTCGTAATACCAACCCAACACATTGCCTGCCCCGCGCCCAGTGGGTTTGGGTGAGCTTTGCCTGAAGTCGAGGTTTCACGATGGAAAACGCCGTAATCATCAATGCCCAACTGCCGTCTGCACAGGCCGAAGCGTTGCTGGAGTCGCTGAAAGCGAACTATCGCCAGAGTTTCAACGAGCACTGGTATGCGGACCAATTTCGTTTCGTCGCAGACGGCAATCGACACAAAGCAATTCTCGCTCACGTCCCGGTGATGGCTGCCCAGAAACATCTGATCGGCGCGCTTTCCCTAGGCCTTAACAAAGCATTGAAACAATCATGAAAGCAGACCTACGCGAAGACATCCTGCGCCTCCTTGAGCAGGATTACGGACTCAAGCACCGCCCTGGCACCAAGTACATGCGGGGCGGTACGTGCCCGCAATGCCACCACAGGGACAACCAACTTTGGGCCCCGTTCGATGATCCAGGGGTGATCATTTGTGGCCGTCCGGTCAACTGTGGTTTCAGCATGCTGGTCAAAGATATTTACCCAGACTTGTTCTCAAACTGGAGCAAGCGTGCACCGTCTTCGTCGGACAACCCTAACGCCACAGCCCGTGCTTACATGGAGTTTGGACGCGGCTTTCTGATTGAACGCATCACTGGGTGGTTCACCCAAGAGACGTACTACTCGGACAAGCTAGGGCAAGGCACGGCGACTGTCCGGTTCACCCTGGAGCAGGGTGTGTATTGGGAGCGATTGATCGACAGGCCGGAGCGTTTCGGCAAGATGAAAGCTCGGTTCAAACGAGGGGAGACTCCCTCTGGTGGCTGGTGGTGTCCGCCGTCTGTGGATCTCGTCAATACCAAGGAGCTATGGATCGTCGAGGGGATTTTCGATGCAATCGCCCTAGAACACAACGGCATAGACGCGGTGTCGGCTATGACCTCGACCAACTTCCCGGTCGACGCCCTGAAGGAGTTAGCCCGCCAACGTGGGGGAAAACTTCCGGTTCTGGTCTGGGCGCTCGACAGTGAGCCTCAAACGCAATCCTATACCAGGCAGTGGGTTCGCCAGGCTCGGGAGTTGGGTTATACCTGCCGGGCAGCACTGATCCCTCAGACAGGTCGGAAGGTAGATTGGAACGATCTGCATCTGCGATGGAAATACGAGGACGACACGCAGAAACGCGAACAGCGCCGAGCGAACGATTTGAAGAGTGCCCGCTACCACGGCGATTTGCTGTTGGCTGAATCTCCCAGGGAGAAAGCGATACTCATCCATGAGGCGGATAAAAAATCGGAGTTCTCATTCGAATTTGCCAACCGCTTGTACTGGGCCAAAGTTGATCAGCACAAGCTGGACGAGGAACAGAAAGCGATCGTCAATAGCGAGGACGGCGACGATCAGCTACTGAACGACAAGGCTGCCAAGCGCAAGGCACTGGATAGCGTTCTCTCGTTGCGCCAGCTGGCCAACTGCAATTTCGAGGCGCTGTACAAGCAGGTCAACGAGTCAACTGGCGAAGCGTGGTACTACGTGCGTATCGACCCACCGAACGACGGCCCTTCCGAAAAAATCACCTTCACGCTGAAACAGTTTTCGTCCAGCAGTGAGTTCAAAGCACGGCTTCTGTATTCGAGCGGGTCCTGGCTCGGGGCACAGAAACACCTCGATCAGATCGTCATGCAGCAAACCGAGGGCATCAAGTCCGTCGAGACCATTGATTTCGTGGGGTACAGCAAGGAACACAAAGCCTACATCTTCAATGACATCGCCTGCCACAACGGGGTGCTCTACAAAGCGAACGCCGAGGACTATTTCGAGTTCGGCAGGAGCCGGGTGAAGTGCCTGATCAAGAACGTAAAGATCACGCCTAACCCGGACGCAAAGGGATACAGCAACGATTGGCTGCAGAAGCTTTGGCTGTGCTTTGGAGCGAAGGGGCTGGTTACTCTGTCGTTCTGGTTTGGCTCCCTGTTCGCGGAGCAGATCCGGGCCCAGTACGAGAGCTTTCCGTTTCTGGAGGTGACCGGCGAACCCGATGCCGGCAAGTCCACTCTGTTGGTCTTTATCTGGAAGTTGTTCGGTCGTATCTACGAGGGGTTCGACCCATCCAAAGGCTCTGCGTCAGGCCGTAGCCGGTCAATGGGACAGGTGGCCGGAATGCCCATCGTATTGCTTGAGGGGGATCGCAACAACGACAAATCCTTTGACCTGGCCGAGCTCAAAGATCTGTTTGGTGGCGGCCTTCTCGGAGTCCGTGGAGTCAAGAACAACACCAACGAAACTTATGAGCCCGAGTTCCGCGCCACGATCGCATTGAGCCAGAACGCGCCGGTAACGGGGGAAGAGCCCATCTTGAGCCGGATCGTGAAATTGCACTTCACTAAACCGAACATCACGGATGAAAGCAGTGCTGCAGCTGACGCCCTCGCGCTTACGGAAATGAAGGATGTCAGTAACTTTCTAGTGCAGGCAATCAAGGCTGAACCCCAGGTGATGGCCAAGTTCGTGGAGCGCTATCCGCATCACCGTGAGCAACTGCGGGCCAAGCGCACCTTGGCATCGGCGCGAGTGATCAAGAACCACAGCATGATGCTCGCACTCCTGGACTGTTTGACCTTGGTGTTGCCGCTGGACGCCCAGATGATCGAGGCCGCACAGAAGGAGCTGATCAGCATGGCGCACGAACGCCAGTCTGCGATCAGCCTCGACCTTCCCGAAGTGATCGAGTTCTGGAATGTCTATGAGTATCTGGAATCGCTGAGCAGCGAGCCGATAGTCAACCACAGCAAGAAGTCGGACGTCATTGCGATAAACCTCAACGAGTTCGCCAAAGTCGCCGCCGAACACCGCCAGAAGCTGGCCGACGTCGGCACGCTGCGCCAGCTGCTGCGCGATAGCCGCTCACGGAAGTTGATCGATGCAAACCGGACTACGGATAGCGCAATTCGCAGCATTCAGCGTCGGCACAACCAAGTGAATCCGCCGCCAGAGTCGGTGAAGTGCTGGCAGTTCAAGGCCTGATCAGGAGCATGCACATGCAAATTCAAGTCATAGCGAACCCTGAAAACATCGACGTCATTAACGAAATTTATCGCCGGATTGAAAAAGAGACAGGCCGTCCTGTAGTCAACGCGGGCGCATATGGCGCCCGCGGCCTGGTGACTATTTTGTGGGTCAGGGCTGAAGGTGGCCAGCGCGAAATTCTGGCCGTGGACTGCGATCGGGACCATATCCAAGCGGTGCTGGAGTGGCGTTCCTTGATGGATGACAGCAGAGAGTTTGACGACCTGGTGATTCA
>Ga0302169_10000345_pt1 | contig 14683 bp, 11 predicted proteins | sample I_Fen_N1_3_FD_193493 | JGI IMG/M metagenome (GOLD analysis project Ga0302169, IMG submission 193493) | Peat permafrost microbial communities from Stordalen Mire near Abisko, Sweden - I_Fen_N1_3 | ecosystem: Environmental > Terrestrial > Soil > Wetlands > Permafrost | place: Sweden: Abisko...
AGCCCGGAGCAAAACGCAGAAGAGTAGCGCCCAGCAGTCCGCCCAGAAGGACGGTGGCCAGGATGGTGGCCGCGCATTTTGCCAAATCACGGAATGTATTTTTGTGTTGCAGTGCCGGCCCTCGAAACACACATTTCCCGCGGACTTGCCAGTGCGGCTTCGTCTCATTTCAGCAGCTAACCCCCTGGCAAATCCACGATTTGCCGTACGGTTGGCGAACTTCAGTAACACCATGGCGAGCACGCAAAGGCGTCGCTCGCCTGCGCGGTGTGTCCGTGGAGTTTCCCAAACGGAAGTAACCTTCCGCGCTCTCGAATGGACAGGCAATATGAAGAGCGAGACCGTTTGTCTCCTTCCCCCTTTTCCGCCCGTGAAAACTGCCGCTCAAATGCAACGGACTGACGCCGCCGCTCCGGTGGTTCGAAGCGAAGTCATGCGCAAACTCTTTGCCATGATTGCGCGCGTCGCCCAGCATGATGCCGCCGTCCTGATTGCGGGAGAAACCGGGAGCGGTAAGGAAGTGGTCGTCAAGGAAATCCACCGGCTTTCTCCGCGCTGCGACCGGGCCCTGGTCGAGGTGAATTGCGCCGCTTTGCCCGAGCACCTCATGGAAAGCGAGCTGTTCGGCTACGAGAAGGGTGCTTTCAGCGGCGCTGACACCGATAAGCCCGGCCTTTTCGAACTGGCTGACGGAGGCACGCTCCTGCTGGATGAAATCGGGGAAATGGACATCAAGTTCCAGGCCAAGCTGTTGCGCGTGCTGGACGGGTGTTCGTACTACCGCCTCGGAGGCAGCCGGAAACTGGCCGTCAATGTGCGGGTGATCGCCGCCACCAACCGCGAGCTAGAGGGAGAAATTCGCGACGGCAAGTTCCGCAAGGATCTTTATTATCGCCTGGCCCAGTTCCATCTCCAGGTTCCGCCGTTGCGCGAGCGTCCCGAAGATATCGTTGCCCTGGCCGAGTTCTTCCTGACACAGAATTTGCCGGGAGCGACGCTCAGTGACGATGCTCTAGCCGCGCTCCGCCGCTATGATTGGCCCGGCAACGTGCGGGAACTGAAGAACGCCATATTCCGGACGGCGATGCAGGCCAAGCCTGGGACCACTGAAATCCGTGCCCAGGATCTGCCTCGAGTGCTGTACGGCCCCTCAGAAACGATTGCCTCCGGGGGCGCGCAGTCCAACCTCGCCGATGCCGAGAAGCGGATGATTATCGAGGCCCTGACGCGCGCCGGCGGCAGTCAGGAAGAAGCGGCGCGGCAGTTGGGCATTTCGGCCCGCACCATCCGTCGCAAGCTGGAGAAATACAAGAAAGACACGGAACTCTCTCCCTCCGGCCTGGGCACCCTCAGCTCCTATCAGAAACGCTATTTCCGGGTGAATATCGAGCTGCCCATTGTGCTGCGCGCGCAAGGCCAGCGCTTCGAGGCCACCACCGTGAATATCAGCGCGGGCGGGCTGGCGGCTCGATCCTCCGCAGTGTTGGATCACGGCTCCTCGCTGGAAGCGAGCTTCCATCTCCCTGACACCGCTTCCCCCTTCGAAGCCCAGGTGCAACTGGCTTGGGCCGGCCCGGACGGATTAGTCGGCCTGAAATTCATCGAGATTCATCCCGCGCTGGAATGCGAACTGCACCGCTGGTTGTTCGAAAAGGCCCGTGCCGAAGGCTGGGTGGATCCATCCATCCCAAAGTCCTGATCCGCAATCCCGCACCAGTCCACCTCCGTTGTCTGCCTTGCCCCGTTCTTCTTGTACCCCGCCGGGCCCTTCAGAATCAGGACATCCTGTCCTGCGGGCCTAACCCCAGATAACCTCCGTGATTGCATCAGTTCCAGCCTGGCCCCACTTTCACAGTGGACAACCTGTCCTCACCTGTCTTCTTGGTCCAGTTATGCAAGTCACCTGTTATGTGTAGATTACGCCGGTTCTGGTTTGGCGCCCTTCCTGCGAATAGAAGTCCAGGAGAGAGAACTATGCGTTCAAGAGCATTCAAGGTTCTTTACCTTGTCCCAATAGCCGGATTGCTCTACGGAGCCAGCCGAGCCATTCCCCTCGACGTTTTTAACCGGGCCGTCACCATGTTGGCCTCAGCCGTATGGGGTTCCTGAAAGGCGTCATGACAATCAAACGTAAGCCGAAAACCTTGCATCAACGGAGCCTGTGGCCGCAAGCGGCCCGCGTGTTCCTTCTGGTGGTAATGGCTGCCGGATCCTGCTTTGCGGGTACCCGCGTGACCATGAACGAAGCGGACGGAACCACTCCGGGCCGTCCGAAACTTGCTCGCGATCTTCGCGCCGGAAACCGGGGCGCGCTGATCGACGTCATCGTCCAGTTCCGCAGCACGCCGCGCACCGCCCATTTCTCCAGGATGGCTTCGCGAGGCGCTGTTCTTCGAAGCAAGCTGCCGGGCATACGCGCCGCGTCCTTCCGGCTTCCCGCGTCGGCCATTGCCGCCCTGGAAAACGATCCGGACGTGCTCTACGTGACGCCCGATCGCAAGGTGCAGCTGACCTCCAATAATAATGAGGACTTCGTTGCTCCAGTCCTCGCGGATGTGGCTGCCCAACAGTATGGGGCGGACGGAACGGGAGTCGCAGTCGCGGTCATTGACAGCGGTGTCAGTGACCATCAGGACCTGAAAAAGACTGGCACTGGTGCTCGCGTTGTGTACAGCGAGAGCTTTGTCGCCGGTGACACGTCCACCAACGACGCTTACGGTCACGGCACGCACGTCGCCGGCATCGTCGCCGGTAACGGAGCGGCCTCGGCTACGGGTAGCAGCGGATATTCGTCCAAGTTCGCGGGCATGGCGCCCGGTGCCAATATCGTAAACCTGCGCGTGCTGGATTCGACTGGATCCGGTACCGACAGCCAAGTGGTTTCCGCCATTCAGCGGGCCATCCAACTCAAGAATCAATACAACATTCGCGTCATCAATCTCTCACTCGGGCGCCCGGTGTTTGAGAGCTATACGCTGGATCCTCTGTGCCAGGCAGTCGAACAGGCATGGCAGGCTGGGATCGTGGTGGTGGTTGCTGCCGGCAATAGCGGACGCGACAACACGCACGGCACTCATGGTTACGCAACCATCGGTGCACCTGGAAATGATCCGTCGGTGATCACGGTGGGCGCTACCCGCACCATGGGTAGTGTCAGCCGCAACGATGACTCCATTGCCAGCTACAGCTCGAAGGGGCCTACCCTGATCGATCACATCGCCAAACCGGATATCGTCGCGCCGGGCAACCGCGTTGTGTCGCTGCTTGCCAAAGGCAGCACGATCGATGTCAAGAACCCGCTGCTTGAGCTGGTGCCGTCCAGCGTTTTGTGCTTGGTGAACTGTTCCGCGAAGTACCTTCGATTGAGCGGAACCAGCATGGCGACACCGGTCGTCAGCGGAGCGGTCGCCATGATGTTGGATAACGATCCGACGCTCACGCCTGACACAGTAAAAGCCCGGCTGATGAAGACCGCGTGGAAGGGCTTCTCCACGTACAGCCGGTCCTACGACAACTACAGCAACCCCTACGACAACCAATACGACGTCTTTACCTATGGCGCCGGATACCTGGATGTAGCGGCCGCCATGGTAAGCACGGATGTCGCGAATGGCGTTGCTCTGTCGCCGACGGCCGTTCTCAACTCGGCCAACGGAACGGTATCGCTGGTCAATACCAACTCGGTGATCTGGGGCAACTCGGTGATCTGGGGGAACTCGGTGATCTGGGGCAACTCGATTGGAGCCAACTCGGTGATCTGGGGCAACTCCGTGGTCTGGGGCAATACGCTGGACCAGGGATGCAGCGTGATCTGGGGCAGCAGCGTGATTTGGGGCAATTCGGTGGGGGCCTTCAGTGATGGCCTGGACGGAGAGGACTAAACATGAAACCTCTTCCGATCAAAGCCAAGATTCTGATCGCCGTCGCGGTGGCGAGTGGTCTGGCGGTTTTCGCGAAGGCAATGTTGGGCATGGGACAGGTGCACGACTACCCGAAGTTCCTGGCCTACTTGCTGGTGTCGGTGGCGGCAACCCGTTTGAGAGTCTCGCTGCCGCGGATGACGAGTTCGATGTCAGTCAATCTGCCCTTTATTCTGATTGCGCTGATCGAGCTGAGTCTTCCCGAAGCACTGATGATCGCGGCCGTCTCCACTTTCGTGCAGAGCTTCTGGCCCGAGAGCAAGAAACGCAATCTGGTTCAGGTCGCGTTCAATGTCTCGGTGCTGGTGGTTGCGGCGCAGTCCACGTGGCTGGCCTTGCGGTTAGCCTCTCACAACATGGCGCTGGCCATCGTTTCCGGTACGCTTACCGTTCTGCTGGCCAACACCTTACCGGTCGCCGCCATCATCGGTATCACGGAGGCCGGCCATGTCGCCCGCGTCTGGGCGCACATCGTTCAGCTCACGTTCCCCTACTATGGGCTCGCGGCGGGGATCGCGGGGCTGGTCAAGCTGGCAGATCATGCGATTGGGTGGCAGGTTCCTCTGTTGATTTTGCCGGCCATGCTGCTGGTCTACCGGTCGTATAAGTTCTGCTTCCGGCAAATGAGCGAGTCGGCGCCTGTCCTGCAGGCTCGCGCCATGTCAGCCGGAGCGGGTGCACACTGACTCTAGAAGGCGGATCGTTTGCCTATGCGGGCCGGCTCGGTAGTTCCCGTGCTGGCCCGCTTTTCATGTTTGAGACTCTCGGCCGATTTTTGCCCCAGACCCTCCCGCCAAGAAAACTGCCCAGCGTAGAATCAGGACGCGGCCACGCCGCAATCAAAACCACCATGGATTCCAAGAGGATTTCTCCGCGCTACGTTTTCGAAGCCCGCTTTCGCATCTCCGTGCAGCGGCACGGGAAGAGCCTTGTTTTCGAGGGCCGGGCCCGCGACATCAGTGAGAGCGGACTGGGGGCTTTTGTCGGGCCGGCGCTCAGTGCGGGCGAACTCGTGACCCTCGCCATTCCCGTTCCTGGCCTGGAGAAGGCTTCTCTGCAGGCGAAAGTGGCGCGCGTTCTTGGAACCGAATACGGCTTCCAGTTCCTCACCCTGAGCCCCGTCCAGCGCTCCCATATCCAGGTATTGGTTCAAAACCGCATCCAAGTTCCCGTGGAAAAGCGTTCCTGACGCGGCTTACTTCGGTAACTTGTTGCCCCCAGTCTCCCTCTCTAATCTGGGGAGGGGAGAAACTCGCATAGGTGCGTGATCTCCTTAGTTTTCAGGCGCTCAGACGGAAAACGTCAGGGTGAAGCTCCACCGGTATTCGGACGTCCGATCTGTGGACGGCGGCTCCGGCTGAGCTGCAAGCTTCTGGAGCGCCAGTGTGCGTCGAGACACCGCAAGCATGAGTGGCCAGACAAACACGTGGCAGGCGATGAAGGTCGGAGCCCGAGTCTTCATCGGCCTGGTGGTCGCCGTGGGCGCAACCGCCTTGATCTATGGCGTCGTGCATTGGACCGGCAGGGAACCGCTTCAGACTTTCTGCTACCTGCTGATTGCCATCCTGGCTTCCCGGCTGAAAGTGAAGCTGCCGGGAATCACCGGGACGATGTCGGCCAGCTTCCTCGTCATCCTGCTCGCCGTGGTGGAACTCGGTTTGTCGGAATCGCTGGTCATCGGCTGCGCGACCACCCTGGCGCAATCTTTTTCCAAAGACCGGCCCCGGTTTGTGCAGCTGATCTTCAATGTCTGCGCCAGCGCGATCGCGGTCCTGCTTACCGACCGGGTTTATCACCTCGCGGTTCTGAGTGGCCCCGCCGGAAAGACCGTCCCGCTACTGGCTGCAGCCTGCACCTACTTTCTTGCCAACACGCTTCCCGTTTCCACCATCATCTCGCTCACCGAAGACAAGTCTCTCCGCAAAACATGGAAAGAATGTTATTTCTGGGCTTTTCCTTACTATCTGCTGGGCGCTGGACTGGCCGGGCTGCTGAATTGGATGCACGGCAAAGTCAACTGGCAGACCTCGCTGCTGCTTCTGCCCGGCGTCTATCTGATCTACCGTTCCTACCGCCTTTATCTGGGGAAGCTCGAGGCCGAAAAGGAACACGCCGAGCAGATGGCCAAGCTGCATCTGCGCACCATTGAAGTGCTGGCGTTGGCGATCGAAGCCAAAGACCAGACCACCCATGCGCACCTGCAACGCGTTCGTGTCTATGCGACCGAGATTGCCAGGGAATTACGCGTCAGTTCCGACGGAATGGAAGCGCTCCAGGCCGCGGCTTTGTTACACGACATTGGCAAGCTCGCCGTTCCGGAACACATCATCTCCAAACCCGGCAAGTTGACCCCGGAAGAATTCGAGAAGATGAAGATCCATCCCGTGGTGGGCGCCGAACTTCTGGAAAAAGTTGAGTTCCCGTATCCCGTCGTCCCCATTGTTCGAGCGCACCACGAGAAATGGGACGGTTCGGGGTATCCCTTCGGCCTCAAGCGGCTGGAAATCCCGATTGGCGCCAGGATTCTGGCCGCCGTGGATTTTCTGGACGCGCTGGCCTCCGACCGGCAGTATCGCCACGCTTTACCGTTGGACGAAGTCATGACCCGGCTTTCGCAGGAGTCGGGCAAGTCCTTCGATCCCAAAGTGGTCGAGATCATCCTCCGGCGTTACCGGCATCTGGAGAAGTTGGTTCACAAGCGGACTTCCGGCATGGTCGAGCCGAAACTGTCGACCGATATCAGGGTGGGAAACGGCGCGGCGCCGGCAAGCGGATTTGAAGGTTCTTCGGAAACCGCCGGCCCGGCTACGAGCGAGTCCACATTCCTCGACTCGATTGCGGCCGCCAAGCAGGAAGTCCAAATCCTGTTTGAACTCAGCCAGGAACTTGGCACCTCGTTGAGCCTCGACGACACACTGTCAGTCTTTGCCGCCAAGCTGCGGCGATTGGTTCCGTACGACTCGATCGTCATCTACATCCGTTACGACGACGTCTTGCTGCCCGAGCACGTCAGCGGAGAAAACCTACGCCGCTTCTCCGCCCTCAGAATCCCCATGGGCGAGGGAGTCTCCGGTTGGGTGGCCTACAACAAGAAGCCGATCCTTAATGGCAATCCGACGGTTGAGCCCGGCTATGGGAATGATCCGGGCAAGCTGGCCATGTTGAGTTCCGCCCTGGCGGTTCCCCTCGAAGGACTGGAGGGCGTGGTGGGAGTCTTGACCCTCTACCGCGCGGAAAAAGACGCCTTCGCCAAGGACCACCTCCGGGTCCTGCTGGCGGTCAGTTCGAAAATCGCCCTGGCGATCGAAAATGCGCTGAAATACGAGAAGGCGGAAAACTCCGCCACCACGGACTATCTGACCGGACTGCCCAACGCGCGCTCCATGTTCCTCCAGGTGGGGCGGGAGTTGACCCGCGCCAAGCGCACCAATGGGACCGTAACCGTGATGGTGTGCGATCTCGACGGCTTCAAGCAGATCAACGACCGCTTCGGGCATCTTGAAGGCAATCGAGTGCTGCAGATCTTCGCCCGCCGCGTACGAGAGACCTGCCGCGAATACGACTACGTTGCCCGCATGGGTGGCGATGAATTTGTGGTCATCGTACCCGATCTTTCTCCCGAAGCCGCGAACGTCAAGGCCGCGCAGTTGCGCGAACTGGCCCGGGAAGCCGGTCACGAAGTGTGCGGAGAGGACCTGCTGTCGCTGAGTGTCGGAAAGACTGTCTTCCCGAACGATGCGGAGGACATGGACACGCTGCTTGCCGAAGCCGACCGGCGCATGTACGCGGAGAAACAATCCCGGTCAGGAAAGAAGAACCGCCGAACCTACCCGCGCCTGGGCTGCTGCGTCCCCGTCGAACTTTGCCAGGAGGGCAGTCGCACTCCAGTGTTTGGCAAAGTGTCGGATATCAGCGCGGGCGGGTGTTTCATTGAAACCGGCACCCTCATCTCGACCGCCACCAAGTGGAGACTTGCTTTCGCGATTGAGCGCGGGAACTTGCAGGTCGAGGGAATCGTCGTTCGAACCAATCCCGGTGTCGGCGTGGGGATCAAGTTCGACGATGCCACGCTCCCACAGCGCGAAAGGGTGAAGCTGATCCTGGAGTTTGTCCAAGGCGCAACCGGTCCCGACCAGAGCGCACAACGCTATCTGGCCACCCTGGCTCGTCCCGTAAAATAGGCAGATGATTGATGTCGGGCTGATTGGGTTTGGTTTTGGGGGCCGCACGTTTCACGCCCCCGTCATCCGTTCCGTTTCAGGGCTGCGGTTGGCCGCGGTGCTCCAGCGCAGAGGTTCCGAGGCCAGCCAGCAATACCCCGGCGTCCGCGTTGTGCGTACGCTCGACGAACTGCTGGCAATCGACGGCATTCGAATCGTGGCGATTGCCACGCCCAACGTCACTCACTTCGATCTCGCGCGCCAGTGCCTGGCCGCGGGCAAAGACGTGGTGATCGACAAGCCTTTCGCAACGACCCAGGAAGAAGGGGTGGCAATTGCTCGCCTCGCCAAAGACGCTGGGCGTCTGCTGTCGGTCTATCAGAACCGCCGGTGGGACGGCGATTTCCTGACCGTCCGAAAACTCCTGGCGAGCAATACTCTTGGCCGGCTGGTGCTGTACCAGTCGCACTATGACCGCTATCGCCCCCAGCTTCGTCCAGGCGCATGGCGCGAGCGCGACGAACCCGGCAGCGGAATACTCTTCGACCTCGGCGTCCACCTCATCGATCAGGCCGTGCAATTGTTCGGGAAGCCCGACTCGGTGAGCGCCGATATTCGTTGCGAGCGCGATGGTGCCGCAGTGGACGATGCTTTCGACGTCGTTCTGCGCTATCCCGGGATGCGCGCCGTGCTTCGCGCCAGCATGTTGGCCCCGACCCCAGGGCCTCGTTTCCTGGTGCGGGGAACTGCCGGGTCCTACAGGAAAGCGTCGTTCGACCCGCAAGAAGACGCGCTCAAACGCGGCGAGATTCCAGGCGGCGACTCCTGGGGCAGGGAAGAGCAGGACAAGTGGGGAACCCTTTCGACTCCGGACGGAGACGGCATCGCCTCCCGCCCGTTTCCCACGGAGCGCGGCGACTACCGCGGCTTCTATGAGAACATCCGCGAAACGATCCTGGGCCGGGCGCAATTAGCGGTGACAGCGGACCAGGCAATCGACGTCCTGCGGGTGATCGAACTGGCTCGCGAGAGCAGTGAACGCGGATGCGTGATTCCCTGGAACGCCGCCCGTTGAATAGAGAGTGATCTCAGGGCTGCTGGAAGACTTTTTCCGCTTCGGTGGCGGGATCCGCCTGCGTCCTCGGAATCAACGTGTAGATGGCTTCGAGCGCCGCCTTCTGTCCGGGCTTCAGATCGTGCAACCGGTCCAGTAACTCGAACTCCACGTATTTCATTTGCTCGCCGGGGTTGGTGTAAATCTGGGTGCGAGAGCCCTGCTCGGGCCAGTCGGCGTTCGTGCCGCCCGCCCTCGTCGCCCGGTTCTCGATCAGAAGGTCCGCACCCTCACCGACCCAAAGCAGAGCGGCTCCATCACTGCCGATTTTTGCTCCCTTGGCGAGATCACGCGTCAGCGACAGCAGCCTTCCCTCAACTTTCAGGTCGCGCGGCTCCTCGGGACGGAGATTGACGAATCCCCGTGCAAACTCCGAATGCGCCGGCAGCAAAATAAACGCCCGCTCCGGCGATGCCAGTTGCGTGATCGTCCACACGCTCATGTGCACGGGCGCTCCTCGAACCTTCTCATACGCGGTCTTGATGGTAACCACGGGCTTTCGCGAATCCAGCGAGATGGTGCGCCGCACCCGCACGCCGTAGATCGCGTCCACCGGCGATAGGAGTTGGATCCGCCGTCCGTTGATCGTCGCGGCAAACGGCACCGCATCGAATCCGTCCGGCGGAGGCCAACCGCGGCCGACGACCTTGGGCCAATCGGATTGAGGGGAGGGCCAGGCCTTGTCGCCGCCAAAATTTTTCCAACCTTCGACATCTGCAGGCAGATTCTTGTCCACCGCAGGATGGTTCCAGAAAGGACCGCGCACGACCTGACCCTGAGCGTCGAGCAGGTCGAATTCCATCACCCGCCCAATGTCGGGAACGATCACGAGTTGGGCAGCGCCGTTACTCACGACAATCGCGGTCCACCCGTGAAAGTCAGCGTGAGTGACGCTAATCTTCTGGGGGGTGTCTTTCGCCGCGCACCAAGACGACAGCGCCAGCGCGAAAAGCGCAGCCGCCAATAATTTCGCCGCGAGGTTTTTCCCTGATGGGTGAGGGCGCACGGAAACGAAGTCTGAAGGAGGGGAGAGTGGCTGTCAACAAGAAAAACGATTTTCTTGCCCACTCTGCCCTGGCCGATCGCCTAGGGTTTCACCGTCACCATCACCACCGAATGCGGGGCCACCGTGGCCGAGAACTTTCCCGTGAACTTCCCCAAATTCTTCGCCTGCCAGAGGTCGCGAACCCTGGCCTCCAAGTGGGCGGGATATCCAACGTCTTCCCAGGCCACGGTGATCTCGGCATCCTCCGTGCCCCGATTCAGCAGAACCACCGCCCGGTTTCCGTCCTGCATCGGTTTCGACCACACTTCCAGGTTCCCGTTCTTGCGCACGCGCCGGCCCTGATTGCCGAGCGGGTCCTGATCGACCGCGATCACTTCTTTGTTGGCGAGGATCTCGCGAATCTCCGGCTTCATGTCGCGCAGATCATTGCCCGCAATCAAGGGAGCCGCCAGAATGGCCCAGAGGCTGAAGTGGGCGCGGTATTCCGCGGTGGTCATCCCGCCGTTGCCGACTTCAAGCATGTCCGGATCATTCCAGTGCCCCGGGCCGGCGAAAGACTCAAGACCCACCTGCATATCCAGAATGTCGGTCATCCCGTAAGCGCAACAATTACCGTCCGGCCATTTGACCTTGCCTTCCCACTTGTCGGTGATGTCGCCGGTCGTGCGCCAAAGATTTCCTGCGCTCTTTCCCCAGAGCCACGGTTTGCTGTTGCCCCACTCACAAATGCTGAAGACGATTGCCCTCCCAGAAGCATCCAGAGCGGCGCGCATGAGCGCATACGAGGAGGGAGCATCCTGCGTGGAGGTGCTGCACCAGTCGTACTTCAGATAATCCACACCCCAGGCCGCATACTGACGCGCGTCCTGAAATTCGTATCCCCGGCTGCCTGGACGACCCTGACAAGTCTTGGTCCCGGTGTCGGAGTAGAGGCCGAACTTCAATCCATTTGCGTGGACGTAGTCCGCGAGCGCCTTCATGCCAGAAGGGAAGCGCTTGGGATCGGCCACGATGTTGCCGCGGCCGTCGCGTTCCACCTGCCAGCAATCGTCAATGACAATGTACTGGTACCCGGCATCCTTCAAACCCGATGCGACCATGGCATCGGCTATTTGCCGGATCAGGTCCTCACTGACGTTACAGGCGAACTTGTTCCAGCTGTTCCAGCCCATGGGCGGCGTGCTGGCCAATGATTTCTCCTGAGCCAACGACGAAGCCGCCATGCTCAACATGAAGACGGCCAACAAGAAGATAAGTGCTCTGTGCTTCACTGGGTCCACTCCTTAACGAAGTGCCGCGATTCCCTCGGCACACGCGAATCACTACTGACTGCCTGGTTGGTGCAACCGCGCACGGCCATTCTATTTCCGCGCATACTGCCCGGCCCTGGCAGCAAGTGTTTCGAGCGATGGATGGGACTTCAGCTCGCGAGCAACAACTCCGTGGATCAAGGCAAGCATGAAATCGGGAGCCGGCCGGAACGGAAACGTCCAGGTCCCGGGCAATGCCGGCATGGCGACGGCCACAGGAAGCGCGCCTGTCGGCGATTCTTATTCGCGACTTGCCGACGACGAAACGGGCAGCGACGATACGCCGTTGGCAGAAGCGGGCGCGAAGCAGAGTGCGGCGCCTCCGGCAATTCCCGAATCTTCTCCGTAGCGGGCCGAGACCAGCGGAATCTCGCGGCAGCGCTGATTGACGCAACATCCCGGCAGACGATCCTGGATTTCTCCGAAAAATGGTTTGAGCATGGAAGCCACACCGCCACCCACGATCATGACGTCGGGTTCCAGCAGGTCGACGATATTGCCGAACCAGAAAGACAACAGCTCCACCGTTTCCCGCAGGACCTCTCCCGCCACGGGATCTCCCGCAGCCTGGGCCTGGCCCACCATTTCGCTGCTCACGCGGTCCAGCTTTCCTCCGGCCAGATCGAGAAGAGCGGAACTCCGGCCGCTCTCGATCTTGGCGCGCGCGCGCCTGGCGATCGCAGGACCAGAAGCCAGAACTTCGATGCAGCCCGGCTTGCCGCACCCACAGCGCGGTCCTTTGTAGTCGATGCTCATGTGCCCACCCTCGGCGGCTGCTCCGGTGCGGCCATGATAGATATGCCCGTCAAAAAGGATCGCGGTGCCAATGCCGGTGCCGAGCGTGACATAGAAAACATTCTGGTAGCCGCGTCCGGATCCCCAGAGTGTCTCTGCCAGCCCAGCGGCGTTGGCGTCATTGTCCACTTTGACCCGCACCCGATAGATATGCGCGACCTCCGCCGCCAGCGGAAAATTCCGCCAGCACGGCAGGTTGGGAGGATTGATGACCACGCCCGTCTTCGGATCGAGCGGTCCGGGAGAGCAGATCCCAACCCCGTTGATGAGGTTATGCGCCCCCGCTGCACCGATCGCCTGGGCCGAGGCAGTCTCGATGGCCTGATTCACCGCGGCAAATCCAAGGGCCGCGCCGCTATTGGAGACCATCGGGTTGCGCGTGTGGCACAGGATTTCCCCGTTCGGGTCTACCAGTCCGGCGGCCACCTTGGTCCCGCCTATATCAACGCCGATTACCAGACCTTCGCGCAATGCAACGGAAGACATTCCTTACCTTTCGCGCGTGTCAGCTCGCCGAGGCTGGCTTGGAGCCCCGGAACGCGTAATACACGATGTAGAGATAGCAAATCACCGGGAGTATGAAAGCGTGGTGAATCCCGATGCGATCCGCGATCGCTCCCTGGATCACCGGGATGATCGCGCCGCCCACGATGGCCATGATCAGCATGCCCGAGCCATCGCCCGTGAGCGGCCCCAGTTCGGCGATACCCAGCGTGAAGATGCTGGGAAACATGATCGAGTTGAAGAAGCCGACCAGGATGATGCTCCACATGGCTACGTTGCCGAGCGTGAGCATCGAGACACAAACCAGCGTGGCGGCTGCCAGGGCTGCGATCCCCAGAACGGTGCCCGTGCGCACCTTCTGCAGGATGGCCGACCCAATGAATCGTCCCACCATCGCGCCGCCCCAGTAGTACGCCACGTAACGAGCCGCCACCACCGGGGTCAGATTTCCGATCTCGGCCTGGTTGAAGTAGTTGATGAGGAAGCTTCCGATCGAAACCTCCGCTCCCACATAAACGAAAATTCCGACCGATCCCAGCACCAGATGGCGGTAAGACCACAAACTGCGCCCGACTGCGGTGTCGTTCTTGTGGCGTTCGGCCTGCGGCATTGGCGGAAGCTTGAACATTCCGATCAGGATGCCGAGCACGATCAGCGCGATTGCGATCGCCAGGTAGGGCATCTTGACCGACGACGCTTCATGGATGCGATACGCCTGCAATGCCTCGGCCGACATCTGACGCACCGACTCCATGGTCTGCGGCGCGGCGGTCAGGATCAGCAGACCTCCGAGATAAGGCGCAATCGTGGTCCCCAGCGAATTGAACGCTTGCGCCAGGTTCAGACGGCTGGAAGCGGTCGCTGGAGGACCCAGGACGGCAACGTAGGGATTCGCCGCGACCTGCAGGGCAGTGATTCCTGCAGCCAGCACTATCAAAGCCCCGAGGAAGAGCGGATAAGACGGCACGGCGGCCGCGGGGATAAATAGCAGCGCTCCAACGCCCATGGTGAGAAGGCCCACCACCATCGTCCTCTTGTAGCCGATCCAATCGATGAGCCTGGCGGACGGGATCGAGAAGACGAAGTATGCCGAGAAGAACGCAAACTGGATCAACATCACCCGGGTGTAATTCAGATCGAAGATGGATTTCAGGTGAGGGACCAGAACGTCGTTCAAGCAGGTGAGGAAGCCCCACATGAAAAACAGGGTCGTAACGACCCATAGCGCGGCTTTGTAAGTGTTAGGTGACGCCGCGGCTGTTGTCGCGGTAGGAACTCCGGTGTTGATGGCTGGCATCTGGCCTCCGCATTTCTGCTGTCGTACACCACCCGGCTGATTCAGCAGGCTCGCATGTTTCGGCAAAGATCATACCATCGCGAAACACCAGGCAGCGCCCTTAGTATCTGGAGCATAATCGATTACCCGAAGCATGAAAATCGTTAGTCGGCGGGTTGACAATCGCAGGACTGCTGAATCAGACTGCCTCCGTTTGCGGTTTGGAGCCACTATCCTGGTCATCCTCATGAGAAGAATTTCGTTCTTCGTACTCGTTGTAGCTTTGCTCTCACTTTGTACGACGGCGTTGGCGGTAGATAGGTTTTCCAGCGTTGTCGTGTTCAGCGAATCTGCCTTTCCGGTTGCGGATTCGGCTCACCCGCCGGCGCCCTTATTGGAGACGATACTTCCCGGCGCACGCCTTGCCCCTGCAAGCCAGTTAGCCGCTGCGCTCAAGGATCCCGCCAGCCGACTGCTGGTGCTGCCCTACGGTTCGGCGTTTCCCGAGCAGTCCTGGCCGGAGATCTACGCTTTTCTTCAGAACGGAGGAAACCTGCTGGTCTTGGGCGGAAGGCCGTTCACCCGCTCCGCCGATCAC